>Ga0136560_1001429_pt1 | contig 12288 bp, 9 predicted proteins | sample AntRauMeHopE1497_FD_104925 | JGI IMG/M metagenome (GOLD analysis project Ga0136560, IMG submission 104925) | Saline lake microbial communities from Rauer Islands, Antarctica - Metagenome Hop E1 #497 | ecosystem: Environmental > Aquatic > Non-marine Saline and Alkaline > Saline | place...
AGCTGTTCTACCATTTCGGATTTTCTACAATCAAATCGCTTCTCTGAAGCTGGGAAAAATTGATTTTTCAATATGTATATCCGCAATGATACCAGCAGCCTTATTTTCTTCGCTTTTTGGGACCGAAAATGCCTGCCTGCCGGTAGGCAGGCCTGCCTGCCGGTAGGCAGGGAAGACCGAAACGTCCAATTGTGGATTGTGCGCCAATTATATTCTTGCCTCTTCTACTGACTGGCAAAGTAGCGGATAATCAAATAAATTAAAATGTGAATTTGGTTTTCCACTGTTTAAAGCCCTTTTTTCATAATTTCTAGCTATATATCTCTCAAGAAAGATAGATTGCCGAAATTGCAAAATCATCGCAGCTCAAATAATCGTCCTCAAGTACTTTTTCCTGATGAGCCGAATTAGTAATCGTAGCTAGAGGTTAATAAATCAATTCTAAAAAACTAGTATTGAAACTCTTATGACGTGCTCAGTTTTTTGGTTTTATTTTTAAAAGGTTTCCAGCTATTTCAACTATTTCAAATTCATGTTGTAGCTCGAAGTTTGAATTGAATATTCTGACAATTCTCGTTTTATCATCATACTCCCAACTTCCACTTGCCATAAAATGTGCATCATTTTCAGCTAAAACAAGATAATCACATCTGTTATTATCGCGAAAACTGAAAATTTGTCTGTATCTACTCAGCGGAAATTCTTTGAAATTACTTGGTCTGTAAATTTCAATTTCTTGTGATGATTGCTCTTCTCTTGAATGAGTCCATTCATTTTGAATTAATGATATAAGATTAACTTCATCATCTTTTTGACAACCTGTAATCATCGATACCGCTGCAAATAAACCTGTTAAGTATAAAAGTTTTGACATGGGCTTTATTTTCGAATAATTAATCACAGCCTTATAACGGTAGAAAAAGATATTCTGTTACTGAATCAGTCGGCTACCAGATTTATCCCACCTACTTCTTCACCCCCGAAAAAGTCCCGGCAGCCATCGTTCCAAGCTTAACTTTCCCGCTGATCTTGTTGCCTTCGGCTTTTCCATCGTATTCGATTTTGTTTCCTTGGACATCAAATTCGATGTGGAACGTGTCGTCAGCCTTGATCATCCCGGTCAAATTAGATTCTCCCAATTGCCCCGTATAGGTCCCGGTGATTTTACCATCGGGAGTTTGCTTGAGCACAAAAGTTGGATTTCCACTTCCCATATCGGTTTCTACACTGAGATCCCATGTGCCTGTCAAATCTGCTTTTGGAAAGGAAAATGCCAGCGTAACTGCAAGGATAGAAAGGAGTAAAAGACCTGTTTTTAGATTTTTCATAAGATTTGATTTATTCAGTTAATGTAAGAAGATATCTATATTTTTCAATTTGATTATCCGCTACTTTGGTAGTTGGCTGAGGAAACAAGAATATAATTGGCACATACCTGATAATTGTGCTTTTCGGCTTGTCTCGCTGTAGTGGGCCTTCCCTGCCTAACGGCAGGCGTCTTCGGTGACAATAAGCGAAAAAAAGCCTGTTACTGGCATCATTGCGGATACCCATATTTTTCAATCAGATTTTCCAGGTATTACTTCGAATAGGCTTGTTTCTTATTCTACTATTGCCTCGGCTTCAATTTCCACCAAATATTCATCGCCGATCAATTCGGCCTTAACCATCGTGTTGACAGGTTGAATCTTTGCAAAACGCTCCCCATGTGCTCGGGCAATCGCTTCCCAATCTGCGATATTTCGGATGAAGATCCGAGTTCGTACCACTTGCTCTAATTTTCCGCCCAAGCTCTGAATCGCCCCTTCAAGCTTATCGATGATGAAATGAGTTTGTGCTGCGGGATCAGTGCCGCCCATGGCTTTGGGTCCATGCGTCGCTGTGGTGCCGGAAACCAAAATTCGATTTCCTTTTCGGACAGCTCGGCTAAATCCCGCAATATCTTCCCAAATTGTACCGCTCAATGCTTTTATCCGTCCATCACTTCCTTCCACAGTAGGATAGGGCTCGGGAAAGCTTTCCACGTGATGACTCAAATCTCCCGAAGCAGTCAAAAAAGGAGGCTTGCGGTATTCATCGCCACAATCTCCCGGAATTGAATTGAAAGTTCCAATTACTTCTTTGATCTGTTTTTGCTCTTTTTCATCCAATTCAAAAGAAAATAGAGCTTCATTGTCTTGGATATGTTCGCTTTTTCCAAGTCTAGCACCAATGATTACTCCTGCGACGGCTGGCTGATTTAGAATAAAACTACTCGCCACATTTGCGATTCCTACTTCATGCTTTTTGGCAAGTTGAGAGAGCGTTTCCAGTAAAGTCTGAAAGCCTGCCCAACCTCCGGCAGTATCGATGAATCGCTTATATTTCATCTGAGACCAAGTCAGCGATTCATTGAGTTTAGGTTCAGGTTGTCCCAGCCACTTTTCTGAAAGAAATCCTCCGGCGACGGTCCCGAAAGCCAATAATTTAACGCCATACTTTTCGCACACTTCGGTCATTTTTCCGGCTGCCCGCTGATCTAAAAGTGAATAGCAAACCTGGTTACTGACCACTTTGATTCCAGAATTTGCCACCACCTGAAGATGGGCAGCATCAAAATTCGTCAGTCCTAGATGATTGATCAATCCTTCTTCTTTTAATTCCTGAAGCCAAAAAAGGCAATCCACCCAAGATGGATGGGCGTAATTCCACGCGTGAAATTGCATCAAATCAAGTTGCTCAGATTGCATTCTTGTAAGGGCAAGTTGGACGGCAGCTTTAACCTGAGCTTTGGTGATTTTTCCTGGATTGGGAACCCACTTTGTAAAAAGTTGGGCCTTATTTTCTCCATAAGTTTTTCTGAAAACTCCGGAAATCTCCTCTGCCGAACCGTAATGATCCGCCATATCAAAAGTGGTAAATCCAGCCTCTGCATAACCATTCATAGCTTTGGCAGCAGCATTTGGGTTAATTTTAGTTCCATCGCGTTCCAAGTCGGCAATCTGCCAAAGTCCAGTCAAGGCTTTGCAAATGGTCAATCCTGGGGCAAGTTCTGTGTATTTTGAAATCATCTTAATCGGGTAATTTTGAGAAACGTTCTTTAGTATTGATACCTAGTTTTTGTAGTTTTTTCCAGCGGAAAATAAAGAAAATTGAAGCCCCAACCATTACGATCAACCAAACCGGAGTGGAATGGAAATACCAAGTAGAAACCTCCGCTCGGAGATCTTTTAGAGTGTGGATGATCAGAAATCCTGAAAGGAAAACAATCCCTGCCACAGCGATGATCCGTTGAGTGACTCGGGATTCGAAAATAGTGATTTTAGAGGCGAGAGCTGGATTTCGATGGTGGATAAATAGAAGCGAAATCGACATCAATAGGAAATTGACCAACATCGAAGTAACCATAATGTCGATTCCCAAAAAGAAATCTCCGGCAAAGTGACTTCCCAAAATACCCAAAGTTGCCATCCCTCCGCTGAGTAAAATCGCGCGATGCGGCGTATGATGAATTGGGTGAATGGACGAAAAGCTTTTCGAGAAAATCCCATCTTCTGCCCAGGAAAATATCAATCTGGAAACCGATAGTATCATGGCTGGAAGATCATTTAACAAGGCAATTGCCGCTCCAAACAAAATCAAGACACCCAAGCTACCGGGAAGGACATAGCTCAATAATCCCGCAGCGGTAACGTCTTTATTCATCGCTTCGGCTGCCACAAATTCCCAAGGCACAGCATGGTAAACAGCAAATGAAAATAAAATGTAAAAAAGGCCTACTCCGAAAATCGCCAATCCAATCGCTCTGGGAAGGTTTTTGGTGGGGTTTTTCGCTTCGCCACCGGCTTGTGCAATGGAGTCAAACCCGATAAAGCTGGAGAATAGCAAAGCCGAAGCAGTCAGGAATATCGTCCAGTCAAAGCTGGATTCAAGGATTGGAATTGTTTTTCCTTCTTTCGCCAAAATTGCTTGTGCAAAGTCCAAATGGTCATAGTTCAGTCCTGCCAAAATCACCACACCACCCAATCCAAACATCAAAATCATCAGCGGAATCAAAGTTTTCTCGTATAGTTTTAATCCTCGAATATTTACCCATACAAATGCCCAAAGAATCCCAAGGGAAACCATTACTCTGATCCAGCCGATTTCCAATTGTGCAGATAAGCTCTGCCAGCCAATAGCTTCAAAAAAGTCCCGAAAGAAAGGAACAATCACATAGGAAATCACACCAATCACAATCGATAGGCCAAACCACTGGGAAAAGCTGGCAACGAATCCCAAGTAAGGAGTGAGCGAGCGACTTGCATAGAGGTAAGATCCTCCAGCTCTTGGCATGGCAGTAGCCAAAATCGCATAGGCCAAGGCCGCAAATAAGGCTGGAACTGCTGCAAAAAGGAAGGCTGGAAGCACGTATGGACCGATCCCCGATACATTTCGCTGAATCATAAAGGGCACCACGTAAATCGAAGCTCCGATCATGGAGCAGATTCCGGTGGCAGTAAGTCCTACTAGGCTGAGATTTCGGGTGAGCTGGGCTTTTGGAATATCCATTCGTATTGAAAGGTGGAAGATAAATAATATAGGTATCTGCAAACGCAACTTTAGCCTTATTTTCTTTGCTTTTGGGACGGAGGAACGGAGGAATGGAGGAATGGAGGAACGGAGGAATGGAGGAATGGGGACAGGAGACTTGAGATGTGAGACTGAAGACGGGAGATTTGAGACTCACTGAAACGTGGAATTGGATTTAAGATTTTATATAAAGAAGTAGTTAAAAATTACTGGTGTCCACGTAAAACTATAACTCTGAAAAAACATACTTCAGTTGTCGTAAAATGAATATTTCAATTCTTTTCTGAAAGCTACCCCCTTTTGAGTCATCAGGGTTAAATCACCCAGGTAGATTTCGGGAAATTTCCAAATACTCATTTCTAAGCCGCTTGATTTCTGAGGGCGGAATTTTTGTCGGAAAGGAGTAGTTTCAAATTATTAAAAATAAGATCACTAAGGGCAGGAATGTTAACTTTTAATCATTTTAGCCCTGAAAGGGTTGAATAGCTAAGCGATGGGTGAAGCCCATCGATAGTTGATCATACACGTTTTGTACTCAGCCCTGAAAGGGCAAAATCAACATTTTGCCTCATCCCCAAACCTATCGCTCGTCATACTCCACCTTATATTTTTTCAAAAAAGCCAGGTATTCATCTTTGAAAGTTTTTGTTGAATGATGCTCACGCTGGTTTTGGATATATTCAGTGACCATATCGACCTCCCTTGGATTTACCGAAAATGCGCCGTATCCATCTTGCCAATAGAAATTTTTCAGTTCAGGTGCACGCTTTTTCATCCATTTGGAAGAATCTGTTTTAACTTCCTCCAACAAATCTGCACTAGTCATTCGTTTGGATAGGAGGCAGAGAATATGCACGTGATCAAGATGGCCTCCTACTTGAATTGGAGTACAATCATGAGCTTTGCAAACTCCACCTAGGTATTTATAGAGTTCTACCTCGTATTCCTGTCGGATGAATGGCTGTCTATTCTTCGTGCTATAGATAATATGAATATAATTTTTTACGAGCGATTGTCCCATAACTTATTGCGCCCTTTCAGGGCTTTAAAAATGAAATTATCCTGTGTCTGACAACGGCCTAGCGACCGTTGCTTCGCTATTTCATCCTTTCAGAGCTGGTAAACATACTATTTTAAAATCTTTCAAGAATGTTTCAAATTACTCTCGTCCACATAAACTATAACTCTGAAAAAACATACTTCAGTTGTCGTAAAATCAATATTTCAATTCTTTTCTGAAAGCTACCCCCCTTTTGAGTCATCAGGGTTAAATCATCTAGCTAGGTATTGGGAAATTTCCAAATACTCATTTCTAAGCATTTTGATTTCTGAGGGCGGAATTTTTGTCGAACGCCAGTAGTTAAAAATATAACCTCGTATGATCTTTGTCAGGATATTACCAATGAAGAATTCCTTAATTTGTGAATCGAGAAAAGCTGCTTTTGCTTCAAAATAATTTCTTTAGACCTATGACCAACGCTATTTACCTGACCACCACAGAGCCATATTCTGGAAAATCCATCATCGCTTTGGGATTAATGAATCTATTGGCAAGCAAAACCGACAAGCTAGCCTACCTCAAACCGATCGTTTCGGGCGGTATGAAAGACAAAGATCGCAGGCTGGAACTAATCAAAGAGCATTTCAAACTCGCACAATCCTACGAGGAGATGTTTGTCTTTTCAAGGAAAAAAGCTATCAAAGAGATCAATAATGGGAATGAATCATTTTTAATCGATTCTGTCATCGATCAATTCAAAAAACTTCAGGAAAAAGCAGATTTCACTGTTGTTGAAGGGACAGATTTTTTGGATGTCAGTACCAATGTGGAGTTCGATGGGAATATTTCGATTGCCAAAAACTTGGGAATACCCGCAGCCATTATAATCAATGGTTCCAATAGATCTGTTTCAGAGATTGTTGATTTGGCTCAATCTACAACAAATGGATTTTTGAATCGAGGTGTCCAAGTACTGTTTTTGGTGGTCAATAAAGTAGTCAAAGACCAAGTGGGAGAAATTGTATCACATCTGGAAAAAGTATTATCGAATGAGATTCTAATCACAGCCATTCCCATGCATGGCGAACTTAGTAATCCCACCGTGGAGGAGATTCGTGATTCCTTGGGTGCCAAAGTGCTCTTCGGTGAAAAACTTCTTTCCAATCGAGTTGATAAATCCATAGTCGGAGCGATGCAACTCCGCAATTTCCTAAATCGACTGGAGCCTAATACGCTCGTGGTGACTCCAGGTGACCGTGGAGATTTGATCTTGGGAGCTTTTCAGGCGAATGTGTCTCGCAATTATGGAAAAATTGCAGGCATGGTGCTTACCGGAGGGATTTTACCAGAGCCCCCAATTATCAAACTCATCGAAGGCCTAGAGACTGTTTTGCCAGTATTGCAGGTAGACGAAGGGACGTTCAACGTGGTCAATAGTGTGAATAAAATTCATGCTCGAATTTCGGCAGATGACAAGGAGAAAATAGCGTTGGCCATTCAGCTTTTTGAGGATGCAGTGGATGAAGATGCTCTGAGCCAGCGGCTTATTTTGTTTCAGTCTAGTACGCTCACTCCTAGAATGTTTCAATATCAATTGGTGAAACGGGCTAAGGAACACAAAAAACATATTGTACTTCCTGAGGGCGAAGATGATCGTATTTTGATCGCAGCCGATCGACTGCTTCGGCAATCTGTGGTTACCTTGACTATCCTTGGCAATCGTGAATCTATTATGACAGCGGTCAAGCGGCTTAACCTTTCGCTGGATTTAGAAAAAGTGCACATTGAAAACCCCGCTTCTTCTACTCGTTTTGAGGTGTATGCACAGAGGCTTCATGAGCTTAGGAAAAACAAAGGCTTGACTTTGGAAATGGCTCGTGATCTGATGGTGGATGTCTCCTACTTCGGCACGATGATGGTCTTTTTGGGCGAGGCTGACGGTATGGTCTCCGGTGCAGTCCACACCACCCAGCACACGATCAGACCAGCACTTCAATTTATCAAAACTAAGCCTGGGGTTTCGACGGTATCTTCTGTGTTTTTTATGTGCCTTCCCAATCGTGTGTCAGTCTTTGGAGATTGTGCTGTGGTGCCAAATCCTAGTTCCGAGCAACTTGCAGACATCGCTATTTCGGCTGCGGAGTCAGCATTGATGTTTGGAATTCAACCTAAAATAGCCATGCTTTCCTATTCCTCTGGCACGTCGGGAGTAGGAGAGGATGTGGTAAAAGTCCGCGTAGCAACGGAATTGGTAAAATCCAGAAGGCCGGATTTGAAAATTGAAGGGCCAATCCAGTATGATGCAGCGGTAGATCCTGGCGTCGGAAAACAAAAGCTTCCAAATTCGGAAGTAGCTGGCCAGGCAAGTGTGCTTATTTTTCCAGATCTCAATACCGGCAACAACACCTACAAGGCAGTGCAGCGAGAGACTGGCGCTTTGGCGATTGGTCCAATGCTTCAAGGCCTCAACAAACCTGTCAATGATCTCAGCCGCGGCTGTACTGTGGCAGACATATTTAATACAGTAGTAATCACTGCCATTCAAGCTCAACAACTCTAAGCGGATGAAAATATTTGTTATCAACTCAGGGAGTAGCTCGATCAAATATCAATTGATAGCCATGCCAGAAGCACGAGTGATTTGTTCTGGAATGGTCGATCGGATTGGTTTGGAAGGTGCAAAGCTGGATTATCGAGCTTACTCGGAAACCGGAGAATTCAACTATTCCGAAATCCTCGAAATTCCGGATCATGCAGCAGGACTTAAGGCGGTGGCCGCTTGGTTCACTCATCCTGAATTCGGAGTATTGACTGACCCCACAGAAGTGGAGGCGGTCGGGCATCGAGTAGTGCATGGCGGCGAGAAATTTTCAAAAACCCAACTGATCACTGAGGAATCCAAAGCAGAAATTATTGCACTTTTTCCGTTGGCACCCTTGCATAATCCCGCAAATTATCTGGGAATAGAAGTGGCTGAGCAGATTTTTAAGGGTGCAAAGCAAGTAGCTGTTTTTGATACGGCATTTCACCAAACTATGGATCCAATAGCTTATCGAATGCCCATCCCCAATGAGTTTTATGAAAAGGATGGAATCCGAGCCTACGGTTTTCATGGGACTAGTCATAAGTTTGTATCCAAAATCGCAGTGAAATTTTTGCAAAAGCCAGACTCTAAAGTCATCACTATTCATCTGGGAAATGGCTGTAGCATGGCTGCTATTCTTGGGGGTAAATGCGTTGATACCAGCATGGGATTCGGGCCGATGAATGGACTAATCATGGGAACGCGAGCGGGAGATATCGATCAGTCGGTGATTTTTCATCTGGTCAATGAGCTAGGTTATAGTTTGGATGAGGTGAATTTGATTTTGAATAAAAAAAGCGGAATGCTAGGCCTGACCGGATTCAGCGATATGCGAGATATTCGGGAGGAATACATTCAAGGAGAGCCAGAAGCTGTTTTAGCCTATCAGTTATATGCGTATCGTATCAAAAAATACATCGGATCGCTGGCAGCTATTCTCAATGGGTTAGATGCAATTGTCTTTACTGCCGGGGTGGGTGAAAATGATTATTTAACCCGAAAATTGGTTTGTGCGGAGATGAGTTTCCTTGGGATTCATTTAGACGAATCAAAAAATAATAGTCCTGAAAAGGGCTTCCGAGAAATTCATGGCTCAGAATCCAGTGTGAAAATCTTAATTATCCCTACGAATGAGGAGTTGGAAATCGCCAGACAGTGTTTCGAGTTGCTGGGCTAATCAGTTTGAAAGTGGAACAAAAGGCTCCACATGAATCAATACATTCCCTAATTCGGGAATTTCTTCGCAAAGCCGATCTTTCAGTTGATGTGAAATATGATGTCCTTCCGTTACAGAAATTTCCCCATCTACAATTGCATGCAGATCGACATGGTATTTCATTCCTGCTTTCCGGATAAAACATTTTTCAGTGTCTTTGACCCCTTTGACCTCTACAGAAATCAAACGAATTTTTTCAGTTAGATCCTCGTAGATATTTTCATCCATTACTTCTCCAAGCGCAGGTCTGAATATTTTGTAACAATTGTAAAGAATAAATGCTACAGCTACCAAAGCCGCATAATCATCGGCTACCTCAAAACCCTCACCTCCAAATATAGCAATGGAAATCCCTAAAAAAGCCGCGATGGAGGTAATCGCATCCGAGCGATGATGCCAAGCTTCGGCTTTCAGAGCTGAGCTTTTTAGTTTTTTGCTTCGCTTATTGACAAGCTGAAAGGAAATTTCCTTCCAAATGATTATGGCGGCCAGAATAATCAGCGTGAAGGGTTTTGGGAGCGCATGTGGATCTTGAATATTAATGATTGCTTGCCAAGCTATGGTTGCGGCAGACATCACTAAGAATACCACCACCAGAAAAGTGATCAGCGGTTCGGCTTTTCCATGACCGTAAGGATGATTTTCATCTGGAGGCCGCTCTGCGTAGCGCAAACCAACCAAGACCAAAATGGAGGAAAAAACATCCACCACTGATTCGATTCCATCAGCAATCAACGCAAAAGAATTTCCAAAAATCCCGGCTAGAAACTTGATCGCAGCCAAAAACACACTGCTGACCATGCTAAAAATAACGGTTCGTATGGCAAGCGTGGGTCTGGGCATGGGACAAAATTAGAAATTAAAAGGTACGGGAAGAGTTTACTTTTGGGATTTTCCCAACCAATACAAGGCAGTTCCTACGCCGATCAGAACCGCAGTGAGCCAAACGGAAGTCCAGCTTACCTGAAGCATCAGCCAGAGACAAGCTGAAATTCCCAGTGCTGGAATGAGATAGCCACCTTTGAGAATGAAATAGCCTTGATCTCGAAATCTAGGTCTCAATACCGGGATCGCAGCGCAAGTCATGATAAATAGAAATAATCGGGAAAGCACTGTCATCGCTGCCAAAAACGTAAAAGAGCCCATCGCAGCTAAAGCAAAAGCGGCTATTCCGAAAAACAATACAGAATTGGCAGGAGTCAGGAATTTTGGACTTACTTCACCAAACCATGCCGGAAGGGACTTTTCCAGAGCCAAAGCATACGTGATTCTTGAAGCAGAAAACATCGAACTGATCAGATTAGCTAATACAGAAGTCGCTACTCCGATCATTAAAATCACAGCTCCCGTACTTCCAAAAAGGGCTGAAGATGCGTCGAGAAGCGGACTGGTACTTTCTGCCAAATTGGGTACGGCTGCCTGCGATACCAATTGGATCAGCATGTAGATAATGGCTACGATGACCAAACCAAGAATTAATCCCAAGGGCATGTCACGCTTGGGGTGTTTGGCCTCACCCGCAGGCACAATTGCTCCCTCAAACCCCACAAAAGCATAAATCAAAAGCAAAGTAGCCGCACCCAAATCGGATCCCGAGGGTAGGGGACTATCAAATCGTGGGATCACATCCGGTCCAATCAGCAAGAATCCTCCGAAAATCAATCCTATTAAAACGGAAAATTTGATGATCGTAAATAGGGTCATAGATTTAATAGACTCCGATGAACCCAAAATATTGATTAGGCTAAGTAGGGCGCAGGTCATTCCCAATGAGATCAATCGACCAAAACCTTCGCCCATAATCGGGAAGAAATAAGCAATGCTATCGGTGAGTAAAACTGTATTGGCAGCAAAGGAAATCAGCCTTGCCAAATAATATAGCCAACCACCCTGAAAGCCAATAAAAGCCCCAAATGCTAACTTCCCATATCGGATCGGTCCACCTGTTCCCCGGAAATAACTTCCGATCTCTGCAAAACTCAAAATTACCGGTAGCATCAAGAGCGCGCAGAAAACGTAGATCAACACGCTGTATTCGCCCGCAAGTCTCGCTGCCCCGGAGGGTAGCCCAAAGATGCCGGCACCAATCAACCCATTGACCACCAACATCCATACGCCCCAAAGGCCAAGATTTCTGGGTAGTTTTTCCTGAATTTCCTCAGTTGGTTTTTCTTGCACGAGCGGGTGGTTTGGAAAAAAGATTTGCGGGAAGATAATTCAAAAAAAGAATTTGGGGAATTTGAAATTGGCTGAGTGGCTTAGCAGTACAAATACTAAGGTCACCTCATTTTATTACCGAACTTACAGCTAATTCACTATTTTAGTTTTTACCCAAAATCAACCCACCTAAATCCCTTCTGATTTGAAAGATCAAGGCTATAAAATCGCTTTAGGAGTCAGTTTTGTTTTTTTGATTTTAGCAGTGGTACAGTACTTTACTACCGGGATTTCTGCTTCAGGCCCTTATCTCATTGCTTTTTTTACAAGTTTAGCCATATCTTTTAGGGGTTATGATAAGCTGAAGGGTTTCTCTTATTCCTTGATGATTTTTGCCGCCGTGACTATGGCGATGTATTATCCTGTCTATTTCGTGGAGGTGGATGGTTATAAGCTTTCCAATCTGATCACTCCGCTGATCCAGTTGATTATGTTCGGGATGGGAACCTCAATGAGTTTGGCGGATTTTTATGGAGTAGTGAAAACGCCGAAAGGGGTCTTTATCGGACTTTCTGCTCAAGTGTTGATTATGCCGCTGATCGGATTTGGATTGGCAAGCTCTAGCGGGTTTTCCGCAGAGATAGCAGCAGGGGTTATTTTGATCGGGAGTTCACCGAGTGGTTTGGCTTCCAATATGATGAGCTTTTTGGCGAAAGCCAATCTTGCACTTTCGATTACGATTACCGCTGTTTCTACGCTTTTAGCGCCCTTATTTACTCC
>Ga0136560_1001433_pt1 | contig 12280 bp, 11 predicted proteins | sample AntRauMeHopE1497_FD_104925 | JGI IMG/M metagenome (GOLD analysis project Ga0136560, IMG submission 104925) | Saline lake microbial communities from Rauer Islands, Antarctica - Metagenome Hop E1 #497 | ecosystem: Environmental > Aquatic > Non-marine Saline and Alkaline > Saline | place...
CCCCCCCCCCCTTCCCCCCCCCCCCCTCCCACCGCGCCGCGTTCCACGAGGCAAGTGCTCTGTGCCGCTTGATCGCGCCCTGCGCGCCAGTCTCGTGCGCTGCGAGCGATTGTTCTCGCAGCGCGAAGACCCGCGCGACGTGCTCGTGATGGCGCTCCGCCACGCCGAGACGGGCGCCAAGCGGCTGCAGGACCTCCCCGCCGGGAGCCTTGTGGGGACCAGCTCCCTGCGGCGCCAGGCGCTGGTGCGGCGGCTGCGCCCGGACGTGCGTTGCGAGACGGTGCGGGGGAACCTTCAGACCCGGGTCCGCAAGCTCGACGAGCCGGAGGCCTTTGACGACGGCGAGACCGAGGCGCCGCGGTACGACGCCCTGGTGCTCGCCGCGGCCGGGGTGGCCCGGCTGGGGTGGGGCGAGCGCGTATCGCAGGTGCTGGGGCCCGACGTGGACGGCGACGGGATGTGGGCCGGGGGGGCGGCCCCCGGCGGCGAGGGGGAGGCCCACCGGGGCTTCCTGTGGGGCGTGGGCCAGGGCGCCCTGGCGGTAGAGGTGCGCAGAGCCGACGCCGACGTCGCCGCGATGGTGCGAGCGGCAGTGGAGGGGCGGCCCGCCGCGCTTGCCTGCGTCGCTGAGCGCGCCATGCTGCGGGGCCTCCTGGGCGGCTGCCAGGTCCCCATCGCCGTGTGCTCGTCCGTTAAGGCTGGGGCCGGGGGCGGCTCCGATGCCGGCGCGAGCTCCGCCCCCTCGGGCCACCCCTCGTCCCTGTCGATGCGAGGCCTGGTGATGGACCTCTCTGGGACGACCTCGGTGGAGAGGGAGCAGGGGGAAGACCTGGGGGGGTCGGGGGGCGACGGGGCGGCGGTGCAGGCGGCGGGCAACGCGGCCTGGGCGCGGGTACGGGCCCGTGGCGCGGTTTCGCGCCCCGCGGAGGAGGCCGCGGCGGGGGAGGCCGCGGCAGGTGAGGCGGACGAGGGCGTGTACGCGGACTCGGGGTGTCACATGTTCGCTCCGTCGGACGCAGCCCTTCGGCGCGCGACGGCGGCGGGCAAGGCGCTGGCCGCATCCCTGGTCGCCGCGGGGGCCTCTGCCATCCTGGGGGACCCCACGGCGCCGCCCAGGCCTATCACCTACGGCAACGCATGAGCCCGGCAGCGTTCCCGCGCCCCCGATGGGCGAGCGTCTACCCCCCCGCCCAGCATCGTCTCGGTCTGGCCCCGCCCGACGCGCCCATCGCCGGCCGCCGCTGCTGCGTGCGGGGCGACGTGACAGGGGACCGATCGGAAGCCGCGCTGCGGCTCCCCAAGCGCGCACGGACGGGGATGCCCCTGCGGGATCAACCCCCGCGCCACACGTCAACGTTCGCACTCAGTGCGTGCCGGCCGCCTCTCCTGACGCCGGTAGGGCGGCAGGCAGGTACCAAAGGGCCAGGGATGGAGCCGCAGGATCGGCTTCGGCAAGCTGGTCGATTGGCAAAGCCGGGAGTGGTGGTTTTCGCAACGGTGCGCGCAATCGGGCTCGCAAACGCCATGGCCGGCATCTCCGAGCGAAGATGACTGCCCCCGGCGATGCCAGCCCGTCCCGTCCGCCTCGGGCACGCTTGTGGGGCACGAGTGGCGGCCGTCTTGTGCGGTAGAGCTGCGCGTCGTCCGACGACCGACCGCGCCGGTGGTCCCCGACCTTCCCCCCTGGCCGGTCACAAGCGCCCAGCCCAGCCGCCGGCACCCCGCGGGACATCTCAAAGCGCTCCGCCGCCGGGCCGTGCATCACAGCGCTTGGCCAGAGCTTGCAGTGCGGGAAAGGCCACGTAGTCGTCAGCGGCGCGCTTCGAAGCATGCCCGGTCTGCTGGGCCGGCGGACGGCCGCTGCCCTGGTGGTCATGTGTGTCGTTATGGCCGGGGCGTTGACCTCGGATCCGGGGGATGATGCCGGGGGGGGACCCAACGCTGGATCAAACGCCAGTCCGACCGAAGAAAGCGGGCCGCGGATCGAGCCCGAGGTGACCGACCTCCTCTTTGGCCGCGTGGAGCTGCGCGTGATGGAGTCGTCCGAGGGCGACGACGGGCGTGGCCTTCTCGTGGTTGAGGACGGCGAGGACTCGGCGGCTGCAGCGCGGGCGTTTTGCGCCGCGCACGGGCTCGACGAGGAGCCTGATTACGACACGGTGCTGCGCCGCCTGGTGTTTGCGGCCGACAAGGCCCGGGCGGAGCGCGCGGGGAGCGAGCGGCTCGCCCGGCTGCTCCGGTCTGCGCCGCGCGTGGATCTCGTGCCGGGGGCAGACCCCGACGCGCCCCTGGAGGTCGTGAGCATGCGCGTGGAGACGGAGGGGCCGGGCCTGCCCCTGACCGTCCAGCTGCTGGAGGGGGAGTCCCCCGCGGCGGCGGCGGCGGCCTTTGCCCGCCGGCACGGGTCTGGGCGCGAGACCGCCCAGCGGCTCGCGGAGGCCCTCTCCGCCCACATGGAGGCCGCGGGGCCCCGGGTCCTGGGGACGGCTCGCCTCTCGCTCGGGGGCTGCCCGCTGGACGGGGGCTGCGGGGCGGAGGGCCCGGCGCACGCTGTCGTGGACGTCAGGCTGTGGTCCCACGTGCCTGCCGCCACGGCGGCGATGCGCGCGTTCCGCCAGCTCGGCCTGGAGCCGATGCCGGAGGCGGAGGCCGAGGGGGCGGGCTCGCGCGAGGGCTCCGGGGCGGCCGTCGGGACGCTGTGGACGCTGAGGGAGGCAGAGGAGGCGGTGTCCGACGCCGCGGAGGCCGCGGAGGCAGAGTACGAGGACGCGCGGTCGCGGGAGGCGGCGGGGGCCGAGGCGGAGGCGAGGCGAACGTCTTTGGCCGCGGGGCTTGCTGACGCCGCGACGGCGCCGTCGGCGGCGGCTGCCGGGGGCGGGGCGGTTGTGGGGCTGCTGGGGTCGGCGGGCCAGGCGGACGGCGGGGCGACGAGGCAGCGGCGTCGTGGGGAGGCGGCGGGCGACGACGGCGGCGACACCGGCTCCCGGGTCGCCAGGAGGGGGACGGGGCGGGCGGCGGCCGAGGCGGCGGCCGTCGAGGCGGCGTCCGAAGCGGGCGGCGGCGGGGGTCGGTGGGTCACCGCGTCTCTCATGGTCGCGGGTCAGGCGTTCGACCTGGAGTTCCGGCTCGGCTCCGGCGGCGCGGCCCCGGACCTCATGGAGCTCGGGAGGGGCTTTTGCCGGCGGGAGTGGGACCTGCTGGGTCCGCTGATGGGGCCGGACCCGGGGCAGCGGCAGTGCGCCGCCACCGTCGAGCGGCTCCTCCTCTCCCGGGCGCAGAGCACCGCACCCGCGGCGTGAGCGAAGCAGCGAACCGGCGCCGGGCGGAGCACGCGCCACAACACGCGCGGCTCCGACGGCAAGCTCGCCACGCACCGGCAGGGCCATCGCACACGGCAAACGCAGCACTCCGCGCGAGCGCCGGCTGGCCGAATGGCGACGGACCACGTAGCCGCCCTCCTCGAGTTCGCCGAGCTGGCCGAGGCGTGCGGGCGGTACTCGGACATGCTGGGCGCTGCCGTGGCGGCGGCAAACCTCTCGTGCGGCGCCGACGCCCCCGCGGCTCCCGCCTCGTCACCGTGGCGCAGCTTGCTGCCCGTCCGTGGGAGGTCAATGTCGGGCCTGACAGAGCGGGTGCCGACGGCCCGGTGCATCTCGCTGCTCGCGCGGGCCGCAAAGCTTGCGGTCAGCACGACCCGCGGGCCGCTCCGGATGCTCGACGTCCTGAACGACCACGAGCCGGATGAGAGGCTGCGGTCCATTGCGCTAGGCTACCGGGCGGTGCTCGCCCGGGAGGCGGCGGGAAGCAGGGAGGAGGTCGTGCAGTGCCTCGAGGCCGTCGTGCTGCCGACGCTCGAGGCCGCAGCGGACGACGACTCCGGCAGCGACGACGGCACCGGGCGGGGCCTTCCTGCGGCCGGCGCACAGCCCCGTGACAGCGTGCTTCGTTGCACCGTCAGCGCGTGCAGGCTCCTGGGCGACGCGTACAGGTACGCCGCCGAGGCCGCCGGGCCGGGCACTCCCGCCGCCTCGGAAGCCGGCGCGGTGGCGCTTTCACAGTACTCCAAGGCTCAGCAGCTCGCGGCCAGGGGGCTGCCGGCGTGGTCCCCGGTCCGGCTGGCAGCCTCGCTCAACCTGAGCGTGTTTTTGTTCGAACGGCACGGCGACGAGGCCGGCGCGGCCCGCGTGGCCAAGGAGGCCGTGGATGCCGGCTCCTGCGCGCCTGCCAGCGCCGCCGAGGCTGAGGCCGAGGGCGGGGAGGCGGCCGAGGCGGAGAGCGCTCGGCTGCTGGGCCTGCTTCGCGAGAACCTCGAGGCGTGGCGGCGGGTGCTGCGCGTGGACCGGCTGGTGGTGTGAGGCGCGTGCGTGCGCGCGGCGCCGGGGCCCATCGGCCGGCGCGGGGGCCGTCGGGCGGCTTCCGCGACCCCCCGCCATTGGCGCGTGTGCCCCCCTGAACCGCGGTCCGGTCCGGTCCGGTCCTGCAGCGCCTTCCCGTGGCGGGCGGTCACTCGCGCGCGCACACGGCCGCGGGCGCCCCTGCCCCGCGGCTCCGGCCCTCACGCCCGGGGCTTGGTCCACCGCGTCTCCCGCGTGGCTGTGTGCCAGTAGTAGCGGCGCCCCTTGTCGTCCACGGCCTCCTCCCACTCCCCGCTGGCCCGGAGCGCCGCGGCCCGCTCCTCCTCCTCCTCCTCCGCCCGCTCGTTGTGCTCCCGCGCCGCCGCCTCGTCCTCCGTCAGGCCCGCGTCGCCGCGCAGCACCATCTCGAAGACCTCGGGGTGCGGCGTGCTCCCGTTCCGGTACATCACCAAGTACGGCCCGCTGTCCCCCTTGAGGTGCAGCAGCCGGAGGCGCGAGCGCAGCCCCGCCTCGCTGCTCCCCTCGGGCACGAACTCCTCCACCGCCGACGCCGGGTACCGAACGAGCGGCCCGGTGCCCCAGAACCAGTGGCTGAACGTCTGCACGCGCAGGTCCCGGCCGCCGTTCGTGAGCCAGATGCGGTGCGCCGTCAGCTCCGAGGCGGAGCGGGAGCGCCATTTCGCGAGGGCCCCCGCGGCCAGCAGCGCGCCGCTGAGGACCCAGGGCGCGGTGTCGAGCGGCATGTCGCCGGAGATCTTGGCGTACGCCGTGTAGGCGCCGAGCGCCCAGGGCACCGTGAAGGAGAGCGCGCCGATGGTCGGCCGCACGCGGTTCTTGTTCTCGTACACCAGCAGGCCGTCCTCAACCTCGGCGATGGCGCGCGCCTGGTCCTCGCGGTGGCGCTTCACCTCGGTGTAGTACTGCTCAACCACGCTCTGGGTGCGCTCCACGCCGCCCCAGTCCCGCTTGTCGCGGGGGACGCGCACGCCCCCCGACTGCCTCGCCGGCGACTGGTGCACGTCACCATCCACCATGACCTCGGGAACCGACCGCCTCTCGGTCCCGGCGGAAAGCGCGCGCGTTCCGGACGTGCAGCTGATGCGCGCAGCAGACGCCGGCGCCACAAGGCGCCTCATGACGGTGCGGGCCAGCATGTCGGCCCTCACGCAACAAAGTTACCCGTCGAGCTGGTCGGCGGGGTGCGTGTGCGACCTTGTCGGCCGGAGGGGGCGCGCTTGCGTGGACGCCTGCGAGCGAAGCCAAGAGCGCCTCTGCCGGGCGATGCTGATTGCGAACGACCCAGCCGCCAGTGCCGCGCACAGCCGAGCTGGCGGAAAGCCTCGGGTCTTGGATTCCGTCGCGCCCGGGAGCTGGTCCCGGAGCCCGCGAGGAACGAGGGGGAATGAGCTCGCACTGGACTTACTCCGCCGCCGCCGCAGCCACCGCCGCTGCCGCGGTCGGCCTCGTTGTCTACCACGGCGACTACGTATCAGGCGTACTGCGGCGCGCAGCCGGGGCCGAGCACGCGCCGCCCGGTCCCGCAAGGGACCTCGTGGCCCGACTCCTCGTCGCCGAGGCCAACGCGGCCATCGTGCTCGAGGACGCCGCCGCCGCTGCCGCTGGCCCGCGGCCCGATGCGACCACCGTCGCCGTCGTCAAGGAGCGTGCGATGCAGGTGCTCGGGCAGCTCTCCACTGTCGCCGGGCCCGAGCTGCTTCCCAGCGTTCGGCGGCGCAGGAAGGCCGCCGTCGCCTCACTCCTCGCTGCGGTCGGAGAGGCTTCGCCCGGCGGGCCAGGCACGCCACCCACTGGCGCGTCGGCGATGCCGGGCTTTGCAAGCCGAGCGCTCACAGCGGCAGCTGACCTCCTGGACAACGGCGCCGGGGCCGTTTCCCCTGGCCCAGACCTGCCGATCACCCCGGCCGGATGCCTGGCGGAGTGACTGTGGCTCAGGCGGCCGGGCCTCGACGAGAGCGGGGCTTCGCGACTGACGACCGTGGCCTGCCGCGCCCGTGCGCGCCGCTCGGGCTGGCCAGGCCGGTGGCCATTCGGAACAGCATGCCAGCACGGGACGCCCTCACGGCGGTCATGGACGCCGGCGCGACGCAAGGCGGATCCAGTCTGCCGGCTCTGCCAGAGCGATATTTTCGTCGGCTCCGGCCACGAAGCTCCCTTCGCGGCACTCATCGACCCTAGGAACCAGCGCCCGGGGCCACAAGGACCTGGAATCGGTGTTTCGTCTGCATCTGGCACGCAGCGCATCTCGGGATCAGGCCCGGTAGCCATGTCGGGCGTCGTTCCCAAGAAGAAGAGGGGCGGCCTGGCGAACCTGCTCAAGGGCAGGAAGAAGGCCAAGGCCGCCCTGGTGGGGATCGATTCTCTGGCCAGCTCGTGAGACAAACTGTTGCAGCCGGAGCCTCAGCCCTCAATGCGCGTGCGCGCGCGTGGGGCGCGCGGACTTCCCTGTGGTTTTCTGCGGTTCGAACACCCGAGCCGATCGTAGCCCCCTCCGCTCGCTTGCGCCTCATGGGATCGGCCTTCACCCCTCGCTCTCTCTCTGCCTTTACATGCTGTCACCCGTCGCAGCTCGTCGGATGCTGAGGCTTTGGCTGCGCCTGCCGGCTCAAAGCTCACCATCTCGTCGATGCCCGAGGTTGAGAGTGCTGCTGACCACGGTCTGAGCATCGGCAGGATCCGCGCTGTAGCGTCTGACCAGACGACGGCCCTTGATCGCATGGAGCAGGAGGCGGCGAAGCACATGATCGAGGAGGCCCGGCGTCGTCACGTTGAGACGACCGCCGCCGAGGCCCTCGCCGCCAGCGCTCCGGCGGAGCCGAAGCGCGGCCTCCGGATGGCGTACAGGCCTCCGGCACGCGCGGCCCAGGGCCCCCCGCCAAAGATTGTGTCGCTGGCGTCCGCGGTTGGAAGCGAAGCCGCCGCATCTTCGGCCAAGGCCCCTGCCCCCCGCGCCGTCGCTGTCGGCGCCTGGGGCAAGGGCCCCGCCGCCCGCGCCGCGCCCGTCGCCAAGGCGGCCCCGGGCCTGGGCGAGACGGGCCCCGCCATCCCCACGAGCTCCTCTCTGTGCTTCGGCCCCGAGCTCTCGGCCGACGACCTCAAGCACGCCGTCGGAACCATCGTCTCGGTGAGCCGGCGCCGCCTCGCGCCCCCGGTCCGTCCTTGCGCTGTTTATCGGTGCCCAGGCTGCCGCCTCCCTCGGGGGGCGGCGCTCTCCAAGCCAGGAGCCCCTTCATGCCAGCGCCACACCCAAATGGCCGTGTTTTATTAGCGCCCCCCGTCCCGCGGTCGTCGCGGCCGTCCCGCGCCGCCGCAACCTCTGTCAACCCGCCCCGCCCGCCGCCTCTCGGGGTGGCGGGCGGCGGGGACCCGGTCTTCGGGCTCCCCGGTGCCGCGGGGGTCGTTTTGACCTCCCGTGGCATGATGGGCGGCGGAGCGAGCGGCGCGCGCGGGGCTGAGTCTCAGCGGTGGGGCGTCAGTCCGCGTGCCAACAACCTTTGCCCCCCGCCCGCCTTGCTTGCATCGCCCCCGCCTCCCCATGACCGCGCCGCCCCGCCCCGCCCGCGCTCCTGGTGCCCCTTGCAGGACCTCCGCGCCGACCCCAAGCCGGACGACCGCGCCAGGGAGGTCTGCGCCCTCCGACCCCTGGCCGGGCCCGAGGCCCGCGTCGCCGCCGCCGGCCGGGCCCTCCTCGACTGCCCCGACTGGTCCTCGGACGAGTCCGCCGTCGTCGGGCCCTTCCTCGTCTCCCTCCTCCAGCAGCAGGCCTTCACCGCCCCCGCCCTCCGCCTTTACCTCGCCGAAGAGGTCTACCCCCTCTTCTACGACCTCGCCATCGACGCCCCCAGGCTGTGGCAGGTCGTCGCCGAGGCCCTCAGGCCCCTCGTGGCCGCCCGCACCCTCCGCGCCACGGCCGCCAACTCCCCGGACGTCATCGCCATGCCGACCAAGCTCCGCGCCGCGATGCGCCTCGACGAGGCATCGTTCACGGGGCCAGAGGAAGACGACGACGACGACGAGCCCGCCCCGGCCCCGGCCCCGGCCACCGCGCCCGCTCAGACCCCGGCTCCGGCCCCGGCTGCTGCGGCGCCCGCCCCGGCCCCGGCTCCGGCCGCGGCCCCGGCTGTCCCCAAGGTCGCGGTATACATGCCGCGCCACATGCGTGCGGACCCTTCGTTCGGTGGGCTTGCGTCTTCGGGCGCGTCAGGGCGCAGGCAGGCTGGCGCGTCGACCTCGGATGCCGAGGCTAAGGCTCTCCTGGACGCTGCTTCGGGCAAGAAGAAGAAGGCCAAGAAGCCCGAGGACGCCCGGGCTGCCGTTGCCGCCTCGGACGCCGAGGCTGCCGCCGTTCTCGCTTCCATGGGGGGCAAGAAGAAGAAGAAGAAGAAGGCCGCCAAGGAGTGATGCGCGAGACCCTGTACGCTTGGCACCGCCGAACGCAAGCCGTTGGCAGCCCACCGGGTCGTCCCCACTCACGCCTAAACCATCTACGCCTGCCGTAGGAGCCACGTGCCAACGGAGCCGCCGGCTGGGTGCGGAGAGAGCGCCGATACGCCTTCGGCGTCTTGTCCCCCAGCCTCGCCGAAATGGCCGACCTGGCAAAAGACCGAATTGCGCGTGCACGCCCCACCATGACCCTGATATCTCATTACAAACCAGGATGTCTCGCGCGCCGAAATATTTCCCGAACGACCATGACCTTGTCAGGACGCTTCGAGAACTTCTGACCAGATCCGGCGACCGTCGCCCCGGCCTGCTCGTAAGCACTTCCAGCGACGGCGAATGTCATTGTAGGACAGGACGTCGCTGCAACCAGCGTCTGCGCAATGCCCTCGAGTTCTCGATCGAGTGGCGGCCAAGAGCACACAGCGGCCGCGAGCTCAAGAAGCAGTTTGGGCGGTATGACTTCCACCGCATTGGCGACGAGTTCGCGGTTCGCACGCATTGCGACGGCGCTACGGCCGGAGGGCGACGCCTGGTCCTGATTGAGTTCTGCGTCCCCGGTCGGCGTACGCTCAAACTCGGGCTTTTCCTGACCCTCAATCACTACAAGTCTTTTCGGGAGCTCGACTGGGCCTACACATCGTGAATGGCTGCCGTCAACATCCTGAGTGAGCGACACGCACCTCGGAACACAATGAAAACACTGGGCACGCAGCTCTGGCAGCATTCGAACCGATGCGGGCCAGGCCAATGCACCGGGCAGACGGATGCCACCACCACTGCGCCGTTGCCCGAGGTGGAACCGTGATGTAACCATAGGCTCGCAAAGCTCGTTGCGCTCGTAAGCCAAAACAAAAACATCGGCACAGACAGGATTCGAACCTGCGCGGGCGAAGCCCATGCACTTAGCAGGCGCACGCCTTAACCACTCGGCCACTGTACCATTGATGCTCTCGAAGTGGAAAGCAGGGATTATGATCTTCAAGTCTTTGCACAATGCTGGCACTTGGCTCTCGGCGGTCACCCTTGGCCACTGGTGCCGAAACTGGTCGGGGAGTTAGAAGCCGTGCTCCTGGATTTTTGCACCGCGATCAGGCCTGGTGTGCCACGGCCGGGTGGTTCAGGCCCGGTCGCTGATATGGTGCAGCGTCGCCGCCGCGTGTGCCGGCTCGCTCTGTCCTGGCTCCGGGGCGCTTCGTCGCGCACATACCGGCGCAACCGCATCGTCCGTCCCCCAGCGACGCCGCCGGCCCAAGCCCTGCAATTCTGCGCCGCTCGTGCGCCCCCCTCCAAACTGACCACGCCGGGACGCCGGCTGGTGCGTCGGCCTCGCCCACCACCGCGCCAGGGCCATCCTTGGGCACATTGCTTCGATTGTCTCGAACGGCCCCACGGTGCGCGCCTGTCGCCCGGCGGCGTCGATCACCCCGCCGCGCGTGCACCTCGACGGTGGCTTGCTCTGGCGTACCTGCGCTTGGTACAGGGCAGCAGGGAGATTGCCATCAGGGGCGCAGCGACGGTCGAGCACCGCCACGACGTCAGCTCAACGGCATGGCATTGGGGGGGTTGCAGCAACGCAGCCGAGCGGCAAGCCAGTTCGTCCCTGATCTGACCAGCCGCCCCCTGCCGATCGTCGCGGCAGAGCTGTTGCCAATCAGCCATCCCGAGCATGCTGTCTGCCAACGTGGCCTGCGATACCGACCTCTCAAGCTGGGCGTCTGCCGGCTTCATTTGGGTGTGCGACAGGATCCGACCAATCCGAGGCCCAGTGCTTAGCGGGGCCACACTCTAGGTGGCTCGTGTCCTTGCCGCGCCGGTTTCGCCTCCCGGCAGGGCGACGCGCCCGCACTCGCGTGCCCAGTCCCTGCCCCCGACTCCCCCCGGCATCATTGACCCAGCCGGGATTGGCAGAGAACGAGGCACCGGGACTCCGCGACCCTGCCGGCGGCGTGCCGTGCATCGCGCCCAACCGTGCGCGCGGGGCAACGGTCGCGAGGCTCAACATCGAACGGCCTCTGGGCACGCGGCGAGGCACGGCCCGTGATGCGCACGATCATGGGCGTTTCCGCTGTGCTTTGGATTGCCCGAGCCTTGGCGGCCGTCCGGGGTTCCGGTGTGCCGAGGAATTCGAAGCTTTGGTGACGGGCAGCTCGCCAGGCCTCCACCCACCAGTGCCCACGTCGCATCGGTTGTTTGTCAAGACAGCGTTATCATCAGTCGAGCATGCTTCGCACAGGAAGGGACGGGCGGCCCGGCCGCCACGCCCCGTCGCGAGCTCGCTGGAATCAGTGCACCACAGCGGGGATGGCCTCGCCCCGCGCATCCTCCCACGACACGGCCGCGTCAGCAAGCTCATCGAGCTGGCACACAGCAGCCACAGTGTCTCCGCGTAGCACGACCAGGCTGTCCTGCGGCTCCTCGCTGCCCGGCTCGTCCGGGCTCACCCGGCGCTCAACCGCGTCCTTGAGCACCATGTTCATCGCCTGGTCCAGGCCCGCAACTTCGCCCTGCGGCTCAATCAAGGCTTGGGCGCACGCAGCGTCGCAAGCGCCCGCGGTTGACGATGGCAAGCAAGGGAGCTCGGAGGCCAACGGCGCAGCTTCGGCCGTACTTGACGCAAAAAGAGCACTTTGGTCTCACCACGAGTGTCCTACCATCGCTGGTGATCACGAGGACCCGATCTGCGCATCACAAGCGGCCGGAACGGGCCTCGGATGGTTGGCGGGCGCGTCTCGCAGCCGGCCAAACGGCGCGCAAGCGCCGGGCCCAGAATGGCCCGGTGGCCTTGCCGCCGGGTGCGCTCACGTGATAAGAGCTTTGCCAGCTCAGCCGCCATGACCCGGGCGACGAGGCGTGCACGCGGGCGGGCGGACGGTGGATGCAGAGCATCGGCCTCCCAGGGTCAGCCGCACACCGCCCGGCGCCGGCATGGCGGGCCCCTCCCGCTTCCATTGCGGGGAGTTTTCGGTGTGGCTGTTTGTGTCCCTGGTGAGCAGCGCCTTGCCGTGTGGCGCCCCCTCAACAGGGCGTAGCGCCGCCGTCTCGCCGCCGCCGTCACCCCATGGGCCCGAAAGCTGCGATGGTCACGCGAGGTGCCACTCCCATGTCGCAGCTCGCCGGGGCTTCGCTCGGCATGGGCGTCGCTGTGGCAGTGGACTGGGTGCTGCTTGACGTGGGGAAGAGCTCAATCATCGGAGGACTGGTGTCGTCGGTCCTCCTTCTGCTCGCAATTGCCCTGGCTGCTGTTGAGGTTTCCAAGCACAGGGTGCCGTCCTCAGGCAGTGCGTCCAAGGGCGGCGTGTCCCACCGCCCGCAGCCGACGGCGTGTGGCTCCGTCCCCGTGGCCATCGTCGTGGTGCTCCTCTTCATGTCCGCCGTCGCCACGACAGCGTGCATGCCCGGAACCGGCATGCGGAAGGAGCACGTCGCCATCAGGGTCTTCTCGTGAGCCCTGGCCTCGCCCCTCG
>Ga0136560_1001434_pt1 | contig 12278 bp, 8 predicted proteins | sample AntRauMeHopE1497_FD_104925 | JGI IMG/M metagenome (GOLD analysis project Ga0136560, IMG submission 104925) | Saline lake microbial communities from Rauer Islands, Antarctica - Metagenome Hop E1 #497 | ecosystem: Environmental > Aquatic > Non-marine Saline and Alkaline > Saline | place...
AACGATGATGCACGCGCTCAAGGGCCTGCGGGCCGAGGGGTTCAAGGCCATGTGTGAGCCCTGCGGGGCAACGAAGGCAGCGAAGCATGTTCCGGGCGTCTGTGCGCAACCTTGTTCGTGATTCGTCGTGTCCTGCGCAGACAGGGGCATCCTGGCACCCCTCGGGGTGGAGCCGCTGAAGAGGGCAATCAAGTTCTCCGCCAATGCCAAGTACAAGATGCTCATCGTCGGGGACGCACCGATGACGATGAGCACGTCTGTGCTCTGCGGAGCGTGAGGCTTGTGTGTCTGCCTCTGCGGCCACATCCCGGGGAAAGGGAGCAGGGCGGCTCGCGCTTAGCGGCAGTGTTCCCCCTCGCCCGCCCGTTGGTGTCACGCAGGCTCGCTGGGATGACCGAGTGCGTGGCAATCGCGCCAGCTGAGGTCGTGAAGGTGCGCATGCAGGCCAAGGAGCGGGCAGCGGTGTACAAGAACACGGCCGACGCGTTTACCAAGATTCTCAAGTCCGAGGGCCCGCTCGCCTTTGCGCAAGGTCTTGAGGCAGCCCTCTGGCGCCAGTCGCTGTGGAACGCGTCGTTCTTCGCGTGCAGCTTCGGGCTGAAGCAGCACGTGCTGTGGAGCCCCGATACCCGCGCGAGCGAGCTCGGCCGCAATTTCGTCGCCGGCTTCGTGGGAGGGACGGTCGGCGTGACGCTCAACACGCCGTTCGACGTGGTGACGTCACGGATGCGGAACGTGCTCCCGGGGGAGGCGACCAAGTACCGCAACGGCTGGCAGTCCGTAGTTCTCATCGCCAGGGAGGAGGGGCCCCGTGCCCTGTTCAAGGGATACCTCCCCAAGGTGCTGCGGCTCGGCCCGGGGGGCGGCGTCCTCATGATGATGTACGAGGTGATCGCGAACATGCTCCGCTGAGTTGGTGAGACCGTGCCCCGCCGAGTTGGCGCGAAGGTTCGCCGCTCATCTGGCGCAAGCATATGCTCCTTGGGGTTCACGCGAGCGCCAGCCTCTCGGCCTGGCGAGACCGCTGGGAGTGACTTCTGCTGCCGCGGGTCAGGCCACGCAGCGCCGAGCGCAGCATGGCGTGTGCGTGTGCGTGAGCGTGAGCGTCGTCGGCACGTGAGAGCGCCCGGCGGCACGGGGAGGGCGGCAAGACACGAGCTATTTCGGACGGCGCTGCGGCCGCCATGCACGCGCGAGCGAGCGCGGACACACGCGGCGGCACGCCGGGCGCGAGCTAGCCGGTGGATCACCGGCTCTCGCTCTCGGCGCCGTCGGGGATGTACACCACCATCCCGTCCATGTCCTTGGTGACCTTGACCTTGCACCCCAGCCGCGTGGAGGCCCCCACGTCCTCGCGGAAGGGGTAGTCAGCGAGCCTCTGCTCCTCGTCGTCGATCGTGCGGGGCAGCGCCGCCGCCTGCGCCTCGGGCAGGATCACCATGCAGTGGAAGCAGTAGGCGCCCTCCCCGAACGTCGGCTCCTCCCAGCCTCCCGCCGAGGCGTGCTGCGTCACGGTGGGCAGCGTGCCCTCGCAGGGGCAGCGCAGGTCCTCGTAGCCGAAGGCCTTTGCGGCCTGGGTGAGCGTGCGGCCGACACGGGCAGGGACGCGAACTCGGTCGCCCGAGGAGTTGACCAGGGTCACAGCCACGCTGCGGCGAGGGGGGCGGGTGCAAGCGCAGACACGAGGCTGTGGCAGCAGCGCTCCGGAAGCGGCCACGGGCCGCCAGGGCCGAGCGCACCAGCAACAGCTGCGTATGCTCGGCTGAGATCTTTCTCACTGGACGTCGTCAACGTTCTGCGTCGCCGTGCCGGGGACCTCGACGTCGATTCCCGCGGCGGATGGGGCGCCCGTGGAGACCCACCTGATCCCGCGCGACCGCAGGCCTGCGACTCCAAGGAGGTCGGTGATACAACAACGTCAGGCGTGGGCGCGGGCGCAGGCGTACGCCGGCGGGCCATGACTTGCGGCTCGAGGCTGGGAGGCCGCTCGCAGCTTGTGAGCGCGGGCCTCCGCGCTGCGTCGGTAATGGCCAGTCAAGCGGAGGTTGTGCCTCACTGTACGTGGCAGAAGATGCCCTGCGAAGCGCCGTCGCGGCCATCGCGCTTGCTGCTGCCCGCGTGAGGGCGCCGCAGCCGGCGAGCCGCCGCCGAGCTTGGCTCTGCCAGCCGAGCAAAACTTGCAGCGCATTTGCAAGCCCCCCTCACTCACGAGCGCCTCGGCGCTGGTCTTCCATGGCCGACTCGAGCGGCGCCATCATCGGCATCGTCGTGACCGTCGTGGTCCTCCTCCTCATCTCGCTGATCCTGTCCCAGACGATCTTCATTGTCAAGCAGGTGAGCAGCCGACGCTTCCAAGAATGCTCCCGGCCACCCCGGGCTGCCCACCCCGGCCGCCGGCTGGGTCGCCTCGACGGTGTGTGCACCTGGTGGCTTCGCACGCCGACGCACACGTTGCCGGCTCACCTCCATGCATCCACGTACCGTTGATGGAACGTCGTCGCAGGGCGAGGCTATCATCGTGGAGCGTCTCGGCAGGTTCAGCCGGATCTTAACGCCGGGCATCAACTGCTTGGTGCCGTTCCTGGACGCGCCCAAGCAGTTCAAGTGGAGCAAGGCGTTCGTCGGCCGGGACGGCAGGGTCAAGGAGGCGGAGACCGTGGTGACGCGCGTTGACCTCCGCGAGACCCTGTTCAACTTTCCGCGGCAGGACGTGTACACGGTGGACACCGTTCAGATGAGCGTGAGTGCCGACGTGGGCCCTTCCCCCCTCCAGCGCGCGCCCGGCGCCGCGCCCGCAAGCGAACCCCGGACCTGTCGCTCCGGCCCCCTCATCCTCGCTCCTGCCGCGCGCCGATGCCACAGGTCAACGCCGTGATGTACTACCGCATCAAGGACGTGCACAAGGCGGTGTACCAGGTGGACGACCTCACCGCCGCGGTCCAGAACGTGGCGCAGGCGCAGCTCAAGGACGTCTTCGGCTACAAGACCATGTCCGCGGCTCTGCAGGGGCAGAAGGCGGTGAACGAGCACCTGCAGACGCTCTTCGCCAAGGAGTTCGCGGACTGGGGCCTCGAGGTGTACCGGATCGAGCTGCTGGACCTCAGCCCCCTGGCCCACTCGCAGACGGCGACGGCGATGAAGGAGCAGATGAAGGCGGAGCGCGAGCGCCGCGCGGAGTTCATCGAGGCGGAGGGGAACAAGACGGCGACGCGCCTGCGCTCCGAGGGCGAGAAGCTCCGCAAGACCAACCTCGGCGTGGCAGAGCAGGAGGCCACCCGCAAGAAGTGAGAGCCGGAGCGGGAAGCAGAGCCGGAAGGCGGGGCGGAGGACGGGGCGACAGGACCAGACACGCCGCGCCTGCACGGCTTCGGCCCTGGCGTGACTGCCTCAGCCCGCAGCCCACCGCTCGCCGTCCCTCCCCCCCCCGCCCCCTCTCGCGCCCGCAGGTCCGAGGGCGCCAAGACCGCCAAGATCGAGCTCGCCCGCGCCGAGACAACCGCGCTGCAGGCCATCGCCGAGGTGGTGGAGCTGGACGGCTGCTCGCAGACGGACTTTGCGCTCTTCAACAAGTTCAACGACTTCATGCGGGACTCGGCGTCCACCGCCACCGACAAGGTGAGGCGCGCGGCGGGAGCACCGGGGAACGGAGCCCTGCGCAGCTGCGCGGCCGCCGGCCCGGGTCACGCCAGCCCGGCACCGGGCCGTGCCCTGCCCGTCTCGCACTCGAAGAGCCCCCTCCCGCCCCCCAGCAATCCCGCGGCCGGATCAGTAATCCCGCAACCGGATCGCCCGCCAGACCGCTTCGCCGCCGTCCACCCGGCTCGTCCCGCCCCGCTGCCCCGGTCCGCAGACGGTCTACCTGCCGTACGACGCCTCTGCCGTCACCGGCTTGATGCGCCGCCTCCCTGCAGCGTACGGCAAGGCCACAGGCGCGGACGCCCCGCCACCCATTCCGGCCGGCGAGCGGCGGGGCGCCGACGGCGACGCGGCATTGGACTGAGCGGTGCCCGCCCCGCCGCCCTGCGGCTCCCCCGCGCGACAGGCCTGCGAAGGAAGGCGCTGCGAGTGCCCGCAGCGATCGATCGAGCGCACGTTCCGATTCCAGCGCTCACACGAGTCCGCGGCCCGACACGCATGCCAGTCACTCAGGGGGCTGGGGCGGCGGCGTCACAGACCACCACCCGTCAAACAGACGATGGGTGCAAGGGTGCCCCGAGCTTGAGCCTGAAGCGGGCGGCGGGGAAGCCCGAAGTCCAGTCGGCGTGCACCGAGGCGTCCAGGCCGAGGGCAACCAGGGCGCCCTTCACGGCCCCCTTGGAGAAGAGGCAGTACCTCCCAGCAGCATCTCGCACGTCCACGCTCTCTGGCGCTGCGAGGGTCTGAAAGAACCGGAACGATGCGTCCTCGATTGTATAGGAGTCCTTGGTCTTGGCCCTGCTCAGGCGCGACGCCTTGCGGCCGTGAAGTGCCGGCCACAGGGTCACGCAGACAAACTTGACCACCGTTTCGTCGCCGTCCATGACCTCAGAACGACCGAGCATCAGCCTGCAAGGCGGAACCAGTCCGCGAAAGAATTGACCTGCCCGCCCTGGCTCCGCACCTAACGACCCGCACAGACGCCATGAGCGGTGTCTTACCGCTCGGTGAACCTCCTCCCGACCGAATACCCGAGCCGCTCCACGCCCTCAAGCATTCGCTGCCTTCCTGCAACCCCAGATCCCGACCTGGCTACCTGCGACTCCATATGGACCCAAGCACCGCTGACGCATCGAGCACACACTTGTGTGCACCGAAAATGTCGGAGATCTCACCAATTGGTCCACGGTGGCGAAGAGCAAGAGGTCCAACCCGCTCCGTGCCACCACGGCGGACGTACCATCCACACCAGAGGCCGGCGTGCCCACCGCAGAGGCCATTTGCAGACTGCGTGGTCCAAGGCAGCCTGGTGTCAGTGGCCGGCTCCTAAGACCGCTCTGGCAAGCCCGGCCGGGCTTGCGAGGTTCTCAGCAAAGCAGAGCAGGACGTTGCCCGGCCTTGTGACGGCAGAGTGCTTCAGGCCACCCCGGTGGAGCGCTCGTCGCCTGCAGGAGCGTTTGTAATGGTGCGGCTCGGCCCTCGACAACGGTTGGCGTACATCAGGCTCTCTAGGCCAGGCCGTGGAGGGCTTCTCGCGCTGTGGCGCCCACCAGCGCGGTGCCGCAAAGCCACTCCCTTGAACCTCGTCTTCTCGCGCCCCCCGCAGCCCAAGGTTACCACCGACCCCAAGTTCCTCATCAATGCGTCCCGCCGCAAGGACGTGAAGCGTGAGGCATAGACCGCGCGGCGAACAGCACCTGACATCCCGCAACGCTCTGCCTGAGCGTCTGCCCTCCCCTCACCCGCTTACCGCCGACTGTCTGCCCTCACTCGTTGCAGGCGTGACCATCTTCCGGACGAAGAACGAGAAGACCAAGTTCAAGATCCGCACCTCTCGCGTGAGCTCGGGAGCCATTTCTCCGCAGCCGAACCCGACTCTGGCCCCAAAGCCTTTGACCCCCCCCCAGGCGTCCTGTCTGTCACCGTCTCATGCCACGAGTCAATGATGCCGTGTCTCGCAGTACCTTTACACCCTCACGCTGCCCAACAAGCGCGCGGAGATGTTCATCAACATCGTGCCCCGCGGCATCCGGGAGATGGCTGGCTACGGCGTGAAGCGCAAGTGAGCGCCTGGACAAGTCTTTGTGGCGGGTGTGTGTTGCAAGCACCCTCTCAACGGCATGTTCACTGGGGTGACGGTCCTCGCTGCGTTGTTCGGTCATTCAGTCACGCATGCTCATTCCACAGCCCGGACAACCCATTCGGCATGAGCAACGGGGCCTTGGTCTCACCCTCATCGATGGTACGAGACCCTGCGTCCAGAGGCTGACCAAGAAGGCTCGATGGACTGCTGCCCCAGCGACACAATTCTGTTGCTGAGTGCAAGCATGCCGTGCCTTGGCAGCACTCCACGCTGAAGCGTGTGGGTCAGGCTTGTTCACTCAAGGGGACCACATGGGACCAGCAAGCTGCTTCACTCGTATCATCAATCTGCCGTTGAGCGCGGCCTGGCTCGCACGGTTGGGCTGAGCAGCTGTCGCCGAGAGGTTGCGAAGCCGCCCGCAACGGCCAACGGGCCGAACGTGCGAAGCGCCGCGGTTTCAGGCGCTGGAGAGCTCGGTCCCGGGGGCTGCTTTCCGGGTGCTCGGCCCGGCCGCAGCGCTGGGCGCGGAATGGTGGGACCCTGTCCCAGTGCTCCGGCAGCGACACGACTCGTGATGAGCGAGCTTCCCACGGCAGGCAGCGTCGGTCGTAACCCTTCCAAGGGCAGGCTGCCACGGGAACGCCGAGAGGGAGAGCCGCTGACGGCCCCGCCGGGGGCCTGCTCCGGGGGAAGTCGTTGCCTGCCTGAGACCATACGACTCGCTTTGCCGGGTGAGCTGAGAAGGTCTGTTGCGCTGGCGATCGATCGCACCAGATCGACTTCGCTGGACTCGGACGTGTCAGGCAGGGCCGTCGCCTGCGTCGGTCGAGCGGAGGCCCAGTGCCGGCCGGTTTCCGCCCGGCGTGCCGGCCTCGGTCTGGATGCGAGCCCGGCCAGACCAGGTCCTCTGGTCGCGAAGGGTCGCACACCTTCGGACCGATCTTGTCGATTCGTGGACTTGGTCCGCCAGATCATCGTGCCCACCAGCCGGTTGGTGGTCGGTGCGGGCCGGAAGCTGCCGAAAAGTGCGGACTCGTCGTGCAAGCTTTTGCCGAGGCCAGTGGCACGCCTGCTCCCAGATCTGGGCGGACCAGCAGGGTCCACCACATTCGTGGGCTCCGCAGATGTGTCTGGTCTCGCTGCCCAAAAGTCTGCGGCAGGGGGCGTCCGGGCAATGGACCTGCCGTTTCGGCGCTTTGCCCCGGTGTCGTCATCCGATGACAAGTCTCCCTCGGGGTCCACTGCAAGCTGAGTCGAGGCTGTGCGCAGGATTTGGACCACACGCATTACCCAGAGCATCGCAGCGTAGCCCGACGAGCACGAGGCCAAGCCCCGGCAGCAGTCTGCGATGACGGGCTCGATCGGAATCTCCACGTCGTTGAGAACGGCAGTCGCTCGATGCTGCGCAACCGACTCGTCTTCGCTGGTTTCGGAAGCCATTGAGCCATCATCATCACCGCTGCGGCTGGGGCTACCTGTCAGCGACTGCTGATGCCCCGATCGCCCTACCCCTTTGAGTGCCCTCCCCACTTTCGCAACGCGCATCCTTGGATCCGGGAGCGTCAGTGAGCCCGGCTTGCACGTGTTCGCCAGCAAGCACGGCCAGCAGCAGCTTCCGCGGAGAACCTCAATTGTGAAGGCACACCAAAGCGGCAGCTGCCGGGTTCGGAGCCTGTTCCGGACCCTTGCGCTCCAGGCATGGCGGGGCAATGCGCTTCTGCGGGACATGCCGTGACCAGTTTGTGCCGCGCTGCTTGCCGGAGCCCCCTGCCCCGGGCTGCTGTCGTGTGGCATCCCCCGGTCGACCGATGTGGCGGCCCGTGGGGGCCGACGGCCAGCTCCGGTGTCGTGCAGCGGGTTCTCGTACTCCAGCGTAGTGTCGCCATCACCGGGCCAAGGGGCTGCTGACGATGGAGCGGATGTCATGCGGTGCAAGCCGGCCCTCATTGAGCCAGAGCTCGATGTCTTCAGTGCGCTGGCCTCGGCCTTTGCTTGCCGGCGCGCGGCTGCTTCAAGATCGCGCGCCTCTTGGCCCCGGCGTCCAACACTGCGCAGCGCCATGCAGCATTTGCGCACCACTCCCTGGAGATCGCTGACGCAGTGCTGCCGACTCCCGCAGCACAGGATGCAGGATGCCGCCCGAGCTGCCAGTCTGACGAAGTCGACCATCGCCACGACGAGCCCGACTCCGGCTACGGCACAACAGCTGTTCCGACCGGTCAACACTGGCCCGTGCGATTGCGGGAGCTTGTCAAGCGGATGGCCTGTCGTGGGTCGGTTCCCTGACGGCGCGACAACGGGCACAGCAAGCGATGACCGCCGACCCAGGTGCCTGCAGTGCGCGCACGGCCGAAAGCCTCCTGCGACCTGCTCGCCATGGAGAGCGTACCGGACCCGTCCAGCCCGCCTTCCTGCCACACAAGCGACGACAACGGGAAGGTACAAGGCCAGCGCGGCAAGCAAGGACACAGGAGGGTCCAAAGTGTTGAAGTCGGCAAAGAGCTTTGCGGCTGCTTCCTCGGTAAGCGCGGCGGAAGGAGTCGTGGGGCAGGCAGCCGACCCAGCAAGGGTTGGCACCTCACCTCCTGTCAGATTTGAGAAGAGCGGCTTCAGCCGTGCCGGGTCCTGGCCGACGTCAAGCCACGGGCCAAAGGCGCCGGCACCCGGCTGGAGCACCTGCCAAACAAACAAGCCCGCCGTGACCGTCAGCAGGCACGAGAGCGAGAGCGTCTCGGTTGCCTGCACCTCATTCGATGCCATGGGGCGAGCTAGCATGTGACTAGCCATGGCGACGGCAAGCACGACCGTTGCTAGCAGCAGCTGGATGCGCGGATCGTCCACCAGGGAAATGGCTTGAAGCGCGGTGAGCCGCAGAAGCAGCACCATGAACCACTGGTGGCGGGCCCGACGAAACAACCCGATGCACCCGAACGCCCCGACTTGCGGGTCAGTGTCGCTTCCTTTCCTCGTGGCGTCGCTAAAGGCAGCATCGGCGTCAAGCTTCCGAACGTCGATGGCCCGACGTCCCGAGCGCAGGAGGCTGAGCGCGCCTCGGACGTCTGCCTGAGCAGTGCCGCTCTTGAGTTTGCCTGTGAGACGGGCAGTGGCGTCTCGGCCACCATGAGCAAGTTTTAATCTCCGTTTCGTCTGCTGGCGTGAGAACAGCGGGTTGACAGCCGAGAACGTTTCTGCCGCGTCCTTGGCAGCAGCCTCACCAGCCTCGTCACATTGCAACGATCCGAGCACGCTTTCCTTGCTAGCAGTCGCGGGAACGCCGCGCACCGTGGGGCGCAAGCGTTTCCCGCTGTCCTTCTCTTCGTAAGTAAAGACCGCCGGAGCCGAGTGCAGCGCCCCAGAGCCAGATTTGACAAGGATGCCGACCAGAAAGCGAGCATCAGGAAGACCAACTCGGCCACTTTCAGCCGATAGAATCCGCCTGATCCTTGAGGCGTCTGCCGGCCAAATAATCGCCCTGTGAGGGACCACGATTCCCGCGTACTGACACCAGTACCTGGACCGCACGCCAGGGTCTGACAGGCCACCGCGCCTTCGTGACCCCTGCCCGATCTTGCGCGCGGAAAAACACGGACAAAGCAGGCTGAGAAGTCCCGAGGTCACGGCCACAACTGATGCGAACCCGAACAGCGTCGTCCCGCACTGGACGGTCGGGTCAAGGCGGTGGTACGACACTCCGCCGACCGGAGCTGAGCAGTTTATAGCCTGAGCAAGGCCCCAGATGCTCCAGGGCAGCACCACGAGCATCGCGATCGACATCGCGGAAATCGCACCACTACACGAAGCCATGATGGACGTGCCGGACTCCGTCTCGCTGCCATCTCGTCCTGCCATGCGACCGCTTGTGCCTTGAGTGCCACTTGCTGAGCTTTCCGTCGTCCCAACTTCGCTACGAGGCTTCACGGAGCGCCCCAGTCCTCCGAGGCATCGGGCCGCTGCCACGGCGGAAACGACGACCAGCGCGGGAACGAACCCCACGAACAGCAGCTTGCTGGTCATCGAGAGCGCTGCCACGCAGCTGGCTTCCGGGGTGCCCAGCGGTGAGACCGCCATTGCTTGCAGCGGCGACGTCGCAAAGCGGAGCAGTCTCGGCCGAGAAAAGCCAAGCGTCATGATGGTCCCTGCCGACTGCGCGTGGATCAGCCCTGTGCGCAGCCATGGCAGGAACGACTCCCGCTGTGGCCCTCTGCGAAAGAAGCACGAGACCAGCACGAGGCCTGCCGATGACACGACCGCCCACGCCATGAGCACCCCGGCGGACCACGGCACAGGCGGACACGCGTCGCAAGCAGGGCCTGCAATCTTGGCGACTCCGGCGCGGGTGTCACAGACCTCGCAGCGGTGGCCGCGATGCCCGGGTGCACACCGCATGGAGTGGATCCCGGGCTCTGCGAAGCACATTCCTGCCGCACGGCACGGAAGCGCAACGGTCGATGGCCCGATGTCGTCGCCGAACGAGAAGACGGCCGGAAACTGCAGCCAAAATGGTAGCCTCTCCGCAAGGTCGCTGTCGTTCTCTGGCAGGAGCCCGTCGCCGAAGCTAGCCTGATCAAGGTCAAAGCCATCATCATCTGTCGCTCCGACTCCCACGGAGCCGGGCCCCATCGCGGTGTTGGCTTCAATCTCCGCCGCCTTGGCCGCCTTTCGGTCAAGAGCGCGCTGCGTAAAATTGATGCCGTTCACCGCAAACAGAGGGACCGGCCACCACGACGGCACCGGCCAATACCCGTCCATGCCACACAGCGCCCCGGACGAACAGTCGAATCCGGCAGCCGGGCACTCCTCGCACGGAGCAGCTCCACCTAGGCCAAAAAAACCAGGTCCACACCGGGCGCACGTGGCCGGCGCCGGCTCAGACGGCCCAGCGGTTGTGCGCGCAGCCTGGCTCCCCGAGGCGCCGTCCTTGGAAAAGGGCGAACCGCCGTTCGATGGGGCTGTGGCAACAGGGCAGCCTTCGACGGCAACAGCCGACTGCAACAGCCCGGGGACCACAAGCATACCATCGGCTGAGCAGAGCAGCTGGACTCGGTACGTCTCGTTTGGAAGGCCGGACATGGTCGCGCGAACCGTGCCCAAACCACCCAGAATCCGCGCCGGAGCCGGCGGCAGGCTCGTCTCGTCAGCATCCGACAGCCACCCGCGTGCTGAAACTGCTTCGACCTGGGGTGCGATGATCCGCAAAGCGGCAAGCATCAGCGCCCCAGCACGGCCCTCCGTGACGGCGCGGAGCCTCTGCTCCGTGACGGCGAGCGAGCCTCCGCTCGACGACGACGCCGCGCTCGTGTCAGAAGCCGCCGCGGCAACGAGCCCCTCAGCTTGGCTCTGGCTGAGCTGTAGGCCGAGAGCGTTTGCTACCGAAGCCAGCTCCCCGGTCACAGTGGCGGTTGCAAGGGACTCAGCCATCGAAACGGCGGCAACCAGGTCCCGGGGCCGGCTCCACACCGCCTCCCAGCTGTTCACTTGTGACGCAGCCATGAGCACGGGGCTGTCGCCCAAGTCTGCTAGACCATCTGCATCGGGAATGCCCACGCCCCAGATCTGCGCCGCAGCAGCCACGAGCAGAGATGTGCGTGTTCCATTACCCCAGCCAACGCTTCCTGCCGAGCTGCCTTGCCGCCGCTGGCGGGCCCCGACCTGCATCAGGCGCTCAAGTGGCCCGATGACGCGAGTGCCAGCAGACACCGTGAGCGGATCCAGCAACGACAGGTGGCACAGGATGGGCTCCATGCCAGGAGGAGCCGCTTGGCCGGTTTCCACAGTCGTTGCTGCTATGGCGGCATCATGTGAGTCCGCGGACCCCGCCTTGTGGGCCTCACCAGCGGCCCATGCTGCGGCGGCCGTTTGCGTGGGCTTCCAATCGTGGTCAGCGAAACGGCGAGAGACAGCCAGCCGAGCAGTGGCATTGTCTACCATCGCCAGGCTCGTCCGAAGCCGGCCTTCGAGCGTCCGAGGCATTGACACAGCGAGGACGTAGAGCGTTCCGGGGCTGTCCGCAAAGTTATCGGTCCTGCTCTGACGGACCAACGACATCCCCAGCGACGCCCCAGGCATGATTAGCGACTCCGGCCGCCGCCCCCAAGATACCATTGCCGCCGCGATTGGGACGATCATGTCGATGCCGTTGGACTTTCGACCCCATCCAGCCCTGGAATGCTCCTGTGAGACAATCGTCCAGCCCTGTGGGGACACCTCCAAACCTGCACCACGGATCGGACTGCTGCCAAGACGCTCCTGCGGAGCTTGCACCGCGGTGCTGAACGAGCCCTCGATCCAGTGTCCTGTGCCGCCCAGCCTGAGCTTCATGCCTGCGACGCTTCCTGGGCTTGCGTGCACGTGCAGTCTCTCCAGCCGAGCAGCGAAGGCAGCCGAAACTCCGTCCTCTGAGGCCTCGGATGCGGATGCCAGCTCTGCCTCCCGCCGAAACGACGCCCGGGTGCGGACCAGAAGCTCTTGCTCAGGCTCTGACAGAAACGCGATGTTGATCCGGGATCGTTCGCCGCTGCCTGAGTGGACGAGCACACCCTTGGCGTCAGGATCGTTTGCA
>Ga0136560_1001435_pt1 | contig 12277 bp, 9 predicted proteins | sample AntRauMeHopE1497_FD_104925 | JGI IMG/M metagenome (GOLD analysis project Ga0136560, IMG submission 104925) | Saline lake microbial communities from Rauer Islands, Antarctica - Metagenome Hop E1 #497 | ecosystem: Environmental > Aquatic > Non-marine Saline and Alkaline > Saline | place...
ATTTTAATTGTACTGCTCATTTGGTGCTTATTAGTGCCTGATGTTGCTCGTTGGTGCTACTTGGTGCATCATTTCACCAACACCTTTTAATTTGTGCCTTTGGGCAACAAATTTGTTGTTTGAGCAACAACTGGGCAACAAATATAAGTAATAAAGTGCAATTGGGCAACAAATAAGAGAAGAAACACAACCTATAAAGTCAACAATAGTAGGCAGTTAGCATATAAAAGAAAGATAACTACTTTCCGATACAAAACTGGCTAAAAATGTTGCCCAGCAGCTCGTCGTTTGTGATTTCACCTGTGATAATGCCTAGAGATGCCGCGGTAGCGCGTATGTCTATGGCCAGGAACTCGCTAGAAACACTGGCTTCGATGCCATTTTGCACCTCGAGTAAAGAACCATAGGCCAGTTGCAGCGCGTCATAATGCCTTGCATTGCTCACCACTGCATCGTCACTAGCAAGTGCACCGCTATTAAAACTTTGTACCAGTGCTGTTTTTAACTCTTCAACGCCCGTGCCCGATTTTGCACTTAGCGATATGAGTAGGGTTCCAGTTGCTTTTGCGCTTATTTGTTTGGTGATTACAGCATGTTGTATATCGGTAATTTGGTCTATTTTATTAAGCACCATTACGACAGGCTTTTCTGGAAAACGCTCTTTTAAAATCTGGGTGCGCATCAGGCAGTGCACCAGTCGCGGTTGGGTGTCTAGCTGGGTAGCGTCTACCAGGTAAAGTACCAGTTTAGACTGTTGTGCTTTTTCATAACTGCGTTGTATGCCCATGCTCTCTATGGTGTCTGCAGTTTCCCGCAACCCTGCGGTGTCTATGAGTCTAAAACGTATTCCCTCTATATTTATCTCGTCCTCTATACTATCACGAGTCGTTCCTGCAATGTCGCTTACAATTGCTTTTTCTTCATTGAGTAATGCGTTTAGTAAGGTAGATTTCCCCACGTTAGGCTCGCCCACAATAGCTATGGGAATACCTGTCTTAATAACATTACCTAGCGCAAAAGAGTCTATAAGTTTGCGCAGCGTTTGCTGGCTCGATTGCAACAATGCGTTAAGCTCATCGCGGTTTGCAAAGGCTACGTCTTCCTCGGCAAAGTCTAGTTCCAGTTCTATAAGACTGGCAAAATTGAGTAGTTGCCCGCGCAGTTCTTGTAACTCGCTAGAGAACCCGCCACGCATTTGTTGTATCGCAATTTGGTGCGCAGTTTCACTTTCAGACGCGATAAGGTCAGCAACAGCTTCGGCCTGGCTCAAGTCCATTTTTGCATTGAGAAAAGCCTGTAGCGTAAACTCACCAGCCTGTGCCATGCGAGCTCCACGACGCAAGCAAACATTAATAATTGCTTGCTGTATATAGATAGAACCGTGACACGATATCTCAACAACATCTTCACCCGTATATGACCGTGGCGCGTTAAATTTCGTAAGAAGCACCTCGTCTATCATGCGCTCTCCATCATAAATATGTCCTAGAGTGACGGTATTTGCACCCAGTTTTGTAAAGTGATTTTGGGATTGTTTGGAGTTTGCTTTCGCGAAAGCAGGAACAAAAAGACCGCCTGCAATGGCATGAGTTTGGGGTCCAGATAATCGCACGACGGCAATAGCACCTGAACCGGCAGGCGTCGCGAGGGCAACAATGGTATCGTTTTGCATCATATAACAAAGGTACGGGAAATTCAAGTTCCAAAATCCAAAATCCAAAACACAGGTTCCAAGCTCCAAGCTCCAAATTTCATGTTCCAAGTTCCAAAATCCAAAATCCAAGCTCAAAATTTCAAATGCTGAAATTCAAATTAGCTAATTATTAAATTGCACAATCGCTAAATGTTGTTTTCGGTCAGCCGGTTGTCTGCCGCGTATTTGAAAAATAGATATTCCGTAAACCTTTTTCGATTTTACCAAAAAAAGTTTTAACCTTTCATCAGCAATTTTTGAGCGCAGTATAATTCCCAAAACGAAGAGTTTTTAGTTTTTAGTCTTTTGTAGGCTGTTGGTCGTTGGTCGCGAGAAAGTCGCTCGCGAGAAAGTCGTTCGTCAGATAGTCTGTCGTCTATGGTCTGTTGTCCATTAAAAATCTATATACCAGACTTTAAATTTGTGTGCTAAAAAACTATCTTGCGTCCATGTATACTAAGGAAGAGGCAAAGCGGGTACGGCAGCAATTTTGGACCATGTTCGGCAAGCGATACCACCGTAAGTGGACGCTTTATGATACGAAGATTAAGGATGTTGTCCTTAAATTTTCGTTTGAAGACACACGAGCAATCGTATCACTAGACCTTACACACGATGACGACTTTTTTAGAGCCTACTATTGGGAAAAGCTAGAAAGCCTGCAAAGTCTAATGCGAGCCGAAGTGCACGAAGAACTCCTTTTTGATAAAGAATATTTGCTAGAATCGGGTAAGACAATAAGCCGTGTGTACGTATATATGGCTAACGTTAAAATTCAAAAACAAACCGACTGGCCTATTGTTTACCAGTTTTTTTATGAGCACATGGATGTGTTAGAGCAGTTTTTTCGGGAATATAAAGATGTGATAGCCGAGTAAGGGAAGGTTTGAAATTCCAAGATCCGAGTTCCAAAGTCCAAAGTTCAAGTTCCAAGTTCCGAGTTCCAAAGTCCAAATTCCAAATACTTTAGCCCCCTTAAAGTTCGGAGTGAAATTTTAGATTTCAAAATTCCGGAATCCAAGTTCTGAAATCCTACATGTCAAATCACCTGATAGGCATTACTAAATTATTTAACCGCTACATGTTGTTTATGGTCAGTGGGTAGCCTGTCGTCAACAAGGTCGGTTGTCGCTGCAATAAGTCCATATTCTATACTCCATATTCGCTCCCAAAAGATAACCGTACCTTTGCGCCCTTAAAAAAAACAACGGTACGATGCGCAACTTGTTCAATAACTTTATGGGAAATCCTAAAAACGATATCCTTTCTGGACTGACCGTGGCGCTTGCGCTGGTGCCCGAGGCTGTTGCTTTTGCTTTTATAGCGGGTATACCACCTATGGTAGGGCTTTACGGAGCATTTATGATGGGGTTTATTACAGCGCTGTTCGGTGGTCGCCCAGGTATGATTTCTGGTGCAACGGGCGCAACGGCGGTCGTTATGGTATTTATGATTAAAGTAGGTAACGACGTGGGCGACGCGCTTGCAACACCGGTTGAAAACTTGGGTTTGCAATGGCTGTTTATTACGCTTTTAATAGTAGGGGTCATACAGGTAAGTGCAGGCCTTTTTAAACTGGGTAAATTTGTGCGTCTTATACCGCACCCAGTAATGATGGGTTTTGTAAACGGTCTGGCTATCGTTATTTTTATCGCACAACTCGATTTTTTTAAAGTAGGCATGGGCAGCGCCAAAACCTGGATGCAAGGGCCGGCTATGTATATTATGATTGCATTGGTGCTGCTTACCATGGCCATCATGCATTTCTTGCCGAAACTTACTAAGGTTGTCCCGTCTGCTCTGGTCGCCATCGTGGTTGTTGCGGGTGTAACCATTTTTGCAAACCTAGAGGTAGCAACCGTAGGTAGTTTTATAAAAGACAGTGGTGGTTCTGGGCTGCAAGGCAGTTTGCCTAGTTTTCAGTTTCAGATTTTTACGCTTTTTGACACCATGGCAGGACACTGGCCGCTGGTATTGGGTACAGCGGTTACACTGGCAGCAGTGGGGCTTATCGAGTCGCTTATGACCTTAAATCTGGTAGATGAGCTCACAGACACACGCGGCAGCGGTAACAGAGAATGTGTGGCGCAAGGCGCTGCAAATGTGGCAAACGGTCTTTTTGGCGGCATGGGCGGTTGCGCTATGATAGGACAATCTATTATTAACGTAAACTCTGGCGGTCGCGGCAGGCTGTCTGGTATTGTTGCGGCACTTGCGCTGTTGGCGTTTATCCTTTTTGGCGCACCGGTAATAGAACGCATTCCCATAGCAGCACTGGTAGGCGTGATGTTTATGGTGGTTATAGGCACCTTTGCATGGAGTAGTTTCAGAATTTTTAACAAAGTCCCTGTTTCTGATGTGCTCGTTATTATAACGGTAAGTGCCATCACGGTGTGGAAAGACCTGGCTATTGCCGTGGTGACGGGCGTTATTATGAGCGCACTGGTGTTTGCATGGAACAGCGCAAAACGCATTAGGGCGCGCAAAAGTATTAAAGAGGACGGTACAAAGGTCTATGCCATTTGGGGCCCCTTATTCTTTGGTTCTGTGACTGATTTTAACTCAAAATTTGAACCTAAAACAGACCCGGCTGCTGTAGAAATAGATTTTATGGAATCGCGTGTGCAAGACCATTCAGGTATTGAGGCTTTACGGGGTGTGGCAAATAAATACCTAGACTTAGGCAAGAAAATAACGCTCACCCATTTAAGTCCGGAGTGCAGGGCCTTGCTCATAAAACGCAACCCCGAGTTTGAAACGATTATAAAAGCCCAAATAGAAGACCCGCGGTACCATATCGCAACTGACTTGCTAGATGCTGAGGTTTAGTAACCAACCAAGCCGTTTTACCGAGTCGCGCGTGTAGGCTAAAGTAGCCGTAACTTCTTGTTTATAAACGGTTGCATGCCTTTATAATGTACCGCGCAGGTTGTTTTTAGGGAGTTCGCTTTCGCGAAAGCGTAGACAACCACCTACCATAATATGACCTAAATAGGGCGTTAAAAATAGGGTTATAGCACGATGTATAAGCGGTTTATCTAACTGAATAACTGCTAGTTAATGAGCTTCTTAATCTTCAGGTCTATGATGCGCTTGAGTTCTGGATACGTGCCTTTGCGTAGGTCATTACGCTGTTTTTCAAGTAAATAGCTGTATTTATTATAGTATTCTAAAGCCCGTTTTCTGTCATTTTTGGTACGGTATAAATCACCTATGCTCAGGGCTATTTCTAGGTCTGTAGGAAATAATTTATTTGCATAGAGCAATAGCTTAATGGCGTTATCTGTCTGGTCGCGCTTTTGTAAGTTGTATGCGTAACCGTTCAGCTCTTCGGCATCTATGCTGGTGGGGTCTGCGAGGTAAAGTTTGTCCACATAATCTTTAAGTTGGGTATAATCGTAGTATAAATACCTAAAATAGTCAGAAAAACCAGTAATAACACCTATGGGGTAGGTAGATGCGTGGGTTTCGTTAGGAAACGTTTTTATGGTAAGGTGTATGCATTCTTGCCAGTTAGGCTCGCTTAATAAACGGTATGTATTATCGCGACCACGCTGCCAGTTAGGCCAGCCGGTCTCGTCGCTCTCGTTTGCATGGGAAATAAAAACGTACTTGTGGTTAGGTAGGGTTTCTGGATTAAAATTGCGTATGCGGTCGTTTAATTGTTCTTGGTCAAAGGCAAAATTAGGGGACAGTGCTATAAATGCATCAAAAAGGTCTGGCCGCTCCATCATAGAATACAGCAGAAACGCACCACCGTTTGAGTGTCCCACCGCGATGCGCGTAGGTGCGGTGCGGTAATTTTCATCTATGTGTTTTACCACGGTGCTGTCTACAAAGTTTAAAAAGGCTGGCGCATTGCCCTCGCCATATTTTATTTTAGTTTCCGGGAATTTAGACGGTGGTAGAAAATCATGAAACCTGTTGTAGTCTTTACTATAATATGGTGACGCTATACCTACGACTATAAAGTCTGTACCTGCGGGTCGCATAAAATCTAAACTGGAATATACCAGCTCAAAATACTCATCGCCTTGTGCGTCAAAAACGTAAATTACTTCGTATTTTTTATCGAGATCTGCATCGTAATTATTGGGCACACGCACTAGTACTTCTCTTGTTTGATCTGCAAAGCCGGTTTCTAGATTAATCTTGCGTACCTGTTGTGCCGTTAAAGTAAGGCTGAGTAGGCAAGCGATTAAAAAGAGTACTCTCATAGGGTAGGAATCATTAACGTGCTTAAACATTGTTAATCTATTTGTAACAAGGCCTTTAACAGACCGCGAAAGTACCACAATTATGGTTTGTATTGTAAACTTCAAGGCTTATTATTTTGTTAAGGTGTAACGCCTTTTTTAAGGGTGCATTGCTCGTATTTTAGTTAAAACAGCCACTTTGTGTTTAGTATATTCTTCGCTGGCAAGCTGTTCTTTTTGCTGTTCTAATTTTGTAATAAACAGGTTGTAGAAATCGGTCGCTTTTGCGGAGTCTTTTAAGTATTTATGTAAATCACCCAGGCTTTCATAGGTTTTCAGGTCGTCTGGAAAAAGCCCGTTAGACCACTGTAATAATTGCAATGCGCCGCGAGCGTCACCGGCTAGGTTTAGATTGTACGCAAACAGGTTTAGCTTTTGCGCATCTATGCTTTTTACATCGCGATTTTTGAGTTTGTTAAGATGTGTGACTAAATTTTCAAAGTTTTTATACTGGTATGTAAAATAGGCGCTAAATGCGGTGACAACGGCTATGGGATAGGTAGATTGGTGGTTTTCGGCAGGAAAACGGCTTGATTCAAAACGTATGTGCTTGTTCCATTTTGCACTGCGCAACTCTGCATATACTTGTTGCCTGTTTATTTCCCAAGCCCTCCAGCCATTTGAAGCATCTTCAATACCGCTGCTTATAAAAATAAATTTAGGTTCTTTAATGCTGCTGGGGTCAAATGCTTTAATGCGGTCTGTAATCTGACCTTCGTCAAAGGAGTAGTTAGGTGATATCGCTATAATTGCGTCAAACAATGCAGTGCGTGTTGTTAGCGCGTAAGTAAGAAACGTGCCACCGTTAGAATGTCCCACACCTATGCGGTTAGGCGCTGTACGATACCTGTCTTGGATAACAGGAAAAACACGGTGTTCTAAAAAGTCGAGAAAGCCGGCTGCGTTACCGGTACCATATTTTATTTTAGTCGCTGCATGCCTAGATTCGGGTAAAAAATCGTGAAATCGGTGATAGTCGTCACTGTAATGGGGCGACGGGACACCTACGACTATGTAACCACAACCTGCTGGTTTTAAAAAATCAATACTGGCATGAACCATGTCAAAATATGCTGTGCCCTGCGAGTCAAAAACATAGATAACCTCATAAAAGGTATCGATACTGTGCTCGTAACCGGCAGGTAGGGCTATGAGTAATGTGCGCTGCTGGTCTTTAAAGCCCGTTTCTAGTGTAATGGTATGTATGCTTTGTGCGTAAGTAGGAGTGGCCATAAAAAGGAAAGAGGCAAACAGGATGGTGTAAAATAAAGACTTCATAAATACAATCTGAATTTGCGAGGTTCTAATTTGCAAAATTAATGCTATTTGATAAACACATTGAGTATCTGGTTAACGGCATTTGAATCTATGATAGTATATGCTTTTAATTTATTTGTAAACGCAGCAACCCCAGCTGGTGTGGCTAGGCAGCCCAGCTCGTTAGCCGCGTTCATCGTTTGCACTTGTAAGCATGGTTACTATGCTATTGAGCATTGCAACAAAAAAGGCAAGCCAGCGCTAGAGCCACCGTAGCAATTCATAAGCTCTTTGCCACTTGGGTTCTCTCGGTTTTATTTTTTGACGTTTTTTGCACGGTTATAGTTAATGTATTAAAGCTGTTTTCAAAAAATGCGTTAACGGGCGCGGCATTCACATCTTCATCTATTTTTCAACACGGGCCGCACTAGGAAGCTTGAAATATCATAAGCACGTAATTATTTTGTTGTGGGGTAGTTGCTGCCGCGGTTGCTGCAAGTGTATTCGCTTTTTCTTGTGCAGCAACTGCTACGCTCAACATCATAAAACACGAGAAGAGAGTCTTTTTCAAACCTTTAATGTGCATCTAAAGTACGCAAAACCATGCGATCGTGCAAAAAGGTTGCAACAAGTTACGCTGCATTGTGACTTATTTTAACTTGCCGATACCTCAGGTTATTGGGAAACGTTGTAATTTTAGAAATCCGTACAACAGCAGGTACGGTTTATTTTTATGGAATTTCAATCGTTTATCGCACACATTAACAAGCATATAACGCTCACACAAGCTGAGCAGCAATTGCTCAGTTCCAAATTAAGTTACAGAAACTGTTTAAAAGGGCAGTACCTCGTGCAACAAGGCGAGGTGTGTCTTTATGAATTTTTTATCGTTTCTGGAACAACGCGTACCTTTTATCTAGACCAGAGCGGGCAGGAGCACATTATTATGTTTTGTATAGAAGACTGGTGGACTAGTGACATGGGGAGTTTTATAACGCAAACCCCTGCCGACTATCACATACAATGCCTAGAGAACACGCAAATCATACAGTTTTCACGCGAACTGAAGGAGGAATTGTACTCAGAAATACCCAAATTAGAACGTTTTTTCAGGAAGATTGTAGAGCGTGCACTAGTCGCTTCCCAGAAACGCATCGTGCGCAATTTAAGCATGAACGCCCGCGATAGGTATTTGTATTTTAAGGCAAACTATCCCGCCATGGAACAGCGTATACCGCAATACATGATTGCGTCCTATCTGGGTATCACTAAAGAGTTTCTCAGTAAAATTAAAAGCCAGTTGTTACAGGAGTGAGAACAATCAGGTATTTATGACATTCATTAAACACTACCGAAACCTTTCCCCCAACTCTAAAGGGCGAGGTTTCTACAGTGTATTAATGAAAATGTTCTTTCAAATAAAACGCTCTTGGTTTCCGCATCCTTTAGGGTCGGGGCACGGAAACTGACAATATTCCTTCTGGTTTAACGTCCTCTAAAAAAGGTACTACCCACTAAAGAACATCTTAACCTACATTAACATCATTTAATAATCTAGTTCATTTTTTTGCACGTTTAACAAGTGCATCTTTGCAGTGTGCTAAAGGCGATGTGCGTTAACGGTTATTTATGTCGCCTAGCAGTCTAAGATTGGGTAGCCTTATAATGCTCAAGTGAGCGTTGTTCTAGCTAGTTTTAAGGATTATAAGGAGTTTGTAAACATATAAGTAAATAGCAGACTATTAGTTATAAGTACTTGTAACCTTTAAAAAGTATACCGAGCAATGAGTTTTAAGTAGTAAAGAGTAGACAAGAATCGTAATCAATAATTTAAAAATAAAAAGCATGAAAAATTCAGTAAAGAGTATGGTAGCAGTAGCAGCAGTAGCGCTTCTTGCCTTTTCTTTTACAGCAATCGTTAAGGAGAAAAAAGCAATAAAAATAGACGCGAGTACGGTGGTATGGCGCGGCTACAAGGTAACTGGTTCGCACGAAGGCAACTTAAAGTTAGAGTCGGGGAATCTTATCTTTGATGATGGCGTGCTTACTGGTGGCGATTTTACCATGAACATGACCAGCCTTACCGTAACCGACCTGAGCGGTGATGGCAAAGCAAAACTAGAAGGACACTTAAAGTCAGAAGACTTTTTCGGTGTAGAGAAGCACACAAAATCTAACCTTGTGTTTAAAACGGTAAAAGCGACAGGTAAAAACGCCTATAAAGTAACGGGAGACCTTACCATTAAAGGTAAAACAAACCCGGTAACCTTTGACTTCTCAGTATATGGTAGCAAAGCAAATGCATTCTTAAAGGTAGATCGTACAAAATTTGATGTACGCTACGGTTCTTCAAGTTTCTTCGACGACCTTAAGGACAAAGCTATTTATGACGAGTTTGACCTTGTGGTGGACTTACAGTTCTAAACAAGGTTACATACTACAAAAACAAACCGCTTATGTTCTCTAGAATGTAAGCGGTTTTTTTTTGAACTTAGTTACGCTCAAGAGCATCACGTTTTAACTCAACGATGGAAGCGCAAGTGATTACACATGTTTAAAGTTGTGTAGTGTATTTCAGACTGCTATAACCGGTTATCACCTATAATAAAAAGCGGCTTTTAGTGAAAACCAAAAGCCACTTAAAACAATACTACAGACGAGAATTTTACCAAATTTTAGAAATCCCTGAACAATAACCTCTAATGGTATCGCCGTTTGTATTTATTTGAAAATCACCAAACGCTTTTATATTCACAGTAGGTGTTAATTTAAAGCGGTGCGATAACATCAGTTTTAATGCGACCGCATAGGTGCGAGCAGGTTCAAAATGCTCAAAAACCACCACAGGAAATGGCAAGACTGTTATTGGTGCAAACAGCGTGTTTGAACTATCATACAGCGAGCTGGTCTGGTATTTTACAAAAGAGTTAATGCCTATCTCAGTATCGTGTCTTTTAAGTTGCAGCACACTATGTCGTATGCCATAACCTACCTGAACACCAGCAGTGGTGTAGCGCACAGAACCATTATTTAACCTACCGCCGGGCAGCTCAAAAAAAAGATTGTCCTCACCGTCGTATATGGTTCCTTTAATAAAAATCAGTTGCGAGAACTTGTTTTTTTAAACACATAATTGCTAGAAAACGCAATACCTCGCACCTCGCCACTGCCGTGTACGCTGTTAGCTACGTCTAGCGCTATGATTTTTTTATAACGTACTGACTGTAAGCGGTCGTAAAGCATAATAAGCCTGCTAGGGCCGGTCCCGTTTGTTTTAATAGGTACTATACCTCTTCATGTTTATCAAGTAAAGTTACTAATAAAAACAAAAAATGAAAAATTAAGAGTGATTTTTTCAAGTATCTCGTTGTCAGTTAGGGAAACTTTTAATGCAGTTTCTTTCTGGTCTTTACAGCATAAACGGTCGTTAACAGGTAGTGCGCAAATATTACTGCTTGTCGCTCATGGCTTTTAAAAATAAATCTCTAAACTCCATTAAAATCATGGCCGTTGCACCCCATACTACCTGATCGTTTAACATAAAGCAAGGTACTTCTATAGCACCTGCATAGCTGGTCTTGAGCACTTTTTTTGTGGCGCAGGCTGGATCCAACAAGTTTGCAATAGGCACCTCGAGTATAGACTGTACTTCACTTAATTGTAGGGTAAATGTGGGTCTCGCTTTCGCGAAAGCGAGATACGGATAAACCCTGTAGTTACTAGGCGGTATGTATATGGAGGTACCAGCAACGAGCACCTCTTGCTGCAGCGGATGCACACCTATTTCTTCCCAAGTTTCCCGTATCGCGGTATTCACGGGGTTGTTAAGGTCTTCGGGATCCATGCGACCGCCTGGAAAAGCGATTTGGCCGCTGTGTGCACTGTCTGAAACGGCACGCTCTATAAGGACAAAATGCGTCTCGCCAGCAATGGGGTAGAGCAGCATCATGACCGCAGCGGTTTTGGCAGTGCCGCTTTTTAAACCCAGTTGCTGTAACTCTTCCAAACGCTCGAGCGCAGCCATTTTAAGTTGGCTAGGCAGGCCCGGTAGCGGTAAATGGCTTAATTTTGTCGCATAATCTAAAAAATGGTCAAATGATTGCACGGTTCTTCGTATTGGTTTTTGCGGTTAGTTTTATGAGCACGAGTTGTAAAGATAAGCCAGTACCAGCCATTCCCGACACACTAGCTGTAGATACGGTAGCAACTAAAGAACCTGCAGAACGCACGCGCAAAGACCTCGCTCGCATGTATGGGGTGAGCATTACGCGCTCTGGCGACACCTTATTGCCACGCATCCCTAAAGATTCTATACAGTCTTTTTTACTGGCTTATGGTAAAGAAAATTTAGAAAACAGGGTGCGTATGAAAACAAAGCACGGCACTATAGAACTAGAACTGTTTAACGATATGCCGCTGGAACGTGCGAGTTTTATTTTCTTGGTAAAGCACAACTTTTTCTCCCATTCGGTCGTGCATCGGGTAGTGCAAAATTTTGTCGTGCAGGCCGGCAATAGCGATAACCGCATTACGGCTATGAAGCGCAGCAGTATAGGCGACTACAAGCTGCCTGCAAATTACAATCTCAAATACAAACACGTGCGCGGCATGCTCAGTCTAGCCCGTGAGTGGGAAAATAATCCAGACGAGCTACACGACCCGTTTGAGTTTTTTATATCGCTGGGAACTGCGCCGCACTTAAATGGTAAACACACTATTTTTGGTAAAGTCATTAGCGGCATGAAGGTAGCCGATATCATTTCTAAGGAACCCACAGACCAGGGCGACTGGCCACTTAAAGAGGTTTACATAGAAATGAGCGTTGAGTAGAATTGCTTATTGGCTGACGGCTATTGCCTATTGAGGATTGCTTATTGCTTATTGCCTGTTGGCTATTGAGGATTGGCTATTGGTGATTGCCCGCTGGCTATTTCCTATTGATGCTTGCCCATTGCGTATTGCTGCTTTTTGACCAAAGACCCACAGCCCAAAACCACTCCACAAACTTGTCCTGCCGAGGAACGAGGGAACACATCCCGCAAATAACCTGCAACTAAAAAGCTGCTGCCCA
>Ga0136560_1001436_pt1 | contig 12275 bp, 10 predicted proteins | sample AntRauMeHopE1497_FD_104925 | JGI IMG/M metagenome (GOLD analysis project Ga0136560, IMG submission 104925) | Saline lake microbial communities from Rauer Islands, Antarctica - Metagenome Hop E1 #497 | ecosystem: Environmental > Aquatic > Non-marine Saline and Alkaline > Saline | place...
AAGGACCACAACACGTGCCCCACTTGCAGAAAGGTGATTGCAGACCTTGCAACGACCGGGGGAGGCCGGAGAGGCCGCGCCGAAAGAGCCCACGAAAGGATGACGTTTGAGGAGGAGGAGGAGGACGACGACGACGACGGTGACGACGACGGCGACGACGACGATGGCGCGTATGCTGGTGGTGATTCCGGCCTGCGCATGGCGCTCGCCGCGTCGCGCGCAGAGGCGAGACGGCTTGCGAGCCAGGCCGAGGAGGAGGACGAGATGCTTCGGGCGGCCATCGCAGCCTCACTTGACGGCGCGCCGCCTGAAGCCACGGCCTCTTCCCGTCGTCCCGGCCCGGCTGGTGCAGCGGCCCCGTCGTCCTCGTCCTCGTCCTCGTCCTCGTCCTCGTCCTCGTCCTCGTCCTCGTCCTCGTCCGCCGCCGCTGGGCTCATCAGAGCGCCGCGTCCGGCTCGGCCTCGCCCGGCGGCCGCGCACCGAGCTTTGACCGTTGAGGAGAGCGCGATGGCGGCCGACCTGGAGCCATCGGGGCCCGACTACCTCAAGTCGGCGTGCCGCAACCTCGGGCTCCGCCCGGGGCCAGAGGCATCCTGCGGCGACATGGCACGGCTCCTGGCACGCACGCTGCTGGCAGCGGCAGACGCTGACGCCAGCACCCACCGCGACGACGACGATGACGGCGACGACGGCGCCCCCGCCCGCCCCTCCTCCCCCTCCCCCTCCTCCTCCTCTGCGGCGGCGGCGCCACGGCAGCCGGTGAGCGCGCTGGCGTCGGTCGCCGTGCCACCCAGCCTCCCTGCCGACCGCCGGGACGCCGTGACGATCCGCCTGGACCTCCCGGGCGGCGTGCTGGCCGACCACCGCTTCGCGCCCGACGCTACGATCCGCGAGGTGGCGGCGCTGGCGGAGCAGCGCTCGGCCGTCCGCTTCGACGTGGACCCGGACAGCCGCCTGCCCAGGCTCGGCCTCCTGCTGCCGGACGGCCTCGCGCCCCGGCGGGGCGTGGTGCAGACCGAGGGCGGGCACAAGTGGCTGTCGCCCTGGGGACTCACCCTGGCCGAGGCCGGCATCCGGCGCGCCAAGATCCGCGTGGTGCCGCTGCAAGCCATGGACTTTGACGACACAGCAGCCGCCGCCAGCACCCTCGAGTGACGGCTGCCCGGCATTGCCTCAGTGGCCCCGCGCGCGTGCGCGTGTTGGTATGCACGAGCCTCCCACGACAGCGCTGCTTGCGTCCGGCGCCGCGCCGAGCCACACGAAGGCCAGCCTCCGGGCCGCATCGTCTCACGCACAGCTGGCTGCGTTACCTCTTCTCGTCTCCAGACGGCTGCCGCCGGTACTGGTCAATCTTGGGGAGGGGTGCCTGCGCCGGCAATCTGTCGTCCTGGGGCTCGGCCCCCACCGGCGAGCGAGCGCAGGCGACCATCAGACCCCATCTCCTCGAGTGCTCGCTCAGCGAGTACGAGAACGGGCTGGTGACAACCTTTGCAACGTCTGACAGCCTGTCGTGGCATCTCCAGGGTGTGGGTCTGCGGGCAGGGCGGAAAGCGCGTCAACGCGGCAAGCGGTGGCGGACGTGCAATCCCGCGTGCGGCCTGGTGCAGCGTTCCGGACGCTGTGCCCGGCTCACTGTGCCCCAGACGAGTCCCTCGGTCCGGCAAACCGCTTGGAGGTGTCCACCCTCGCGATTCCGGCCTTTTGCAGCGCGTCCGCTGACACCTTCCCTTCCAGCTCGGCGTAGTCGCGGCGGGGCGGTCGGGCCGGCGGCGGCCCAGACTCAGCCATGCGGTATCCCCACTTGTGTGCCTCTGTGGTGTGTGACCCTGAGCACGTGGCCTGCTGTGTGCAGCGGGGCTTCCTCCTCGGCCGCAGGTCGTGCTCTGCCTCGCCAGCCTCAAGCGCATGCACACAGCCTTGGCACGAGCAGCTTCGCACATGGCAGGGTCATCCAGCCACTATGATGTGCTGGGCCTGCGCGCCGACGCCTCAGGCCCGGCGATTCGGGCTGCCTACCGCTGCCTCGCGCTGGAGCTTCACCCCGACAAAGCGGTGAGGCCGCACCCGTTCGCTGCCAGCGTGCTGCAGCCACTTCTCCGAGGCTGCTCGCAGCGAATCGGGTGTACGGCTCCAGCAGGCGGCGCTCTTTTGCCAGCCCACGCACCTTCGCTTGGACCCTCCCGTTGCCGCAGGGAGAGCTTGCCAGACCACGCTTCGACAAGGTTCAGGCTGCCTATGAGGTGCTTCGAGAGGATGCCTCACGCGCAGAGTACGATGCGGCGCTTCAAAAGGAGCGCACCACAACTCTTCGGTCGAGCGTGGACATTGTTGCGGACGACTGCGACGAGCACGAGGATAGCACCGGCAATGCGGTCCTCTCTGCCGCCTGCAGGTGCGGGGCGTCGTTCCAGGTCGACCTGAGCCTAGTGGAAACTGCGGGTGCTGAGGGCGTGGTGGTTTCTTGCTCATCCTGCTCCCTGAAGGCCCGTATCTATGACGAGCCTGCATAGGCGCTGTCGGGCCCTCCAGGCTGGCGCACCACTCCTGTAAAGGCGGCCGTTCAGGGCCAAGTACAGGTCCACGGCGGGCTCAAGTCTGCGGATGGCTTTCCCGCCCTGCATGCTCCAGCGTGCGCTGCCGGCGCCTCGCAGCAGCTGCTGCGCGGAGCTGGCGCAGCCGCGGCCCCGCATCCCGTACGATTGCCGCCAGAGTCTCGATCGCAGCCTCAACGTCGCCAAGGCGGCGGGCGGCGTCCAGCGCCTCCGCTCGCCGCTGCTGACTCGCCGCAGCCCCTTCGACGGCACGCACAGCTTTCAGTGCAGCAGCCTCTGCGACTGACGGCCCGGGGCGTGCTTCCATGGCTTTTGCAAGCCTCGCAAGTGCCGGAGCGACAGTTGCCAGGATGCGGTCGCCGCGGCTCTGGAAGGCCGTGCCCGCGCACCTGTCCCGCCGCACACGCCGTATCGCAGGCCAGCCGAGATGAGTTGCAGCACCGGCCGGCGTGGTCCCGCCTCGCTGCTGCGCCGATGTCGAACAGAGCGTCGAGCCTTCAACTCGCATTGCCCGCACACTTGAACGCCAGAGCACGCACGATGCGCCTCATCGGTCTGGCGCTGCTCGCTGCCGCGACCTCTTGCACGGCCGGCGTCCCCACGTACGCGGTGAACCACTCCTGGGTGCCGGCCTGGGGCTCTCCGGTGGAGAGAGTCACCGCCGCCGCAGTGATCGGCAGCGACGTTTACGCGGTCGTCCGCGGCGGGACGGCGCCGTACTCGTCGGAGGTGTTTGTGCTTGACATCGGGAGCGGAAAGCTGCAGCGCCGGTTTGGTCGGGGGGTGCTCGACCAGGCCCATGGAGCCAAGCAGGCCGCGCTCAACTCTGGCGAGCAGCGCTTGTTCATCACCGACCCGGGCGATTTCACCATCAAGCTCCTTGATCCGATCAACGGGCACGTGCTGCAGACGTACGGCGAGCCGCACAAGGAGGGGACCGGGCTCGACCCGATCCAGTTTGGGTGAGACGCGTCCCGACCAGCGGGCACGCTGCAGGCAAAGCCCCGCGAGCGCGGCGTGATGAAATGGGTGCGCGTGCTTGTTCGATTGCGAGTATCCGCAGGGCGGTCGCGGACGTCGCCGTCATCCCAGGAAACACATCCCAGTTCTTCGTCGTGGACGGCGACGGGGGGCCGAACAACCGCCTGCTCGCAATGGACTGGTCGTCGGGCAGGGTCGTGTGGCACCGCGGGAGCGCGGCATCGTCAGCCCCGGGAAGCTTCGACGTGCCCCATAGCATCGCCTACGATTCCGGCAGGCACGCGTTGTGGGTGGCAGACCGCTCCAACAACCGCACGCAGGTCTTCTCGGCGCACGACGGTTCTCTGCTGTTCGAGTGGTCGTGCTTCGAGGAGGGGAGCCAGCCGTGGGCGATCCGCATCGACAACCGCCGCGGTGCCATTCTGGTCGCTGATGGCACCCTGGGCAAGCTGTACGTCTTTGCCTACCCCGTGCCGGCCGCGTCAGCTGCCGGCCCTCCGCCCTGCAAGCCGGTGCAGGTCCTCGACCTCCCCCCGGCGGCCTCCAAGCTTCACGAGATGGCCGTCGATGAGGTCACAGGGGCCGTCTTCATCGCGCAGGTCGGAAGCCCCACCGGGCTCATCCAGGTCACCCCGGTTTCGCCGTGAGTGAGATTGACGCTGGGCCTTGTGGCGGCTGCCCCGGCCCAACGGAGCGGTTGGAATCGCTTCGATTCAGTTTGCACCGTACACTCACAACATCGCGACTCGTCAACGGTGGGCAAACGCCACGCCGGCCGACGGGTGCGGGTCCTTGCCTGGGCCGAACGGGCGCCGTCGACCACCCCCTGCTTCGTTACCAGCGGGTTGTCTGTCATCGCGCTCACGCTGTCCGGCAGTCGCCCAAGGAGGCTGCGCGACGATATCGCCGCGCTGAGCTCTTTCCCGGGGCTGGCTCCTTGAATCGCAGGTCGCGTGGCAGGCAAGAGTGACTGCAGCGAGCTGGCCAGGCCAGAGCCGCGGATTGCAAGGTCGAATGGGCGAGGCCTCGAGGCACGCGGCCTCGACATGCAACGCTGGTGCGACGGCGGCGCACGCCAAAGCCTGGTTCGGGCATCGAGCGTTGGTTGCGATGTCTTTGAGCGGCTGCATCGACGTGATTGGACTGCTAAGGATCCGCCCGGCGCCGGAACGACGGCAGCACTCGCCGCCGGATCGCTTCCGTCTCTCGCTGCAGCTGGCGACCTTCCTCTTGCAGAGACCGGAGCTTGACGGAGTGCGGCGAGGCCGCCTCGGCCTGGGCTGACGCGTCCCGGGCTCTTGCCGACGACTCCTCCGCTACCCTGGCCTCCACGTCGCGTCGCTCCAGCCGGGCCGATGCTCTCGCTCGCACCTCTGTGGCCCGTGCCCTCACTGCAGCCGTTTCGGTGGCGAGCTCGGCGAGCTTCTCCTCGGCGGCGTCGACGGCTCGCTGCTCCGTGGCCATGGCCTCGGCACCGCCCGGTCCCACGATCACGCGCTGCTGGGCCGGGCCCATGGCTCCAATCTCGCGGGAGAGTGCCTCCTCCTCCGTCTGGGCGCTCCCTGACGCCTCGCCTGCCGCCCGCCGCCACAGCTGCCTCCGCCGCAAAGCGACCACCGCGGCCGCCAGAGCCGCACGCTCTGCCCGCAGGGCGTCGACCTCTGCCTCTGCCTCCAGGCATCGCTGCGCCGCGCCGGCACGGCCTTGGACCGCAGCCCGAAGCCTCCCATGCCTCGCGGATGCCTTGCGCTGCAGGGACCGCAGCGTCACGGCCGCAGCTCCGCCGTCGGGCCGCGAGGGCGACATGACGCCGCGTGGCGGGCGCCACAGGTCCTCCTCTTCCCCCGTGCACGCCACGGCCGGCGCGTCGCCCAAGCCCTGCAGGCGCCGAAGCTCCACGCCAGCGCGCGCCACCACCGGCCCCTGCACCGCGCTCACCGCCCCATCCGCGCCTCCCGCATACGGCACGGCCAGGCTCCCGGCCCTCGCCCGCGCCAGCGTCGCCTCGTTCGCCCTCGCCGCGCCCTCGGTCCGCCGCAGGGCCACCGTCGAGGATCGCAGGGCCTCCTCCGCCGCCCGGGCCCGGAGGCGAAGCCGTCCGACAGCCGCGCGAAGGGCATCCCCCGACGTGTCAAGGCCCAGCGCCGCGTCGGCGTCCGACCTGGCTCGGTCGGAACCGCGGCCGGCCGCTGGAGCCGGCCGGACGCTCCTGTACACGGCACCAGTCGCCCTGCGATCGCGGCGCCGCGCCCGCCCGGCGCCCGCGCGCCCTCGCCGCTCTTCTCCGCCACGATCCCCCGCGCCGTCCGCCGCCGCCGGCCTCTCCACCACGACGGGCGCCGTGCGGACGTAGTCGCCGACGCCGTACACGGCGGCGGCGCGTAGCCCCGGTCCGGCATCCTCGCCGGCCGCCGCCGCCGCCCTCGCCACGCGCCGCCACCTCGCCCTCTCCGTGCTGCCCCACGAGACCCGTGCGCCGCCCTGCGTGCCTTCGCCATGCCCGCCCGCCCCGAGAGCCGTCGTGAGCACGGTGCCATCGCCAGCCGGCACGTCCGCCGCACCCGGCGCCGTGACCCCCGAGCGCCACGGCTCCTGCGGCCACCCCTGCGACCCGCTCCCGGTCGTCCGCCCCTCGTGCGGCGGTGCGCCGCCCCTGCCCCCGACCTCGGACACCGCGAAGCTCACCTCCAGGCCGTCCGCCGACACGTCGAGGGAGTCGTCCACCTCGTGCGGGGCCGAGAGAGGCTGCCTCGGCACCCCACCTCGGCCCCACGCCTCCCTTGTCCCGCCCGCTTCGCCCGCGGGAACGAGGATCACCCCGACGGGACTGACGGGGGCGCCGGCGTGGGCACCGGCGGCCCCCGGAGGCACCATGGCCCCCGACACCCCCAGCTGGACGAAGCCAACGGGAAGGCGCCGCCTCCCGGCATCACCGGGGGCGGCCACCGACCGCCACGGCCCTGCCTCGAAGGCCCCGGACTGGTCGTCGCACATCCACTCGTCCGGCCGGCGGGACGGCCCCGCGGCGCCGGGAGCAAACACGGGAACCCACGCGGCGGACGTCGCCTCGGCCGCGACCTGGAGGCCGGAGCGCGCACGCAGCGCCGCCCCCCAGGCTACGAAACCGGCCAGGTCGGCCAGGGAGACCACGGCTGCGCCGAGGACCTTGCGACGAGGGGGCGGGGCGCCGCCGGGCCGGGCGGACGAGACAGAGCCGTGCGCAGCCCCGGCCCCGCCGCTGCCGACGACGTGCACCACGACGGCCGCGGGGCCGCGCTCCCCCTCGATCGTGCCGCGCGCCCCGTCGGCGAGGTCGACGCGGTCCACGCCGTCGCTCCCAAGCCCCGTGCCGTCGACGGGAGACACCGAAGACTCGGCCGCCCCGCGCATTCGCACGAGCGTGACGGCCGACGCGGCCGACGCGGCCTCGGCCGCCGAGACGGCGCGCCATCGCACGCCGACGCCCGAGCACCCGAACGACGCCGCCGTGTGGAGCAGCAGCGAGCGCACGTCAACGGCCAGCCGCAGCGGGTCCGCGAGCCTCGGAACCGGGGCCTCGGCGCCGGCTGCCAAGGCCGAGCGCTCAGCCGGGCGCGCGGTCTCCGGCACGATGATGACGGAGCGATCCTGGGACCGCCGTGAGCGCTCAGCCACCCAGCGCTCATCGCGCGACTGCCTCGCCTCCATCTCGGCAAGGCTTGGCCCATCCTCGGCGGCGTCTGCCGAGGCGTGCGGCGCGCGCTTGAAAATCCGGCCATCCGCCGCGTCCCGCTCCGAAACGCGATGAAGGCTTCCGTCGTCAAGCTCCACCACCAGAACCTGACCGGAGCTGGACCCGTCATCGCGAGAGTCGGCGACAAACCCTGGCTCAAGCGAGCCGTCCTCGCAGCGAAGCAGTACCGTCTCGCCAACGGCATCCAGGCCGCGCCCTAGGAACGGCCGCAGGCCATCGCGTGCCATTTTGGTACCGGGCTCGGCCGGAATCGCTGTGCAGCGCGGCCTGCGGGCTCGGACAGCAGAGCAGCCGTTAAAGCCCACAAGCCCGTCCAGCCAGGCGCGCACAAGCGACCCTGCGCCGTGGCTACCGCCGCCCGAACTGGGACGAGGCCTCGCTGAGAGTGCCTAGGAGTCATGAGCTTCCGCGAGCTCCGCAGTGAGCGCTGACGACCGGGATGCCGCGCCCCGCGTGCCGATGGTATGCGCCTCGCACCACCGAAGCCATGGCACGCCAGCGTCCCAATACGTTGTGTACGGTGCAGACTTCACGGAGATCATGCGCGCCCTGGGGTACCCCAAGAAGCTCTCGGTGAGCCCAGCCTGCGCTGCTGCGTTGCCTGCTCCGAGAAACGGCCGCCGCCGCTTGGCAGGCCCGCCGCCCGGTGGCCGCACCTGGGCGTCGCACGGGGAGGGATGCACGCAAGCAGTGCTAGCGCCGTGACGGACGGCCGAAAGCTCGACGCGCGCGCCGCCCAGAGCGAGGCGCCCAACTGTCGGCCGCCGTGCCCGGGGCATCCGCTCGCAGATGGAGAGCTTCCGCACCCCCAACTTTCCACTGGTCGCGGAAACGCTGTACTGGCTGGTGTTTCGGTGAGTTGCCGCCCGGGATGCCTCGCACCCGGCCCCCGGCAGGCGAGCTTGCCTGCAGCCCATGGTCCGCTCCCGGTTGTGGTCGCCGCGCGCGCAGCTATGACCCCCTGGCGAGCCTCTCGGACAACATCGAGACGCCCGACGACCGCGTCGCGTTCCTTCAGTCGGCAACGCTCATCGTGGCCTCCAAGGCCCGGATCCGGATGAAGGCCAAGAGCCTGTACGCCGCCGACGGCCGGGCGGTCCGGGAGATGCTCAAGCTGGCATCCGTCCTTTACGACGCTGTGCGCTCGCACTCGGCGCCCGAGGACGGCTGGGGGGGCGGCGCCGGGGAGGTGGACGAGCACGGGGAGGGCGCGGCGGCGGAGCTCGCGTCGCGGCTTTCGGGCGCCACGTCGGTGCGGGACCAGGCCCGCGCCATCACGGAGCGGGGCGTGACGCTGTACGAGCTGCTGGAGGCGGAGGAGTCGCTGCGCGAGGACCGGGCCAAGGCGCTGCGGTTCCTCGACGCCGCCTCGAGCGGCATGGGCCACAAGGAGGAGCAGGCGTACGTCGAGAAGAGCGTGAGGGACGCCCTGAGGGAGGCCGAGGAGCAGACGTCGGCGCTGCAGAAGCAGATCGAGGAGCTGGCGGCGGACGAGCGCAGCCTGACCTCGCGGCTGACCAAGGCCAAGGACGACCTGGAGCGCAGCCAGCAGCGCCTGGCCACCATCAAGAACGTGCGGCCCGCCTTCATGGACCAGTACGAGCGGCTGGAGGCGGAGCTGTCGGAGGAGTACGCGTCCTTCGTGCGCAAGCACCGGAACCTCGACTACCTGGAGAGGGAGCTGGACGCGCTGGAGCGCAGGGAGAAGGAGAAGGCGGAGGCCTCGAGCAGGGCGCTGCGCAGGCTGCAGGCTCACCTGGAGGAGGAAGCGGTGAAGGAGTTCCACGGGGACGAGCAGGTGCCCGCGTTCGCGGGGGCGGACGAGGACGCCGACGACGCGGCCGGGCCGGTGCAGGTGCCGCGGCCAAGGGCTGCCGCGGGCGAGCGGCCGGGAGCGGCGACGGCGGGCGGCAGGCGAGAGAGGCCGCAGGGCCCGCCGCGGCACGTGCGGGCAAAGGAGGGGTCGATGGCGGGGGGCAGCGACGGGTCGGACGACTCGCGGTCCGAGGGCGAGGACAGTGACGATCTGGGCGACGAGGAGGGGTCGGAGGGGATGAGCGACCTAGGGCCGGAGGACGACCTGGAGTCGGACGAGGGCGAGCACGACGACGAGGACGACGATGACGACTTCTGAGCGGGGCGCGGCGGAGGGTGGCGCAGCGCGTGGTGGGTGTGGGCGTGGGTGCCGCAGAGTGGTGTGCCGCGCCGGAAAGCAGGGTGCTGCGTTGTGACGGCGCCCGCGTGCGCGCGCTGCCTCGGGCCATCACACGCGGGCAGCAGCGCGCGGTCGCTCAGTGCCTGCCGAGAGGGATGGCGTTGGTGCCGGAGAAGCCGCCCCCGCGCCCGCCTCCCATGCCGCCTCCCATGCGGCCGCCGCGGCGCCCGCCGCCGCCGCCGCCGCCGCCGCCCCGGCGGTAGCGGGAGCGGCCGCCGCCGCCGCCTCCCATGCGCGCCATCTCGTGCATCTGGGGGGGCACCTCCTGCTTGGCCTCCGTGAGGATGCCAACGAGCTCGCGGGCGAGGCGGCCGTCCTCCATGGTGAAGAGGCTGACCGCGCGGCCCTCGTTGTAGCCCTCGTTGGTCTTGCGGCCGGTGCGGCCGATGCGGTGGATGAAGTCCTCGCAGCCGTCGGGCATGTCGTAGTTGACGACGAGGCGGACGTCCTTGACGTCGAGGCCGCGGGAGGCCACGTCGGTGGCGACGAGGACGAAGCTGCGACCCTCCTTGAACTCGCGGAGGGTCCAGTCGCGCTCGCGCTGCTCCTTGTTGCCGTGGATGGCGAGGGCGGGGAGGCCGTCCATGCGGATCATGCGGGTGATGTTGTCGCAGTTGGCCTTGGTCTTGCAGAAGATGATGGTGCGGTCCCCCGGCTTGATAGTCGAGAGCACGCGCATCAGGGCGGTGGACTTCTCGGGGGGCGACACGAAGAGGAACTCCTGCGTCACGTGGCGGTTGGCCTTGAGCTCCGTGGTGCCGACGGTGACCTGGATGTAGTCCTTGAGGAAGTCGCGGGCCATGCCCTGCACCTCCTTGGGCCACGTGGCGGACCACATCAGGGTCTGCCTGTCCGGGCGGATCTGGCTCACGATCTTGCGCAGCTGCGGAGGGGGAGGGGAGGGGAGGGGAGGGGAGGGGAGGGAGGGGGGTCGTGTCCGTGTGCCAGCCCAGACGGGACGTCCACGCGCCTCGTCCGAGACCCGAGCGCACGAGGCCTCCGCGACGCCACGATGCGAAGATTCCGTGGAGCGCCCGTGTCGGGATGCGCCGCCCCTGCCGCCGCGCTGCGCAAGAAGGTTCGCTCCCTGACCGCCGCTGCCGTCCGGGCATCCGTGGCCCGTGCGCCTCCTCTGCCGGCCCCCCGCCTGACGCACGGGGGTGCCTGGTGCAATCAGTGGCAGTGCTGCCACGCCGTATCGCCACGCCGTGTCGCCACGCCGTGCCGGTAGCCCTGGCATCAAGACGCGCCGGCGTCCCTTGCCGGCGCGCGATGACCGAGTGGGGGCCACAAAGAGGGTCGGCACGGCTCACCGAAGCACCCGGGTCTGTGAGCGACGTGCTGACCGACTGCGGCAGGCAGACGACGCAACGGGACGCGAGCGCGGCGCGCGGCGGGCTCACGGCCCGAGCGCCCTCGTGCCGCCCCCGCCGCCACGCCCCGCCGCGCCAGCCCCCCCGGTCCTGCTCCAAGCTCGCACCACCGGTCGCGGGTGCGGGAAGGGCGTCACAGCCCGCAGCCGGCGAGGGCGAGTCTGGCGAAGCCGGGGAGCGCGGGCAGGGCGACTGGAGCGGCCGGGAGGCTCGCGCCGTGAGCCTTCGCGGGACGCGGTGTCGCGTACCGGTGCCGTCGCCCGTGCGATCTGTCCGCGACAACAGGCAGCCGTGCCTCGGCCGCTGCGAGGGCTGTGCCGCCCTGACGGCAGCCCTCGCTGCGCTGCTGCTGCTTGGACCGTGCGCGGGCTCGGCCGTCGGGTCCGGGCGCGGCCATCCTTCGCCGCGGGATGGGGCCTCGCGTGGATGTCATCGGGGCTCTCTCGCTCGCTCGCTCGCTCGGGGGGTCGTGCCGCCGCCTCGGTCGCGGCCGCATGAGCGGCGCCGCACGAGGCAGCAGGGTCCGGCAGGTGGGTAGTCGCGTCGGCAACCCCGCCGGTCGGGTCGGGCTGGGGTGCATGTGGTCAGGCGCCGTCCGCTGTGGGCGAGGCGCGATGGCGGTGCGGGGCAGGGCGGGGGGGGAGGAGAGGCGCGCGCGCAGGGGCGCGGGTTCTCACCTGGGGCTCGAATCCCATGTCGAGCATGCGGTCTGCCTCGTCGAGGACGAGGTACGTGACGCGGCGGAGGTTGGTGGTGCCGCTCTCGAGGAAGTCGATGAGGCGGCCGGGCGTGGCGATGGCGATCTCCACGCCGTTGCGGAGGTCGCGGGCCTGGGGCCCCTTGGGCGCGCCGCCGTAGATGCAGGTGTTCTTGATGCGGGAGGACCCGCCGAAGCGGGCGCACTCCTCGCGGATCTGGTTGGCGAGCTCGCGGGTCGGGGCGAGGACGAGGACGATGGGCCCGTCGCCGGGGCGGAGCTCGGGCTGCGCGTTGATGTGGATGACGCCGGGGAGGAGGAAGGAGAGAGTCTTGCCCGAGCCGGTCTGGGCGATGCCGACCATGTCGCGGCCGCTGAGGGCCATGGGCCAGCCCTGCGACTGGATGGGCGTCGGGGCCTTGAAGCCGGCGCGGAGCACCTCGTCAAGGACGTACTCGGGGAAGGGGGACTCCGCGAAGGTGAGCACTGGCTTGGGGATGTCCCCGCCGGTGCAGTTGATCTCGTGCTTGGCGCGCCAGGCGTCCACCTCGGCGTCCGGGCGGGCCTTGATGTCAGGGTGCTCGATGTAAAAGTTCTTCTCAAAGGGCGGCAGCCCGGCAGAGCCCCAGTCGATCGACCGAAGCCCCGCGCCGAGCGCACCCATGGGGTCGCCGCCGCCAAAGCCGCCGCCGCCGCCGAAGCCGCCGCCGCCGCCACCGTAGCC
>Ga0136560_1001437_pt1 | contig 12274 bp, 6 predicted proteins | sample AntRauMeHopE1497_FD_104925 | JGI IMG/M metagenome (GOLD analysis project Ga0136560, IMG submission 104925) | Saline lake microbial communities from Rauer Islands, Antarctica - Metagenome Hop E1 #497 | ecosystem: Environmental > Aquatic > Non-marine Saline and Alkaline > Saline | place...
CCGGCCACGGCCGCTGCGGCCGAGGCGTCGTCGAGCTCCGAGCCGCCCGCCCCGCCGTCGCCACCGCCGCCCGCTGAGGCGGCGCCGGAAGGCGAGTCCTCCCCCTCCCCCTCCCTCGCCTCGGCGGCGGAGAGCCGGTCCAGGGAGGTCTCCTCTGCGAGGGGGCTCCAGGCGCCCCACCCGTGGCGGTTCTTGGCCCGGACGCGCGCTGTGAGGACGGCGTCGGGCTTGACGAAGCCCAGCTCGGCCTCGGTGGCGTCGGCGGGCATCTCCCCCTCGTCGGCGTCGACGAAGGATCCCAGGCCGAGGACGCCCCTGGCCGCGCGCTGTGCCTGCAGGCCCTCCACCTCGGGGGAGGCGGGGCCGACCATGGGGGCCTCGAAGCGGACGCCGAGGACTCCGGGCCGGAGGAGGACGACGGCGGGGCGGGGAGGGGCCGGGGGCGGTGACATCGCCTCCCGCATCAGCGCGGTGGCCGAGGCCGCGGTGCCCGCCACGGTGCCGCGGGAGGACGCCGGGCGCGCGGACGCGAGGGACATGGGCGTGTGGCCGCGGGAGTCCTTGCGGGAGGGGTCCGCCCCCGCGCGGAGCAGGGAGACGAGCACCACCTCGGACGGCCCCGTGGCCGCGAGGTGCAGCGGCGTCACGCCCGTCTCGTCGGCGGGGGAGTGGGGCACCTTGGCGTCGCTCAGGAGCCAGATTGCCACCTCCACGTGGCCCCTGACGGCCGCGTAGTGAAGCGGCGCCCAGCCCGCGGCCGTCTGCTGCCGCGGGCTGCACCCGTGCTCCACGCACCACTTGCAGGCCTCCACGTGCCCGCCAAGACACGCGAAGTGGAGCGCGTCCATGCCCTCGGGGCTGCGCTCGCGCGGATTGAGGCCGTGCGCCGTGCGAAGGTGCTCCGCAAGCTCGATACGCCCGCCCATCACCGCCACCGTGAGCGCGGACCGCCCAGACTGCGCGCAAGAGAGGCAGCAAGGACCATCCCATCGCAAAGGCCGCAGGCCCGCGTCTTCGTGTCGCGGAACCATCGCAGGCCTTCGCGGACGCGGCCACGCGCCTCGCTCACCGAGTCCGTCGCCGTCACATCGGCGCCGCGCTTCGCCAGGAGCTGCACGCACTCCGTGCTCCCCGCGTGGACCGCCAGGTGCACGGGCGTCAGGCCCTTGGTCGTGCGCTCGTTCGGGTTGAGGCCGCGGTCAAGCAGGCTCTCCAGCGCGGCGAGCTGCTGGCCGAGCGCCGCGTGGTGCATCACGCCGCGGGCCTCCTGCGAAAGCAATCACGAGGGGAGGTCGCGGGCGCATGACATGGCCCTGGCGGGCGCCCCTGGCAGCACCTTGAACGCGCCGCCGCTCGCGCGGTCTCCTCGGCGCCCGCGAGGCACCGGGATTGAGCCCTGACTGGCGCGCGCTCGTGCAAGCTGAAAGCCTGAATCAGTGCCCGGGAGCGCCGCACCGAGGCGTCGGCCGCCCGACCCGCTCACCTTGTCTCGGGCGGAGCGCAAGGACTCGGTGGAGGCCGAGTTCAGCGCCCCCACGTCGCCGGTCCGCGCGGCCTGGATCAGCGCGTGCGCCTCATCCGCCGCCATCACTGCCAGGCGCTGGCGGGGAGGGTTGCCGCCGGGTGGCGGGCCTTGGGGACCGGCAACGACGGCGGCAGAGGCCACGGCAGTGCCGTCGACGGCCAGCAGACCCCGGTGCGCGGTCCGCCCACTCATCACGCATGCGCGAGAGATGAGTCGGCCAGGCATCCTGCTGGCGCTTGCATGCGCTGTGGTGTGGGCTCGGACCGCGGAGGGCGGCGACAACATGGCTGCGCACCCCGCCGGCGAGGTCCTGGACTGGTTCCGCGGCGCCAACCCGTGTAATGTGGCACGGCGCGGCGACATCGGGTGGCAGGAGTTCCGCGAGCGGTTCAAGGGCCGGCTCCCGGTGGTCTTCTCGGCCAACGCGTCTGGTTTCCGTGCCGAGACGACGCGGGAGGCCCTGACCGGCGCGTACGGGGACGTCGAGGTGGTGCTGGCGTCATCAAACAGCTTCTCGGCGGGAAGGCTGGATGCGACACTCCGGGAGTACGTGGAGGATCACATGCGCGCACAGACGCTGGACTCGCTCGCGAACCAGTCGTGGTACCTGTTCGGGGACACGCGCGGCCCGGCGTGGGAGGCCCTGCAGTCCAAGTACCGCCCCCCACTGGACGGCGCGGCCGACGACCCCGCGGTGTCGCTCGGGGTGGGCGGGAGGCGCAGCGGTGTGAGCTTCCACACGCACGGCCCGGCCTACGCCGAGACGGTGCACGGGGCCAAGCGCTGGTTCCTCGCGCCCCCGGACAGCCGGCCGGCGTTCCATCCGGACCGCTCGTCGCTGTCGTGGGTGGCGGGGGAGTACGTGACTGCGCTCCGCGGCGGGTGCGGCGGCGGGGCGCGCGCGGACGGCCCGGGGTGGCCGGCCCGGTGCTGGGCCGCGGCAGGCAACGCAACGGTGGCGGCGGGCGTGGTGGAGTGCACGGTGGCCGAGGGCGAGGCGCTGTACATCCCTCCCGGGTGGTGGCACGCCACGCTGAACCTTGAAGCCTGGAACGTGTTTGTGTCCACCTTCACCCACGAGGACGAGCCCGAGTGACGCGGGGGCCGAGCGAGGGACGAGTCTCAGCAGGCCGGGCAGCACCAACACGCACCGCTCATATTCACAAGTCGAGGCTCAGAGCTCGCCGCCCCGCGCGCCGTCGTGGGCGCGAGCAGCCGAGTCGTCCGCCTCGGACGGCACCCGCGGGGGCAGCGGCGCCGAGTCACCCCGCCGGGCGCGCCCGGTCCGCGCGGGCCGGCCCGCCACCGCCGCCTCGATCCGCGCCACGTGGGCCCTCACAGCCTCGGCAAGGGCGCCGGGCGAGAACCGCGCCTTCATGTCCTCCCGCGCCCTGGCCCCCCTCCTCGCCGCCTCCGCCGGGTCCTCCATCACCGCGCGCATCGCCGCCCGCAGTGCCCGCTCGTCCGGCTCTGCCATGAGGTGCCCCGCGAAGGGGCCGTCGGGGACCGGCCGGAGGTGCGTGTACGGCACGGGGAAGCCGTTGCTCTCGTCGAGGAAGGCCGTGGGGCCTGACCAGTTGGTGGCCAGGACGGGGAGACCCATGGACATGGCCTCGACGTGGGGTCGGCCCCACCCCTCCCCGCGGCTCGGGAGCACCAAGGCGTCGACGGAGGCGTAGGCGGAGGGCAGCTCGGACTGCGACAGGCGCCGCAGGACGCGGTACCGCGGCAGCAACGACGGCAGCAGCCTGCGCACCGACGCCCTCAGCTCCGCCGCCCGCCTCGCCACTGTCTCGTTGCCGGACCGCATGCCCGCCGCTGGCCCGGCGCCGCCGCTGCCCTGCTCCGCAGCAAAGTCGATGCAAAAGTCGCTCGGCCTCGGCAGCGCGTCGTCAACCGAGGAGGCGTGCTGCCCGTCGCCGCCCCCGTGCGCGGCGAGCACCTCGTCCGCGGCGGCATCGATGGCGGCGCACGACAGCTGCGACTCCTGAAATCGCCTCATCTCGCCCGCGAAGTCCGACGTCGAGTGGTACGCCGACGTCAGGACGTACAGGACGGCCGGCTCTTCGGCCACGAAACCGCCCAGGAAGGCCTTGAGGAGTACGTCCCAGGCCTTGCGATACTCCCACTTGAAAACGGAGAGGAAACGGGTGACGCGGCGGCCGCCGGCGCCCGCCAGCGCGGCCCCCCACGGCCCTCCCTCGCCCGCGGCCCCCTCAATGAGGTCGTGCGGGAGCGGCGGCACGGTCGCGGGGTCGAACTCGTCCACGTCCACCGGCTCTCCCACCACCACCAGCTTGGCCGGGGCCACGCCCCCGGCCTCAAACACGCCGCGCGCGAACTCTGTTGGCACCCAGACCTCGTCCATGCGGTTGAGCCGCTCGCTCCAGCCGTCGGGGAGGCGGTCCGTCTCGAACATGGTCCGGCCGACCGAAAACGCCGCCCCGCTCGGCGGGCACAGCGTGGTCGGGTACTTCGAGGGAACCCATGCCCCGGGCTCGGAGTGGCAGACGGCGATGGACCGCGACGGGTCCACGTGCCGCTTGTACAGCTGCTGCAGGGACGCAGACGTGGCGGGCGGCAGCTCCTCCAGGAACCGCCGGCTGATGCTGTCACCGTGCTGGTCGATCGTGACCCGCAGGTCTGAATGGTCGCTGAGAGCGCGCACGAAGGACACCGCCTCGCTGCAGTAGCCTCCGCCGCTGCGGGAGAACACAAGCACGCGGCGGCCGGAGTCATGGCGGCGTCGCGCTGCGCCCACACACCCGCCCGCATAGTTGCAGCACCGAAGCGTTCCGCCGGGAGCTGGGGCGGAGCAGCACCGGCCCGCGGAGGCCCGAGGCCGCTCATGCAACCACCCCCACTCACCTGAAGAAAGGCGCCATCCAGTGGACGCCGAGCCTCGGCGCACCCGCCCCGGCCGCCACGGCCCCGACCAGGACTGCCAGGACGCGCATGGCGCGCAGGTGCCGCGCTTCTCCCCCGTGCGAGCGCGTGACAAGCAGAGCGAGGCTCTGTCCGGCTTCACGTCCCGGTGTCCCCGTTGGGTGGCAGCCAGACCGGGCCCGCGCACTCCCAGCCCTGTTGCGTCCCAAGCTTCGCACGCCGAGTCCAGGATGCTCGCGCGGTGAGCATGCCGGAAAAGGCCCCGTGCTTCTCCGTGCCACGTAGAACCGGCCATCGATCGCGAATCTTCGACTCGCGATTGACCGCTCTCGACGCCGCTCCACGTTACGGCCGCCGCCCCCGCAGTTCCAGCCGGACCCTAGCCCGTGTAGCCACGGCGGTGAGACCCTGCAACGCCGCGGCAGCCCTCGGCCCCCGCGCCGCTGTTGGTTCAAGTTCGCGGCCATTGTCACCCTGCTTTTCGCCGTTGCCGTTCCGCCCCCGCGGCGTTCCCACAGGCCCACCTCCGTGCCGCATCGTCGGTGGCCGCGGCTGATGTGGAGTCAGCGCTCAGGTGAGGACGGGCGCCGCATCGGGCAACTCGGCGGGCCTGGATTGCGCCGGCTGCGCGTCGGCCGTTTCCCGGTGCGGGCGGCACCCTCCCCTGGGTCGCCACGGGGTTGCGCCGACTGGAGTCACACTCATATGCGCGCGCGGCGGAGACATCCCGGACTGGTTGGCGCGTAAGCCGCGGAGGGCAGCCTGGGGCAGCCCGGTCAGCTGAGGCCGAGCGTCCTTGTTCAGCCTCCCATCCCCTGCCCGCCTTGGCCCCTGCGCGCGACCTTTGCGCCTCTCTCTTCGCCCTTCGTGCCCCCCGCAGTGCTTACACTTCGAACGCCAAGCTCCAGGAGTTCGTGCGGGACAAGGTTGCGCTTTGCAAGCCCGACCGCGTGCACCTGCTCGACGGCTCGGAGGACGAGGACGCCGCCATCAAGCGCGGCATGGTCATGAGCGGCACTCTCATCCCGCTCAACCCGGAGAAGCGCCCCAACAGCTTCCTCGCCAGGAGCTCGCCGTCGGACGTGGCCCGCGTCGAGTCGCGCACGTACATCTGCTCCAACGACGAGGGCGACGCCGGGCCCACCAACAACTGGGCCGACCCCGACGACATGGCCGAGAAGCTCAACGGCCTGTTCGACGGGTGCATGCAGGGGCGCACCATGTACGTGGCGCCGTACTCGATGGGCCCTCTCGGCGGCGCCATCTCCAAGCTCGGCGTGCAGATCACCGACAGCGCCTACGCCGTGTCGAACATCCGCATCATGACCCGCATGGGCAAGGGCGCCCTCGACGTGCTCGGCGAGGACGGCGAGTTCACCCCGGCCATGCACTCTGTCGGCTCCCCGCTCACCAAGGCGGACCAGCCCGACTCCCCCTGGCCCTGCAGCGACGAGAAGTACATCACCCACTTCACCGACGCCGAGACGCCGCACATCGTGTCCTTTGGCAGCGGCTACGGCGGCAACGCCATCCTCGGCAAGAAGTGCCACGCCCTCCGCATCGCCAGCGTGCAGGCCCGCAACGAGGGCTGGATGGCCGAGCACATGCTCATCCTGCGCCTCACCAACCCCGAGGGCGTCGTCAAGCACGTCGCGGCCTGCTTCCCCTCGGCCTGCGGCAAGACCAACCTCGCCATGCTCTCCCCGGACCTCCCAGGGTGGAAGGTCGAGTGCGTCGGCGACGACATCGCCTGGCTCAAGCCCGGGGCGGACGGCCGCCTGTGGGCCATCAACCCGGAGTCGGGCTTCTTCGGCGTGGCCCCCGGCACGTCGTCCAAGACCAACCCCAACGCCATGGAGTCCATGAACGCCAACTGCATCTTCACCAACGTGGCCCTCACCGACGAGGGGGACATCTGGTGGGAGGGCATGACCGAGGAGGCGCCCGAGCACGCCGTCTCGTGGCTCGGCCGCGACTGGCGCCCCTACTCCGGCCCCCCCGAGGGCAAGAAGGCGCACCCCAAGGCCGCCCACGGCAACTCCCGCTTCACCGCCCCGGCGGCGCAGTGCCCCATCATCGCGTCGAACTGGGAGGACCCCGACGGCGTCCCCATTGACGCCATCCTCATGGGCGGCCGCCGCGCCACCACCGTCCCCCTCGTCTCCCAGGCCCTCGACTGGGAGCACGGCGTGTACATGGGCGCCACCATGCTCTCCCAGACCACCGGCGCGGCCGAGGGCCCCCAGGGCGAGCTCCGCTCCGACCCCTTCGCCATGAAGCCGTTCATCGGGTACAACGTCGGGGACTACCTCGCCCACTGGCTGGCCATGGGGAAGACCGCGGCCAACGGCGGCGCCGGCCTCCCCAAGATGTTCTTCGTCAACTGGTTCCGCCAGGACGACGAGGGAGACTTCCTCTGGCCGGGCTTCGGCTCCAACTCCCGCGTCCTCGAGTGGGTCTTCCACCGCTGCAAGGAGGGCGGCGCCGCCGAGGACGACCGCACCGTGGAGTCCCGCATCGGCTACCTCCCCACCGTGGACGGCATCAACACCGACGGCCTCGACGTCTCTAAGGACGTCATGTCCACCCTCCTCGACGTCGAGACGGACGCTTGGGAGGAGGACCTCAAGATCCACCGCAAGACGCTGAACAAGTTCGGCGACCGCCTCCCCGAGGAGCTCAACGAGCAGCACGCCAGGATCGCGAAGCGCCTGCGCGCCTGAGCCTGGGAACCGTGCCGCGAGGCAAGGTGTGGGCTCGGGCTCGCCGCGCCTGATCGTCGTGCGCTAACGAGAGCTGCCTGGCGTGTGAGTGGGGCTGAGGAGGCAGGTTCACCTGCCGCGGCCCCCCGACCAGACCAGCTTGCGAGCGCGAAGGACCGCCCGTCGGCCCTGGCGGACGCCCCGATCGGTGGCTGAGACAGATCCGGGGCAGGCCTTCCTCGGGCCGCCTGGCAAGTGTGCGTGCCGCCCTTGAAGCAAGAAGGAAATTGTTCACAGCCCTGCGTCAGCAAGCGCGCTGGCACTCACGGCCGGCGTCGGGCGCCCCGTTTAGCCTCTCGCGGCAAGGATGCCCCGCCCCCAAGCCGTCAGAGGCGGCACGGGGGGCGGCCCGGAACATGGCAGAGCCTACCGCTGCCCGGCGGGCCGCACGGCAAGCACAGGCCGGACGGCCGTCCAGACGCCCACGGAGCGTCCTGATCGCTGCTCGCCGTTAGTTTGCTGCTTATGGCCGCGGCAGGTGCCGAGAGCGGCGGCAAGGGGGATGGCAAGGCCGCAGGGGACGCCGCCCTCCCCTCGGACGACGCCATGTTCCGCTTCGAGCTGCGCACCAGCAAGAAGAGCGGGCCTTCAGCGTTCGACCACGACGGCGCAGAGGCGGCGCACGACGGGATCGAGCTGGGGGAGTACTCGCGGAAGTCGGGCGTGGTGTTGACGCGAGGCCAGATGCGCTCCTCGCCGTACTACTCGCGGCAGCTGGACGGGCCGTGGGCGGAGAAGCGCGGGCTGCGGCTGACGCTGCCGTCATCGCAGCACATGGAGGCGATGCAGGCGGTGCTGACCTCGATTGAGGACGGCGACTCCGTCGAGATCACGGACGAGACGCAGCTTCAGGTGCTGGCGCTGGCGCACAAGCTGGAGCTCACCGATCTGCTGCACCGCTGCGAGCGCTACGTTGCCCTGGCGCTGGGGGAGGACACGGTGGTGGGGGCGCTGGCGCTCGCCCAGCGGTACGAGCTGCGGGGTCTGACGCGCTGCTGCTACTACTGGATCAAGCGCAGCAGCGACCCGCAGTTCGCGGGCTCGGTGGCAGACGCCGTGGCGCGAGAGGCGGTGCGGGCGGTGGACGACCTGTCGGGGGGCGCGGCGACGGCGTCGGCGGCGGCGCTGTCCGGCGACGGACGCTGGCGCACCCGCATGCGCGACACGGGGGCTGACACCGGCTCGTCGAGCGAGGCCATGGGGCCGGCGTTCGATGTGGACGGCATCTCCGGAAAGATGCGCGGCCGCGCCGGTCACGAGAGCGGCGTGGCGGCGCTCGTGGAGCTGGCAAGGCAGGAGCGTGAGGCGAAGCGGGCGTTCTTCCTGCCCGTTGAGGTCGTGGACATGCCGAAGCCCAGGGACAAGGCCAAGGCGGGGCTGGAGGCCGCGGGAGGAGGCGGCGGCTCGGTCGCCGCGGCAACGTCGGGGGCGGCGGCGGGGGCTCCGGCCGATGAGGCGGGGGCGTTCCTCGGGGACGACGGGGAGGAGTCGGCGGCGGGCGAGGCGGACGGGCGCGTCCGCATGTTCGCGTCGGACCCCCTCGGGGCGTCCCGGGCGCCGGTGCCGGCTGCAGGCGGCGGGGCCGGGTCTGCGGAGGCGCCGGGGCCGGCGGAGAGCGACGACGAGGACGCGGGGGAGGAGGACGCGGGCCTCCCCAAGATGGATGGGACGGGGAACGAGGACGCTGAGGGGGGAGCTGGAGGCGGCGCCGGCGGCGGCGACGCCGCGGAGGCGGGAGAGGCGGCGGCGACGGCGGACGAGGAGGCCGAGCCGTCGGCGGTGGACCTTGCGCTCGCGGCGGACGCCACGGCGGAGCTGGGCTACGCCTGCCCCGAACCGCTGGACGAGGGGACGATCCAGGCCGAGGACGTGGCCCGGTACCGGCAGCTGAAGCAGCGGCGGGCGGCGGGCCGCCTCCCACGTTTCTACCGTGTGAAGCGGCCGCGGCTGGCGGGCTACCCGGGGATGATGCGATGCTACATCCGGCGCGTGCGGGACGGGTACGGCGCGTGCAAGGCGTCGCAGCCGCAGGCGGAGTGGAAGCGCGTGGTGCGAGAGGTGATGGGGGAGGACGCGGCGAGCGAGCGCGCCGAGGCGGCGGAGCGGGTGCGGAGGCCGCAGGGCGCCGACGGCGTGGTGGCGGCGGCCAAGGCCCGGGAGGGCGTTCCCATGTGCGGCAAGCGCCGGAGGCACTACTACGAGCTGCGGAGGGAGCGCGACCACTCGCTGATCATGGCCGCCGTGTGCGTCGACGAGGCGGGGTCCTTCGTCTTCACTCGCCGCGGCGACGACGCCCGCCCGCACGGCCGCCACTTCGTGGGGTCGGTGCGTGGGGACCGCCTCGGCACGCGCTTCCTGATCAACGACTTCGGAATGGCCGCCGACGCCGGGGTCGGCCCCGCGCGCCGCCTCGCCGAGGTGGTCCCGGCCATGGCCCAGCGCACCGTGGCGGAGGTCCACTTCGCCACGAACATCATGGGGACCGTCCCCAACTCCTGCTCCGTGGTGCTGCACCCCACCCCCGCCAACAGCGCCGCCGAGGACCTCCTCCCGAAGAGCCTCAACAAGGCCCGCCAGCGCAGCGTCGCCAACCAGGCCGCCCTCGCCAACGCCGGCATCCTCGCCTCCGCCACCCGCTTCGTCTCGAGCGTCTTCGAGGGCGGCGCGGCCATGCTATTCTCCATGGACGGGGAGGCGAGCCCCGTGCGGATGCCCGACGACCCGCACTCCACCTCGCGGAGCGTCTGCGTCGGCGTCGGCAGGGCCTCGGACGACGCCGCGGACGCCCACTCGGACTCCATGGCCAGCCACGTCGCCGGCGCCACCGGCCAGCGCCCCGCATTCGCGCCACCGCGCGTCGCGAGGCTCGGGTCCAGGCAGCCGGACTGGAACGAGGACATGGAGGCGTGGACGATGGACTTCCGCTCCAGGGCCACCCTGGCCTCGAAGAAGAACTTCCAGCTCGTGCCGGCGTCGCAGCGCGGCGACCAGGAGCCCAGCGTCCTCTTCCTCATGGGCAAGCGCGGCAAGGACCTCTACAGCCTCGATTTCGCTCCGCCCCTGTCCCCGGCCGCGGCCTTTGGCATCGCCCTCACGACCTTTGCGCAAAAGTGGGCCGTCGCGTGAGGTGCCCCGAAGCAGCAGGCGGCGCAATGATGGCAGCTGCCCAGCGATCACGCCCCGTTCCTCGCGGCGGTGCCAGCCCCCCCCCCACTGACACGCGAAGCGCGCCGTGCGCTGGGGATGCTCGCTGGAAGAAAAGCTCGCGTCAGCGTCTCCAGCCGGAGAGATCTGCGGCAGAACACCGCGGGCAGAGTGTTTCCGACGAACACACACCCTGCGACCATGCCCCAGCCCCGCGGCGCGGGCCGCAGGCCGCAGCGCAAGCCGTCTGTGAGCATCGCATGGGCGAGGCCCGGCCCCTCCGGGAGGTGACCTGACCGTCGCCCGCCCCGACCTTCGAGCGCGCTCGCGTGCCCCTGGCGCCACTGGTGTGGCCCGCTCACTGTTCCGGTCCCCCTATACCAGCACTTATCACGCAGCCACGGTTCGTGGACACGTGCATGCAGCTCGTGGTGGGAGGCGGGGCCGCGGCAATCTCGCGGACGGCCGTGGCGCCCCTCTCGCGCGTCAAGACGCTTCTGCAGGTTTGGCCGCAGCCCCTGAGCCAGGTGGTGAGCGCCAGAACGGTGGCGGAATCGACGGCCCGGGCGCTGGCCTCGCCGCTGCCGATGAGCTCGCTGGGCATCAAGTCGCGAGGCTGGCGCGCCGTGGCCAGGGCGATGTGGCGTGCCGACGGGGCCCTGGGCTTCTGGAGGGGGAACGGTACCAACGTGCTCCGCATCCTGCCGACGGCGGCGATCAACCACGCGCTGTTCCCGTGGTGGAAGCACCGGCTTGCGGGCGCGCTCGGGGTGAGCACCGAGGGAGCCTCGAGCCTCGGTCTCTTCCTGCTGCGCACTGGGGCGGGGACCATGTCCGTGGGGTGCACTCTGGCGGTGCTGTACCCGCTGGAGCTCGCCCGGACGAGGCTCACGTGCGACGTTGCGATGACCAACGGGAGGCGCACGTACGGCGGCATCATCGACTGCCTGGCCAGCACGGCGCGGGCGGAGGGCCTGGGCGCGCTGTACAAGGGCTTCGGGGTGTCGGCGTCGGCGGTGCTGCCGATGCTGGTGGTGTCGCACGCAACGTTTGACAGCCTCAGGCAGGTGCTCCTGGCGGGGCGGGGCGGCAAGGACGACGCGTGGGCGACTGTCGCCCGCGTGGGGATCGGGGCGGTGGCGGCGCTGGCCGCGCAGGTGGCGGTGTACCCTCTGGACACGGTGAGGAGGCGGCTCCAGCTCGACGGCTCCTCGGCGCTGCACGACGGGCCCATCGCCACGGTCGGCAGCCGGGCGGGGCACTCGGCACTGCACGTCACCCCCGAGGCCGCCCCGGTGAGGCCAGCGCCGCACAGCATCGTCGAGGCCGCGGCCAGGGCGGTCACGGACCCCCTGCCCGAATCGATCCGGCACCGGCTCCCGGCGTCCGCCTCGGAGCTCGTCGAGCCGATCCGCGCGAGGCTAAGGCTTCCTCCGTGGCTCTCCGGCTGGTCGGCCACGACGCTGCACCGTCCAAAGTACGGGGGCAGCCCGGTCGCTTGCTTTCGTCGCATCGTGGCGGAGGAAGGGTGGTACGCGCTCTACCGAGGCATCGTCCCGCAGGCAGTCAAGACGTTCCCCGCCGCGATCGTCCAGTTTTGTGCGTATGCGCTCCTTCTGAGGGCTGTGTCGACCGAGCTGCGGTGAGTTCGCCCGCGATTCCACAAATGCGATTCAACCGCCCGGGGTTCCGCCCAATCGTGCAATTGTGCCCAACCATCTCGTGCTGTGCCCTCAAATTACGCCACAATTGCCCTCAAGCAGCCCAAATGGGGTGCCGGTCGAGCAGAGCTCGGACACGAAGGTCGCCTTGACGCACGGCAGCCAAGCGTCAAGGCAAGCACCTTGCGACAGCCGTCGCCTGGCTTGCGAGTGCCAGTATCGCAGGGTGGCAGAATGTCCTCGCGGAAAGGGTCGGAAGATGACCTTGGCAAGTCGGGCCGCTTCGCCGCCTTCTC
>Ga0136560_1001438_pt1 | contig 12265 bp, 14 predicted proteins | sample AntRauMeHopE1497_FD_104925 | JGI IMG/M metagenome (GOLD analysis project Ga0136560, IMG submission 104925) | Saline lake microbial communities from Rauer Islands, Antarctica - Metagenome Hop E1 #497 | ecosystem: Environmental > Aquatic > Non-marine Saline and Alkaline > Saline | place...
CCTTCGTCCTCCTATGGCTGGTCTCAGGCCTGCCATGTCTCGCGGGAGGATCGCTGCTGACCAGCCCAGCCCCGTCTGGCAGGACGATGCCATAGCGGTGCTGAGCCGTCTGCGACAGGACGTTCGGCGCTGGTGCGCCGCGTGTGGACTTCGTGTGACCTTGGGCTCCGGCGATGCGCCTGATGGCGACCTGTCTCGCATGGCGGGCTCCTCTGTAGGTCTGTCGGGTTGGCAGTCAATCTCAAGAAGAGAAGTTATTGCAGCACGGGAGAGCGACAAACAAGTCCTCACCATGCTAATCCGAACTCTGCAAGGGAAAGGTCCAGCTGCTAGTGGCGGTGCCCTTGGATAGGCTGGGGGTGCCCCCCGTGCTCTAGAACTGGCTAGAAGACTGCAGCTGCCTAAATCTCTCGATCTGGCGGTGCGTGTAGCACAGTAGGCTTCTCCTCCGCAGCCGGCGTTGGCAGACCGGATTGCTGGGCTGGCGCGAGCGAGGGGTGTCGAGCGCCAGAGAGCTGCCGGTCACCCAGCGGTAGTACCGTCTCAGGCTGCCTCTGCTTCCCGCACTGAGGGGGGTAGCATGACTGACGAGGCGCGGGCGGTAGCTAGACAGGAGATCCGGGCTGTCGCACCTAGGCTCGGAGAGAGGGCGCAGAGGTTTGGGGCCGAAGCCGCACGGGAAGCAACAGCAGGTCTGGAGGAGCGTCTGATGAGCAAACTGCGAGCTGAGTTTGTTGCCATACTTGAGGGGCGTGGAATTCCTGCCGTCGGGAGCAAACGAGTAAGGTTCCAAGGCGGGTCCGAGGCTGATTCTGAGGCTGGAACCAATGATGTGGGCGAAGGTGGTGCAATGTAGGATCGTGGCGTGGGTGATGATGGTGAGGAGGAGGCAGCCGCAGCCGCAGAGAGTCACGGAGAGGAAGCGGAGAAACGGGCGAGATTCGATGGAAAAAATGGACTTGCAGCAGAGGATGATGCAGCCACCCCGCCTCCTGGTGGACGATCGGTTGTAGCGGCAGGTGGATCCCATTCTGCCCACCGGCATCAGTCGCCTCAGCGGGAGCGGGGTCAGGATAGCAAGAAGTCGAACCCATTTGCAAGGCGGGAAGTCGCTTCGCCTCCCAGGCGCGGCGGGCTATCTCAACTGGTTGCAGGGTCTCCTCAGCAGCACCGCGGAGATGCCGCAGGGAGTGCGAGCGACAGCAAGGCATCTCCAGGGCGGGGCCTTGGCGATGTGCCTATGGCTAGCCCGCTCCGTCGCAACAGCACCCTCGCCCGGGAGGGGAGGCAGAAGATGAGGCACGATATCGATGCCATGGAGTGAGTGGACATGCGTGAGACTGTCATACCAAACTGTCATTTCCTTGTCTTTTGTACAATCGGCGTGTAAATATAATCCAGTCACCGCCTCTGTCTGGAAGTCGTGGGTCGAGGCACTGAGTTCGGATTCCGGAATGACCAAGGGGCAGTGAAGCGCCTACTGATAAGCTTTCGCCACCGCCACATCACGTTGAGCAAGTACTTGACGTGAGGTAGGCCTTGGAGAACGAGCCCTTGATCTGTAACTCTAAATACTAGATCTATAATCCAAAGATCCTGGATTGGATTTTCCGCCCATAGCCGACTGTATCTAGCTCATAGATTCTAGTCAGCATCCCGCCTAGTGGGTCACATCATCATGGCACCTTGGCCATTGCCCATCCTGCCCTTGGCCGCCGACAGCCCAGGGCCAAAGGATTCTTTCTCCAAGGTCCGCCTCTGGGAAACCATCTCACGCAAACCAGCTTCGATTGCCTCCCGTTTCCCCTTGCTTATGCTTGCCTATGCAACAGACATGCGAAATGCAGCTAATGCCGCATGCAGGTGTGCAGCTGCCTGAAGACTGACACGCTCGGTGCCCTACACTCGGAGCCCAGATGGCAGAGGTGACCCAAATGGACGGATGTGCTACCCTCTACCAGGTGCCTCCTGCCACTGGCCTACGTCGGCCCCGGGGGCTATTTCAACGGTGAGTCCTCCATTCCCCCCTCTTCTTCTCCCGCCTCCTCCTGACTATGACGACGAAGAAACAGACCTCGTCATTTCAACTCTACGGTCTATAGCTGGCCCGGTTGATTCATCTGTTCCATTCCCACGTATAGCACTAGTGCTAGCACTAGCACTTGGGTTGGCAACCGAAGATCTTATTGACTCTTGGACTGCATCCCCTGCATGCACAGAATGAGGCCACTGTGAAGATCTTGTTGACTCTTGGACTGCATCCCCTGCATGCACAGAATGAGGCCACTGTGAAGATGTGGGAGGCTCTTCATGCACCTGTTCATGCCTCTGTCCTAGCCCTAGTTCATGCCCTTGTCCATGTCCCTATGTATACCCCTGTGCATGCCTATACCCACGCCCTTGTTCATGCCTTTGCCGTGACGGTGACGGGCGGTCACCCATACGCATGCCAACATCAACGCGTTCTCTGGTCGAACTGCCGTGCCTCTGCCAGCCCCCATCCTCTACAAGCCCATGCCCAAGCCCATGCCCATGCCCATGCTCATGCCCTGCTGAGTCCGATCTGCGTGCATGTGTGGGATCAGATAACTACTTTGACACTCGGGGGGGTCCCAACTAGACGTAGCCACCAGTAGTCGACCTTTCTGTCTATGCTGTCGACGCACTCATCGAACGGGCAAGGTCAGGAGGCGGGCGGTCGCTCCCCCCAGATGCAAATCGTCTCGAGAGCCCAGTAGTCTCCACCTCCACGGACAAAGTACTAGTTGGTCGTGAGGCTGAGTCCTTATTGCTAGGATAACGCCAATCCCTGTCAAGTCTATCTGCACCCCTACCGCCACTACTATTGCCGTTCTGCATCTGCATCTGCATTGGAGGGGGTGGGGGAGGGGGCCGAGTTGGATTCGACGATCTAGATCCGGAACCAGAAAGCCCAGAGCCAGGAATCATGTCAGCTATACGTGTTCCATAGGTTGCTCGCTACTACTACTGAGTGCCAATCTCGCCCAATGTGTTCCCTGGTCGAACTATGCCATCGCTCTAAGCAGTGCCACTGCCGCTGGAACCGTGGGCTGCAATGCTAGCAGGTGTTATACCATGGAGTCGCCCATACGGAGAGGAGGAGGAGCAGGAGGAAGCTGCATCGCGGCGACCAGATTCCTGGCTGGAGGCATGGGTGCCCTACATGCCGTGGCGCATCCCCGGCGCATCCCTGTGGAAACTCTATGCCTAGGCTGATGCTGGCTTGGTGTCGAACGACGGGCCCCATCGTTGACGAGAAGGCGGACCCCCGTTGGGGTGCGAGGTGTGGCGCCAATCCGCCCGACCAGCTGTGACAAGACTTTTTTCATCACCGGCCTGGCTCTGCTACCCATGATTTATCTATGCTCTATCATGTGGCGGTGGTGGCCTGCTCCAGTTTGCTGCTTGACTCTGGGATGCCGCGCCCGGCACTGCCTACGGTGGCGGTGGCAGCACTGACCCATACAACCTAACTGGCTGCTATGACCCAGTTGTCTGTGATAGAGAGTAGGCAGACACTATACGGGTCCAGATATCGCCATGATATAAAGATAGTGATGATCGCAGGCAATCGAAAACCGTTGCAGTGCAGCGACCTCACGCTTTGAGTAGCAGATCGCGCGATGTCCAAGCCACCATACGTACTAGTCTAGTATCTTGCTGTTTCGCTGCCGTATCGATTTGCAGTGTCTTGATCGCTAACACGAGCACGCGCCGAGTGCGAGGCCTCTACAGATGTTACTCGAATCCCAGAATGGCGTTCCAGACGCCTCCCGCCTCCGCGTGAGTTATGTCGCTTTCGTCCCATCAACGTTTGCCGGATCTGTCACGCTCGGAAAAAGCTGGTTGTAAGCCGGCCTACGCCTTCCTTCCAAAGCTCCGTGCTGGGTTTCGTTTCGTGTTGAGTAAGTACGCCTTACAAACACTTCGCCTATATCGGACAGGTGGATCCGCGAAACGCCGCCACCTTGTAGGAGTTCATCAAGGCCATTTCGCGTGAGCTGCTTCTTTACAGCCACCTTTGCTCTCGTTTAAGTGACTATGGCATCTGCTGGTGGCAGTGGAGGGAAATCAATGGATGTCGCACCACCATCAGCCGAGCTCGAGAGTGTGCTGGACTCGCTGAAAAGGATATACAGGGCTTCCTTACGGCCCGTCGAAGAAAGATACAACTACGGTGAATTCTACTAGCCGCTGCTTACTGATGCAGACTTCGATGCTCGTCCGATGGTCCTACTCGTGGGCCAGTACAGCGTGGGCAAGACCAGCTTTATCAGGTACCTGATTGGGCGGGACTTTCCTGGCATCCGCATCGGGCCGGAACCCACGACAGATCGCTTTAACATTGTGCTTCATGGTAAAGCTGATAGAGAGATCCCGGGAAACGCTCTATCAGTTCACAAGGACCTTCCTTTCACATCATTGTCGAAGTTCGGGTCTGGGTTTCTGTCGCGATTGATGGCATCGCAGTGCGAGGCACCCTTACTAAAACACGTGACCCTCGTCGACAGCCCTGGTGTTCTGTCAGGAGCCAAGCAGAGAATTGGTCGCCAATATGACTTTACTCAAGTGATTGAATGGTTTGCTGATCGCTGTGACATGATCCTCCTGCTATTCGACGCTCACAAGCTGGATATTTCGGACGAGTTCAAGAGTGCCATTGAGGCGCTCCGCGGGCACGATGACAAGATTCGCGTTGTTCTGAACAAAGCTGATAAGGTGTCCTCCTAGCAGCTGATGCGAGTGTACGGTGCCATGATGTGGAGCCTGGGCAAGGTGGTTCGCACCCCGGAAGTCATGCGCGTGTATATCGGGTCCTTCTGGGACCAGCCTTGCCAGAACCCTGGCATGGAGGAGTTCTTTGCAGCCGAGTAGAGCGATTTGCTCCGTGACTTGCAGGCAATGCCTCATAACGCCACTGTACGGCGTGTGAACGACCTTGTGAAGCGGACGAGGCTTGCCCGTGTGCATGCTCTCATCATATCGCATCTTAGGGAACAAATGCCTGTCATGTGGGGACACGAAGCCAAGCAAAAGGAGTTGCTCGAAGGAATGGCAAACGTATTCTTTACCGTGATGAAGAAAAACCACTTGCCAAAGGCGGATTTCCCTAACCTGCGTCGCTTCCAGGAAGTAGCAACGAACTTCGAGTTCGCTAAGTTCAAGAACATGAAGGCCGAGATGATCGAGGTGGCTCAACTGGCTATTTCAGAGGAGATTCCTTCCCTACTAGCCCGCATCAGTGATGAGGCATCCGCGAAAGCATCCACCCAGGCCACGGGCACGCTCAAGATGCGGGGGGGCGAGATCGTCTCAGCATCATCGCCATCCCCAGGAGCGGCAGGAGGAGGAGGAGACGTGCCATTGCTGACGGACGGAGCCACAGGTGCTGCCCCTGCGCCTGCAGCCTCCCCCTCGTCTGGCAGTGGCGGTGGCGGAGGCCCGAACCCCTTCGGCGGGGGTAGTAGCTCGGGGAACCCATTCGGTACGGACACGCACGCATCGTGGGCACGACTCGTGAACAAGCCAGAGAAGGATAAGATATTTGCGGAGTTTCCGGGGGCCAAGGAGGCGGGGCGGATTGCCGGATCTGCTCTGCGCGAATTCATGCTAGAGAGGTCTGGCCTCCCAGGGCCGGAACTGAGCAAGGTCTGGATGTTGTCCGACATCGACGGAGACGGATACTTGGACCCGCTGGAGTTTGCAACGTGTGTTTATCTGATGGACCAAGCCATGTCTGGATCGGCTGTACCGGATTCCCTGCCAGTAGAGTGGGTAGCGCCAGCCAAGCGGAAATGAAGAAAGAATGGGCTTCCAATGCGCTGTTGCAAACAGGAATGATTTGGCAACGGCTTTGAGTGATTAAATATGTTCCATGAACATCTGTACGTGTCGGAGAATGCTTTGCTATACAATCCACATCAAAGGAGCGTAGTCTATACAACTGGGTGCAGGTCGATTCCACCAACCATGTCACAACCTTCTAGCCTTCCTTGGTCGACATCCGTTGGTTGGAAGCGGGGTGATGTCCTCCAGGCGAGTTATACCTAGTCCATGTGTCACTATCTGCTGTGCCATCATTGGTCTTCCTCTACCTAATCCCTTGAACCTGAGGATGATGTTTCTTGCGCCTAACTTGTAAGCTTCCGAAGCTGCCTTGGCGGCAGCCGATGATGCGAACTCTGGTTCAGAACGCATGTGTCCTCTTTGAAACTATCCCGACGATGATTTGCACATCACCTCCCCGTTCATCTTGGAAAAAACAACGTGGGCATTATTCATGGTGACTGTGATTGTGGCGAAAGCATCTGGTCTCACGACCTCCCTTGCAATGCGCCTGGAGCCTGATCTCAGAGCGGCTGATATAGAGCTAGCTGCCATCTACTACTACAACAAAGCTCCTATAACCTATCTGAGGAAAGTGGTCTGTGAGTGCACCTGGCGCACTACGAAGCCCAACCACAAGTCATCTGTAACGCGTAGATATCGATCGATCAAGTTTACACAGATTCTGTTGAAATAACTACCGCGACGATTAAATAGCGATCAAGAAGTAAATATCACCAAATTTTGCTTAAATGTATTGTTAATATATATTTGGTCGTGTCGGCTCACCTGGCACTCTGGAATTTGGCAACAGCATTTAACATGCGGGAGGTTTCTTGTTGAACTTTGAATTTCATAAAAACTGGACAGACTGGACTGTACCTAGCTGGCGAATATAAAGAATGGAAAAGTACCTGAATTAGCTCCGCCAAAATTTCAGTCTAGCTGCTGGTCTTGAGGCTCTGTACTGTCTGCCGATGCCGTCGAAAACATTATCGCGAGTACATCTATTGATACAGGTCCGGCTCGTTGCGGCTAGACTCCTGGCAAGAACCCGATCCAACCTATACATACAGAAGGCTCTCATTAATTTGATTGAATCCGAAATGTAGATGCTGGGCAGCCTGCCAAAACTCATGAGCTTCCAGGCAAGCTTGTATAGTGCTACAGTCAGCGATGATGGTACCAGCCAGCACCTAGACTTGGTTCGAACTGGAAAGCTCGGTGCCCGTATTTGTAGCTTGCATGCAACTCTAAATGCAGGGTACGCGCGTCTTATTCCGGAGACTAGAATTGATTTCCAGCGTCAGTGGCACGCCCTCAGCATAGACGAGCATCAGGGCATAGCACAGCCGGGCTCATCGAGTAGCACAAAAACCGGCTTCAGAACTACCAGAGTTGCATCAGTGACACGAATCGGAGATGCTCTGCGAATTCAAGTCCCATTCATTAGTGAAGGTGCCTCGCTTGTGCTCTCCTGCGGTGTACGGCTGTGGGTGCCAGTCCACCCCACATGTGCCCCTGCCATTGCCCTTGCCCCTGCCACTGATAGTCGGCCTACAGGATAGCATGCTGCGAAATCAATCCCGATAGATCGCCTGACCAGCAACACAGGCATCTAGGATTTAGATTGTGAGCATGTAGCACTGCCACTCGCAGAATCACCGGCTACAGCTGTGAAAGTGCCTTCAGTGGAAGCATCCAGGCGACTCTCGATCGGGCTTGTGCTGCCATTGGCCCCTCGAGATATTGGGGGTGCACGTCTGCCAGGAGCCAGACCTCTTGCACGTGAAATGTTTGAATCGTTGGCAATGGATGGGTTGCTGAGACAGTGGCCTTACGGACACAGCAGGAGACTCCCTGGAGCCGCTTATACGCGTGAAAATGGGGCCAACATCGAGTTGAAGCACCGGGGGCTTGCAGTTTCACGTAATTAGATGTATGCCGATGGTGGATCTGATGCTTGTGGTAGCGGCAATGGCTTTGCCTGGCATCGTTTCGAAGCAGTAGTAGTTGGGTGGGGGGCAGCGCATGCTGGTGCGAATCGAGAGGCTCGGCAATGTATGGCCGGTTTGTTGCGGGCAGCAGTACAATTGGGTGGCTACGCGGTGCTGCGTGGACAGGTACGAGCTGCTGCCGCGGCGAACTAGTCCCTCGAGACACCACTACTTGATCCGAGGCAGCACGAAGTGGCTGCACATGTGCTACAGGATGAACTGCGTCGTGCGCGCCATCGAGCAGGCAAGGTCCAGGTGCAATCCTCGGCGAAAGGACATGCAGGCAAGACCCTAGGGTCTTCATCTTCAGCCTTAACCAACACGCCAGGGTCAGGGTCCGATCGAGGATACTTGCATGCTGGTGCTGTATCCGCTGTATTGCACTGTAATGGCTTATTGATATAATTAATTTCCTGTCCGTCTATCTCGTCACCGATCACAATTCCATTAGGGGCTCCAACTGGACTCCAGTCTTCCTAGCATGACTTTCCGTGATTTACTCCAAACGGCGACACAAGAGATTTTCTTCTAGCACGACCTGATGCCGCGTGCACTGCAATTCCACGCCCAGGCTACGCATATGATGCCCTCACATCTACCTGCACCCAGGAGCAACGCCACTATCAGTACAGTGATAAGTCCACCTATGGTTTGTGGAAGTGGTGGATCTAGTTGGATGAGATGTCCCGAGTTTTTCTCTAGAATCTCGACCACGAACTAGATCGACAACTGGACTGAAATCACCGAGCGAATCCTATATACGCAGAGCACGTTGCACACATGTAGGGTGACAGGACTGACGCTCCGCTCAACGCATATACTGATTTATCTCTCGGCAACGGAGATGAACACAAACAGCATCCACGGATGCTGTTGATGAACGTGAGCTTCTGTATGTGCAAGCGTGGCAGGGCCATGAAGCAACTACCATGAGTCAACACAGCTGCAATTGATTGCAGCTTGCATCATCTACTGAATACAGCTGTTCCGAACACGCTCGCAATGCAGTACATTGAAGCGCCCTCGCTTTTCTTCTGACTAGGCCATTTGTATGTCACATGATTGTCGTTTACTCCATCCCAAAAGAATGAGTCGGCCGAATGAATGCCGGCACCAGTATCCTATGCTATTGTACAGTGTACGATGTACTTGAATGGCTTGACCGCGGCTAATCGGGCCATCACGCCATCGCAGATGGCATCAATCCAACTGGGAACGTCCTCTTCTTTGTACTCTTTCTTTTCGAGAACTTCATCCACCACGCTCTGTAGTATACCTTCGACCTCCTCATTAATAAAGGCAGACTGCGATTCATATGCGATCAAATCAACAACAGATGCATGACTTAAGCATGAACACACTCTAACGGATACCACTGCACAAAATGCTTCAATATAGTTTGCCGCTAAGGCTCGAACATTAGGATGTTAACCCATGCAGGCAAGTATCTTACATCATCTGCAGTTTCTATGGCCTCAATTGAAGCCATGACAGCCGGTACCCGACGGTGGATGGAGCCAACCGCCAACTTTCGGATTGAGTGCACTCATCACACCCACGTCCCTGAGGTTGCGACGAAAAAGGCAGATCTGGAGAGTGGTGACGACCACTCAAATCGCCCACGCCCATTTTTTCATACAACCCGATTTCGAAGACACGTACTGCAGCATGGAGTCTATGTAAGAATCTATTGCGTAAAATTGAATCGTTTGGATAAAGATCTGCCCCTTGGTGGGACCCTAGAGCCAGGATTGAATGCATTTCTGAATCGGTTTCAGAACCAAACTTTTCTAGACCAGAACTGCGATTTCTAAACTCATTTAGGCCATTTGTAGTTTGCCAAATACTTTAAATATAAAAAACGTGTTGCTTTACTCTGATTTTTGCAGGTTCCCGACGCTCAGGCGCTGCCGGCTTGATACCGCTCGATTGCGGCAATCCGGATGTTCTGTTCAACAACGTGCTCATAGTGGCGATTCCCGGGCGCAAATGCGCGTATGCCGTATAGATAGTGTGAGTTATTGCTTACGCCAGTTCTTGGCCTCTGAATGAATCTCGAATCTCCATAAGGCATCCACTATTATGACTTTCCAGATCTGTTGCACAATCTCGCAGAAACTTCCTCGAGAACGCGGGTCCATAATCCATGGAGAATTTTCTCAGTAGCGGATAAGAGCAAATGCTAGTAAACCTGTAGTTTTGTCCGGCTAGCCAGGGGCCCGACAGTTTGCTCTCGTTCTTCCTCCTAGTCGTCGGTCTCAATCTGCGTCTGGATCTATCAGATCCAGCAGGGGCAGATCCCGTACATCGTCTCCTTCTAGTCTGGAATCACATGGTTCTATGATATCGGTGGCACGACCAAGACATGAAAGCTGGACATCTGAAGCTGTAACTGATTTAACCGGCGCCGAAACTGACGCCGGCGGTCCAGCCAGGCAACCCAAGAAACACCACGTGGAGTCTCGGAATGCGTCCCAGTCACGGACTGCGGCAGTAGAACCACATGTTGTCGAATACACCGACCCTGATCTTGATTCTGTTTATTTGGATGGAGACCTAGTCCTGTTAGGAATGCGCGAGTCGACAGCATCGTCGTCATCGTCATCGCCATTCGTGGCAAGTCCCTTCGAGGTGTCTGAACGCCCCACCGCGAACGACATGTCTAGATCACAGAGGATGCAGGCGGTCGGAGATACGACGCATAGTCGCATATCGTCAAGCTCGAGGTCACAAGCCTCAGTCAGTCTCTCGCCTGCGAACGAGCGATGTGTCGATGCAGCTACTGCCAAGACTTCCCCTGGCATGATGAGTGTTGGCGACAGGAAGGGCGCATTGCTCGGAATAGAACCATACCAGATTCCCCGCCAAGCCTCCCCTGTCCCCTCAGAGGACTCGTCGAACGGCATGGGTCGTGATTACAGCTTGGCAGATTCCTGTGTGCCCCTGCTTGGCCCAAGTGCATTCCAAGGGTCTACTCCTGCGGTACGCACCCTGGATCTCAGAGGGGACTTGGTGCATCAAAAGGGATATCGGTCATCCAGATAGGCTGCACGGGGCCCGCCTTCTCCCTTGAAAAGTCGTCCAGTGGGTAGGGGTCTTCGGTCCGGAACTAGCCTCAACGCTGGAGGACCGGGGTCCATGTAGCAGTTTAACGTGTTAATCTCGTCGTATATAGCTGGAAAGCCCCAGGTTGCTTCCCTAGTTGCGACGAAAGGGCTGTCGACAATTGCGTTGAACCCCCCACTCGTAAAGGATACAAACATGCCAGTGAGCAATGGATTCGACCTCCATGGGCAACAGGTCGTGGTGGCGCGAGTGGCTGCCCCTGGACGACCCGAAGTCGAGACCGAAGGCAAGCGCCAAGACCAGCGTGAGGCCATGAATCGCTCGGGCACTTCGAATGCAGCACAGGCTGTTGCTGCAGCTTCTGCTGCTGGGGCCGATCCTCGTTCGCATGTGACGACGAGCCACAGTGCAATTGATTCAAGAATCTCAGACGATTCTAGTGAGACAGAGGCCAGGGCGGCTGCAGCCGCCACGCATCGTTTTCTGCAGACACGGGTGCCTGCCGATGTGCCACTTCGACCATCCCCTTCCTTCGAGGAGGCAGGTAGGGCAGCTATTGAAGCGATGCCAACGCCAGCAAGGGCTCCTATCCGAATCCGTGCTTCTCATACCTCCATGGCTTGGCATCCGTAGCAGACTCTAGGCAGGTCCCCTGCTGCAAGTGGACTATCGGTGCTCCAAGGCCTACGGATGGATGACTGCAACCCCCAGCCGTAGCGTGGAAGGAACATCAACCCTCGCCGTACCAGGGCCGGTTGCGCACTGCGCCCAGCCTCATCCCCGTCATGCTCCCCGAGCCGAACTTACCCGTCTGTGTCGCCGTCCGGGGGTGACATGGACAGGGAAGTCCTAAAGCGAAGGAACAGCCAAGGGCGCCTTATGGCTGGCGTTGCAGAGAGCTACCGATCTGTGTCCTATAAGTCGCATAGCATCGAAGACCCTAGGATGTCTCGATCTAGGAGTGGTTCAGATCTGGCCATGGGTGGGGTGGCGTGCATGCATAGCCCTCGCATGCAAAGAAGTGCCGCATCGTCCGCGTCCCTTGACCGCCTCTATATTGTAACGGATAGAACAACGGCACCGGTAGTCAGGTCCGAATCATGCGCCAGCCTACCGCAGGGTGGCAGCCCGGGGCTCGAACGTAAACGTCCAACGAGCCCTATAGCGAGAAGTAGCGCTACCTTCGAGGTGCATGTACCGTACTCGTGGGGTTCCCGCAATTCGGGAACCAAGGGCGAGTCTAGCCCACGAGCTGGTTGCATGGGCCGGCGGGAGTCGAAGAAGCGCTCCAGAGAATCAGTTGAGCCAGCATTCGTGCGGGAGCGTTGCTCCGTGCGGGAGGTCCTCCCTGCTAG
>Ga0136560_1001439_pt1 | contig 12264 bp, 15 predicted proteins | sample AntRauMeHopE1497_FD_104925 | JGI IMG/M metagenome (GOLD analysis project Ga0136560, IMG submission 104925) | Saline lake microbial communities from Rauer Islands, Antarctica - Metagenome Hop E1 #497 | ecosystem: Environmental > Aquatic > Non-marine Saline and Alkaline > Saline | place...
CCCCTACCGCTAGCAGAATCCCCAATGTTAGGCCCTGCCGCACCCACAGCGAATCCATGTGCATGTGCATGTCTTATGGATTCCGAATCGCTATCTCTAGCCCCAGCACCGGCACCAGCCTCGGTCCCCGCCCCGGCACCAGCCTCGGCCCCAGTGCCCCGTATCGGAGACGGCATCGCACCGTCAGAGGAGAAGCCAGATGTGTCTCCTGACCGTGGTGCCATCCACCCCACCTGTGCTTGATCGCCTGAAGCAAGTGCTCCGGAACTTGCTCCCCCTATCATATTATCTGCTTGTGCCGTAGCGGAATGAACGATGGCGCTGCGCATTCGCTCAGATGCGCCGTCGGGTACTTCAGTGTTCGTCTGTCCGACCTAGGATACCGATTCCGTGGATCCGGACATTTCCAGGGAACAATTGCCGTCCCGGGACTCGGAAGCTGACGAGTCCGACACCGACATGGACATGGACTTGGAAGTGGACATGGACATCTCGCCAACCGTCCCAAAGATAGCTGCAAAGTCACTCTTAGTTGCAACCTGTGCGTTTCGAAAAGCACTCCTGTTGCCCTTGTTCCCTGTCCCAGGGGTCTCTGCCGCCTGAGCAGTTGTCTATGCGGTCTTCAAGCTCTGGTTATTTCTCGGCCCACGTCCCTCATCAATCTCCTCTTCCTCTTCCTCTTCCGCTTCCTCTTCCAGATCCAGATCCGGTGACTGAGGCGCCGCAGTATCAAAGGCAGGCTTGTACGTTGCACGATCCGTACGGTCTCGTTCGTTTGTTCCCTGAGCCATCACCGGTGAGGCAATGGGCCTGACCAGCATATGCGGCTCCGAATCGTCGCCATTCCCTTCGGACATCCCACTATCAGCACCTTCGCCTCCGCTGGCTGTTTCTTCTTCTTCTCCTTCTTCTTCTTCTTCGCCTGTGCTACACCTGCCGGCAGCCGGGGATCGGCAGCCAGAGGAGTCGGAGGCGACTGACCCATACCGACGACGGAGGGCAGCCAACCCGAGCGACGCATCATCTGCACCACCGTGCGATGCACCGACGATCCGCTGCGTTTCCGCACCTGCCCTTACAGAGGCACGTGCCATCTCATCGTCAGAGGACTCGGAATCAATACCGATGCTCCCTGTCCCATGCGCCTCCTCGCGCTCCCCCGCGCTATTGGCTATTCGTTTCGCCTCCAACCACGACGACGATGACCAGGCTACGCCATAGCCTGTTGGGCCTGTTGAACCTGTTGGGCCGGGCGGGCCGGAGGGCGCCCTAGTCCTATCTTCATCTTCATCTTCATCTTCATTTGCATTTGCATCAGCATCTTCATCCTCACCCCCATTATCATCCCCAGTCTCCGCCAGCTGGCCAGGCACCCATCCTGCATTGACACGTCGATACTTGAGCTGCAGCATCTATTTCCCTGCCGAAGATCTGGTCATGGAGGCCCGGCACTCGACCAGTACAACTTCCATCCGATTGTCGCTCAGTGTGCCTGCCATCGGCATCACAAGAACCGGACCCTCCAGAATCTCATCTGACCCCCCTCCGCTTTGGAGCGCCGCAGCAGCAGGCAGACGGCCGTCCTCTGGCAGTGCCAACCCGCAGGACCCCGATAGTACAAACAGAGATTCACCGGATGCCGCAAGTGGACGTCTTCTATCCAGTTCTGGCAAGTCCCACTCGACTTCTCCATCGTCCTCATCCTTAACACGCAGGCGGAGCGCCCACGTTAGCTGGTCCAGATTTACAGGACCTACATTGCTGACAGCCTTGTTCTCGCGAGTCTAGGATACCGAAGCCGGTCCGCGACTCCCAGCGGACCGTTGTTGTTCCCTGGCTGCCCTCAAAGCCTCGGCTACCATTGCAGGATCGACCGAAGCACTATCACCATCGCTGCTGTCTCCATCCGAACCGGACCACGCTCCCATCGCAACTCCTCCTTTGACGCCGACGCCGCCCGCTCCTAATTTCGCTCCAGCCCCTCCAGCCACAGCACCAGGAGGCACGGGTCCACCGATAGCCCCTCTCTGGAAGCTAGGCTTCTTCTCCTGTCCCTGAGATGGCAGCAGCCAGTCACCCCCGGCAGCACTACACAGCTTCGTAATCCCCCGCTGCACCTCCCCGACAGATGCAGAGGGTAACAGCTGGATCGTGCGCCACTCCGTCGTGTACGGGTCCCGCCGGATCGGTGTCGCAGCTTGCACCACCTTGCTATTAGTGTCGGCAAGCGTCGAATTCGGATCGTGCGTGCCTTCGCTGGACTTCGATGAAGGATTCGATGACCCGCATGTCATCTGCGTCGTTGCCTCGGGAGCAGGTCCAGCGTGACGTAGACTGCCAGTAGGATCGGCTATTTTCCTTCCGTCCGAGGTCGGCTAATCTGGGCTAACGGTAGCTCCAATGGCCGTCCTTTGACTAGCAATTGCCGCAGATACAGCCATAGATGAGTGACGCCCACCCGAAAGGCTCGAGTTGCCGCCATTCGCATACTAGCCGGAGTTCGACCCGGGAGACAGTATACCACGTAGGTGGTTACGTTCATTACGTTCATCCGTGACTGTGATGGCGCCCCTTCCCGACGACGAGTCCTGGTGCTACTTCTATCCGGAGCTCGCGGCAGCAGTTTCTCGCAGCGTCGGGGGTACGACCAGGGGCTTAGACCCTGTAGGCGCACCCGCACGCGATTTATCGCCATTGGTACGCGCGATGATTCCCACGTGCTGCAAGTCCGGGGCTGCACTGTCCCCGCGCCGCATTGCACCGCAGCCTAGCTCGCGTACTCGAGACATCCCCAGTCCAGCCGCTTGTCCCTGCCCAGGCTGCGATGTCGCATGTGTAGCAGATGAGCCAAGGCTCCGCGTGCGAGACCCCTCAGATGGCGAAGCCCGTGATAAAGCCACCTGTGCATATACTGCAGCGATACGATCGCTCGAGCTCTTCAGATCCCGCACCGGATCCAAGCTCGCAGCATTATCATCACCAAGCAGTAGCCCACCCGAGTGCCGCGCACTTCCTCGAACCCAGGGAGACCCGACTTCGCTCGCAGTCCTCCCGACTGATTCGTCGCTGGACTCGCGGGAGGGTTGATCGCGTGAACCTGCTCGACTGTGACCTGGGCTGTTTCCCCTGCTACTTCCGAAACCCTCGGCGACCCATTGCTTCCGACTACCGAGAATCCCTCGTGGCAGGTCTGCAGGCAACGCTCCGCTTGCGGTCCGGGGAACAAAACCAAGCATACCCCGGGATTCTCTCGGACTCTATCTCACGCGTCCTGATTGGCCACGATCCACGGGGGATCCTGTGGCCAGGGCGCGCTAGTGCGCCGATCTTAAGTCTCCCAGGCTGCCCCGATACCGACCCATGCCCACCCCTCGCCCGGCACCGAAGCTTTGTTGTCCAGTTGCCAACTATGAATCCCTCTGAACGAGGCCGCGCACAGATACACCCTCTTTGGACTAGGATCGGCGATGTCGCCTTGCCAAACTCCCAACTTGTTCAGCCTCACCCTCAGCCTCACCCTCACCCCATGCCCTGCTCCCGCTGTCGCTCCAACGCCCCTTTGAGTTTGAACTTCTGCTCTTTGTCTTACCCTGTGAGGTCCTGCCGCCGCTGGAACTTCGTCGGGGACCTAGGGCATCCGTTCTCGGCGAATCGCCAGGATGAGCAGAGGCCGTGGCACCGCGTTCATCTCCTAACACACCGTCTTTCCCTCCTTCGCTTGGATCCCACGTCACGTCACCGGTGCCATCCTATCCACCCCCCTCCTGGAACCAGGCTGACTCAGGCAATCCCATTCCGAATCCCACCCCCACCTGCCCATGAGCGCCATCCTCCGGCAAAGGCCCAGTCGCCCAGTCGTTGCCCATATCTGTATCTGCATCTAATTCGAGCACTGCATCCTCACCACCGGCAGGCCTAGCACCTGGGGTGTCAAGTGCCGCATTGAGATCCTCATCCCAACCACTATGCGTACTATGTTTGCCCCCAATAGCCGGTGGGATGTGCAATACTCCGCTTCGCCCACGACGACGTTCTGCCTGCACTGCTTTGATCCGTCGCTCCTCCTCGAGCTCAACGGATAGTTGACTCACTTTAATCTTTCTTTTCCGTCGGCGGGATGATCTGCCTATCTTAGTAGTCTTATTCTCTCCGTCGGCATCAGCAGCATCGGCTCGATTGCTGCTTAGGCTGCGCTGGCTGTCTCGGGTCGGCATTACGCCACTAGTAGAGGTCCCATGTTCATGTTCATCTCTATCTATATCATTATCTCTATCTCTATCTGCGGGCACGGTGTCTGCATGTGCAGAATCGCTTCCAACCTTGCCTATACTACCGCTAGGACTCTGAGCTGGAGCATCTCTAGAACTAGGACAAGGACAAGGACTAGTGCCAAAACTACCGACGAATCCTGTCGCAATGGCATCGCCTAGAGCCTAAGAGGCTTGCAATAATACGCTAGAGCCTCTACCGAAAGACGGAGAAGGTTCTCCCACACCAATTTTCTTACTGCCACTTCCAGCCATGTCTTCCTAGTGGAAATGTGCTTCGCCCTCGCCCCGCTCTCTCCCACCGCGATTCGTGCCGGCGTTGGCAGCAGCGCCAAGGTCGCCGTCACCGTTTCCGTCCTCGCTGTCGAGATCAACGTCAGTCTCCGTGGACTCGTCTTCAACGTGTACGGTTTCCCGGCGGATCAGCAGAGTACGGTCCTCGATATATGGCTCCGAATCATCCACACCCCCGCTCCCGTCTGCGGCGGACGGCCGAGCGGTAGCCGTACCATCTCTGGATGAAGATGAAGACGAAGTAGTGCCGGTTTGGGGGCCATGACCGGTCGATGTGTAATCTGCGTGTGTTCCCCGTGCGTCTGTCTGTGCTTCCGTTCTGTTCTTCCTGTTCCTGGCCGCTCGGCTGCGGGCAGTCATGGGACTTACGAGATCAGCGGGTGCCTTGAATTCTACGACTGTCTCTCCTGGCACGTCGAGTCGGGCGAGGGGCAGCGGAAGGACGGGGACGGGGACTCGTGCATTGTGTTCCCTGCGATCTTTCCCCCCTCTTACATGCCCTGTATCAATCCCGTCCCCTCGATGCTTCGTGTCTTCACCTACACCTAGATCGAGGCCAACGCAGATCGATGATGAAAGGCGGTTGGACCCAGTCCTACTCCCATGATGCATGTCATCGCCCCACCTGGATTCAGTTCGCCCACTCGTCACACCATCCTGGTTGCGAGCCACTGGTTCACGTCCCTCGTGCTCACCTCGTCTACCTCCCACAGCAGCAGTAGCGGGAGGGCCCGTGTGGGACCTAGTCAATTGAGTGGTTTGTGCAGTATGAGGTGCTACCAATGCCCCCCTGTGACTGCCAGTGCTTTCGACGCTGCTGTCGGCACTGTCAGCTTCGCTCGAGCCGGCTTGCAGCTCGCTAAGCTGCCGGCCGTTTGCTGGTGGAATCGGTGAAATGACCCCGTCATGATAGCCGTGACGACGAGGTAAATCGACTCGAAATGCCCCTGGGCTCATAGGCACGTCTTCATCGTCCAAAAAATCTTCACCGCTCCCGATAGAGCTGGTCGGCGTGGCATCTAGAAGCTCTTCTGGCAGATCCTGCAAGTACGAAGACATTCGAATTCGAAATTGATCAGCTATATTAAGCACACTATTGCACACTATTGTAATGCACCAGACAAGCTTCGTAGCATGCCCTTGTGAGTACCTCTTCGCGGTGGTACTGCACTTACGGGGTCGAGAAAAACTGTAGCCCCGCCATGAACTCGCTATGCTTCCCTTAGCCGGAATCGCAACGCAGCAGCATCAACAACCTATCCATTCGATATTTTCCTGAGCTAAGCCGGAGGATGCAGCCTGTGCGGCGCGTGCTCGGCCATACCTCAACTGAGATGTATGTAAGTTTCTTCGTATGCCCGCACTCGAATTTTAAGACTATTTTGAGCAAAAGCTTCAATTTTTCGTCACGCCGAATATATTTAAATTTGTTTTGAAACAGTAAAATAAGACATGACGGCCTACAATATGGAGAAAATAGGCCTGTATACCTACTGCAATTGGACACGTAAGTACACCGTACAAGCCCAATATACCGGACGCTGCACAAGTGGATTGGATCTAGGACCTAGATACAGTTAGAGAACGCCAGGAATAGACAAAAAACATTGACGTGAAAATTGGGTCGAAGCAAGAGAACCACCATGTCGTTGCCATAAGTTTGGGGTGCGGATGCGATGAGCAGAACTTGGAGCTATGATGCTTCGCTTAGGTAGTTTGGTGAATCCGCTCATGTTTCCCTCACGCTTCCGCCAAAGGGGATGGGGACAACACGAGATCATAGCTGCATCGTGCAGACGCCAACAGTTGGTTTGTACCACACGTCCGCACAGACCCTTCTGAGCCACAAATGGCTCGCGAAGCACAATATTGTCTCAATTGTGAATGCCGCTGGGCATGAATTGAAGAAGTTTCCCAGGGAAGCTATGCAGGATGCGGGAATACGGCTTTTAGATGTAGAAATGGACGACTCGGAGCTTTGGGTCCGCCGTAATGACGCCACTTTTCACATCGCTGGCGCTGCGAAGAGGCTGCAAGAAGAACTCCGCAAGGCCTCTGATCTCGGGGCAGCGAGATTGGCGAGACCGCACGATATGGTTGAGCAAGCTGCGACAACAGCATCTTCCACGGAAAAAGTTCTACCGGTTCTGTTGGCACCTTCGCCGAATGCTTCGCGAGAGGTAGTTGGCGATGCCGCATCCACTGGTAGCCCAGTCCCCATACCGGCAGCTGCAGTCCTCGTGAACTGCGCGATGGGACGCAGTAGGAGCTCTGCCGTGGTTCTCTGGTGGATTCTAGCGTATGCGAAGCCTGATTGGAGCTTCCTAGATGCCCTTTCCTTCCTCCGTTCACGGCGACACTGGGCATACCCGAGGATAGCCTTCTGTCGTCTGCTAGTTGGTCTGGCTGCGGTGCCTGGGTCTGATCGAGCGTCCATTTCCTGTGCTGCTGATATGCAGAGGCTTCTTGGCAGTAGTGTGAGCACTGGCACTAGCACCGTAGCGGATGAAAAGAGCGGCTAGGCTGCGGGAGGTGGAGCACCAGAAGAGGAGGAGTAGGAGCAGGAGGGGGGAGGGCGCGATAGATCGGGTATCAGCACTGGCAGCAGCGACGCATACGCTCATAAAACCAAGTGGGTATCAACGCATACGCTCTATTGTGAAAATGTGGACTGCGCACTTACCAGGCCCGGTATTCAATGTCCTACTGAGGCTCGGAGTGTAGACACTGAAGAATCAGATAATCATCGAATTTAATATTCAAAGCAAATGCATGTCTGCCATATACGGCCAGCGTGTGCTCTGCCACGGTATGCCCCATCACGAGCTATGACTCGCGAACGGATACCTCCATCCTTCCTCCACGGTCAGCGTGTGCTCCACCATGGCACATTCTCTCAAATCGATTGCAACCGGTCTCGCGCTTAGTCTTCCGAATGCCAAGGCCAGGTCTGCCGCCAGCCGACTCAGCTGAGACATGCAGGTCCCAACGAAATGAGTGGAGAAGGAAAGAGCGTGTATGTCCGCGATTACGCCGGCATTCAGTCGCATTTCTGCTCCGGCTAGTCGGGAATTTCCCTCGCCGATGAGGGTCTCCACCGTCTGAGCAAAACCTGCTGGCCCCATGGACACGACCGCGGCATCCGGCACCTTGACCACTAGCTCTGGTGCACCTAGCAGACCCGCCTTACTTCTGGCAACCCCCCAGTCCGAAGCAAATACAGCAGGAGCAGAGGCCACACCTGCACCTCGCAGCAGTGCCTTCGCCGGACCGAGGACGGCGTGCAGGCCACCTTGTCCTCTGTAGAACATGTCCGTGGTGTCCCCTCGGCGAAGATGAAGACCAAATACGGGAGGGAGCAAGTTGGTGCCTCCGCTGTTCCCTGGAAACAAGAAACCCATGCGCTCGCACATCGCACGCAGGTTCATTGCCGACTTGGCTTCTGATGGCTCATCGATCCCATCTCTCGGTCCCACTCCCGGTCCCACTCCCGGTCCGAGTCCCGGTCCGAGTCCGAGTCCCATCGGATGCACCTCAGCCGAGAACCTATTCGGAGGGCTTGATCTGTCAGCATCCTCCCACAGCCGGAGGCACTCTGCCTGCAGAATGTAACGTGCACCTGTGCCTCGCACCCCTTGAATCAGCCGCCTGTACCCCCTCCCGCTGAACGAAGCTTCCTTAGGCACCCAGAGATAGGCTTGCATGGCTGCGAACCAGAGGCCCCGCCCCAGTCCATCCTACCCAACTGCAGCTGACCACCAATCGGGTGCCCCCGTGTGTTCCCTGGTTACGTGCCGCATCATCGTGCCATGCATTTCGATGTAGGAGATGCGAAGGACTCGCCGATCGTCCAGCCGACTCCTCTCAATATACTCCATCGCACGGGCCTGCATTGCCTCCTCAACGGATACATGCACATGCGCGGAGGACGATGGACCCGTATCATCTGATGGAACAGTACCTGGTATACCTGTGCTGCTGCCCTATACACTCCCATGTGACCCAAAGATCCATTCAAGATCGGTCGGCAGCTCAGGCACCAGGTCGGCATGTTCCTTGTCCATGAAATCGCGAGACAGAGACAGAGGTGGCCCCTAGTAGGTGCCTTGTTCTCTGGCTGCATCCACGAGGGCATCAATATCCTCTGGCTCCACCGTACACGTGCTGAGAGGGGCAAAGTAGCAGGCGAATAGATCTCCATCGCACTAGCTCGGGACTGCGCGGCGCCATTCGTCAGCGAGATGAGGTTCTCGACCTCGTGATCCCCCCTCCGCCTTTGTCCCGGCGTTGTCTCCTTTTCTTCTCCAAGCAGCAGTCTTGAACCCTGACCAGCTTCCAGGGACACTCTGCGTGGGCACTTCGACCAGCACACGCCCTGTTGCCCGGGCCAGAGCAAGTGCAGCCGACAGATACTGGAACATCGCAGAGAGCCCTTGCGTCTTCATCTCATACTTCCACTAGAAGAGAAGCAGACGGCGGCCCCTGCACTCAGAAGGAGGCGGCCGCTGCCGTGCCTCGAGCTCTGCGTGCAGCCTTCGTACTGCGGCCGGTGATAGCCTAGCATCGTGTTGCAGGGACCCACGAAGCATGTTATCAGTGCCACCGTCCTGTGGGTTTGGCAGTCTACTACTACCATCTTCGATGCTGCCAGTACCGGTCCAGGACCAGCGGACATCGCCGGCATGTGGAAGAGTCCCTTCTTCAATGAGTGCTCCCACAGTGTCCACATCACTCCGTCGAGGACCTCTGGCGACCAGCAGCCTCCACCCGCCTCTGCGCTCAGTGCCTCGATTCGCAAACCACGACTCGTGTCTGGGGACTCCTAGCAGGTCAGCGAACGTTCGCTGAGACACGATGAACTCCGCTACGCCGAGTTGCTCCATAACTGCTACTGGATCTACGCCAGTGGCGCCTGGTGGACCAAGCACCCGAGCCACGAGCTCTACGGAGGCGTCTGACATCATGGTCTGTGCGTGGGAGCGCCACACCATGTGCTGGAGTCCGCTTGTCTGCGCGTTCAGTGCCAGCTCGGAATCGGAATCGGAATCCATACGTGCCAGCAAGGCCGCGGCAGTACTGAAGTTGTTGTTGGTGCCCACGGCTGATTGAAGCAGAGCTAGCCCAGGCACGGTCCTCACGGCTTCACTTGCCTCCGCCTGTAGCCCGTCCTGGCCTCCGTACCAGAGTATCCGGAGCCGGTCGGATGCCCGGTCGTACACGGAACCGGCGCCGTGAGACTCGCGCCGCAACGGCAGCGAGAGGCATCCGGCCGTACTACCCGCTGCAATGCGATGCATCCATCCCGGTGCAAGAGCCAGATGCAGACAAGGCATGGGCGGGGTCCGGCCGGCGGAAGAAGAAGAAGAAGAATCATGGCCTTCCTGATGCCTGGCCTCCTGAAGTTTGCCTAGATTCGGAATCGAAATCATCCGCAGCCCCCCCTGCATCGCAGCCCAATCCAGCCCCTCATCTGCGGCCCCGGCGGCGCACGGCCCTTGTTCCCCGGACCCAGGGTAACACTCGTCAAAGTAGAAGCCAGTGGCACTCGCCCGTACCCTCCGCACAGGACCAGGACTTTCCCTGCCTCGGCGCCGGGCACCGCCTGTTCCCTGGATCGCAACGAACCAGCGGTCGATAGGGTGTGACCCCCACTGCACGCCACCCGCACCTGCTTCCTCGTCGGAACTGGCGGAACTGCTGCGTCTCCGTCGCCTCCCCTAGACACCGCCCTTCCGGTCATTCTCCTGCTCTTTAGCTGGACTTGCCTTCGAGCGACGGGCATGGAACACAAGGAGAGGCGGGGGGGCTTCGCTTATGATTCCGAATCCGGATTCCGTCCTCGAGCTGTCTCCGACAGTATGTGCTCCCTACATAGACTGTGTTCCCTACTGTGTTCCCTGGCGCAATGTCGGTGGGCCGGCGCCATACCCCACTAGCTGGAGCACACCCGATTGGTGTTCTGTACCTGCATGCAATGCATCTGCTGCTCCTGCCCTTTCGAGCCAGGATCGAATGGCTATGAGACACCTTACGGCGAGCGAAGCTGGAAGCGGTGCTGGGCCATCGGTTGCGACCGAGGGAACACCCCTTGCCAGCGACGTATCCCGTGTGAGCTTAGTAGCCGTAGCAGTCCGTACGGCGATAATGATCTCGCCACTCTGAGCAAAGCCATCAAGCACATGCCCGCCGAAACCGGATTCGTGTGATCCAAGCGAGCCGCAGGCAGTCGCCGCGTCTGCCACGACGAGGTCGATCCATCGGGGCCTCGTCTTGCGAACTCGTTCCCCGCCATCATTTCCTACGCTAGATGGGCCAATAGTGACTCCCCGTGGATTATTATTGCGTGGTGGTGGCTTTGTGGAATCCACGAAGGCCGATCTCTGGCCAGGATTGACGCCGGTGGCCTCCAGATGAGCCACTCGAACACTATCTGCCCGCTAGATTTGCTTATGAACGGCCTACGCAAATGAAAAGCCCCTATTTGGTGCATGTATAGGCAAAGTTGGCGCTAGTATCTGGAGCTGTTGTACCATGGCCATAGCGTCAGACTGAATCGATTCATCGACTATCACGCGGCCAATTGGAAGACCCAAGATCAAGTCTTGGAGCACTCTGTATGCAATCAATGCATTATTTTCTGATGCTGCATTCGCAACAACATGCATCATGCTAGCGTTCTGGAACTGTCTGCTTGCATTCGATGTTGGGCTGCCTTGCTAATCTTTCAAGGTTGATTCGTAGAGTGGTTGAGCCAACTTTCCCTAGGAGACCAACATGAGCACCAAACTCGCGAAGAGAAAGGATGTAATATTGCCCGACAATGATATCATCCCTACAGCTTCGAGAAACCAGCTAAGCGTGGGATATGTGGTACAGAACGGGATGAATCATTTTCGCTTGAATCATTGTTGCTCCGGATCGATCGATCGATCGATCCGGGTTCAGCGAGCGACGGACAAGTAGTGCGGTGCGCCTGCGCACCAGCATGCTGCACAGTGTCCTTCGCTAACTTTCCTTGTCGACCTATTTTCCTAGCTGCTAAGTTGCCTACAGGTCCATCATGATGGTCGCATCACTCCAGCCTGCCATTGGCCCTCCCGCCCGCCTCCTCTTCCGCCCGTACTAGTAAGCTAGTTCGTTCGGTTTGTGCTACAGATCGCGTGACGCCTCCAATCTTGCTGGCATGTCAATAGCGACACACTAGATACAGCGCGCAGGGTTTCCAATCGGCATCCCATACACTGAAAAACCTGAGACAAGAAGGACCCACTGGCAAGACTAACCGGAACTCGGAGGGTGCCACCACTGGCTCTGCATGGGGGTGGATTTGCGTGGGGGTAACCTGCAACCGTCATGTATGCGTATTTACTCCGAGACCCCCTCTTACAGCCCGTAGATCTAGCCTGGTCAACGAGTCGCCGATCCGGAGTTATACCGGTAGCTCGGGAGATCGGATCTAGAATCTGATCGATCCGGATAGCCTAGATCGATACGCTCGACCGATGGGGCGCGTCATAATCGCAAACAGGTCTAGCGCCAACGATGGCAGGAGCTGAAACCTTAAGAGAGCAATACGAGCGCGACGGTTTCGTTATCGTGAAAAATCTGCTCAGCAGCGAGGAAGTCACACAAACAATAGCCGAGATGCTGGCCGTTGTTAATGGAGAAAGGGGTACTTTTGATGGTATTATAGCGAGGAAAG
>Ga0136560_1001440_pt1 | contig 12263 bp, 3 predicted proteins | sample AntRauMeHopE1497_FD_104925 | JGI IMG/M metagenome (GOLD analysis project Ga0136560, IMG submission 104925) | Saline lake microbial communities from Rauer Islands, Antarctica - Metagenome Hop E1 #497 | ecosystem: Environmental > Aquatic > Non-marine Saline and Alkaline > Saline | place...
CGGCGGTGTGACGGGCGGCGGTGTGACGGGCGGCGGTGTGACGGGCGGCGGTGTGACTGGCGGCGACGGGGCATCGTCCGGGGCGAGGCGCGGCAGCAGACAGTCAGGCGGCGGCGGCGGCAGGCAGCCCAGGTCGCAGCGGGACCCTGGCGCTGCCGGACTGGTGTTGGAGTCCGCCTCCGGCTCGAACCAGGCGCCTGTCGGCCGCCCGGTCTCAGGGCGCCGCGGGCGGGGCAAGGATGCTCGTGGGGGATCCGGGGCACGGATCGCGGTCGTCGCCCGGCCGCCCGGGGCGGTGGCCTACAGCGGGCGTGCGGCGCCTGCTGGCAGGGTGGACGAAGAGGACAAGTTCTGACCGCTGCTGGTCCGTGACAGTAAGCGTGTGAAACCGGACGGGGGGATGTGCCGTGCATTCCCCTCACCACGACGGGCCATTCGAGGAAGGCGCTGTGCCCGTCTGGCCAATCGCCACCCGCTCACGCCCGCACACGCTTGGAGCCCTCGTCGTAGTCCTCGTCGTCCTCCCCCGCGCCCCAGCGACGCCTGCGCTTCCCCGCGCGACCGCCGGACGGCGGGCCGTCGTCCTCGGCCCCGTCCTCGTCGCCCGCGGGGCCGCCGTCCTCCTCGTCCTCGTCGTTGTGGGAGGTGAGGGCGCGGCGAGCCCTGCGCGCGGCAGCCCTGCCGCGAGGCTTGGGCTCGAAGCCCTCGTCGTCGCCGTCGCCGTTCGCCCGGCCGCCCTCCTCGTCCTCGTCCTCGTCCTCCTCGTCCTCGTCCTCGCCCTCCTCCTCGTAAGCCCAGCCGATCATGCGCTGCGGCCTGCTGCCCCCACGGGCGGCGGCATCCTCCGCTGCCTTGCGCCTCGCCGCCGCCGCCTCCTCGACCGTCTTGCTCACCGAGGCAGCGGCCGCGGCGACGGCGTCGGCCGACCCTGCCTCCTCCAGCATCGCCCCGATCGCCTCGGACGAGAAGGCCGGCCGACCAGCCTCCATGGCCGCCTCCAGCTCCGCGTCAGCCCGGTCCAGAGCGGCGGAACGGATGGCGTCAGCGACGGAGCCGCCGGTCCGCAGGAGCGCCACCAGCGCGGGGCCGGCCACCGCCCTGGGGGCACCGGCCTCGGCCTCGTCGGCCTGGCCGGCCGGCTCACCGCCGGCTGTGGGCGGGTGGCTCGGGTCGTGGAAGGGCACGGCGCACAGCTTTGCGATCTCCTCGAGAGTGGTATCGTCCGGCAGGCACCGGCTGGACGGGGGAAGGACGCGAAGGCGGAGGCGGATGCCGCTCCGGGAGCTGGGCGCCATCGCGACGCCGCCGGGCGCGTCCGTGCCGCCCTCTTCGAGCGAGGCATCGGCGGCCGGGGCGGCCCCGAGCTCGGCGGGCCGGAGACCCATGGCGGCCTCGCGGCGCCCGCGCTCGGCCGCTTCGATTGGGGCCGAGGCCGCGACGCCGACCTGCCGCGCGGCCTCCTCGGCTCCCGGGCCGGGCCGGCCGGCGCGCACCGCGGAGCTCGCGGCCTCCGACGCCCAGGAGCTGTCCATGACGCCGTCTGGGGAGGAAGACGACCCCGCCCACGCCACCGCGGCGCGGACGACGCCGGCAGAGCCCTCGGCGGCGGCGAACTGGGCGCGGAGTTCCGCGGGGGAGGGCCTCACCACGACGGCTCCGCGGCACGGCACGACGTCCCCAGGGGCCCAGCCGGCCTTGGCTGCCGCGGAGGCGCGGCCTGTTGCCTTGACGAAGAGCTTGGCGCGGATCGCCCTCGCGGGCCCGGCCTCGGCCTCGCCCCAGGCCCTCCCGAGGTCGTCCGACCCGGCGGCGCGGCCGTAGATGCGGTCCCACGACACCGTGTCGGTCCATTGGTGGTCGGACATGCCGGCGGTATCGAGCGCGGCCTCCTCCACCTTGGACAGCGGCAGCGGCAGCGTCCCCGCGCGCTGCAGCGCCACCACCACGCGCTCCGCCAGTCTCGTGCGCATCACCGCGGGCGGCTTGAGCGGCACGGCCAGGCCGGGAGACGGCTTCGGGCCGTCACGCTCCGGCAGGGCCTCCACCGATCGCTCGCCCGCCATCACCAGCGCCTGCCCCCACATCAGCGTGGCGTCATCCTCGGCGCCGGCCGCCGCGGCGCCTGCGAGACCCGCGCGCCGCCGCATCACGCCCCGGTACTCCTCGTCGAGCGGCAGGCCCACCTGCGCCCTCCCCGCCTGCGCGAAGCCGCGCCGCAGCGTCCCGATGACCTCGTCCACCTTGGCGGTGGTCTCCTGCATGCGCTGGCGCACCTCGCCGCGTCGGCGCTCCGCCTCCTCCTCGGCGTGATGCTGCACCTCGTCGGTGAGCTCCCCGCGCTGCAGCCGGGCCTCGAGGTCCAGGGCCGAGGCCCGCAGTCCCTCGTCGAGCGCCGCGCAGCACAGCAGGTACAGCGGCCAGGCCGCGTCCACCACGGCGGCCGGCGCGTCGGCGAAGCGGGAGGCGAGGCAGCGCTTCGGCATGCCGGCGGGGACCCAGCGGCCGAGGACCAGCACGTGCTCCGCGCCGAGCAGAGCCAGCACGTACGCGTGCCGGGCCAGGGGCTGGAGCGACGCCCCGCGGGGGGGCGCGCCGCACCCGGCGGCCGGCTCCCTCCCCGCCGCCTCGACCACGGCGGCCGGGGTGAGGCATGACTGCGCGAGCGCCTCGGCCTCGGCCTCAGCCTCCGCCCTGTCCTCCTGCACGGCGTCGGCGACGGCGGCGCGGACCTCCTCGCTCTCCTCCTCGGCCCCGGCGGCGTCGTCCTCGCTCTCCTCGCTCTCCTCGTCGTCGTCCCCGGCACCCTCGGCCTTCTCCGCGCTCTCTGCCGGTGCGGCCGACGACGACGACGACGCGGCCGCCGACGAGGAGTGCTCGTCCCCCTCCTGCCGCTTCTTGCGACCGAACCTCGCCTCCCTCGCTCGCCGCAGGGCCTCCCTCCGCCCCTGCCGCAGCTCCACGCGCCGCTTCCGCGCGGCCGCCCGCTCCGCCGCCCGCACCTCCCGCTGTGACTCCCGGTGCAGCTCCCACCGCCCCTTGACGCCCGCGTCGACCGCCGCCGTCTCCCGCCTCAGGCGCTCCTCCAGCGCGTCGCGCGTCGTCCAGGCGGCCACGGGCCCGGGGAGGGGGACCCGGCGGACCCCGTGGGCGGTGAGCGGGGCTGCCATGGCCATGCGAACCGCGGCTGCCTGCCAGCCGTTGATGACCGCGCCGCGGGCCGCGCGGCGCCACACGAGCGGGGCGATGACCCCCAGCGGGACGGCCAGGGTCTCGTCGCGGGCCGGGATGGTGGCACTCATCGCCTCGAGGCGGCGGGAGAGGCGGTCGCCGCCGCGGGGGGCCGCCGCGGCCTCGGCCGCCTCGGCGTCCTCCGCGATGCCCCTCAGGACCATGGATGCCTTGCGGAGCTCCGAGCCGGCGGAGCCGCCGCCGACGGCGCCCGCGAGGGTCCCGGGCCCGCCGCCGCCGGCCGCATCGAGGGAGACGACCACCTGGCGCGGGAACTGGCTCTGCGCCTCGCGGTACGCCCCGGCGGTCCACAGGGGCGGGCCGAACTCCGAGAGGGAGGCGGAGGAGACGTCGGCGGTGCCGGCGGTGACGGCGGCGGCGAGGCCCTCGCCGGGTCCGCGCAAGCCGAGGGGGTAGGGCCGCGCCGGGTTGGCGGGGGCCACGCCTCCGGTATCGATGGCCGCGATCTGCTTCTGGAAGGAGCGCACCGAGGCGTCGCGCTGCTGCTGGAGCTTCGTGATCTGCTTGTCCATGGTGTTGCGCTTGGACTTGACCTCGAAGAGGAGGTAGTCGGGGCCGGAGAGGGAGGACTCCACGCCCCGCAGCGGCGGCTTGTACGGGCCTGTGCCGCTCATGGCCTTGACGGCGGCGCGGCCGGCCGCGGCGTAGAGGTCAGCGAGGACGGCGCCGGCGGTGAGGGGGCGGCCGCAGGCCGCGGCTGACAGCAGCCGGCCGATGGAGCCGTCCGTCTCGGGGTCGCGCGGCGCCGGCGGGTCCTCCAGCGCGCCGGGCCCGGGCGCGAAGTGCGCCACTGCGGCCGCGGCGGGGATGGATGCCGTGAGCGAGTATGGCGCGAGGAGCGACGCCGAGGCCGCCGCCCGCACCGCGTCGCTCGGGTGCTCCGCCTCGAGGACCGCGGCACCGGCCGCGGGGGCGGCCGTGCCCGACGCCCTGCCCGCCGTGGCCTCGGAGAGCGCCTTGGCCCAGGCGTCGACGGCCGAGCTCCACGCCTCCGCTCGCTCGTACGCGGCCTTGACCGCCGCTGCCACCGGGTCGGAGGGGTGGGACAGGTCTTCGACGCGCTGTCCGAGCGCGGACTCGGCCTCGCTGGGCGCTTGCACCTCGGAGGGCAGAGTGTCGGGCGTGCCGGCGCCGTCATCGGTCCAGCGCACCCGCGAGGGGGCGTAGGACGCCTCCGCAGGCACGGCGTCGGGGGCGGTGGGGAGCGCGGTCCGCAGGCCGTCGAGCGCGTCGGCCAGTGCGACGAGGGCGGTGCGGGTCGCCACCTTGCGCTGGGGCGGCGCACCGCCGGACGAGGAGGACGAGGAGAACGACGCCGCGCCCGCGGGGGACGGGCGGTTGGGGAGCACGGCGTCTCTCACGCCCTCGACGGCCCCCACGAGGGCCTCGAGGCGCCGGAGCATCGGGCCGAAGCGCTCGGTCGCCTGCCTGCCAGCCTGCTCAGCCTGCCGCTGGTGCTGGATCTGCACGATGACGGCGTCGAACTCGGCCGGGGTTGCCGGCTGCAGCAGGTACGCCGGCCCGCCGGGGACCCTGCCGTCGTTGCGCACGATGTGGTAGGGGAACTCCTTGTACTTGACGATGGGCATGTTCTGCTCCACAAGCACCTGGTGGGCGCCCTGCTGAAGGTGTGTCGACGCCATCTCCTCCATAGCGATGGCCGGCGACCGAACGGTCGCGGCGGCTGCATCGGCCGGCATGGCAGCGGGCACCGCTGCGGGGAGCGAGGCCGCGATCGGGCACGACGAGTGAGGCCCGCCAGCTGCACTCATCTACAGCATGATACCGGAGCACCTATCCCATCACTGGCCGCGCGAGGTCGGGGCACGCATCGCGCAGAGAGGCGGCGCCCAACGACGCCCGACCTCGGGTTTGGCCGGCAGCAGGCCCGCGACCCGCGGCGAGCTCGCTTGCCGGGAGCGTCCGATTGAAGGCGACAGAAAGCGCCGAATAAGCGCCTCGGGGCACTGGTCGCAGGACGATGGCCGGGCGCCTGAGCACCCAGCGGGGCGGCGAGATCGCAAGGGCTCGCTCGCGGGGCTCACCTGCCATTGCTTCCGCCGGTCTGCCGAGGATATTCCTAACCCGACACCTGTTGGCACAGATGGTCTGCTCGCGGGTGACGGGCAGGCCGCTGTGTCCCCGTGTCGGCCGCTTGGGCGCTATTTGCTCGGCGGCGTTGTCGGCAGAGCTGCTTTCAAACCCCGATGCCGCCCATACTGGACCGTGGGGCCGAGTGCGATCCGATTCGGCCGTCGCAAGTCGCACATATTAGGTGCGAGCTGGTGAGCCTCGGGCAGAGATGGGCGTATGACAGCTGAAGCGTTCGCGGTTGCGAGGCCGCGCATCAGCCGCCGCAGCATGCGACCACTCAGAACCGCCCGGCCGCTTTCAGAGCCTCGAGGCGCGGGCACCCGGCCCGTACGAGTCGTCGATGCCCATCCGCTCCATCGCGAACTCGGCCACCATGGGGGCCATCGCGCCGATCTTGGCAGCGTGAGCCGACGACGCGACGGCCCGAGCCGCGCGGTCGGCGACCCCCTGTGCGATGACGGCGTACTTGAACATGAGGAAGGCGCGGGCAAAGGCCCAGTCGGAGACGGGCACGGTGCCGCGCCGCTTGGAGCAGTAGGCAGTCAGCGCCTCGTCATCGCTCGGCACGCCCGACGACGACAGGTCCGCCCCGGCGAGGCCTTCGACCCGAGGTGCGGGCTCGCGAAGCGCATCGGCGGCCCCGGCCGCGGCGGGGGCGACGAGCCGGAGCGCCTCGCCGACCCGCGGGGGCGCCGCCCAGCCGCCGCGCAGCAGTCCCGGCGCGGGCGACCGCCGGCTTCTCCGGCTGAGGTCCTTGGGCGCGGAGCCCGAGCGCGGGAAGTCGTACATTCCCGCAAAGTTCGCCATGTCCGCAAGCGGGTGGCCGAGCGTGCTCAGCTCCCAGTCGAGAACGGCGACGACCCTGGGCTCGGTGGGGTGGAACACAAGGTTGTCAATCTTGTAGTCGCCGTGAACCAGGGTGGGACAGTCCGCGGGGAGCCGCTCGCCGAGCCAGGCCGTCATCGCGGCAAGGCCGGGCAGCGGGTCCGCCTTGCCCCTCCCCTCCGTCGACTGCGCCACGCTCACGCCCCGGAGCCGCCTCAGCTGCCTCGCGTAGTACTGCTTCCCGCCCAGCTTTCCGAATGACTCGAGCCCCGCCGCGGCGATCGGCGTGTCGTGGATGGCCGCAAGCACGCGCAGGGCGTCTCTGTAGCAGGCTGCGCGCTCAGCAGGCTCAAGCGACGGCATGGCGGGATCCGTAAAAATGCGGCCCTTGACCGCCCGCATCACGTAAAAGGGGCTTCCGATGATGCTGGTATCCGTGCATAAGTGAAGCGGCTCGGGCACCGGCACGCCCCCGTGGTCCCAGAGCGCACGAAGCACACGGTACTCCCTCCCGACAGCATGCGCCGACGCAATAACCCGACCGGCCGGCTTCTTACGGACCACCAGCTCGTGGGTTGGGGACGAGGCCAAGAACGTTGGGTTGGACTGCCCGAATCCGAACCTTCGAAGCCTCAGCGGCCCGCAGAACCCTGGAAAGGAGCCACACGTCGTCAGATAAATGCTCAGCCGGCGTGGGTCGGCCTCAAGGTCGTCAATGGACACGGCTGTGACGGGCAGGTGAGGGGAAGGACGCATCCGTCCGGTCGCGCGCAGCGATGCCCCGGCGGCTTGTTGCGTGGATACTGGTCGGTGGTCGCGAGGCACAACCTTGCGGCAGTGTGGGCGCATTGGGGCCAGGCGTTGTCGGGCTGACGTCCCAGCCGGCATGAGCCCGCTCCGGCAGGGCTGCCTTCCAGACCATCGATGCCGGGGGGAAGCGGGAGGGCGGCTCGCTACGGTCCAACCCCGGAGCGAATGGTTGCTGCGCCACCAGAGGCGGCATTGTCATGATGTGCATCGTGTCGGCTCTGGATCAGCTGCAAATACCTAAAAGGGATCAACTATCATTGCCGGTCCGAGCAGGGTGTGCTGAAGTCAAGCGTGCGCGTTGGCGCCCCAAAGAGCTCAGTTGCCTGTGGCCGCTGCGAAGACGGCTCCGCCCTGAAGGGCGCACCACTGCAGCGCATAATGCCACCACGGTGCGCCGCTCTTCGCCCCCCCCACACAGCCCCCACCGCTCACGGGCTACAAAACATACCATCAGAGACAGCCGAAGCATTTAGCAGAGGGGTGAGTGCCCTTCCGCGAGCCGTGCAGCGTGCCCACGGCAGCCAGTGTTCGCGTGTCGCCCCGACCAGCGCCAGAAGCGAGGAAAGCCCGCTGCGCGCATACTCCGCGGCAAAGCGATTCGGACACCTTGGGCTGGAAGCTACCTTGCCCCTGCGGTCCAGCTGGTGACGAAGGGGTCACCGTGGTCGTCGCCAGTGTTCCACTTGCCCGCTACACTCGAGTCCGCCGCATCAGTTGTTGCTGCCCTCCTCCTGTGTCCGATGTCGGACTTGGTCCTTGCGGCTGCGCCAGAGACAATGCACAGGCGGCTTTGGCCGCGTGGCTGTGGCTGTCCGGCGCAGCAGCGCGGTTCACGCTGGAACCCCCTGGAGGGACGCCTGGTCGGGCAGAAAACCTGTTTCTGAACGCTCGCTCACTCGCGTTGCATGCACTTCCGCAGGCAAACCGCCCACCAGTTTTGCCGATTCAAGGCAAGCGCATCTCAGGGCCGTCACAGGGTTGCAGGTGAGCCAGATTAAGCTGTCCCCGTGGCCTGCAAGGGCGAGGCTGCAGCTATTCTCTTCAACGCTTGGCTGCACGCCTGCAAGCTGCCTGAGAACTCAAGAAGGACGGCCTAAACCCCTTTGCTCGTAATGTAAAGCGCCGTCTCAATGGCTGCATGCGTGCCGAGCGCCCAGCTCTCCGCCCAGCCCTGAGGACCCTGGAGGTGACGGGCGCCCGGCAAGTTTTCCCGCCCTGCCGAGGTGCTGGCCTGGCCAGCCCACCCCGGCGCGAGCGCCCCGCGGCGCGAGCCGTGGATGCTCATCTGACACTGGTCCCGCTGTAGGCATCGTCTACCAATCCTAGGGCAGGCGGAGACGAGCGTTTCTGATTGCGTCGTGCATCTCCGAGCAACCGTTGCATCCGCCCCCGCGGCCTCGCAGGCGTCAGTGAGACTCGCTAGTCGCAGCTGTCGACTATGGAGGGAAGTGTCACGGCAGCAAAGCGGACCCGCGGCTCCAAGGACCGGGACGCTGCAGGCACGCACCCGCCTTCCAAGCCAGCGTCCGGGCACCACGGAGGCGGGTCGGTCCTGGGCGGCCAGAGCTCCGTGGGGTCGGACAGCACCTACAGCCGGGCGCTCAACGCGACGAGGCTCGCTTCCGCGGAGCGCTCCCTGTTCCTGGCCGTGTACTCCATGCTGAGCTCCAACTCCCTCAAGGACAAGATCCAGGCCGTCGCCTTCGTCATCGAGCCCGTCCAGCTGCTGGCGACCAACTTCGCCGTCACGGCCTCGGTGCTGCCGGTGCTGCTCTTCGACCCGAGCAAGCAGGTGGTGGCGCGGTTCTTCGCCGACGCCGCCGTCCTGCTGTCGACGCCCTTCACGGGCGGCACGGACTGGACTACGTCGTACACCGACATGATCATCTGCCTGGCGCTGACGTGCTTCACGCTGCTGTGCTTCGTGTACGTCGGGTACCGTCTGTCGTTCTCATCGACCTCGCCCGAGTCGGCCCTGCTTGCGCTGCGCGTGGTGGCGATGGTGGAGTCGAGCGTGCTCTTCATGCCCACGGTGGAGGTCTTCATGCGGTACGCGCTCCTGTACACGGCGGCGGACGGCAGCGCCGAGTTCATCGCCTTCCCTGGCCGGGCCGTGGACGTCGGGCTGTCGGCGGGGGCGTGGGCGCTGCTGGTGGTCTTCGTGCCTATCTGCGTGGTCATCTCCACCGTGGCCGTGGACGTGCAGGGTCTGTTCGGGATGTCCCACGGGCGTGCCGAGCTCCGGGTCCTGATGATCAAGCTCCTGCTCGTCGTCGTCCAGCAGCTCACGCCGGTGACCGGGTCCATCGCGGCGGCTTTCCTCAAGCTGGCGCTCGCCGCGCTGCTGCTCTACTGGCTGGTGCAGATGCAGCCGTACAACGTCAAGCAGTCCAACATGTTCCGCACCGCCGGCGTGGGCCTCTTCGTGTGGACCACCCTTGTAGAGGTCTCCGCCTCGCTGGGTGCGCCGGCCGAGTACACGGCGGAGCTCTTCCTGCTCGGCGCCGTCCCGGCTATGTCCTTCGGCGCCTGGCTCTCAAAGCGCCGGTGGGACCGCGTCATCTCGGCCATGCCGACGACGGCACGACTGTGGGAGATGGTGGATTCGGAGGACCAGTTCGAGAGCACGCTGCAGGCGGCGCTCGTCCTCGACGACCCCACGGACCTGGACATCGCCGCGCGCCACGTCCTCACGCCGCCGGGGTGCACGTCCGGCTTCCTCAAGGAGAAGCACGAGCGCTCCCTGGTCAGGCTGCTGGGCATGACGGGGCCGGCGGACCGCTCGGGGGGCATGTTCGACTCCAGCTCGGCCGGAAGCCTGGGGTCCAGCGTGGACGGCCTGCACCGGGACGAGGACGTGGCCGAGGTGGACGGGAAGCTGATCCGCATCGGCGCGGAGGAGCGCTTCTTCCTCGTCCACTGGCTCTTCCAGCGCGCCGTGACGGAGCAGGGTGACTCGTCCCGGCTGTGGACGGCGTACTTCAACTTCGTGCACTGGGCGGAGACGGGCTCCCGCATGCGCATGTCCGCGGCGGCGCTCGCGCGCATCAACTCCCTGGACCTTCGCTTCTCGGTCTTCCGCTACCTCGTGAGCCGGGTCCCGACGCTCGCCGTGTGCCTGTTGGCTGGTCCGCTATGGTCCGCTCGGCTCGGGCGCGTGGCTTGCTGTGCCAGGCCTTCCCCGTCATCGGCCATCTCATGCCCTCCCCCGCCCCCCGCGCCCCGTGCTCGCAGTTTGAGAAGCGCCGGAACCAGGTGGGGCAAGGGCAGAGCACCGTGCGGTACCTCGACCTCTCCAAGAGCATGCGCGCCGCCACGGTCTACCACGGCAAGGCGTACCGCGAGATCAAGGCCTTCTGGGGCATGCTAGCGACCCCGGGGGGCAAGGTGACGGTGGACAAGGTCCGGGCCAGCCTCGCCCGGATCGGGCAGGCGGAGCACCTGGCGTCGTCGGCGTTCGAGGCTCTCATCAGCAAGCACAGCTACTCCACGCAGGTGCTCCGATCCTACGCCACCTTCCTCCGCCAGGTGCACAACAAGCCCGAGGAGGCGGAGCGGTACGTCATCATGGCGGACCAGGTGGAGGAGGAGGCCGCGGCGGAGCGGGCCGCCTCCCTCGCGCACTCCATCGGCAAGCGCCGCACGGAGTCCGACAGGCACCACCGGCACCGCAGTGACGGCAGCCGGGCAAGGTCGCCTCCGGGGGGTGACGTCGCGGGCGACAGCTTCGACGCCGACGGGTACGCGCGGGACGACGAGGCGGTCGAGGAGGAGCCAGGGGACGCTCGCCGCAGGGGCCTGGAGAGGCACGGGACGCGCGCGCCGGCCGCTATGGCGCAGGGCCAGGCCGGTGCCCGCGTCGCGTTTGCGTCGCCGCACCACGCCACCGGGGTCGACGAGGACGCGGACGAAGCCAGCGAGCGAGGGGAGGGCGACGACGACGAGGGCGTGGAGGTGGGCTCGACCGATGCCGTCGACCCGGACGCGCCGCTTGCTGGCAGGTCGGCCATCGCGGCGGCGTCAAGCGGCGACGGCCTTGAGGGGCTGCTCGGAAGCATTGCTACAACCGTGGCGGACGAGCCGGCTGTGCTGGATCCGCCGTCTGATGTGCCAGCGTCACCCGCAGGTGTCCGTCAGGCAGGGCGTCGCGTGTCGCTGGACCTCGGGGACGGTGTCGTGGTCAAGCCCGGCCCCGCGCGCAGGTCCGCCGAGCAGCGGGCGCAAGAGGAGGCGCTCGCCCGGATGGCGATCCACGAGGCGGACGAGGTCGGTCGCATCCTCGGCGTGCACGAGAACGACGATGACGACGACGAGGCGCTCATTCGCCGCGTGAAGACCCGCCGGATCATCGGCACGGCCGAGGTGGACAGCGAGGAGACCAACCCGAGGTCGTGGCCGGGGGTGCGCAGCTTCTTCAACATGCTCGTGGCCGCCGTCGTCCTCAGCCTGCTCTTCCTCCTCGTGCCGGTGGGGGTCAACGTCAACCTCCTTCAGCAGATGCGCACCTCCACCCTCGCGCTGTCGACGTCCAGCCGCCGCGAGTCGCTGGTGTGGATGACGGGTCAGGTGCTGGCGGACATGGAGTCGGGCGTCTACTGGGAGCAGTACCACCAGAACGGCACCGGCGCCGTCGGCCTCAAGGAGATCGCGGGCGAGATGATCCACATTAACCACCGCCTGGTCTTCTGCAACTACCCCAAGGACCCGCTCGACTCCTTCGCTCACTTCGTCGACAGGTCCGACCTCTCCTGCCCCCGAGGCGTCTCCAACTCCAAGTCGCTGACCCGCGACGTGCAGGGGACGCTCTACGACGTGCAGAGCACGGGGACGGGCGAGGGCGGCACCATCAGCAACCCTGCCGCCGGGCTCCAGATCCAGGTCGTGGGCATCCCCAAGCTGGCCGACGACCTGGCGCAGCAGATGACGTACTTCCTCCTCGATGCGCTGCAGAACCCGGGGACCTTCAGCCCGCAGACGTACGCCGACGCGGACCCCGTGCAGGCCTTCATGCGCGTGATGGCTCTGCAGCAGAGCAACCTCTCCGGCCCGGCGCTGGCTGCCGCGGTGGCGCGCGAGCAGGGCCGGCAGCAGGTCGCCGGCGCGGAGCTCGCCGCGGTGCTGCCCTTCCTGTACAACGTGGCCAGCACTTTCAAGGCCATGGACAGTGCGGCTTTCGTGTACACGGAGAACGCAAACAACATGAGCCTGTCCTTCTTCGTCGCGCTGGCCGTCATCACCGTCATCGGCGTCTGCGTCTTCGCCGCCATCCCGTGCGTGATGCTCAA
>Ga0136560_1001441_pt1 | contig 12262 bp, 11 predicted proteins | sample AntRauMeHopE1497_FD_104925 | JGI IMG/M metagenome (GOLD analysis project Ga0136560, IMG submission 104925) | Saline lake microbial communities from Rauer Islands, Antarctica - Metagenome Hop E1 #497 | ecosystem: Environmental > Aquatic > Non-marine Saline and Alkaline > Saline | place...
CCTTCTCTAAAGACTAAGAATAAATCACCCTCTTTTTCGTAGAAACAAGGCGTTCCTTTGGCCTCATAATGAGCCACCGTAGCTTGGGCGATGGCCTCACTTTCGCAGGCTTTACTCATATTCGACCGTTGTACCTCGTCAAATAACGATTTGAATTTTTCTCCTAAGCCAAATTCTAGAATGGCACCGAATAATAAATAGTGAAGAGTATAACAAGCACCAGCGATTTCGATGAACTCATGGTCTTTAATCGACTCCTCAGGTTCCTTCATTTTTTGCCAAAAATGTGCAAAGCACTTTGAACAAATTCTGATTAAATTCAAAACTTGATTCAAACTACAAAACATGATAACCAAAGTGAATTCGCTATATCTGATTTGAAATAAAAATATTCTAAGTTGAATAAATCATAAAAAATCCTTTTTCCCTCTACAAAATATTTCAGAAAACCACTAAAAATACCCATTTATGGGTATTTTTTTTGGATTATACATCATTTAAATTTGGTAAACCAAAAAATATAAATGTTATGAAAACACAAAACACAAAACACAAAAATTTCTAGAGGAATTTTTAGTTAAAGGAGAATCTATTTTCATGATTGCCATCGGTATGTTTGGTTGTCAAGAAGGAATGTCGGAAGATCCAGAACCCTCGTTGCTTTTGAAAACGACGAATGAAGTGTCACAGATCAAAACCGTGAAGGATCAACTAGCCTCAAGGGTTGCTCAAAATATTGCGGCTAGCCTTGAAGATCCTTTAGTTTTGGATTTTATTAAGGTAAAGGCCAACCTACGATTTGATGGAGATTATAATTTTTTGGTTGTAATGAATGCGGATGAGAATCTTAATACAAATTCTGCTAATCTTAATAAAAGAACGACAACCTTCGGATCAATTATTTCTGGACTAAACCATACCTCAAGCCGGACTATAAATGATGCAGAAAGTTTTTTAGATTCTATTTCTAGGTTTTACCCTCTTTTACAAGTATATGTGCCTGAGCTTTCTGACGAGGTTAATTTCACAAAAACTGAAGATTATCTTGTGGCTTATGTTCCAAGCCAAAAAGACAATGGTATCATTCCCGCATATGACAAAGACGGTAACTATTTCGAACTAAGCATAGAAGAAGCTCCAATAAGACCTGTTATAGTTATAAGTGAAAATGAAAGAATTATTGCTATTCCAAAAAATTCAAGTGTGAACGATAGAGTAATGGAAGAATGCCCTATGTTGGCAGAAGCGGTATTTGAAGATCAAAACAATTCTTATTATAATACTCAGGATTTCTTAGAATCAAATAACAGTTGCCTTATTGCAGGTGGCGGTGGTGGAGGCGGCGGCGGCGGCGGCGGTTCTAACCCAAATTGTGACAGAGATACTGAAACAGGTAAGGATAGGCTATACCGTTTTAAGCTTAAGGATATGACTACTTTTGACATAATTAAAGATCAGTGGATCAATGGCAATTTGGAAATGGAAGTCAACATCGCTGTAGGACCACTTAATGGAACACCTTTCGTCATCACCAAAATTTTTTACTTAAATAATAGTGATGTTAGAGATTGTGGCTTATTTAATTGTGATACCCAGTGGAGATATGAAAATCCGGAAATCATCACTTGGAATCCAGCATTATATGGAGAAAGGATGGAATATGTTTGGAGTGAATATGACCCTGGAGTTACGGAGACGCAAAACTTTTCTTTTTCAAACACTTGGAAAATAGATGGCGCCCCAGACCTAACTAATACTGTAAATTATTCCATAACCACCACTGATGAAACCGATAGACTAGGTTCCTCTATGGTTGAATATTGCGACGATATAGGAATAAATGATGGATTCATCTACAATACAGGAAGCCTATTCTTCCAGTTACAATAATTTACAATACATTCTGAATCTAAGTCATTATTAAATGCTGAAACAACTAATATTTCTCTTAATAGCCTTCTTTTATACTGCAAATACATACGCCCAGAATTCCTTCGGCGTAGAGATAGGAGTGGTTAGCATTGATCAATTTAGTCCGCTACATCAGTTTGATAGTATAGTCGTACTACCCTTAAACAATAAATCCTTCAATACTAGATCTCTAGGAATTTTCTTTGAGATGCAGTTATCAGATAGATTTGCCGTTCACCAAAAGCTCAATTACTCAAGGGCCAGTAATACGTACCTGTATTTTAATGAAAATCAAAAAGGTGTTCTTGGTGTTCCGACAATGAAAGCAGGAGGTCCGAGTATGACGAGAGTTTCGTGGGAAATATTGCCTCAATTTTCGTTAATAGAACTAAATAAACTCAAAATTAGTGTTTTTGGAGGTCTCAATCTTTCTGGAAACATAGTACATGACGAAGAGGAATTTTCATGGAGAGGCTTAGGTGGCGTTTCTAAAGTCGGCAATGCCTTTCGAACCTCCCAAATGCCTGTCACGATGAACTTTGCTTACGGAACATCCATCGAGTATGCGCAAAGATTGGTCTTCTGGGCCAAATGGCAACCTAGGGCTGATTATTCCAGAGACATCGAAATAGATGGAGATCGCTACCCTTTCAAGAACCAATGGAAGTTTTTTACGATGACTATTGGATACAGATTTTATAGTTTCAAGTTAAAAAACACTTTAAAGATTCAATAAATGAAGCCGGCTCAATCGAGTCGGCTTTTCTATCTCTCCAAAATCCCTTTCAAATCCGCCGGGGAATAAGCTACTGATTTCAAAGTTTTCCGATCCCCTTCTCTAAAGACTAAGAATAAATCACCCTCTTTTTCGTAGAAACAAGGTGTTCCTTTGGCCTCATAATGAGCCACCGTAGCTTGGGCGATGGCTTCACTTTCGCAGGCTTTACTCATATTTGACCGTTGCACCTCGTCAAATAACGATTTGAATTTTTCTCCTAAGCCAAACTCCAAAATCGCTCCTGAAAGCACGTATTGTAGATCACACAGGGCATCTGCGATCTCTACAAGATCTTTATTTTCGATTGCTTCTTCCAATTCTTTCAATTCCTCGGCTAATAGCGAAACACGAAGATTGCATCTGATTTCAGATGGGATCGTGGGCTCTGCTAGGACTGGATGTTTGAAGGTTTGGTGAAATTGTGCAACTGCGGTAAGTGACTTTGGATCTTGCATGATGTGGTTTTAGAATATCGAAATAAATAAAAAAGACCGGGAAAACCGGCCTTTTTTGATTGTAGAAAAGAAGATTTACATGGAGGCAGCTGCAAACCGTTGGTTTACAGCATTCCAATCCACTACATTCCAAAATGCAGAGACGTAGTCCGGGCGCTTGTTTTGGTAGTTCAAATAATAGGCATGCTCCCACACGTCCAATCCTAGAAGTGGAACACCTTTGAAATCGGAAACATCCATCAAAGGATTGTCTTGATTGGCAGTAGAGCCTACAGCCAGTTTTTTATCATCACCTACCACGAGCCAAGCCCAGCCTGATCCGAAGCGAGTCTTTGCAGCAGTTTCAAACTCAGTAACGAAAGCATCATAGCTTCCGAAAGAGGAATCAATAGCCGTAGCCAAATCGCCTTCAGGCTTGCCTCCGCCTGTGGGACTCATTACTTTCCAAAACAGCTCATGATTGTAATGTCCACCGCCATTGTTTCGCATTTTGGTGGAGTAAGTCGAGATTTTAGCCAACACATCTTCTAGAGGCTTATTCGTATCTACACTTTCTTCAGTAATAGCCTCGCCCAGATTTTTAGCGTAGCCAGCAGCATGCTTGGTGTAGTGAATCTCCATAGTCATTGCATCAATGTTTGGAGCCAAAGCTGCATAGTCATAGTTTAAAGGAGTCTGCGTAAATGCAGTGGCTAAAAACGCTTTCTCATCGCCACTGGCATTAGCCGCACAAGCTGTGAGGATTCCAGTTCCTGCGAGTCCCAGTGCGATACCCGCTTTTGAAGAATTGGCCAGAAACAATCTTCTCGTAATAAAATTCTCTGATGGATTCATTTGGTGTTTTATTTAGTTGCTATTCAAATTCAGAAATTGAAATTAATCATTAAATCAATCGATTGGAAGTTGGGAGTCAGACAATAAGTCTGATTTTATGACAAGTTGAATAAGTTTGTAGCGCACAGAGGCCTTGGATAGGTTTTTGTCCCGTATTTCAACAATTCAGATTTATGGAAATATCTTTTTTCAAATACCAAGGAACTGGTAACGACTTTGTGATGATAGATGATCGAATGACTGCCTTTGATCTGTCCGATTTAGATTTGGTTTCCAGGCTTTGTGATCGCCGCTTTGGAATAGGCGCTGATGGATTGATACTCATCCGCAAGCATCCCGATTTTGACTTTGAGATGATTTATTTCAACGCTGACGGTAGTCAAAGCATGTGTGGCAATGGCGCTAGATGTGCTGTCGCGTTTGCCGATTACTTGGAAATTATCAGTTCAAAAACCAACTTCCTAGCAATCGATGGTCCGCATGAAGCCATACTTAAATCAGGACTAGTGCAATTGAAAATGAGCGATGTTTCTATACTGGAAGAGAGAGGAAATGATTTATTCATACATACTGGTTCGCCTCATCATATACGATTTGTGGACAAAGTCACCGATTATGCGGTCTTTGAGCGGGGAAAAGAAGTTCGATACGATCAGGCTTATTCACCGGGCGGTACTAACGTGAATTTCGTGGAAAAAATTGGAGTGAATGAACTATTTGTTAGAACCTACGAACGTGGCGTAGAGGACGAAACACTCTCCTGCGGTACTGGAGTCACTGCCGCCGCAATTGCCTTTGGAAGAAATCAACCACAACAAAACATAAAAATCAATACCCTTGGTGGTGAATTGTCCGTGAAATTTCGTTCCCAACCTGATGGTACATTCAATGATATTTGGCTTACAGGGCCCGCCGAACAGGTATTCGAAGGAAAAATAAACATATAAAAAAGCGATCGAAAGGTTTCATTCCTTCTTTTGCAGTATTATCAATTACAATAAAAAGGGCTTAATTTTAACCCTTCATTTGAGAACGACAAAATACCAAGATGTTAGATTTTATAACAAAAGGGCTTGCCAAAGTATTTGGAACCAAGTCCGACAGAGATATTAAAGAATTGTTTCCCTTAGTTCAGGAAATCAATACCGCTTTTGATGGATTGAAAGGGCTCAGTGATGAGCAACTCCGGGCCAAAACGCAGGAGATCAAGTCTCAGATCAATGACCACTTGCAGCAATTCGATCAAAAGATCGTTGAGATCAAGGCCAAAGTGGAGGAACTTCCCACTACTTCGATTCATGAAAAAGATCAACTTTTTAATCAGATTGATCAGATTGAGAAAGACCGTGATCAGGCTCTTGAGGAGATTCTTCAGAAAGTACTTCCAACCTCATTCGCGGTGGTAAAAGAAACTGCAAGAAGATTCAAAGAAGTAGGCAAGCTAGTTGTAAAAGCAAATCAGCGAGATCGTGAGATCGCTGCGATCAAAAGCAATGTAGAAATCCAAGGCGAAGATGCAATCTGGCATAATAAGTGGCTTGCCGCAGGCACGGAAGTGACCTGGGACATGGTTCACTATGACGTGCAGCTGATTGGTGGAATGGTACTTCACAAAGGAAGAATCGCTGAAATGGCGACTGGTGAAGGAAAAACGCTGGTCTCCACGCTTCCAGCTTACTTGAATGCTCTTGCGGGCAGAGGAGTGCATATTGTCACGGTAAATGACTACCTAGCCAAGCGTGACTCCGAATGGAATGCACCACTTTTTGAATTTCACGGTCTTACCGTGGACTGTATTGATAAATTCACGCCGAACTCTCCAGGAAGGAAAAAAGCCTACGGAAGTGATATTGTCTATGGTACCAACAACGAATTTGGATTTGACTACCTAAGAGACAACATGGCTCGTGAGGCAGGAGATTTGGTGCAAGGCAAGCATCATTTTGCCATGATTGATGAGGTCGATTCCGTGCTGATTGATGATGCACGTACGCCATTGATTATTTCAGGCCCAGTTCCTAAAGGCGACGTGCATGAATTTGACGAAATGAAACCAAGAGTTTCAGCTTTAGTCGACGAGCAGCGTAAGCTTATTCAGGGATTTTTGTCCACTGCCAAAAAGCAGATTGCCGATGGAAACGAAAAAGAAGGAGGCTTGGCACTTTTCAGAGCTTTCCGGGGAATTCCAAAGTACAAACCGACAATCAAATACCTCTCCGAGCCTGGAATCAGAGTAATTCTACAAAAAACGGAAAACTTCTACCTTCAGGACAACAAGCGGAATATGCCAGAGGCAGATGAACCGCTTCTGTTCACCATCGATGAGAAAACCAACGTCGTAGATCTGACTGATCGAGGCATTGAGGCGATGACCACCAAAAATGAAAATCCTGATTTTTTCATCTTACCAGATATAGGAATAGTCATTGCAGATTTGGAAAAAGCGGTAGAGATCGACGAAAAAGAGAAACTGATTCAAAAAGAAATAGCGATTAAAGATTACAGTATCAAAGCACAACGGATTCATACCGTGAATCAGTTGCTGAAGGCGTACTGCATGTTTGAGCGAGATACAGAATATATTCTGGTAGATGGCAAAGTAAAAATCGTCGATGAGCAAACGGGTCGTGTCATGGATGGTCGCCGTTATTCCGATGGACTCCACCAAGCGATTGAAGCCAAAGAAAATGTAAAGGTTGAGGATGCCACGCAGACCTATGCGACCATTACGCTTCAGAATTATTTCCGAATGTACCACAAGCTGTCAGGCATGACTGGTACGGCAGAGACTGAAGCTGGAGAGTTCTGGCAGATTTACAAACTCGATGTGGTCGTAATTCCTACAAATCGGGCAACGCAAAGAGACGATAAAGAAGACAAAGTATATAAGACGGTAAGGGAGAAATTCAACGCCGTGGTAGATGAAATCAATGAACTGGTGGCGGCAGGCAGACCAGTCTTGGTGGGTACCACCTCAGTGGAAATCTCCGAATTACTCAGCCGTATGCTGACCTTGAAGAAAATTCCTCATCAGGTTTTGAATGCAAAGCAACACGCCAAAGAAGCAGATGTGGTAGCAGCAGCAGGGCAAAGTGGCACAGTGACAATTGCTACCAACATGGCTGGTCGAGGTACAGATATTAAGCTTTCGCCAGAATCAAAAAAATCCGGTGGCTTGGCCATCATTGGCACTGAGCGTCATGAGTCTCGCCGTGTAGACAGGCAGCTTCGTGGTCGATCCGGTCGTCAGGGAGATGTGGGTTCTTCCCAATTCTTTGTCTCGCTGGAAGATAGTTTGATGCGTCTTTTTGGATCAGAGCGAATTGCCAAGCTTATGGATAGAATGGGTCTTGACGAGGGTGAAGTGATTCAGCATAGCATGATCTCCAAGTCGATTGAGCGAGCACAGCGCAAAGTAGAGGAAAATAACTTTGGCACCAGAAAGAGACTCTTGGAGTACGATGATGTCATGAATTCCCAACGGGAAGTCGTATACAAGCGAAGAAGAAATGCATTGAAAGGCGAGCGATTGGAGCTCGATATCCTCAATATCATCTACGATGTAAGTGAAAGCCTCATTGATATGGCCAAATCAACCGAGGATGCAGAGAATCTTCGAATGAATGCATTTACCACATTGGGAGTTGATTTTGAGATCAATGCAAATGATTTGAAAGCCAAAGACGCAAACACGTTAACGCAGGAATTGTATACACATGCTTTTGAAACGTATCAGGAGAAAAATGTGCAGATTATGCTCAATGCACTTCCGATTTTCAGAAGAGTACACGAAGAGCGTGGCGCGACTGTGAAAGATATCATGGTACCAATCTCAGATGGAATGAAGCAAATCGGTGTGGTGGTCAATCTGGAATCCATGTTGTCCAATGAGGGTTCTGAACTGGTCAGATCTGTAGAAAAAAATGTCACGTTGGCAATCATTGACCAAAATTGGAAAGAGCACCTTCGTGATATGGATGACTTGAAGCAGTCTGTTCAAAATGCTGTGTATGAGCAAAAGGATCCACTTTTGATCTATAAGTTTGAGGCATTTGAAATGTTTAAGCGATTCATTGGTAAGCTGAATGAGGATATGATTTCCTTCTTGACCAGAGCAGACCTGCCAAAACAGGATCCTGCTCAAGTCAATGCAGCTCAGCCACGAAGACAGGTAGAACACCAAGTTCAGGCTTCTAAAGCTGAGGCTGGAAGTACCTTGAATCCCGGTGCAAATCGGGCAGCCGTTGCAGCGTCACATGCCGGAAGACCGGCTCCGCAAGTGGTAGCACCCCGTAAATCAGATAAAGTGTATGGGCGAAATGATAAAGTCACTGTTCAATACTCCAACGGCACCACCAAAAAGGATGTGAAGTATAAAAGTGTGGAACAGGATGTGCAAGAAGGTAGTTGTGTAATTGTTGATAACTAAAAAGCGATGAGAATCTTTTGGATAATTGGGGTATTTCTGCTTGTGGTGGGTTGCAAGACTAAAAAGGCCATGACCGACTCTGGTGACATTTATGAAAATTATCAGGAAGATATAAGCATCTCTTCCTTACCCCAATTTCCAGATTACACCAAACAGCGCCCAGATTCTAATAATGCCATCGCTGACGGCTCGGATCGGTCCGTAGACAAAGAACTGAATCAAGTAAAAGCTCGATTGATCGAAAAAAATAAATCAGAGGCTTATTATTCAGGTTACACGATTCAGGTTTATTCAGGTGTGGATCGTGATCGAGCTTTCAAAACCCAGTCAGAACTCGACCAATATTTTCCCAACCTCAAAGCAGAGATGCAGTATCAGCAGCCGCGCTACTTGGTGAAAGTGGGGAAGTACAACTATAAGTTTGAATCGCAGAAAAACTTTTCATTAATAAAGTCACACTTTCCCACAGCTCGGATCATTCAAGACCGTTTTCAGCGGGAAGGTTTTATGACACCACTAGAGAAAGAAAATGCTCAAGGACAAAATTAAAGAATTGGCAAAAGCCTATAAAGACGAAGTAATTTCCAACAGACGTCATCTTCATGCCAATCCTGAACTATCATATTTAGAATTTCAAACCGCTGCTTTTGTAAAAGAAAAGCTCGAAAATCTAGGAATCACGACCATCGAGCAGAAAGCGACTACAGGTTGGTCGGCTTTGATAGAGGGGAAAAACCCAACAAAAAAAGTGATTGCGCTGCGAGCGGATATGGATGCATTGCCAATCATTGAAGCCAATGATGTCCCATACAAGTCTAGAAATCCCGGCGTCATGCATGCCTGTGGGCATGATGCACACACCGCCTCACTTTTAGGTGCAGCCAAGATCCTTCAGGAAGTCAAAGATCAATTTGAGGGAACAATCAAGCTGATTTTTCAGCCGGGCGAGGAAGTAGCGCCGGGAGGTGCTTCTTTTATGATTAGAGATGGTGTACTGGAAAATCCACGACCATCGGGAATCATCGGTCAGCACGTGATGCCTTTTATTCCTACGGGAAAAGTGGGTTTTCGCCAAGGACTGTATATGGCTTCGGCAGACGAAATATACATTACTGTCAAAGGGAAAGGCGGACATGCTGCTATGCCAGAGTCTTTGATTGATCCTGTTCTGATTGCTTCCCACATGATCGTAGCCCTTCAGCAAGTGGTAAGTCGAGCAGCGAGCCCAAAGATCCCATCAGTACTTTCATTTGGAAGAGTAGAAGCTCTCGGAGCTACCAATGTGATTCCAAATGAGGTCAAAATCCAAGGTACTTTCCGGACCTTGAATGAAGATTGGCGAGCAAAAGCGCATCAAAAGATGCTGCAAATAGCGCATGGAATTGTTGAAGGTATGGGCGGAGAACTTGATTTTGAGATTCGTAAAGGTTATCCTTTTTTACAAAACGATCCGGAAATGACCGCTCGTGCTTCCGCAGCCGCTAAAGCCTATTTGGGTGATGAAAACGTGCTTGACCTAGATATCTGGATGGCGGCGGAGGATTTCGCCTATTATTCTCAGGTCATTGACGGTTGTTTCTATCGGCTTGGTACCCGAAATGAAGCAAAAGGAATCATATCAGGTGTTCATACGCCTACATTCGACATAGATGAAGATGCTTTGGAAATCGGAGCAGGATTGATGGCTTGGCTTGCAGTTTCTGAATTGGAAAAAGCGTAACCTCTTCTTTACATCTTGCCTTAGCTCAACTCCTATCTTTGTGACTTTTAATCCCCAAATATTTATGAAAAAAGTACTTCTAGCAGCAATTATGCTGTCTTTCTCTGTTACTCAAGCATCTGCATGGGGGCAATTGGGTCACTACCTAATCGGCTATATGGCTGAGCGCCAAATGAAAAAATCTGTTCTCAGCAAAGTCGAGAAAGTCTTATATCCCATGTCTCTTGGACGAAGTGGAACGTGGATGGATGAGATCAAGGCGGATGATGCGTACGACTATGCAAACTCCTGGCACTATCTGACTTCCAAAAATGGGGAATATGACGAAGCCAATCAAGAAAAAGGTGGAAATGCTTTCGAGGCCATTCAGCGGCTGAAAGCAGAATTAATAGCGGGAAAACTTAGCCCGATAGAGGAAGCAGAAAAATTAAAAATGTTGATTCACCTAGTGGAAGATATTCATCAGCCACTTCATGTAGGCAATGGTGAGGATCGTGGAGGAAACGATGTCCGTATTGAGTTTTTCAACCAATCTACCAACCTTCACTCACTTTGGGATAGTGGCATGATTGATCGAAAGGGCATGAGTTATACCGAGCTTGGCGATGAACTTTACCGCAGGTTGACTCCCACAATGATGCAGAGATATCGCTCAGCTACCATGGAAGACTGGCTGAAAGAGGCTGTTGCACTCCGACCTTTAGTGTATAAACTGCCAGAAAGTAAAAAAATCAGTTGGGCCTATATGTACGAAACAAATGATGCATTAGAAGAACGATTGGTTGCCGCTAGCGTAAGACTAGCTCAGATTCTAGAAGAAATTTACGGTTAAAAGCCAATTATTTACAGGGATATGACTTTGGTTGCTTGGCAGCCAAAGTCATTTTTTTATTTCAGTTAGATTCTCCTGTGGTCTATGTTCCGAAGCTTTTGCTTGATTCCATTTTTCTGTTTCGTTTTTGGTCAATCCCTTGCGCAATCACTGCGCAAAAGGCTGGATCGTATCATTACTAGACCTGATTCAGCAGAGATTATTTTTCCCGAAGAAAAGCAAAATATATGATTGAGTCATGATGCTGGTCTTTTGCCTACTTCTTAGAGGAAAAATGATATAGAAAACAGAGCTGGATATGGATTATAGTGGGTAGCGGGTCGGATCGGAAAAAACGTGACGATTGAATCCAACGAGAATGAAAGAACTCGAGTATGTATCTTTTATTACGTGGTTATTAAACTATGTCCATCAAAATCATCATGATCACGGTTTTCGATGACGATGAGAATATTTTCAGAGCGATTCAGGCAGGGGCGGATGGCTATTTGCTGAAGGAAGTAGATGCCCCTTCACTACATCAAGCCATCTTGGATACCATAGAAGGTGGCGCGGCGATGACTCCATCGGTAGTGATGAAAACCCTGAAACTGCTTCGAAATCCTCCAAATTTTGAAGAGCCAACGAAGGAATTTTATCTCACTGCACGGGAAGTTGAGATCCTTGAGCAAACTTCCAAAGGGATTAATTACAATCAAATCGGAGAAAATGTAAATATACCTCCAAAGACTGTCAGAGAGCATATCGAGAATATTTGCAGTAAATGTCGAGTTCACTCCAAGCTAAAGAAAGAGCAGAAGGCGGTAAAGAATAGAATCATTTCGATCACCATCTGAAATACCGATCGCTCCTTCAGAGCTCATGATCTTATTCATTCTTAAGACCCCAAATTTCATTTGGGGCTGATACAGGTCGCGCCTTCAGCGCTTTTCTGGGGAGTTGAAAGATCTGGAACTGACCTGTTACAATTGGATATCTGGAGGATCAAGATTACTGAAGGGAATAGCCGTAAAGTATTTCCAAATGATTGAATTTTGAATCCTATTGATCACCATCTGAAATACTGATCGCTCCTTCAGAGCTCATGAATCCATAATCATATATGACCCCAAATTTCATTTGGGGCTGATACAGGTCGCGCCTTCAGCGCTTTCCGGGCAGTTGAAAGATCTGGAACTGACCTGCTTCAGTTGGATATCTGGAGGATCAAGATTGCTGAAGTGAATAGAGCTGTTAGGTATTTCCAAATGATTGAATTTTGAATAATATCGATCACCATCTGAAATACCGATCGCTCCTTCAG
>Ga0136560_1001442_pt1 | contig 12260 bp, 11 predicted proteins | sample AntRauMeHopE1497_FD_104925 | JGI IMG/M metagenome (GOLD analysis project Ga0136560, IMG submission 104925) | Saline lake microbial communities from Rauer Islands, Antarctica - Metagenome Hop E1 #497 | ecosystem: Environmental > Aquatic > Non-marine Saline and Alkaline > Saline | place...
ATTACGCGGGTGATACTGAGGTCTAGCCGAAAAGAAAAAGAGTAAGATATTAATTATGCCCCCTATAAATACCTGGTAACTAAAATTAAACGTCGCCATTTTGAACAACTTGCTTTACTCTTTTATCCTACGATATTTATATAATGCTACAAATTCCTTTGCATCTTTCATGAACATTGGGTTTTTCACATAATTCTGATGTTCCGCAAGTGTTCCGGTTCTTTTGTTAATTAATTCCGTCTCTCTGATGTGGTAGTATCTAAATCTGTTTTCCACTGAAAACTTCACAACATCCTGTTTTTTAATGTCAAACCGTTATGGCGGTTGAAGCAAATGATAATGTTCAAAAAGTTGCCCTGCACAGTCTGGACAATTTGAGATATGGATCTTTTCAAAGCCGGCTGGTAAACTAAAAGCTTTATGACAATCTATGCGTACTTTTTTACGACCCCTTTTTTATTTCTTTAATGTTTCTACAGTTGTGTTAACAATAAGTTTCTGATATAGAAGAAGCCCGATAAAAACAAGCCCAGAAGTAACTGCTAGCACATACTACATGCTAATAGCCTAACATAAGTCCCTTTCAGAAACAAAAGAAATACAACTGGTCAGTTCCTTTGTTTCGTATTTTAAAGGAACCACAGTGTTTAATGCCACAAATCCCAATAACAGCATAACGGTTACGATCAAAAGAAGTACACGTGTATAAGTCGATTTTCCCGTATTATTACCGGTTTTCAGTTTAATGCTAATGTAGGCGCACCTTATCAAGTATTGAAAAATCTTACTTATTGAACCCTACCCATCCTTATTATTTCCCGACTCCTTAACAATCATAGTTGCCCATACAATCGCTTCGGCCAGTGTATTGAAAACCTGGTAAGGTATCTTCGAAAAAGTTCCTTCAAACAAGGCTGTTTGTGCTCTCAGGTTTGTGTCGGTAACAATACCTATACCTGCAAGGTTTTCAATAGTCGAAACCTTTAAGTGCACGAGCGGGTCTACGGTATAGGAACTTACGCGGTTAGATAAATAAACCATTTTACGATCCGGAAAATGCTTTTCAATAATTTCTTTTAAAGCAAGATAATGGGTGTCTGAAACGGTTACTCCATCCTTAATGTTATTAATGAGATACTGCTCATAAACATATAAGTTTGCATATCCCAAATCGTAGTGATGAAGCGCTTTCATAGGCGTTAAGGTTAAAACCATAAGAAGTTCCCCTAAATATAGCCGAAAAAACAGATTTTCCAAATCATTTAATGCTAACCTTGTATGTTTATAAACAATTGTTAATTTAATTACTTGGAATCAGGCTTATACCCAAAATCTGCGTTCTCTATAAGGACCGGCGTCCATAAAACGGCCTCCCGTATGGAGCTGCATACTTTAAACGGCTTGCTTGAGAACCTTTTTTCAAAATAGGCTGTCCGGTATCTGGATTGTGTATTAACGACAACGCATAACCCTACCAAGTTTTCAATCGTAGACACTTTTAAATGTATTAATGGATCTACGTTATACGAGTTAACACGGTTCGAAATATAAACCATGTTGCGATCAGAAAAATGTTTGTCTATCATTCCTTTCAGGACATAATAGTGCGCATCTACAATAGTAACGCCCGTTTTAATTTGATTGATACAGTAGTTCTCAAAAACAAAAACGTCCGTATACCCCAAGTCATGATGTTCTAGTAAGTTCATAATCGATAAATTAGTTAGCTCTTAAAGCTACGTAAAACAATTAAATACCGCTGTTAACAACATCAGAAAATTGCGTTGCACCGTAAAAACGAGTCTGCTTTAAAGCAACACCGTGTTACAAACACACTGGTTACGGTACTTGTACCTATGTGTGCCGCAGTGCATTTTAACTACCACGCACATAATGCCTGCTGCAGTTGCCTCTTATCTAACGCCCCTGTTTTTGACACATAAATAAAATAGTCGCATTCCGTTGTGCCCTGCTGATCAGAGCGCATTTTGTCTGAAATGGGCACTGTAAGCCTCACTCGCAGACGGGTGCAAACGTGCTGGTAGCACGAGTAATCCTGTTCTATTTCCATTCCTCTTTTGCGCGCAGTGCTGTATATTTTGGGTGATGAATGGTTTTAGCAACCTGTAAAATGCCTACCATAGAAATTAGGCTGTAACCGCATGTTGCTTCTCTAAAATCTTATCTACACAGTTAATTCCGTCTATTGCTGCGCTTATAATACCACCGGCATAGCCTGCACCTTCAGCACACGGGTATAGCCCTGCGACTTCTACATGTTCTAAGGTTTCTGGATTACGCGGTATGCTTACTGGTGACGATGTGCGGCTTTCAGGTGCGTGCAATACGGCATCATTTGTATAATAACCGTTCATTTTCTTACCAAACGCGACAAAAGCGGTGCGCAACCTGCTTGCGAGTAAATCTGGCAAAACGGTATTTAAATCTACAGAAGTTAAACCTGGCTGGTACGAAGTTTTAGGAAAATCTATAGATACAACGCCGTTTACAAAATCGGCCATGCGCTGTGCGGGTACTTTTTGCGATTTGCCTGCTGCGACCCAGCAATCGTGCTCAACCATTTTCTGGAAGTCTAAACATACAAACGGGTCGTCTTCTTTATAATTAGGCAAGTCTTGTGGCGCAACGCTCACAACAATACCGCTGTTTGAATAGGGATTATTGCGCTTACTGGGGCTCCAGCCGTTTGTCACGACCTCATCTACGGCAGTTGCGCAGGGCGCGATAATGCCACCCGGGCACATGCAAAAAGAGTACACGCCCAAACCGTCCACCTGTTCTACAAGGCTATAACTTGCTGGCGGTAAGTAGGGGTTTGCGTCGTCACCATGATACTGTATGGTGTCTATGAGCGACTGGCTGTGCTCTATGCGCACGCCAATGGCAAATGGTTTTGCCTCTATTTTTATATGCCGTTTATGTAACAAGTAAAAAATATCACGCGCGCTGTGGCCCGTAGCAAGTATCACATGCTTGCAGTCGTGCCAGTAAATATCGTTAATTTGTAAAGCCGCAATACTGCCGTTAGCCACTTTAAGGTCTGTTAATTTTGCGTTAAAATGAACCTCGCCACCAGCGGCGATGATCGCCTCCCGCATAGCGGTGATTATTTGTGGTAATTTATTAGTCCCTATATGTGGGTGCGCGTCTACTAAAATGTCTGGTGTCGCGCCAAAATCTACGAACCACTCCAGTGCTTTAAGTACGTTGCCCCGTTTTTTAGAACGTGTGTACAACTTACCGTCGCTGTAAGTTCCGGCACCACCTTCTCCAAAACAGTAGTTAGACTCTGGGTTTACTATATGCTCTTTATTAATAGCGGCAAGATCGCGACGCCTGCTGCGCACATCTTTACCGCGTTCATAAATAATAGGTTTCATACCACCTTCTATAGCCCGCAACGCGGCATATAAACCTGCCGGACCTGCGCCTATAATAGCAATGCTGGCTGCATCGGTCACGTCTTTTATAGTATATGATTCTCTGGCAGGCACTTCTTCACCATGCAGCCACAGTTCTATTTGCAGGTTATAAGTTACCCTTTTTTGTCGTGCATCTATAGATCGCTTGCGTATGTTCCACGAGGCGACATCGTCTATGCGTAGCGCTACACGTTCAAAAACCTTTGCAAGAATGTGTTCTTCATTATCTAAATGGTGTGGTAGTACGGCTATGGAAACTAGGGTGCTCATTTAATAGGGATGTGGGATTAGGAATGGGGTACGGGGTTTTTAGATGGTGGTATGCGGAATATAGATTATTGATTATAGAGTTTGGAGCTTAGAACTTGGAATTTAGAACTTGGAACTTGGAACTTAAAGCTTGGCTTTTGGATTTTATTTCCCATAACGTTCTAGGTTAGCCTCTTGCTCCTTAATTGCCTCTTTAAACTCGGCTCGCATGCGATTTACGAGTTCAGTAACTGGTATATTGTCATGTACCGTAGCGCTGCCTTGTCCGGCACTCCATATGGTTTTCCATGCTTTGTGCTCTGTGTCTAGTTCTTTGCCAAAATCTACTTTGGCAGTGGCCGCTAGCTGCTCTTGGGTAATACCGGCAGCTTTTAGGCTTGCACCTAAAAAGTTTGCGCTTACACCACTTATTGCAGCGGTGTACACAATATCGCTAGAACCTGCGGCTATAATCATGTCTCTATATTCTGGGGTAGCTTTAGATTCTGGTGTATTTATAAACCGAGTTCCTAAATAAGCGAGGTCCGCGCCCATTTGCAATGCGCTGGCTACATCCCTGCCGCTGCTCATGCTGCCTGAAAGTAGTACGATACCTTTAAAAAACGACTTTACCTCTTGCACAAAAGGCATCGGGTTTAGGGTTCCTGCATGACCGCCGGCGCCCGCGCACACAAGTATAAGACCGTCTACGCCCGCTTCGGCAGCTTTTTCAGCATGGCGTTTTTTAACCACATCGTGAAAAACCAGACCGCCATAACTTTGCACAGCAGTAACCAGCTCTTTAACAGCGCCCAGCGAGGTTATAATAAGCGGTACTTTGTGTTTTATACACACCATAAGGTCTGCCTGCACACGCGGGTTGCTCATGTGTACAATAAGATTCACGCCAAAAGGTGCTGCTTTTTTACCTGTTTCTTGTTCCCAAGCGGCAAGTTCGGTCTTTATTTGCACGACCCATTCTTCAAAACCGTCGGTGGTACGCTGATTAAGCGCTGGAAACGTACCAATTATACCATTTTTGCAACAGGCTATAACCAGTTCAGGTCCAGAGATGATAAACATGGGCGCTGCAACTACTGGAAACGTGATAGATTCATCTATAAATGTGTGGTTCATTATTTTAATTTTGGTATAAAGTTAAGCATAGCTACAGAAACTTGCACATAAAAACGACTTATTAGGCACTATTTGCAGCATAATTTCGTTTTAGGACGGGTTAAGTCACTTCACCTCATTACCTTTGCCTATTACGTAACAAACTTGCAATAAAGCCTTTAAGAGCCTTGAATAAATTTATACTTACATCCGTTTTTATCGTGTTCGCTTTCGCGAAAGCGTACTCCCAAAAATATACCTTATCTGGTACCATCTCTGAACTTAAAACCGGCGAAACCTTGCTGAGCGTTAACGTTCTCATACCTGAGTTAAGCACGGGAACACTCTCAAACGAGTACGGGTTTTACTCCATCACCCTGCCAGCCGGAACCTATAAAGTGCGTTATGCCACCATAGGTTTTAAAGATATTATTAAAGACGTAGTGCTCGATAAAAATGTGAGAATGGATATTGCGATGGACGAAAACACAGAGCAGCTCGCCGCCATAGTTATAAATGCCGATGTGGAAAAACTAAGCACAAGGTCCCCACAAATGAGCGTAAACTCGCTGTCTATAGAAACGATTAGAAAAATACCTGTTGTGCTGGGCGAGACTGATATTATAAAAGCGTTAACCCTGTTGCCCGGCGTAACCACTGCTGGCGAGGGCGCAGCCGGTTTTAATGTGCGCGGCGGTGCTGTAGACCAGAATCTGGTGCTGCTGGACGAGGCGACGCTTTATGGCAGCGATCACCTGTTTGGTTTTTTCTCTGTCTTTAATCCAGACGCGATTAAAGACCTTAAACTCTATAAAGGCGGTATTCCTGCGAGGTATGGCGGCCGTGTGTCCAGCGTGCTGGACATTTACCAGCGCGACGGCAATAAAAAAGAATTTAGTGGTATCGGCGGTGTAGGTCTTGTGGCAAGCCGCTTGCTGCTAGAAGGGCCTATAGAAAAAGATAAATCGTCCTTTCTTGTAGGTGGCCGCAGTAGTTATGCCCATTTATTTTTACCTCTTTTTGACATAGACAATCAGGCTTATTTTTATGACTTGAACGCAAAACTTAGTTTTACCCTAGATGATAAAAACCGGTTGTATGTGTCGTCTTATTTTGGTCGCGATGTGTTTTCTATCCCTAACTTTTTCTCAAACACCTTTGGCAATTCCTTTGTAAATGTGCGCTGGAACCATGTATTTAACGACAAGTTGTTTGCAAACGCGTCTGTTATTTACTCAGACTACAACTACGGTCTGGAACTGGATTTTATAGGATTTCAGTTTGACAGTGGTATAACAAACTTTAATGCAAAGTATGACCTGACCCATTATGTTAATGACAAGGTAAAGATGCGCTATGGTCTTAATACCATTAACCACACCTTTGACCCAGGTAGAATTGTCCCTAACAGCCCAACAAGCGGTATTAATGAGCGCCAACTGACTAAAAAATATGCTTTTGAAACCGGTATATATGCAGACGGTGAGTTTACCATTACAGACAACTTGAATATAAATGCAGGATTGCGCATAAGTACCTTTAACAGGTTGGGACAAAACAGCCTTAATGTCTACCAAGACGGCGTGGCACTGGCTTATGATACCCAGCAAGAAGTGTACAGAGCTGTTGCGCCCATAGGTACGACCAGCAGCAGTAGAGGCAGCACGTTAAAATCTTTTGCAAATTTAGAGCCTCGTTTCTCGTTAAGTTATTCCCTAGACAACGATACCAGCATAAAGGGAAGTTACCAGCGCATAAACCAGTATATACACTTAGTTTCTAATACAAATGCCCCTACCCCATTTGACCTATACGCGCCTAGTGGTCCATTTATAGACCCACAACGCGGTGATCAAGTGGCTGTAGGTTATTTTAAAAACATAAATGCCTACTCCCTAGAAGTAGAGAGTTTTTACAAAACCGTAAAAAATAGGCTCGATTATATAGATGGAGCAGATCTAATTGCAAACGATGCCGTAGAACAAATCTTGCTCTCTGGTGAGGCTCGTGCTTACGGACTCGAAGTGTTGCTGCGCAAAAACGAAGGGCGATTGCAAGGCTGGATAGCTTATACCCTATCACGCAGTGAACAACGTACACCCGGGCGCAACGCAAGCGAGCCAGGTATTAACAACGGGCAGTGGTACAACGCTGCATGGGATAAAACACATGACCTGACTATAACTGCTAGCTATGACTTAACTACAAAATGGGTGCTCGGATCAAATTTTACCTTGCAGACAGGCCGCCCCATCACTTTTCCCGATGGTCAGTATGAATTTAACGGCTTGTTCATTCCTACCTTTGAGGCGCGCAACAGCAGCCGCTTGCCTATTATACACAGGCTGGATTTAAGTGCTACCTACACGCCTAAGGCCGAGGTTGACAAGCGATGGAAAGGCAGCTGGGTGTTTAGTATATACAATGCTTATAACCGCATGAATGCCGCAAGTATTACCTTTGGTGAAAACGCAGACACAAACCGCAACGAGGCTACCCGACTTGCTATTTTTGGAGTGATACCAGCCGTAACGTATAATTTTACCTTTTAGACATGAAAAAGCTCATAATACTTTGCTGCCTGATACTATCGTTACAATCTTGTCAAGATGTAATCGAACTGGACTTGAACAATGCCGCACCTAGACTGGTTATAGATGCCTTTATAGAACTTAATGAAGACGGTACGACCACTACCTTTGTAAAATTAACCAGAAGCGCACCGTTTTATCAAGAGGAAACTACCTTTGTGACAGACGCGCGAGTGCGCATTATACAGCAGGACAATGGTACCGTGTATGATTTAACAAACAATAATAATGCTACTTACACCACAGACCTGTTAAATGTGCAAGAAGATGTTGAGTACACCCTAGAAATAATAGATAATGGATTTACGTACACCGCTACAGAAGAACTGGCCACTACCGTACCTTTTGTGGAGGTTGTGCAACAAGAAATCTCAGGTTTAGGTGAGCTTACCAGAATTACAGCATTTTATGATGACCCTTCTGGAATGGGAGATTTTTACCTGTTTAGCTATCGCGATACAAACGAATTTCAAACAGATATAGGTGACGATGTCTTCTTCGAAGGAAACAGAGCCCTTACCGTGTTCTTTATAGATGACCTAGAACCGTTAACCTCATCGGTCATAACCATAAAAGGAATAGACCAAAATTGCCATCAATTTTATGAAACCTTGCTACAGCAAGCTGGTGAAGGTGGCGCTGGTGGTCCTTTTTCTACGCCACCTGCTACGGTGCGCGGTAATGTAGTTAATACTACAGATACGGACAGGTTTCCCTTTGGGTATTTTAGAATTTCGCAAGTGTTTGAATTTAATTACACCAGCCAGTAAACGTAGCTGTGCATGAGCTTTGAGCGTTTAAAAAGAGTTTGGGTAGCTGTAAAATATTGCATCTTTTCATTGCCTATTTGTTAGCCCGTACCATCAGAGGCTAAAAATTATTTTACCTACGAGCGTTTATATTCATATTTGTTCCCCAGACCCTGAAAGATGTGGAAACTATGACTGGAATTGCTGTTTCTTTTTCACAAAACACTTCGTAAAGCGCCGTGCGATGGGTGACGCGTATGGATGCGATACATATTTGTTACCGTTTCCATTCCCCAGACCCTAAAGGGTGCGGTAAATATGACTGGAATTGCTGTTTCTTTTTAACAAAACGCTTCGTAAAGCGCTGCGCATGCTTGACGCGTATGGATGCGATACATATTTGTTAGCGCTTCCGTTCCCCTGACCCTGAAGGCTGGCAAACTAGCAGCATTCGTATTTCTTTCTTTTAACGTTTATCAGGGTATTTCTACAGGCACTACGCGACCCCTAAAGAGTGCGGGAATTACGACTGCTCTTATGAAAGCTCATACAGACCTGATATCATACGAGCACAAGCGCATCGTTAGGATTGGCTAGAAAAAGGTTTTGGTGTTGTTTGCTCTTTTAGTCAACCTTAAAGCATTCAAAAACACTAATTTGTACGCGTTTCTAGGTAGCAAATTTAGAATCCCTCACGTGTTTATATCATCTAACGACCGTGGCGTTTTAAGGCAGGCGCGTAATTACTTCGTCTAGGGAAAGTCGCACTTTTGCCATGGTTGCAAACATATCGTCGCCAGCTCTATACCCTACAGGAAGTAGTAAACAAGATTTGAGCCCTAGTAAGTCCAAACCCAGCAGCTCGTCTACCTGTTTAGGAATAAAACCTTCCATAGGGCAGCTGTCTATCTGCGCGGTAGCACAAGCACTCATCATCATACCCAGTGCGATGTAAGCCTGGTTGCGCGCCCACGCGTCGTTCTGATCTGCAGTCATTTTCTCAAAAGTCGCGAGCAATTGCTTTTTAAACGGTGCTAAAATTTCGTAAGACGTGTTTCTAAGCTTCATAATGAGCTCAAAATAACGTTCTATGTAACCCGCATCTACCGTTGTAGTTGCAAAAACGAGCGCATGGCTACAATCGCGAACCTGTGCCTGACCGAAACATTTTTCGACCAACCTGTTCTTTAAATTAGGGTCAGAGACCACAACGAGCCGCACCGGTTGCAAGCCATATGAGGTCGGTACGAGGTTAAAGGTTTCCTCTAGTGCCGCTATGGCTGCTGCGCTAAGCTTTTTAGTGGTATCGAACTTTTTAGTTGCATATCTCCATTTGCCAGATTCTATACTATTCATATTCAGGAAGCGTTATCTTTGTATTTGTATTTGTATGATTTTAGGGAATCACGGCAACCTGCACTCTTAGTTGCTAGGTTCTTTAATTACCCTATTTTTTTGAACGCACAAAGGTACTTCCTAAATAAGGGATTTAACAAAGATTATCGATATAATGACCCCATTACAAAAACGCATAGACGCATCAGAAACACGCATTTTTAAAGCTGTTTTTCCCAACACTACAAATCACTACGATACGTTGTTTGGCGGAACGGCCTTACTTTTAATGGATGAGGTTTCCTTTATATGCGCCACCCGCTTTTCCCGTAAAAAGGTAGTTACCATAAGTACAGACAAAATAGATTTCAATAAACCCATACCCCAAGGTACTATTATAGAGCTTATAGCCAAAGTTACTAAGGTGGGCACCACCAGTTGTGTGGTGAGCACCTCTATTTTTATGGAAGAAATGTACAGCTACACACGGGAAGAGGTAGTTACGGGTAAATTTACATTTGTCGCGATAGACGACAATAAAAAGCCCACTGCTATCTTATGACAACCCGTAGCGTTCTCAATGTTATCGCGTCTACGGTACTGGCTGCGGTTTTAGGGGTGTTGCTTCTGCAATACCACATTACCAGATCCTCTAGGCCCTACATTAAAACAAACCTCGACGAGCTAGACCATGCGTATGTGGGCATAGTTCTAGGAGCGAGTGTGCGCCCCGACAAGAGCTTATCGCCTATTTTGCAAGATCGTGTAGATGCTGCGTTCCTGGCATATGAAAAAGGCATTATAGATCGGTTTTTATTGAGCGGTGACCACGGTACGGCAAGCTATGACGAGGTTAACGCCATGAAAGATTACCTAAATGCCAAAGGTGTGAGCAACGATGTGATATTTTTAGACCACGCAGGTTTCGACACCTATGACAGCATGTACCGTGCCCGCGCTGTTTTTAAGGTGCAGGAAGCCATTGTTTTTACCCAAGATTTTCACTTGCCCCGAGCTATTTATCTCGCTAGAAAATTTGACTTAAACATACAAGGCTACAAAAGCGATATGCGCGTGTACGGTGGCGAGACCAGGCTCAAACAACGCGAGTGGCTTGCAAACATAAAAGCGTGGTTTGAAATAAACATAAACAAGCGCCCTACCTATGTGGGCGAGGCTGTTCCCATAACGGGCGATAGCAGTTTATCACATGACCGCTAAGCGCAACCGCCAAAAAAAACATCTTTTTTTTTAACACCGTTCATATTTAAAAAAAGTAAAGTATATTTGCACCCGCTAAAACTTAGGAAACTTTGTTTAACGACTCAGGAGAATTGGCAGAGTGGTCGAATGCGGCAGTCTTGAAAACTGTTGAGGGTCACACCTCCGGGGGTTCGAATCCCTCATTCTCCGCAATAGCAAACCCGCAACTTTTAAGTTGCGGGTTTTTTGTTTGTTGCAACAGCGCGTGCGCTATAAGCTTGGAGCTTGTTGTACTAAATAAAATACCTGCACCGCCTTTTTTTGGCGATGTGTAGGTTTCTACGTTTATATTAAACGCCATTTTGGGAACATCCCAGTTAATCCCTCATTCTCCGCAAAAGGAAACCCGCAACTTTTTAGCTGCGGGTTTTTATGCTTTAAATAAAAAAATGTGCATTGCTTGTATTTGCCACTACACGGTCTGAAATAGTCTTAGGGAGCATCTGACAAAATAACTTCTCACTTAACCCCAAGTCTATTTTCGATAGACACTTATGAACTAGTATGGGATAATAGCCGCATATTCCACCTATTTTCTATCAATCGTAGGAAGTGCCTCCAAATTTGCCTAAGCTTTTGTTAATCCCTTTAAATAAGCCGTGTAATGCCGTACCTTGAGACCTATTGTAAATTAATAAATTTTTAAAAAAAAACTTATGGAAAATTCAAACGAAAAGAACGCAGCACAAAACATTGTAGGTGTTGCAGCAGGAAATGACGCTTTTACAACGTTGGTAGCAGCAGTTAAGGCAGCCGGATTAGTGGATACGTTAAGCGGTACAGGACCGTTCACCGTATTTGCACCTACCAATGATGCGTTTACTAAATTACCAGAAGGCACAGTAGCAAGTCTACTAAAGCCAGAGAGCAAAGACACATTAACAGCAGTTCTTACCTACCATGTAGTGGCTGGAAAATTTGAAGGCGCAGCGGTAATGGATGCGATTGCAAAACACAACGGAACATTTACCGTAGAGACAGTGCAAGGTGGTAAAATCGATCTAAGTCTTGAAGATGGGAAATTAATTTTAACTGACGCAAACAAAGGAACCGCTACTGTAGTTATTGCGGATGTCGCAGCCTCCAATGGAGTGATTCACGCTATCGACACGCTTGTGATGCCTAAATAATACAACCATTATTTAGAAAAATTGAAAGACCACCTTAAAGGGTGGTCTTTTTTTTGCGCCTACTCGTTGACCTTATTTTTTAGCACCAATACCCTTATTGCTTTTATACAAAGTCATAACCATTGTATTTTGAAGTTCTAACAGGCTATTTTAAGATTTGCTCATACAGCCTAAAGGATTCGTATGTATTCATTTAATTCTTTTCCCATTTAAGCGCTGCTATAATGTGTACCAAATATTGCTGCAGTATGGTTTGTTACTGGGGAATTAATGGTACCAAAACTCAAAACGACCTACTTATCAATCACGTTATGAGAATTCTTGAATACAGAACAAGGAAAGAGTACGGTTGCATCCTATAGATTAGCCATGAATATAATCCTA
>Ga0136560_1001443_pt1 | contig 12259 bp, 11 predicted proteins | sample AntRauMeHopE1497_FD_104925 | JGI IMG/M metagenome (GOLD analysis project Ga0136560, IMG submission 104925) | Saline lake microbial communities from Rauer Islands, Antarctica - Metagenome Hop E1 #497 | ecosystem: Environmental > Aquatic > Non-marine Saline and Alkaline > Saline | place...
CGCGAGGTGCTGCTGGGGAGGACGTCCCGCACCGGCTCCCGGAGGACGAAGAAGAGGGCCGAGGAGGGGCCGTTGCGCAGGAGGATGGGGCCGAGGCCTCGGTAGTACTCGCGGAGGCCGTAGCCGCGGAGCTTGACCATCACGTCCCACGTGTGGGTGAAGTGTCCGTTGAAGTGCCGGTGCTGCAGGAGGGTCTGCGCGCGCTCCAGCGGCGCAAGGATGCCCTCCGTGGAGCCCGCGAGCATCGCAGCGGCCGTCTGCGCCCCGACGTGCGCGTACCACGTGACCCCGCCGGCCCCGTCGGCGGCCGCGCCCGGGAGCCTCGCGAGAATGGCCCGGTAGTAGACGTCGTACAGCCCGAACATGGCCGCCATGGAGAGCGACTTCTGCAGCAGGGGGGGGCCGACGCCGCGGTAGACGTTGAGGAGGCCCTCCCGCGCCATGCCGCGCACGGCGGCGCCGAGGCGCTTGCCCTCCACCTGCTGCCGGAACATGAGCTTGTGGGCCGGGAAGGTCACAACGATGTTCGCCATCGCCGCCAGGGCGCCCCGCGCGAACTCCATGGACGAGCCGCTGTCCTTGGCCCCCGCGGACGCCAGCAGCGCGCGGACCCGGTCGAGCGCGGACCGCGGCTGGGCCGCCGAAGCGAGAAGCGCCCCCGGCCGGCCGAGACCCGGGCCGGGCGCCGCAAACCGGCGGCCTGTTCCATCCGCCAGTGCGTGGGCGCCGAGACGGGCGAGCTTTGGCGAGGAGACGTGGCAGCTGGAGCTCGGCCCGTGGGTCACTCCGCGGATGGCCCGCGTCATCGATCGCGCAGATGCGCCCGCACGCTCCGGAAAGAGGCAGGCGTTCGCATAAGCCGCGTCGTGGGACCCGCGCGTCGGCACTCGGAGGGCCGTGCTGGGGGCAGCGGGGGACTGCTCGGAGCACGCTTTCGCCGACAGCCGTCGGATCGGCCGCCCACGAGCCACAGCAGGGGCGCCTCCCCCAGTCCGGACACCATTTCCGTGGAGCGGCGGCGCCTTCAGTGAAGAGGCGGCGCCAGCAGGCAGGTCATGCGGGGTGTTCTCGAGGCGGTGCCGAGGGCCGGAAAACACCAGAGAGCCGAGGTCGTCCATTTCAGCTGGAAGTTCGGACACTTGCGGGGCGCCTGGCCGCGCCGACGCTGTGCCAAGGGGAGTGCGTGGGCCGGCGGGAAGGCTGCCAGCTCGGAGGCGGCCGGCAGAGCATCCACACGAACGCCGAACAACTGCTGCCGACCCTCCAGCACCGTGCGTGGTTCGTGACCGCGCAGGGGAGCGAGGACCGGAGGAACTGGTCGGCGCGCCAGACTGAATGGCCGCTGCTCGCCCAGGATCGCGGGCCGGGTACGGTGAGTCCGCCGGGGCGGCAACGGCCGGCTCAACCCGGCGGTCCTGCCAGGAGGCCAACCGGTCGTTCTCCGCGGACGGTGGTGGCCCACCCACGCACAAACGGTTGCATCTGCCACGTTGGACCCGCGCCCCGGCGATGTGCTCGCAATCCTCGCAGGAATGCGTCCGGGAACGGGCTCCCGCGGTAAGCGCAGGCCACAGGCCTTGCCGGAGCCGCCCTCGCTACGCAGGGCCTCGCTCACTTTTTAACTCGCGCGTGGTGCCGTGCTTTGCGCAGTCGGAACCGCGGGAGGAGCCAGGACGGGGACTGGGCGGATGGGAACGGCTGCGCGCCTCGGAACCGGCCAGCAGCGTGAGCTTTCGACGTACCAGAGGCCGAGGCGCACGTACCAGATGCTTGAATCGCGTAGCTGCTGCTCGTACCGTGCACGGCCGCAGCGCTCGCCCGGTGGAGCTCATCTGCTCGCTCCCTCCGCCTCGCAGCTGCAAACTTTGGAGGCGTGGGCCTCAACACCGCGGTGGCGGTGAAGGACCGCCCGGTGACGCGCCAGGGCATGGGCGGCATGCGCGTGAAGACGGCGGGGCCGGGGCGCCAGGTGCAGGACGTGTCCTTCTACCACGGCGTCCTCCGCAAGCGCGTCGCCGACCTCATGGAAGAGCTCGCCAGGATGCGCGCCGAGATGGACGACCGCGCAAAGAGCAAGACCACGCAGCAGGTGAGCCGTGGCGCGCGGCCCGCAGGCGCGCTGCCCCGCCCGCTGAACGCCCCCGACTGCCTCGCTAACCTCCGCCTCCCCCCCGCCCCGCCCCTGCAGAGCCTCTCCCGCCGGTACGACGACCTCATCGCGGAGGTGCGCGGGCTGGAGGGCAGCCTGGCGGACTACAACCTGGCCCAGGACAAGACCAGGGGTGGCATCGACCCGTCAGAAATCGCAAACTTTGGAGAGTCGCTGCGCCGCCGCAACGCTGACGAGGCCCGCGCCATCGACCGCATCTTCCTGGACCGCCAGGAGGTGGAGAAGGGCGTGCAGCGGCTGGAGGCGCTGGTGGACGAGGTCCGGGAGGCGGAGAAGTCCAGGCTCGACTCCCTGCCCCCAGCGCAGCGGTCCGAGTTCGCGGGGCTGCTGGAGCGGAACGCGCAGAGCGCGTCCAAGGTTGACGCCAGGCGCGTGAGCACCCCCGGCCTCGGCGGCGCCGCCCCCGTCCCCCGCCTCTCGCCACCGCCACGCCCCTCTCCGCTCCCTTGTGCCCCCCTCCCTGCCCTGCCCGCAGGCGGAGCTGGCTAAGCTCAACACCCGTATCGCGGAGTACGACGACGCTCTGCAGGCCGACGTCTACCGTGACGAGTGTGCTCTGCTGCAGAAGCGACTGGACCTCATCACAGAGGCGGTGGACGAGGCCGAGGCGGAGGCGTCGGCGAGCAGCAGCCCCGACGAGGCTCGGGCGCGCCTGCTCGCCAAGGTGCGCGCGGACAGCGACAAGACCAAGGCCCTGGGGGCGGACCTGGAGCGGGCGGCGGACGAGCGGGACCGGCTGCAGCGCCTGGCCGCGGACCTTGACGGGGACATCGCGGCGAGGGAGCGCGGGGGCGGGCAGGAGGCCAAGTACGACGAGCTGTTCCGCCGGGACGAGGAGATGACGCAGTTCATCGACCGGTACCCGGAGCTCAGGAAGAAGGAGTTCGCCGAGCAGACCGTGAGAGGCACGCGAGGGGGGGTTAGGGGGGGGGGCTGTGCCGCGCACCACCGGCCCCCGTGCCCCGCAAGACCTGATGCCTCCGCCGCGACGCCGGCCCCCTAGCTGCCCCCGTCGCTCGCCGCTGCGCCCGCCCTCGAATCTCCCCCTCTTCTTCCCCTCCCACGCCCGCAGCGCGCCAAGGAGACCATCGTGGCCCTGCTCGAGCACATCAGCTCCGGCCTCGCCCGGGAGCACAGCATGCCCTCCATGGAGGAGCACAAGGAGATGGCAGAGGAGCTCGAGGACAAGGAGCAGGAGCTCGCGGCAAGCCGGTACACCGAGGAGCACCTGCAGGCGGAGCTCTCGAGGCGCCGCGCCGAGTTCGAGAAGGTCACGCGGATCGACAAGGACGTCACCTCGGAGACCAACACTCTGCGGAGCAGGATCTCGGTGATGCAGGCGGAGATGTCGGTGTTCGAGGACGTCGACCGGCTCCGCTCCGCCGCGGAGAGCACCCTTTCGGACCTGGAGCGTCGCCGCGACGCCTACAAGGCCCGGCGGGACCGGGCCAAGGGCCAGCTCCGCGCCCTGGCGGCGGAGTACCACCGGGAGAAGGCGATGCTGGACTCGCACGACGTCGACGCGAGCCTCCTACGGCTCGAGGAGAAGCTGCGGACCAAGGAGGGGCACGTGCAGGCCGCCAAGGAGTGTGAGGCCGCGTCCGCGCGCCGCGCCCGGGCCCCGTAGCCTCCCCCGCGACCCCGCGCAGCGCCCGGGCCCCGCAGCTTGGCGATGAGCCGCCCACCGCCGCCTTCCCCCCTCTCGCGCCCCGCCTCGCAGTCGTGGCGGAGAAGGGCCGCCACACCGAGTTCCGCGCCCTCAAGGCCCGCACGCTGGAGCTGGTGGCTGAGATCAACGAGCGGCTCAAGGAGTCGGCGGGCCGCATCGTGCCGGTGGGCGCGCTCGCGTGAGGGCGGACCAGCGGGCCGCGGTGACGCGAGGTGCGTGCCGGAGGTCGGGGCGGGGGGGGGGAAGCGAATGCACCGGATCGCTCGATTCGCACGAGAGGCCTCGCAGGCACACACCATCACACGAAGCTGGCACGCATCAGAAGGGGGCTGTCGTCCGGGGTAGGTCACAGGTCGTCGTCCTCGTCAGCGCCAAAGGGGTCCGCGCCCCCGGCGCCCGACGACGCCGCTGCGGGCGAGGCAGCCGGGGCGGGCGACGGCGACGGGGACGCCGCGGGTGCGGGGCCCGCCTTCGCCGTGACGGTAGACCCCGCGGCAGCGGCCTCGGCCGGCTTGGTGCGCGTCTTGGGCTTGCCTCCCGGGCGGAAGAGGACGATCTCGTGCTGCTTGAAGTACCTCCGGTCGTCCTGATCGATCAGCACCAGGTTCACGAAGTACTCCACGCTGAAGACGCCCTCCACCTTGCGGTACGTGGGTGTGAGGTCGTAGGCCTCGAGGAAGAGCCGGAGCGGGACCACGGTGCCGCGGGCGGGCACGCCGTCCATGACCTCGTACTTGCACAGTGTGTCGCTCTCCGAGTAGGCCACGCCGCGGGTGCGGGTCTTCTCACGGCGGATGATGGCGAGCTCCATGTGCTTGAGCCTGAGCTGCACCAGGCGGAAGTACACGCGGCCGGTGAGGGTGTCGTTCAGGGCGTAGTGCTCCCTGTCGTACTCGAACTCGATGTGCAAAAACTCCTCGATCCCAACCTCCATCTTGATCTTCGTGTCGCGCGCCGGGTGCGACGCGCGCTGCTCCACCGCGAGCTCCACCGACTTGTCCGCCACGGGCGCGGCCCCCGCGGCCTTGGCCTTGACCACCACGCGCACGTAGTAGCGAACCCGGACGTTCACCCCGTAGAACGTCTCGTGGGGCATGGCCGCCGCCGGGAAGTTGAAGTGGAACGTGGACGTGTCTGCCATGCGCCCGGGCCCGGACAGCAGCGTGGTGGCCTTGAGGAACTCGCCCGAGGACGACCTGTCGTGGTACTGCTCCAGAACGCCCACCAGGTCCGCGTGGATCCCGCCGTGCTCCAGCGCGCCCGCCGGCTGCACCTCGCACGAGCCCTTCACGTCCTCCCCGTCGTGGTACACGAGGCACGTGAGCGCGCCCGACTCCCCGGTGTCAAACATCTTGGTCTTGCGGCCAGTCGTATCCGTCAGCCGGACGCTGACGATCGCCTGGCTGCCCCAGCCGAGCCATGACTGCGCGGAGCGGGCACGAGCAAGCGAGTGTCATGGCTCGGACGCCGCGCGGGGTCCTTTGCGCGCAGCGCTCGTTGCGGGACGCTGCCTCCCTTTGTGGCCGCGCGACGGACGAGCAGGCGGCCGGCCCGCGTCCAGCGCGCGCGGGCGGGAGCATCCAAGCGCAACAGCCGCGTCGCGGCCGGCCCAGGGCGCCGGCGCCCCGTGCGGCTCCGAGCCACGCCCAACATCAATGATCCCGGGCGCCCGCGGACCTCCAGCGGCACCCTTGCACCGCCAGCTGAGCCTGCATCTCCCACCGTGCCACCATCGCTCTCACAAGGGCCATCGCGTCCGCCCGGGGCTAGATGCCGTCCGGAAGGTGGGGAGCGGGGCTGGTTTTCGCGGCGGCTGCAGGTGACCCCAAACTTGAAGCTCTGCCCCGGCCCAGCGGCGGTGCTGGGCGCCGTACGGGCGGCCCCGCGGCGATGTTTGGTGCAAGGATGCTGTGTGATGGTACACGCAAGCGGTTAGGATTCAAAGAGACCAAGCGTGGGGGCGGCGGCGCATCAGCCCGTCGCGGCGACCTTGCCCTCCTCCCCAAAGGTGGCGTCTGCGAGCGTCTTGGAGTATCCGGGCGAGCAGAACTCCACGACCTCGACGGGATATGCGTCGCAGATGACGTCCACGAGCTCCTCGACGCCCGGGTCTCCCTCGGCGTCGAGCGCAAGAATGCTCTTGAGCCCGCCGCCGGACACGAGCTGCCTGCGCTGGGCCGCGTCAGACGGGACGACGCGGGCGACCTGCGCCAGGACAGCGCGGCGCACGGCGAGGGGGGCGGGTGCCAGGAGCGGGAGCATGGCCGGGAGGTGCGCGCAGTGCGGCAGGGTCCCAAGCAGCGCCCGGCGCGCCTTGTCCCGCAGGTCCGGGGACGCCTCCTCGTGCACCAGGGCGCCCAGCATGTGCCTGAGGCAGTCCGCCTCGGCGAGGAGCCTGGCGTGCTCCGCCCCGTGCCGCCCCATGTGCCCCAGGGCCCACACCGCGGCGGCCTTGACGTGGTCCTCCGGCTCGTTCACGAGGGCGTCCCGGGCCGCCGCGGCGCCCGATCCGGCGAGGACGTCCATCGCGAGCGTCTCGGAGAAGGATGCCATGAACCCCAGCGCCATCACGCCCGGGAGTCGGGCCGCGCCGTGCGACGACTGCAGGTAGTCAACCAGGTGGCCCACGCCCTGCGCCTGCGACACCAGCCCCGCGAGCGACTCGGCGTGCTTCACCACCTCCCGAACCGCCACGGCCGCGTTGCGCTGCGTCCCCGGGTCGGCGTCCTGAAGCAGCCCCAGCAGCGCCGGGAAGACCGCCGCCTCCACCAGCAGCTCCGCCAGGTCGACGTTGTGCTTGGCGACCTGCGCGAGGCACGCGCAGACCTGCCTCCTGACCCGCGCGTCGTCGTGGGCGAGCAGGGCGGAGAGCTGGAGCGGCACGCCGGCGTCGCACACAGCGTCGGCGAGCTCCGGCGCGTGCTTGGCCACCTCGCACAGCGTCACGATGCACGTACGCTTGAGAGACGGCTCGGGCTCCTTGAGCGACGCGGAAAGGAGCGGCACGGCGCCGGCCTCAACCACTGCGGAAGCGAGCTCGGCCGAGTGCCCCGCGATGACGCCCAGCGACTTGGCCGCGGCCTCGCGTACCGTCGCGTCCTGGTCCTCGAGGCACGCGACCAGCACGGCGGCCGCCCCGGCGTCCACACAGCACTGGGCGAGCTCGGCCGTGTGCCGGCTCACCGCCCTCGCAACGTACGCGCCCGCGCGCCGGTGGTACACGGTCGCCCCCTCCGCCCGCATGGAGTGCACCAGCTCCTGAAGCACCCGCGTGGTCACGAGCTCGGTCGCGAGCTCCGTGGAGTAGTGTGCCAGCCTTCCGAGGGCCAGCGCCGCGGTCTGCTGCACCGACGGGATCTGCGGAAGGCGCCAGACGGTCGAGCCGGCGAAAGACTCGGTGGCATACGCTGCCCGTGGCAGGGCGGGGGAGCTGGACGGCTGCCAGCGGGGCGGGGCTCGGGGGCGCGCAAGCCGTTGCGGGGCCGCGGAGCCCGACAGGCCGCGGCCGCTGCCAGCCGCAGCCGCAGCCCTGCGGCGTGGCTCACCTTGTCATGGAGCAGCCGCTTGAGCTGCACGACGGCGCCCTCGTCGAGGAGGCTCTCAAGGTAGTGCGGCTTGGATGCCATGTCCGCCACCTCGGTCACGAACTCAAGCCGTGACCTGTGGTACCTCTCAAAGCAGGCATGTGCCACGCGGTGGGCCATGGGGGCCCTGTCGTTTCGGCAGCCCGGTCAGCGTGTGCGTGCGAGGCCGCGTCCGCCTTGACGCCGCTCTGTCTAGCCTCGCACGAGACCACAGCCAAAGGCAGCCTGCGGCCAGCAGCCCGATGCTCGTCCCCGTGCGGTTCTGCTCCCCGGCCCCGGCACGGCACGCTGTCCTCGTGCACGCGTGCCCCCGGCACAGCTGCGACAGCCGAGCGAGGCCGCACGGTCGCTCACCGTCGCGCACCAATACCGCCGGCGAGCCGCAGCGCCCCCTTTTGTGTCCGGAGGTCAGTTACCCCTTTGCAGGGCGTGTGCGCGGCCCAGCGGCTGCTGGGGACGGGGGCGGCCGTCCCCCTAGGTGTCCCCTACATCGCCGCCGAGCCCGCGTCCGTCGGCCCCGCCTTGCCCAGAGGCAGCCGGGAGCATGGCCTGTGCCTGGGTCGTGCGACGATCCAAGCCCTTGCGCGGGGGGCTCAGGCTCCGCTGGCTGGCCCGAGGCCGTCGTCCGCAGCGTCCGACCCAAGCCGGCCAGGGCGCCGCCGCAATGGGCCGCGACGACATGTCTCGGCCAAGCAGGGGCAGAGCCCGTCCTACCCAGCCTGCGGCCTGTGCTCGCAGAGCCGATCGCAGCAGCGACGAGCAGTGACCCCGGCCGCTCTCAACCCCCCCCAGCCCTGGCGGTGGCAGCAGGCAGCCGTGTGGAGTCGCTTTGAGAGTGATCTCCTGACCCCCGTGCACGTGGAATTTGTGTGCCATCGTTGAGTGCGCCTGGAATGTGGCCATCAAGGTCACAAGCTTGGGTCGCACGCGATTTGGGGTGACTCATGCTTTAATCCAAACCTTGAATGCAGAACACATGGTTGTTGAGTCTTTGGCCGGGCGCGCGTGACGTTCAGCCGCGCCGTTGCCCGAGCACTCTGCGGCGCCACGTGCGAGACCCCTGTGTACCAGCTTGCAGCAGCAGCGATCCTCAGTCACAGTCTGCGGCGGAGCTAGAGGGCGACCGCCCCAGACAAGCCAAACAACAGCGACTTTGCGGGCCGACGAGCGAGCCGCAATGGCCTACACGCTCACGATTGTCAGCGGCCGCGGCCTCGGCACGCACTTCTTGGTCAAGGCGTGAGCCAGGCCTATCTCCCAGCCTCGCCGGGCGTTTGCAGGGGAGCGTCAGGGCGAGACCCCAGTCCGTGAAATGTGCGAGCAGGACGTCCAGCCCAGCAGCAGCAGGCTCGGCCCCCTCCACCCATAGTGGTCCTTTGCGCGGTTTCCCTCGCTCGCAGCATCACGACGATCGGCAGGGAACGCGTGGACGTGGTCCTCGACAGGGATGACACCGTCATCAGCAGGATGCACGCAGTGAGCTCGATTTCGGTTTCCGCAGACAGCTTGCCTTCACCCAGGCCCCTGCGGGCCTGCAGTCCCGCTCGGAGCCGCATCAGCCTGCGGGCTCGTAAAGCATAGGATGATCTGCGGTCTGGGCGCACTGGGCATCCCACAGGGCTCGGACGCGACGCTGCTATGCGCTTCTTTGACCTGCCCACCGAACGACGACACGGCTCGCCTCTGCCCTCCGCAGATCCTCGAAGTCACGCCGTCTCAGGGCCTGGTTGTGTTCTCCGACCGCTCCCAGCACGGCTCCGTGGTCATCCGGGCCAGCGGTGAGCGCCTGCACGTCAAGGGCCGGACTGCGGAGGTCGGAGACTCGTCCGGCAGCGTTTTGCTTGGCGAGCGCGACCAGATCCAGCTCGGAGGCGTGACGCTTGCGCTGGAGCGGCTGACAGCGGACAGGCTAAGGGACGAGGAGGTCGAGGAGGAGGCAGCGGCCGTGGTGGCCGGGTTTGGCGGCGCCGTCCACGAACAGAACAACGGTGGTGAGGCCGTGCTCACCGGCGGGAGCGGGGCTGCCGCCGGGACGCTGGCCGCAGGAACGTCCGAGGCTGGCACCAAGAGCGGTGCAGGAGGGGGCAAGGGGGCCGGGTCGGACCGGGACCTGGGAGTCACGCCACCCTGACGCGTTGCGCTGAGCGTTGCGGCGGGTGGAGCCGCCTCTGGGCCCGTCCCGGAGGGCATCTTGGCCATCGGCGCCGCCAGTGGGGCGTCGTGTGTCGCGCTGAGGCTGGGGGCTCCGAATGGTGCGCCCGGGGGCGAGCCCAGGGCCGGCCGCCCGTCGAGGATCAGTGTGCGCGACCTTGCTGCCGATCGCCCGGCAGGCTTGACGCCGCCCGGGGCGCCCGCCTGGACTCCGCACGCCGGGCGAGGTCATGACGATGTTGACCTGCCCGTGGCAGGGTCGTTCGTTTTTCTCTGCGCGTCTGCGATCCAGGAGGAGCATGTTGCCGTGGCTCTTCCACGAGTGACTTGCGATCCTCCGTTCCCGCTGCCCGGCTGCCCCGAGCACGCCCGCAACCTGCCTGGAAGTGCCCGCAGCACACCCCACACCTCGCGCTGGCCTTCCTTGTCCCGCGAGCCCGGTCGCCCCCGTCCCAGGGCGCTCGCAAGCCGGCGAGCGTGGTCGCTCATGTCAACCGCCCGTGACGGCCGATGAGCGACGACGGTTGGCCCGCTCGCCGCCCCTAGCGCGTCGGCGGCCGCCCTTTCGCGCCCATGCGGAGGATGCGCCACCACTTGATCGAAACCCGCATTGCGCACGTCGCGCGCGCGCTTCATGGCACTCGGGGGCGATGACGCACGGCATTTTGAGCGGCAAGTCACTCGCTCTGGCAGTACCGCAGAGCCTCCGCCCCGGTCCTATCCGGCTTCCCCCGCTCGCCTGCGGGCGCGCGCGGCGCGCGCCTTCGACCCTGTGCGCGAAGAGCGGCACCGCTGGTCGGCCCGGCGGCTGACAGATGCGAAGATCCGAAAGCTTCAGCCCCGGGACATCCTGTCGATGTTGGCCACCTCAAGCAGAGGCCATCGCGAAGGGCAACGCCGCTCCCACGGGCGCTACGCGGCACTCCGGGCGTCGTGAACGCCAACGCCCGTTGGTGACTGGTTAACAAGGCTCGGCTGACGGGTCTGAGGCAGCGCTGCTGACCTATTACAGCTTTTGAGCGCCCGGCGTTATCGGCGACCCGCGGACTCGGCGGCGATGTCGTACATCCTGACCATCGTGAACGGCCGAGGGCTCGGAACAAAGTTCATCGTCAAGGGGTGAGCGCGTGTCGGGGGCAAGGGGCGCCGCCCAGTGCCGCTCGCGGGTGCGGGCCGGTCGCGAGGTGTCCTCATCCTTCCCGCTGCTCGCCGCTGCCCGCAGGATCACGACCCTCGGCCGCGAGCGCGTGGACGTGATGCTGGATAGGGACGACACCGTCATCAGCCGCATGCATGCCGTGAGTCCCTGGCGGCGAGGGCTGCTGTCGCTGCGTGGTTTGCTTGTCGTTGTTCTTGCAGCAAGCCCCGCTACCCCCTCAACCTCGCGCAGGTGATCGAAGTGACGTCGTCAGAGGGGCTCGTTGTGTTCTCTGACCGCTCCCAGCACGGATCCATGGTGATCCGCGCCAGTGGAGAGCGCCTGCATGTCAAGGGGCGGGCCGCCGGCCCTGGCGACCCCTCCGGGAGCGTTCTGATGAGCGAGCACGACCAGATCCAGCTCGGTGGTGTGACCCTGGCCCTGGAGCGGCTGACAGCGGACAGGCTGAAGGAGGAGGAGGTGGAGGAGGAAGCAGCGGCCGTGGTGGAAGGCTTCGCTCCCGCGAACCCGTCCGCGGGCTCGCGCACGTCCGTGACCGGCGGCGCAGCCGATCTCGGAGGGACCGCATCGTCGGCTGTTGCCGCTGCGCGTGCCCGCCCGGGTGGAATCACCATGTGAGCCGGAGGGAGCGGCGGAGGGGTGTGGTTCGCCGCCCCGCCGACTTCCGACCCGCGCCGCGCGGCCTCGAGCCGCTCGGCCGGGTCGCTTGTGACTTCATCCGTGCGCCGCGCGCCTCGTGCTCTTTCTGTGTCCGTGGCCGATGCTGCCTCGTCGTTTTGCGTGAGCGCTCGTTTGCTCGGAATCAGGATCGGCCATCACGCCGGAGACCCAGCGCGCGTTCACACGCACGCCCAAGAGAGGGAGTCACACGAAGCCAGTCGTACACCACGCAGTCAGCAGCCTCTGGTCAGTCAACGCTCAGACGTGAGAGAGAGCTCGCCTGCCGAGCGAGCCGAGCGCGTCGTCCGACATCGCCCCCATCGAGTGCGACACGAAGAATGGCTCCGCGTCCGATGGGGGGCCGGCAGCCAAGAGCTGAGAGAACGGGTGCGAGAAGAGCGCCTCGGCCTCCATATCCGAGCTACGGCGCATTCTCCTGGGCACAGCCTTTGCACCGTCGCCGCCGTCCGCCGCCCCCGCGGCCTCCACCGACACCACCTCGATCGTTGTGTGACCGAGCATGATGTTGTCACCCGGAGACATCTCGTGCTCTTCGATGTCCGACCCCTGGCGAAGCGTTGCCGTCGGCTCCCGCTCGCCGGCCCGGACGTACCACGTGCCGTTCCTGGACGAGTCTGTGTACACCAGCGCCCCGTCCTCACGGACGGAGAATGTGCCTGCGTTCGCTTGGCAGCAACAGGACTGGCTATGGGACGCAAGACGCCGCAGGGCTCGGGCAACACCAGGACCAGACGGAATCGACGAGCAGATTGGCGCGCCGCTTGCCAGGGCCTTGGAGCCCCACTGCCCGACCCCCAGCGACCGCAACCGAGGGCACGGGACGCATGATTCGCTCACCGTGCACC
>Ga0136560_1001444_pt1 | contig 12255 bp, 7 predicted proteins | sample AntRauMeHopE1497_FD_104925 | JGI IMG/M metagenome (GOLD analysis project Ga0136560, IMG submission 104925) | Saline lake microbial communities from Rauer Islands, Antarctica - Metagenome Hop E1 #497 | ecosystem: Environmental > Aquatic > Non-marine Saline and Alkaline > Saline | place...
GGAGCAAGGTGATCGTTGCCTTCGGCCGCGTCATCTCCGTGGGCGGCAAGCGGCCACCCGGCGCGCCCCAGGCCTCCGCGCTGGGCTCCATCGCCCGCGCCCTCACCCCCGCGAGGCCGCAGGTGGACCCGGCGCAGCTGGCTCTCGCCCGCCGGGCTCTCTTCCGCGCCCGCGTCTTCAGCCGCCCCAGGGCTCTGCTCTGCATCTTCGGCGGGGCGGGCGGCCTTCACGACCTGCTGGTTCCCGAGCTCCGCGCCCTCATCCGCCGCGGGGCGGTGACGGCGGCGGTGGCGACGGGGGCGATGCTGCTGGACGGCGGCACCAAGGCCGGGGTGATGGACATGGTCGGCGACGCCATCGTGGGGAAGCCGCGGTCGAGCCTGCGCGTGCTCGGGGTGGCGCCCGACGGGGTGGTGGACAAGCCCGAGGTGGTGGGGAGCTCCGAGGCGGAGGCGGCCAAGGAGGCGGCGGGGGCGGACGCGGCGGCCAGGGCGAAGAAGGAGGCGGAGGACACGAGGTCGCGCGCGGCCAAGGGGGAGGAGGAGGCGCGGCGGACCGAGGCGGAGAAGCGGGAGGCGGAGGACTCTTCCATCCTGGCGCGGCTGATGGGGGAGCGGCGCCGCAAGATGCAGGCGGCGGAGGCCAAGGCGAAGAAGGAAGAGGCCGCCCCCACCGTGTGGCGGTGCCCCCTGGAGCCCAACCACCCGAGCTTCCTGCTCACCCCGAGCACCGACTGGGGGTCGGAGACCAGCACCATGGCCACGGCCATCGCGGTGCTCCGCCCCAAGCTCCCCACCGTGGCCGTCCTGGCCAACGGCGGCCTCATCGCCAAGCAGGAGGCCCTCACCGCGGTGCGGTCGCGGGTCCCGCTCATCACCCTGGCCGGGTCCGGCCGGCTCGCGGACAGCATCGCCCGCATGGCGTTCCAGCGAGCCAAGGCCGAGGGCCACGTGATGTCGTCGGTGGCCGCGGCGGCGATCGACGCGTCCCAGGTCGGGTCCAGGCCGTCGGGCGGCGCGGGAGGCGGGGCTGCTAGGGACGACCAGTCGTCGCCTTCCCTCATGGCCCGCCCCAAGGCGTGGCGCGATACCAAGAGCGGGGTGAAGGCGGCGGAGGAGGACGCGGCGCTGGTGGAGATCGCCAGCTACGCGGACCTGCACGTGCTGTCCATCTCCGAGCCGCCCACCGTGCTCCAGGACCTCATCCTGGCTCTCGTGGACCGGGAGAGGCGCCGGGGGATGGCGGCGGCGGGGAGGTGGGATGAGGCGGGGCTCCGGGGGTCCGGAAGGGACGACGCGGCGGCGCGGCGCACGGCGTGGCTGGCTCTACCGGTGCCCCTGCTGGTGTGCGGGCCGGACGAGCCGGCGTCGTCGGCCAATGACGGGGGGCGGTGGGGCCTCGTGGACCGGTACGGTCTGGCGGCCGTGGCGTCCGCCGCGAGCGCCGAGGCGGCGAGCGAGGATATCAGGCACGCGGAGGCGGATGACGAGGATGACGAGGATGACGAGGACGACGAGGATGACGAGGATGAGGGAGGCATGGATGGCGGGGGTGATGAAGATGACGAGGAGGAGGAAGAGGAAGAGGACGGCGGATCGGACGAGGAGGACGGACAGGGAACGCCCCTGGACGCGGGAGAGGTGCACATGCACGCTGGGGATGAGTGAGCAACAGGGTCAGAAAAACGGCACGTGATGACTGCGCTCGCCCGCCCGGCACGTGCTGGATCCTTGCGCGTGCCAGTATCACAAGCATTGCTGCCATCTCTGCCTATAGACCGTGGGGCGAGCCAAGGTGCGACTGACGACGGCTCTGCAGGCGTTGTCGCAGTTCTCGTCGCCAACGTGGTGTTGCACTCGTCGCGGCAGGCCAGCAAACATGCGCCTCATCGTGCAGGCAGACGGTGACAGCGTCGGGGAGTGGACCGCGCACTATGTGCAGGAGCGGATCCGCGCGTTTGCTCCCACCGCGGAGCGGCCATTTGTGTTGGGTACGACGCTACTGCAGTTGGCCTGCCACGCTCTGACGCCGCGCCTCGACAGACCCCACGATCCATGAAGCTCGAAGCGTAATGATCTCGTCAATCGTCGCAGGCTTGCCCACGGGAAGCTCGCCCCTGACCACGTACAAGGTGAGCAGGCAGTTCGCGGCCACCAGGCTTTTCGTTGCCCCGCTGCTCCCGTGCCCCCGAGCCCAAGCTCGCCTCGCTCTGCAAACCTCATTGCAGAAGCTCGTCGAGTTGCACAAGGCGGGCAAGCTGTCCTTCGAGCACGTCGTCACCGTCAACATGGACGAGTATGTCGGGCTGCCCCCCACCCACGAGCAGTCCTACCATGCGTTCATGTGGAAGAACCTGTTCGAGCACATCGACATCAAGCCTGAGAACGTACACATCCTGAATGGGATGGCCGATGACCTCCAGGCCGAGTGCGACCAGGTGAGGGCGGCCGCGGCTTGCTGTAAGCCGCGTCGCGCGCAGGCCCGCTCGTGTGCCGCTCACTCTGCCGTGCCTTCGTTGTGATCCACCTGTCTGGGCGCAGTACGAGTCCATGATCGAGGACCTTGGCGGGATCGAGCTCTTCCTGGGCGGCATCGGCCCCGACGGCCACATCGCCTTCAACGAGCCCGGGAGCTCGCTTGCGTCCCGCACGCGCGTCAAGACGCTTGCCTACGACACCATCGTTGCCAACTCGCGGTTCTTCGGCGGGGACATCGCCAAGGTGCCGACCATGGCCCTGACGGTCGGCGTCGGCACCGTCATGGACGCGCGCGAGGTGCTCATCCTCATCACGGGGGTGTCCAAGGCCCTCGCGCTGCACAAGTGCATCGAGGAGGGGGTGTCGCACATGTGGACGGTGAGCTGCCTGCAGCAGCACCCCCGCGCCTGCATCGTCTGCGACGAGGACGCCACGCTCGAGTGCAAGGTCAAGACCATCCGCTACTTCAAGGGCCTCCAAGACACGCAGCTGAAGCTGCTGCAGATGCCGATGCGGGGCTACTCGGGCATGCTTTCGCGGTCCTCGTCGTCGGGGATGCCCATGTCCAGCGCCGCTCGCATGGCCGTGCAGGAGGCCCGTGGCCAGAAGTTGAGCGCATCTGCCGTCATGGCCGCCATGTCAAGGGCTGCGGAGCGGCTTCAGACCGCTGATGAGCGGAGCGTGTCCAGCATTGACGCTGCCACCGCGTTCCGGGAGCTTTCCGGCGCAGCCAGCTCCTGGGCCGCTGAAGTCGTTGATGCACCAGCCCCGGCGTCATCATCGTCGCGGAGCAGCAAGCGCGGGGCGGAGGACGGCGATGAGAGCGGCGCAAAGCGTTCCAAGGCTGAGTGAGCGAACTTGAGTGACCGCACCCGCGCATTCCTGCAAGAGGCCACATTCGCGTAATGCTGCGGCCTGGCAATCACGCCAGGGTGGCCCCACGGCGGGCTCACGGAGCGCTTCATGGTGGTAGAGCCAAACCGACGTCGTCACGGCTGTGCCGGCACGGTCCGCGCTCGTCGGGCTCCCGGCACCCCCAGGCAGCCAACCCCGCTCGCCCTCAGTAACCATGGTGAGAACGATTCCCGTGCCGATATGCTGGCGCGGCCGGCTACCGCCCTGGGGCGCTTCTTTGCTTGGCGGGCAGCCCCTGCGCGGGCCGCCGTCCAGTACCTGCTCGGCGCTTGCCGGCTGGATGGGGCCGCTGTGCATTCCTTGAGTGCCCCCAGCGCACCGATTCAGCAGCAGCCAGGGGAGGGGCAGAGAGCGGGGCGCACGGAGGTGTCTGGCTACGAAACAAGCCCGCGGGGCGCGCTCGGCGGCGGCAAGCACCGCCTCGGGGGCCTCGAGGAGGCGCATGCACGGTCTACACGCGCTTTGAGATCCTTGCTTGACCGTTGTCGCAGGGACGCGTTCGCACCAAGACCGTCAAGCGCTCGGCGCGTCTCATCGTGGAGCGCTACTACGCCAAGCTGACCATGGACTTCCACGTCAACAAGCGCGTCTGCGACGAGGTGTCTGTCACCCCGTCCAAGCGCATGCGCAACAAGATTGCCGGCTTCGTGACCGTGAGCTGCCTTGGCTGTCGGCCTTGACGCCGGGCGCTCGAGCATGGTTCTGTTCTCCGCGCGCGGCAGCCTGCCGGCCACGCCTGCATGAGTGTCTCGCTTCCTTCCTTTCGCGCAGCACCTCATGCGCCGCATCGAGCGCGGAGACAACGTGCGCGGCATCTCCCTCAAGCTTCAGGAGGAGGAGCGCGAGCGCCGCATGGACTACGTCCCCGACGTGTCGGCCCTCAAGCCGATCGAGGAGGTTGCCGTGGACAAGGACACCAAGGCCATGCTCGAGGAGCTTGAGCTCTCCTTTGCCGCTGGCATCAAGGTGGACAACGGGAACAAGTCCCGCCGGCCCCGCCGTGACTGAGCGTGCCGCTGAGGCGCTCTCTTCCTCTTCTTCTCTCCTTCTCGTCGTGAAGGTACCGTGGTGCGGGGCGATGGGGCTCGCCCGTGCTGCGCTTCGGTTCGGGGTTGTGATGCGTGCGGCGGTGGATGCGCGCCGTGCTTGCTCTTGCCTCGCACAATCAGCTCTGGGGTGGCAAGGTCGGCTGCTTGCGCCGCGAGCACGCTTCACGCACACGTGCCCGCGCGTGCTGGGCTGCTCGCGAGGCGGCCAGCCTCGCTGATCAGAGCACCGCGGCTGCGCTGTCCAGGGCAGAGATCGTCGCCATTGCCGCCGCCGGCTCGAAGCCAGCCGCCAGCACGACGTCGCGAGCCACGCGCCTGTCGCCGGACGCCACCATCGTCCCGAAATCGCCGCTTAGCCTGACCGTGTGCGCCGGCTTGTCGCCAGAGGGCATGTCGGCGATGAGCCCGCCGGGGCGCCTCGCAAGGCGCGGGGCGGAGGCCCGCTGCGGGTCGATCCCCGCGCCGCTCGGCAGCGCGGCGGCGGCCACCGTCGCCGCCGCATGGAAGGCCGCGTGCGCCGCCGGGTCCGGCATGGAGAGCACGCCGATGCCGCCGTCGGTGTCGCAGGCGAGGACGCCGAACCGCGGCCTCGCCTTGGCCGACAGCGGCTCGGCCGACCCCGTGGCGTCGTCCGTCGGGTGGAGGCGGATCCTGACGAGGGAGGTGATGGGGGCGCTGGAGCGGAGGCCGGACCCGGCCACGAGGCGCTTGCCGTGCGCCCGGGAGACGTGGAAGACCAGAGCGTCGCCGTCCACGGTGGTGGCCACGATGCCGGGGCGCCCGCCGCGGCTCAGCATGGTCGTGGCCAGGACGGGGAGCGGCCTGTCGTCCGACGCGAGGGTGGTCGGCTCCGTGGTGACGTTGCTCCACTCCACGAGGCGCACCGACTGGGTCAGGTCGCCGATGACGATGTGGGAGCCCGCGACGGAGAGGGAGGTGATCCAGTACCGCGTGCTGAAGAAGCCGGCGTCCTCGAAGCCCTCGAAGGTCCAGCGCATGAGGCGCAGCTGCCTGCCCGCGCCGATGACCACGAAGCTTGCGTGCGGCGTGACGAGCGGCGCGATGGCGGTGACGCCGCGGGAGTGCATCTCCTTGACGGGGAGGCGGGCGAGCTTGACGGCAGCGTTGGCGATGCCCTCGACGCCGAGCTCGCGGCCCACGCGGATGGGTAGCATCCTCGCGTGGGGCCGCTCGTCCTCGCCGCGGGGGAAGACAAAGGTGGTGCCGATGACGAGGATGCTGTCGTTGCTGCGCGCGCGGGAGTCCGCCCGGGCGCTGAGCTCGGCCATGGCCAGGAGGCGCTCGTTGCGCTGCAGAGGGATCTCGCACAGCACGCGGCCGGTGCGGCGCTCGTAGACGCGGACGACGTGGCGCACCTCGAAGAGGGGCGGGGCGTCCTCGGGTCGCATGGGGTGCACCGGGGGGGGGGCCTCCGTGGCCCGCCCGGCAAGGTTCCGGTGCGGCCCGAACTCGTCCTGGCTCGTCTCGGGCCCCCTGTCCGCGAGGCGCTTGGCCTCCTCCGCGGCCTCCTCGTCGGCGTCCTTGGGGACGCGGACCTCGAGCGCGACGGCCACGATGGGGTCGATCAGGGGCTTGGGGATGACCACGACGGAGGAGCCGGGGGGCGGGGGCTTGGGCACGCGCTGCACCTCGGAGACGGCGCGGCAGTAGACGACATGCCGCGGCGTGGCGCCAAGCGGCTGCCTGGAGATGACGGCGTGGCCGGAGACCCACGTGTTGGCGTCGGGCGCGGGGAGGCGGGCGATTGCGAGGAGGCCGCGGTGCGGGAGGATGGCCACGACGCCACGGTGGCAGGTGCGGCTGTGGAAGGAGCAGAGGGAGGCGACGGGGAAGGGGGCGAGGGACGCCGCACCGGGCGTGGCGCTCACAAGGCCGAGGAGCGCGGCCGCGGCGGTGGCGGCCTTGGCGACGGGCGTCCGGGCGGACGAGGCCGCCGCCGCGCCGGGCTGCGGCTTCCCGGCGACGGCGCGGCCGGGGGCGTCGGGCGGGACGAGCGGGACGACGTGCGGCCGGCCGTGGCGGGGGATGACCCAGACCGGCTTGGCACCGAGCACCGCGATGCCCGCGCCCCAGCCGCCCGCGTCGGGGACGGCGACGAGGCTGGGGACGCGAGAGAAGCGAGAGAGCTGCGGGTCCAGCTCGAACGGCCTTGGGCTCGCGTCCGCCGCCGCCCCGGGCGTGCCGGCTCCGTCGCCGGCAGGCGTGGGGGTCGCGTCGGCGACCGCGAGAGCCGGCGTGGACGGGTCACCGCCCGACTCCGAGGGGGTCGCCGGGCCAGCTGCCGCTGCGCCAGCAGCCGCCGCCGCCGACGAGGCATCCGCGCCCGACCCGGCCGGGGTGCCGGTGGCGGACGTCGCCGCCAATGCAGCCTGCTCCGCCGCTGCCGCGGCCACGTCCGTCGGCGGCCCGGTCACGGCGGCGTGGTCGACCCTGACCCAGCGGAGCGCCGAGGCGCGGCGCGCGTCGAGCAGGGCGAGGCCGTCGGGACCGGCCGTCGCCCCCGCACCGGCGGGGGCGGGGCCCGAGGCCAGCTGGAACACGCCGAGGGCGCCGGAGGCCAGGGCGAGGCAGAGGCACGGCCTGCCGGCGACGGGCGCGACGAGGACGTCGGCCGCGTGCATCCCCTCGTCGCCGGGGAGGTCGGCGGCGAGCGGCAGGGACTGCTCGGGCACCCCCAGGGCGCGGCGGGCCATGGCGTCGTCGTCGCACGCCATGACGTCGGGCAGAGCCGCGGCGTCGGGGCAGTCGAAGACGACGTTGCACTCCGGAAGGCTGAGGATCTGGACGCGGCCGGAGCGCCGGCAGATGACGAGGAAGTCGCCGCCCGCCTCCGCCTCCTCGTCCTCCTCGTCGTCCCCGTCCTCGTCCTCGTCGGCTTCAGCTTCGACCGGGGAGCCGCTGCCGTCCTCGTCCACATCGTCCGCGCGATCCGCCGGCCTCCCGCTTCCCTCCTCGTCGGCCGGCTCGGAGGCCTCGTCCGGTCGCGGCCGCTTCCGCGACTCTTCTTCTCCAGAGCTCGCGGCGGCCCCCGGCTCCGCAGCGTCGGCCTCCGCCGACGTCGCGTCGGGGACGATGGCGTCGGCGTCCTCGTCCTCGTCGTCCAGGCCGGGGAGCCCGCCACCGTCCTCGTCGTCGTCGTCGTCGTCGTCGTCCAGGCCGGGGAGCCCGCCCCCGTCGTCGTCCGCGTCGTCGTCTTCAAGCCCGGGGAGGAACGACGCCTCCTCGCCGCTGCCATCGACGCCCCCAGCGGCAGCGTTGCCGGCCGAAGCCGACGATGCTGACTCGTGGGAGCCAGCGCCCGCGGCTCTGCCATCGGGCCCGTCCGCCAGCAGCGAGTCGAACACGTCAGCCGCGCCCATGAGCCCCGAGGCAGGCGGCGGCAGGCCCGGCGATGCCACGGCCGACGGCTCCACGCTGCCCGCCCCGTCGCCGGGCGCCGAGCGGGAAGACGCCGGCGGTCTCTCGCCCGCCCGCGGCATCCACGGCCTCGGCCTCGACACGGGCGTCTGCGCCGCGCTGGCCGGAACGAGGGCGAAGGGGAAGCCGGGGGCGGTGAGCAGCGACCGGTCGGCCTCGGCAGCGGCGGCCTCGACGGCCCTGCGGCGCCTCCACGCGTCGCGCCGCGCCGCTCTCGCCAGGTGCCCCGTGGCGTCCTCGTACACGCAGCACGCGGTGATGGCATCGCCGCGCGCCGCGATCCGTGCCCCGGCGGCCACCTTGATGCCGCCTGCCGCCACCGCGTCCTCGTCCTCCTCGTCCTCCTCGTCCTCGGCCTCCTGCCCCTTGGCGTCCGCGCCGCCGGCCTTCTCGTCCTTGGCCTCGGCCTCCCACACCTCTGCGAGCGTCACGGACCCGTCGCTCAGCCGGAGAGCGACCCAGCCCCCCGCTGCGCTCGCTGCCTCCACCTCCACCCGGCCCGCCGCCTCCTCGTCCACCGCCAGGCAGACCGCGCCCTCCCGGGCCTCGGCCTCCCCCAGGAGCAGGTCCACCCGGGCCGTGCCCCCGGCCGTCAGCACCCTGCCCCCCCTCTCGTGGACCTGAACCCCCGCCGCCCCGCCGGCCACGCCGCCGGCGAAGATGGTCGAACGCCCCGTTACGAAGGGCGCGGCGTCGCCCCGCAGCTCCGCGAGGTTCTTGGCCCCGACGGCGAAGACCCGGGTGCCTGCGCCGTGGGCGAGGAGCAGGAAGGAGTCGAACGGCGAGCCGGCCGCGTCCGTGTCGGTGCCCTCCCGCCCGGAGCCGAAGGAGACCGAGAAGGCCCCCACCATGCCGCCGAGGGGCAGCGGGCTGGACGTGGGGCGGAGCCGCAGGCCCCGGGTGATGCTCAGGAGCGCCCCCGTGCGCCCCTCCCCCGCGCATGCCAGCAGCTCGAAGCCCAGGACCATGCCGGGGCGGGCCGCCTGCTCCGACAGCCGCGTGGTCTCGTGGACGAGGCAGGCGGAGGCGATGGGGGCCGACCCGCGGATCCGCGCGTGCCGGGTGAGGGCGACGACGGCGTCGTCCGGCACGGCGCCGCCGGCGCGGGCGCGCTTGGCGCCGGGGGTGGCGCCCCCGGCGTCGGCGTCGTCGGCGTCTGGTTCGGCCGCTGCGCCCGCGTCGCCCAGCTCCTCGGCGATGTCGTACGACAGGAGGACGCTGTCTCCCGTGCGGGACCCGACGAAGAGCCAGCGCCCGCCCATGGCGGCGAGCGACGCGACCGGGGTGGGCGACGGCCCCGCCAGCGTCACGTCCAGGGCTGCGACGCCGCTGCCGCCGGCGCTGCGCACGAGCGATGCAACCATGGTCTGCCCGTCCCGCGGCACCAGGAGGAGCCGGTCCGGCCGGAGCCACGCCCACCGGCACCCGTCTAGGCGCACGCCCCTGGCGGGCTTGGCCCCCGCCGCCGAGGCCGCCTCCCCCGGGCGCAGCCCCCTCGCCTCCATCGCCGCTGCGAGGGACGGCACCCGCAGGCCCATGGCCTGCGTCATCCGCACGGCTGACGTGTTCACGGTCGCTGCCGCGAACCCGTTCACCGCGCAGCCGATGGCCCGCCCCTGCGAGGCGTACAGCACGGCGTTGCTGGAGAGCACCACGGCGCCGCCGATGGGGCCGTCCACAGGCACTACCGCGAAGCTGTCGTGCGGGAGCGCCTCGGCCACCCACGAAAGCTGCGAGGAGCGCGGCCCCGCGCCCCCCGCCGCGCCGTCCTCGCCGTCCTCGTCGTCGTCCTCGTCGTCCCCCGGCGCCTCGTCGCCCGCCCCGGTCATAGCGCCGTCGGTGCCGAGGCCGGGGGCCGATGCGCCGCCGGGCCCCCGGGCCGCGCCCGCTGCGCCCCCCGGCCTCAGCGCGCCGCCGAACGACCGCCGCGGGATGGCGGGCGCGTCCTCCGGGTCGTCCATCGACACGGCGGCGAGCAGGCAGGAGTGCGCGACGTGGCCCAGCCGGGGGCCGCTCGTGGGCGTCGACTCCACCAGGACGGCGAGCGTGGGGCGCACGTAGCCGGAGAGGAAGCCGACGGCGCGGACCGAGCCGGCGAGGCCCGAGGGGCCGACGTCGGCCAGGGAGAGGAGGCGGGGGCGGCCGTGCAGGGCGGAGGCGAGCGACGCCACCTCGGCGGAGGAGCCGGCGAGGGCGTGGGCCCCGTCCGGGGAGGTCCCCGACGCCGCGGGCGGCGGCAACGCCGAGCGCCGGAGTGGGATGATGCCGATGGCCTCGCTGGTCACGACCTGGGCGGTGCACCGGTGGCCGGGATCGACGGCTAGCTGGCTCATCGTCTGCGCGGCGGTCGGCGTCGCCGTGGGCGCGAACGACGGGACGTGCACGCAGGACGCCGAGGTCACGTGCTCCTCGAAGCTGACCAGGGAGAGCGTGACCAGGCGCAGGGACGAAGGGTCAAGGCCCAGGATCGAGGTCCGGCCCCCCTCGAAGGACACTGCCAGGACGTCACACGTCCGCCTCCCGCTGACCGCGAGCGATGCGTTGCCCTGTAGGACAACCCGGCGCACGGAGGTCGGCCGCTCGGCCAGGGGCAGAGTCGAGACGAGCTCAAGCTTCGCTTTCCCCGTCTCAAGGCCCTCTGAGCCCAGCGCCGGCCGAAGCGCGAAGACATCCAGCCCCGTCGCCCGCGCCGCAACTAGGTTTCGGGACCCGAGACCTGCGAGATCCGCGAAGCAGGCGTCCTCGATGCCGGACGGCGGCAACAGCTCGCGGTGGGCGAGGTGCATCGCGGCCCCGACCGCCTCGCGTGAGCAGGTCGGGCGTCCCGGTGCGCGGGTGGGAAGCGTGTGCGCCGTTTGGACCAGGGAACGCAGCGGGGCCAGCGCAGCCAAAAGTCATAAGCCACACAGTCATACAGTCTTCCAGGAATCATGCAAAGCGCCACAGTAAAATCGCGAATGCCAAAGGCAGAGCGGAGCTGTTCCGACCCGTTTGCGGCCGAGGCGGCATCGGCCTCACCCGGCTCCGTGGCTGAGCGACGGCCATGGCAAGCAGCTCCACTTCCCGCATGATGGAGGCCCTGGACTCTGACAAGGAAAACATGTCGGCTACCGGGGGCAAAACGTCGGGGCGTTCCAGGCTTCCGACCTTGTCCGCGTCAAGCACCAAGCGCGTGGCCGCAGCTAAACGCCATGCCAACGGCACCGACGGGAGCGAGGCCAAGAGGGCCCGCACTGCCGATGCAGGGGCCGCCTCAGCGCTGCGCACGACGCGGCAGCGCGGTACGGCAGCGCTCAGCAAGACTGCTCGCACCGGCCGAACCCTGGCGTCGCGTGGTGGTGCTTCGTCGTCGTCCGCGGCATCGCTGGCGTCATCTTCGTCCTCCGTTCGCTCAGCCAAGACGGCGGCGGCCGGGCGCACCCGCACCACGACTCGCAACGGTCGTGCGGCCAGCGCTCACCCTTCCCGCTCTCGGCGCGGGGCACCCGCTGCCGGCGACGACTCAGACGAGGACGATGTGTCTTTCACGGCAGAATCGCACCCGCACACCTACCAGATTGCCGCGGCACTGAGGGCAGACCTGGACGTGAAGGCGTTCGGGCCGAATTACAAGCGCGCCTTCCAGGATCCTCCGAGCCACGAGGCCTTCATGAAGTACCACGGAGCGACTCGTTTCAAGAAGGACACGGAGGTAGCCCATAAGTTGCGCCAGCGCGCCGTTGATGCGGTGACGGACCTGATGCGGCGGCGCGACGAGGCCCTGGCCATGCTCGACGGCTTCGAGGGGGGCATGCGGCAGGCAAGGGAGACGGTGGAGGACCAGTCCCGGGCCCTGCGGTCGGAGCGGGAGGAGGCGCAGGCCGTGGTGAAGGCCCTGCGCCGCGACCTGGAGGACGTTCGCGCGGACCTGGGGGCGGCGGAGGAGGACCGGGACGCGACCAAGGCCGCCCTGGCACGGGAGGAGGGGCGGGCCGCGGACCTGGAGGCCCGCGTGGAGGAGTCCGACGGCGTGCTGGCGACGATGCGGGAGGACCTCGACGCGCGCGTGGCGCAGGCGGCGGAGCTGACGGCCCGGCTGAAGGAGCGGGAGGAGCGGGTGGAGGCGCTGGAGGCGGAGCTCAGGGCGGAGCAGGGCGAGGTGGAGGAGATGCAGGCGGCCCTGGCTGCGGAGGAGAAGAAGGCCGAGGAGGAGCTGACCGCCGTCAGGTCGAGGCTCGAGGGGGCCGCCTCCGCCGCCGCGTCCGAGGCAGCTTCGACCATCGCGGAGAAGACAGTGAGCCGGTGACCCGGCACGAGCGCCTCAGGCCCCGTTGGCCCCGCGGCCCCGAGCCCACGCGCGTCGCTGCTTTCGCCGTTCCCGTGCCCCACGCCCCCCC
>Ga0136560_1001445_pt1 | contig 12254 bp, 4 predicted proteins | sample AntRauMeHopE1497_FD_104925 | JGI IMG/M metagenome (GOLD analysis project Ga0136560, IMG submission 104925) | Saline lake microbial communities from Rauer Islands, Antarctica - Metagenome Hop E1 #497 | ecosystem: Environmental > Aquatic > Non-marine Saline and Alkaline > Saline | place...
CCGCCGCCGGTCGTGCCGCCTCGTCCCCTCGTCACCCCGCAGCAGCACGCGACGCTCCGCCCTGTCCTCCTCAAACACGGCAGAGCCGTCGACGTCGGCGACCCCGTCCCTCTCGCCGTCGCTGTCAATCGTCACCACGCCGTCCATCGCCCCACCATCACCGCCGCGCCCACCCCCGCCGGCTGGCCGGCTGGCAGCCAGCCGCTGCCCCGCCACCCACGCCGCGGCCTCGGCCCGGGCCGGCCCGCCCTCCTTCCCTCCCCTGCCGCCCGCCCCGCCCCCGCCCGGCCCCGCCAGGGACCGGGCCGGGGACCCCTCCAGCAGGATCTGCTGCGCCTGGAGCGACGCCTCGAGCTGGTTCTGGCGGCGCTCTGCCAGCAGAGCCGAGGCCCGGCGCTGCCCGACGGCCGAGGGGGCCGAGAGGGGCACCATGGCGGGGGCGACGCGGCGGCGGTGCGGCCATAGGGGGAAGCTCGGCGCCGGCTCCTCCCCACGCTCCTCGTCCCCCGCCGCCGCCTCGTCGAGCAGAGCCGTGCGCTGGGCCCGGCTGACCATGACCATCTCGCCGCCGGCGACGAGGACGCGCCGCTTGGACAGGTGGAAGCCCAGCGCGCGTCGGAACTGCACCTTGCTCATCCCCAGCCGCGCCCGCACCACGTCGGGCGGCGTCTTGTCCGTCACGGGCAACCGGCCGCCGGACCGCACCAGCTCTCGGAGCAGCACCGACGCGCAGTCCGCCGCCGTCTTCCGGTTGTTCGGCCGCGTGGACACGTCCAGGAGCGGGCCGCCGCCCGCGACCTCGCGGAACGCGTAGGCCACGACGGGGTCGCCGGGCCGGTACGATTCGCTCGAGGCGTTCCGGAACCGGAGCAGGCCCTCGGCCCCGGCGGGCGGCAGCCGCGCCATGCTCGCCTCCAGGGACGCCTCTGCTGCAATGTGGTCTCGCGTCCCGCTCGTCTGCTGCTGGAGGCGCTTCCGTGCCGCCTCGATGGCACCGGTGTTTTTCAGCCGAGGCGTCGCCTCCGCACTGCTCTCCATCGCCTTCTTCGCCGCCCCCAGCGTCTTCTCGGCTGCCGCGGACAGCCTTCCCCGCCTGTCGTCGAACGCCACGAACCACCCGTCCTTGGCGCGGGCAATCACGCGCGCGAAGAGCGCCCGATTGCCGTCCACCCCCGGAGATCCCCGCTCGCCGCCCGCATCGCTGGAAGGCGGCCGGGATCGCCGGCCTGGTTGCCTGGGTCTGCCCGTGAGCTGTGCGAAGCCAGCCGCCGGCGCGCCGCGAGCGGCTGGCCCGCCTCGGCCCGCAACCAGCGCCAGGGACATGCCACTCCGGCGAGCGTGGGCCGCCCGCGCGGCGATCCGCATGGCCGGACGCCGCTCGGGTGAGGACGGCGTGTGGGCAGAACCATGGGCGCGGCAGAGGCAGCAAGAGCGGCCGGAAACCCTGGCCTGCCCGTGGAAAGCGGCGCGAGCGTTGCCTTGGTGCTCAAACACGGCGCGGGCATGCGAGTGATAGCAGAATTCTCACGTGCTGGTTGTCCCACGCTGGGCGAACGCGCTCCGCGCGCGCGCCGGCCCGAGCTGGACGTGGCGGAAACTCGTCTTGGAACCCCGCGTTGCTCGCAGCAACCTCGCCGCAGTGACACACCGGCACCCGCTTGCCGCGCCAGGATGGAGGCCTTGGCAGGGTGAGTGATTTGCGTCCGCGTGCTGGCCACGACGCGTGAGCCCCGCGAGTGCCCACCGGGGCGGCGCAGGAGGCGGGCCGCATGAGCGGCGAATGAAAGCCTTCGCCGCCATCTCACGCGCAGAGAGGCAAAGGGAACGCCGCTGCTCGCGCTCCCTGCCAGATGGGGCATCTCATTGGTGTCATCATCATCGGCCAAGCGGCAAGTCACAGCGAAGCCGTTGGCTTGGTGGCGGCCCGTCACGAGGGGTCTGACAGCCGCGCTCGTCGCCGTGCTCATCACAATGGTCTGGCTCGCCCCGCGCATCGTCGAGGCGGCCGGCGGGAGCTACTTCATCGTCAAGACGATCGAGGACGCCATGCTGCTGGCAAACGCAGACGACGTGGCGATCCGGTTCCAGGCCATTGCGAGCGTATCGGCCTCGTCTGTCACGGCCGCATGCATCGGAATCGTGGGCGGGCTGGTCGTCCCGTCGTGGCCCGGCCTCGGAAGGCCGCAGAGGCTTGCGTGAGTTCCAGAACTGGGGGCGGGCCGGTCTGTCCGGACCTGCGCAAGGACAGATAACACGTCACCCCTGCAAGTGTCGGCTGTTCCGAAGCACTGCGCAGTCGGCCACCGACGCCTCCGACGTGACTCCCACCCTCCTGACCGCAGCGCAATGTACCTCACGACGACTGCGGGTGCGGTTCTCGTCACGCTCATCCTGAGACTCATGTTCGGCAGCACGACAACGCTGATCTTCGTGAGACTGCCTCTCCTCACGCCCAGGGGTGCGTGCTCTTCAGGCGATGCCGCCAACGCGGCCACCTTGCTTTTCCCCTGGTTTTCCCAACTAACCCACCCGTGCGCAGGCTGCACCGTTCGGCTCAGGCTGCGTGCTGGTCTCCTCGATCAGCAAGGCGGCGGCCGCATTGACCTTGATCGCTCTCATCACCGCCGTGCACGTCCCCGCCGGGAGCGACGATGAGGTCCACCGCCACATCCCCCGGTCGTGCATGACGTGCTTCATCGGCACGCGGGAGCTGACGCCCCTTGCCTGGATCGCACTCACGATGCTGGAGCCCCTCGCCGGGCCGTGGCAGGCCCGCAACCTGGCCATCGCGGCGCTGCTCGGCATCGCCCAGGTCGCGGTGTTCACGCTGGCTCTCCTCGGAGGCATTGCGGGAGACTGCTCGGCCCTTTGTTGCCCCCACGGCAAGCTCCGCTGCTGCCAGCGGCGCCGCAGCGGCGGCCAGATTTCTCCCCGTAAACCCCAGGCCTGCTTCGGCTGGTCGGGCCGGGTGGGGCTTCGCGCGACGCGCCTCGTCGTGTTTGTAGTGGGTATGGCTGCGTCGGCCTTCGCCCCCCTCTCGACGCTCAGCGCCAACGCCCGGCTCTCGTGCCCTGCCTCCTTCACGGGCCAGGGCCGGAACGCCACCGCGGCCGACGTCTGGCCCGGCCCGCTCGCCGGCTCTGCCCTGGGCCAGGCCGTCATCGCTGCCAGCGGCACGGCCACCGGCTTTTACTGGTACGCCGCGTCCTACGGCTGTGGCTGCGCCTGCATCCTCTTCGTCATCGCCACGCAGGCCTTCCTCTCCCGGGAGCGCGCCAGGGACGCCTCCGACGCCGCCGCCCGCCTCCGCGGCGCTCTCCGCTACATCTCCCACGAGGCCCGCTCCCCCCTCGGCGGCGCCATCCTCTCCCTCACCCTCATGGACGACGCCATCGACGACGGCGACACCGCGGCGTCCAAGGCCCTGGTCGGGGACCTCCACGTGTCGCTGGAGGCGGCGAAGCGGCACCTGGACGACCTGCTGCTCTTTGAGAAGGTCACCGGGTCGGGCGGGGATAGCGGTGGGGCGTGGGGGTGGGACGGCTTCGGGCGGGCGACGCTGCTGCGTCAGACACGGGCCTTCCGTGGGGCGTGCCGCGCGGAGGGCATCGGCCTGTCGATCACGTCGGCGGGCGGTCGGGTCGGTGTGGAGGCTGTGCTGTCGGGATGGAAGGACGAGATAGGGCACCGCACGGCAGCTGAGGTGGTCATCGGCAATGACGACGGCCTGCTCGGTACTGCCGTCGAGGACCTGGATGCGGACGACAAGACGGCCACGACGGCCAAGGCCGTGCCGTCGATGGCGGTCTCGGGCTCGGCGAGCCCCGCCTCCGCGGCGAAGTCGCCGAACGGGGCGTCGCCGGCAGCGACCCCTGCTGCGGCCGCGGCGCGCTCGGTGTGGTCGGTCGCCTCGCCGTTGCCAAAGGCCGAGGACGAGGGCGCCGTGGCGTGGGAGGTGTTCACCAACTGGCAGCAGCTCGACGCCATCGTGCAGAACGCCATCTCCAACAGCGTCAAGCACGCCCCGGGAGACTCCAGGGGACGGATCGCCGTCGCTCTGACCGTAGCCCCGCCGGCTCTGCTCCCGGGGGTCCGGCCGGGCCGGCTGCCCGATGCGCCGCCCGCTGCAACGGGGCCCAGCGTCAACGTTGGCAAGGCGGCCGGACTGCCGCGCTCCCGCGCCGCCGTGTCACCCGGTGGTGGGGCCGCTCCGCCTCCTCACGCTGCCCGGGCGGTACTTCGGCCCGGCCCCAGCGCCAAGCTGTCGCCAAGCCCGGCGCAGAGCCCCGGGGCAGCGACGCCCTCGCGCGTGACTGCGTCGCTCATCACAACCTCCACGGCGGCCAGGGCGTTCTCGGCGACCAACACTTCCGCTTCAGCTCTCTCTGGTCCAGGAATCGGCATGGGCGCCGAGGCGGCTCGCATGGCCCGAGAGGCGGAGGCTGGAGAGTCGAAGGCTGGGCCGGCGGCGGATGTCACGGAAGCGGGAGCCTCGGCCGCAGGTCACCACCGGAGGGCAGCGCCAGACTTCCGCGGCGCGGGCGGCAGGTCGGAGCCCCGCGTTCTCGTCGTCGAGGTCCTCGACAACGGCCGAGGCATCCCCGCATCCATGCTCCAACCCGGCCGCCTCTTCCGGCCCTTCCAGCAGCTCCGCATGGGCGACTCCGCCCTCCGCATGACGTCGTCGGGCCTGGGCCTGTCGATCGTGAAGAGCATCGTGGTGGACCAGATGGGGGGCGAGGTGGGCCTGGCGAGCCGTGAGGGTGAGGGGACGCTCTTCTTCGCGCACATCCCGGTGTGGGCGAGGCGGTGCACCAAGATGTGCGGCCCGGGCGATGCCACGGTCTGCCTTGCCGCGGCCAGCTCCGCTGCCGTGGATATATCGAGCGCCTCGCATTCGGGCACCACGCTGGGCGGCATGGGAGGCTCCTTCGCCAGCCTGGGACAGGCCAGTCGGGGAGTCGCCTGGCCGGAGGCCCCAGGACGCGCTCGGGTGAAGTCTGGGTCCGCTTCTAGCCCGTTCGCCGAGGATACCGTGGACATGACGGATCGCGGACCAGCACGGGCAGTCGTGGGCCGGCGGAGCCGCGACCGGGCTGTGCCCGGGTCCTCCGCCGCTGCCAGCGGTCGCACGACCAAACCCGGCGTGCAGGGGGCGGAACTGGTGATCTCCCGGCGAACCAAGGCGCAGCGAGCAGCGAGGCGTGACGCACGAAAGCGGGAGAGGGAGCCAGGCACGGTAAGCCCAGCAGCAGCCGTGCCAGCGAAGCAGGTCACGGCCCTGCCCCGGGTGTTCGTTGTGGATGACGAGAAAATCAACCGCACCCTCATGGCGCGCGTCATCCGCCGGTGGGGGCTCGACGTCGACGAGATGGCCGACGGCGCTGACTTCGTCGCCGCCGTCCAGGCCATCGCCGACTCGGGCGGCGACTCGCCGGAGTGGCCGGCCTTCGTGACGCTGGACATGCAGATGCCGGGCGTGGGCGGGTGCTCGGCGCTGGAGGAGCTGCAGTCCATCGCCCGCCGGCTGCAGTCGGAGGGGCGCGACGCGGCGGCGGCGGGCCTGCGCGCGGTGACGGTGATCGGCGTCACCGGCAACGCCGTGCAGGAGGACCGCGACCGCATGATGTCGCTGGGCGCGCGCCGTGTGCTGACGAAGCCGGTAGAGCCGTCGCTGGTGGCGAGCGCAGTGCGCGAGTTTTCGCCGGGCGTGGATCTGCCGGCGCGGGCATTCAAGTCGCTTCGGAGGTGACTCCTTGGACGCGGGGAGCCGGTCCCCCATGCATACCTCGTTGCGATCCTGTGCAAGTCATTCGTGGCCCGCCGGGCGAGCCTTTGCGTACAGCTGCGTGGTGAAGAGGCAGCGATGGAAGGCTTAGCGCGAAGCCGGCTTAAAGCTTCAGTTGAAACAGATCTCGTCGGCGCCTGCCGTCGTTGTGAAGCTGTGATGTTCGGCTGTGAGAGCGTGTGTCGCACACCGCTCGCTGGCCAGCAAGCAACGACTCGTTGACACGCACAAAGGTGCCACCGTCTCACGCGCTGAGCATATCAATCACGCGCTGCAGCCTTGACCTGGTCTTAGCGTGCGTCGGGTCCAGCGCGAGGGCCGCGCACGCGAGACGCCCCGCGGTGCGCGGGTCGTGGAGGCGGAGGAAGCACTCTGTGGCGTTGGAGAGGCAGAACACGATCTGGGCCTTGACCGGCTGAATCGCCTTCCCACCGGGGCCCTTGAGGCCCCGGAAGGCCGCAACGGACTCGTCCACGTAGCCGCCGAGGGTCGCTCCCGGGAATACGCGGCTGACGACGGTGAGGGCGGAGCAGGCAAGGGTGTAGATGGACGCCGCCATCTGCAGCGGGTGCCGCTCCCCCGGCCGGGCCGCGGCACCGAAGTGCTCCCCCCCGGACCGCCGCATGAGCTCGCAGTCCAGCGCCACGGACGCCAAGAGGGCCTGGATCATGCAGGTGGCGGTCTGGGCCTCACGGGGCAGGCCCGCGACGGCGGGCACCACCGACGCGCCGACCGTGACCTGTGTGAGCACCCACGGGATCTCGCCGTCCGGCAGAGCCCGCGCGAGGAGGAGGCGGACGAGCGCGGCGGACAGGGCGGGGTGCCCGACGCTGCCCGCCTCGACGCGGCCGTCCGCCCGCTGGTGCTCGCTGGGGACGAGGACGAGGCTTAGCTCCTTGGGGCAGTCGGATTCGGCGAGGGCGGGCACCAGCCGCGTCGTCATCCCGCGGCACGCGCCCACCGTGGCCCGGTAGAGCCCCTCCTCGGCGGCGGCGGGGGGCGCCATCCGGGTGCGGTCCCCGCGGAGCCGGCGGCCCGTCCACTGCTCTGCCACGATGGCCAGGGCCCGGAGCAGAGCCAGGGGGTCGTCGGGCCTGGCGTCCCTCGCCGAGGCCGCGGCCCCGCCCGCCGCGCCGCGCCCCTTCATCCTCGAGTAGAGCTCCGCCACGACAGAGCCGTGCACCGCGACGCCGACGCCGAGCCAGCAGGCGGCGGACAGCCCCGCGGTGGCGTCGTGCATCGCGCGGAAGCACCCCCGGGCCACCGCCTCGGGCTCCTGCCCGGGCGGCGGGGTGCCTCCCGCGGCCTTGGCCCTGACCAGGGCGCCGGCGAGCCGCGCCACGCACGCGTCGATGACGTCAGTGCACCGCACCGCGAGCTCCACCGCGCCCCCGAGGAGGCCGCCACCCGCCGTCCGGCCGTCCCGCGCCGGTCCCGTGAAGAGCGCCGCCGGGTCGCGTGCGTCGGGCGGCGGCGAGCTGAACGGGGTAGGAAAGCCCGGCGACGCGTGGACGCCCTGCAGAGCAAAGTGCCCGCCGGAGGCAGAGCCGGACGAGGCGGCAGAGGCCGACGCCACGGCGGCCCCGCCCTCGCCGGCGGGCGGCCCTCCGTAGACGGCCACGGCGGCGTCGATGACGCCGAGGGGTGTCTCGCCGTCCGCGGCGGCCGGGCTCGCCACGGCCATTGACGCGACGCGGCGCGCCCAGTAGAGCCGGGCGCACGGCGACGTCGGCGTCTGCCTCGGTGCGGGGAGGCGGAGGGGCCCCGGCGGCGTGGTGAGCTCCGGCGGCGGCGAAACCTTCTCCCGCTCGCACAGGGCCATGGCCGTGGAGATGGTGGATGCCGCCATGGCGGTGCCGGGGACGCCGGCGCGGGTGACGTTCCCGTCTGTCTTGCCCTTGACGGGGTCCCGGGGGACGGCGAAGGCAGGCGCCTGCTCGCAGGTCGCCGACATGCCGGTGTCGGGGAGGAGGAGGAGGGCGGCGAGGGGGCGGCACGACTTGGACAGCGACACCACGTCCCTCACGGGGAGGCAGTCGGCGACGAGCGTCCAGGCTAGGGCCCGGCGGGGGGCGGCGGGGGCGGAGGCGGGGCCGGCCGCGGCGCCGGGCCAGGGGAGGCCGGTCGGGGCGGTGCGGGGCGTGGCGCCGGCGACGTCAACGATGCGACGAGCCGTGTCCTCGGCCGGGATGCGGAGCTCCGACCTGTCGGGCATGGCTCGCACGGCGGCGGTTACGGCGTCTGTGACGGCCTTGATCGATCGCGCGGTGTCCCAGCAGGAATCGCCGGCCGCGGCTGGGGCTGCTGCGGCGGCATCGGCGGCCGAGTTGGCCGCGCCGAGGAGGGCAAGGGGTCCGGCGAAGGCGGCGGCGGCGGCGCCGTCGGGGAGGAGCGACGCGGCGGGGGGCGCCGCGGCGAGGGCGAGGGCGACGGCCGCGCGGGATGCGGAGTGAAGAGCGGTGCCGTGGCTCGCGCCGCGCCGCCGGGCGAGACGGAGGTGGAGGAGCGACTGGATGACGTGGCGGGCCCCCGGGGAGGCCTCCAGGGCGGCGCAGAGGGCCGCGGGGTGGGAGGAGAGGGCCTCAACGGCGCTGCAGAGCGCCTCGGAGAGGAGGTGGCCGCACGCCACGGCCGCGACGGGCGCCGATGCGGCGGTGATGGCAGCGGCGAGGGCGGCGACGGCCTCCTCCGAGGGGGCGGCGACCGCCCCGGAGGCGGAACCAGCGCCGCTGGCCGCCCCGTCTCCGGCCTCGGCGGCCTCGGAAGCCCCCGCCCCGGGCGCCAGGGCCGCGATAAGAGCCTCGAGCGCGACGGTGCGGGGGAGGCCGGCGCCTGCGGCTACGAGGTCAGACGCCCCCTCCAGGCCGTGCTCGGCCAGGGTGCTGCCCGACACGCACGCGCGGACGAGGGCGGTGACGGCGGCGGCGTGCCGCTCCGCCGTGGTGGACCGGATGATTGCAACGGCGGCCCGAAGGGGCGCGAAGCCCGAAGCCGTCCACAAAGACGAGGCGGCGTTGGCGGGGCCCGCGCTGGGCCACTGGTGCGCCGCGCGCAGGATCCCGGCAAGGGGTGTTGCGAGGAGCGCGCGGGCGTCAGTGGGCGGGGCGGAATCGTCGGCCGGGGCGGCCCCGGCGAGATAGGCCTCGGCCAGCGCCGCAATGGCGCGCTCCAGGTGTCCGCGTGCCGTCACCTGGGCGAGCAGCCCGGGCCGGAACGGCATCACGGCCTTGGCAATCCGCTTGATGGCCTCGACGCCCACAGCGTCCATCCCTCCCCCGCCCGCGAGCGGGCCCAGCGCTAGCCAGAGCGCCGTGGCCAACCGCACGAGCCGCGCGGTGCGAGCTCCGCCGGGAGACCCGATCGCGGCCTCGGCCGCGGTCATCCCCGCGACGATGGTTGAATTCGCCGCCACGGACGCGCAAAGCGCTGGAAGCGCGTCCGAGCTGAGAAGCCTGAGAAAGCACTCCGGAAGCGATGACGACACTAGCCCCATGCCGTAGACGCCCATGAACTGCGTGACGATCCAGTCCGTCGCATCCGAGGCGCTGGAGGTGCCGTCGGGAATCGTCCGAAGGCACTTGATCGGGCAAGGCTGGCGCGCCGCCCGGCCGAGCTCGGCCAGCGCTACTGGCAGACCACTAGTATCCATGAGCCTGACCCAACAGCAAGTCTGTGGCACGTGGGCGGCTGCGAGGCCAGGATCGCAGAACGCAGAAACGGCAGCTCTGCAGGTCCGGCACGGGCAGCTGCGCGGGATGTCACTGGTGCCGCCGGGGGCGCAGGCACGATGCCGAAGCGCCGCAAGAACAAGGGCAGCTCGTCAAAGATGGACGCTGAGCTGGTGGTCCTGGAGCTGGAGGGCATGGACGCCATCGCGGAATGCTCACGGGCGCTGGAGCTTCCGGACGGGGCGACCGCTCGCGACCCCAAGCGCCTTCTGTCAGAGGCGCAAGCAGCTGCATGGCAAAAATGCCTGGACACGTGCCGGTCCGCGCTCGAAAAGGCTGTGGCGACAACCAAGGCCGGCAAGCAGGAGGAGCCCATCTCGAGGCTCGCGCGGCTCATCATTCATTCGGTCCTCGCACCGTTTGCAGCTGCGCTCTTCTGCGTGTGAGCATTTAAGCGGTACGCCCGCGCTGCGCCTGCTTGCCGCGCCGTTGCGATGCGATCAAGTTTCGCCACAAGCGCCCAGTGCATTAGCACACCACGCGCCTGCAGCTTGACTCTTTCCCGCTCCCCGTCCTGGCCGCTGCTACCACAGGGACCGGACCCGAGTCCCGCTGTTGCGGCTCCTCCATGCGATCATCCTGATCCAGCCGACGCGGCGCCGCACGGTTAAGCTGGTGCGCAAGCTCGCCGCGACTTTCGCGTGGGAAGCGTCGAGTGACCCCGTCCCGAACGGCATGCTTCCTGCCGATTTGGAGGAGTTTGCGACGAGTTCGGAGCGCACCCTGCTCGTCTCGCGGCCTCATCTCATCATTGACATCCTGGCGAGCGTTCGCCGCGGCGGCAAGGCTGCCGCGTCGTCGCCTGCTGCTGGCGCCGGAACCGCCGCACACGCGGCCGGCCTGATCGACGCGTGGCTGGCAGCGCTCGGCCTCAACGGCCACTGGGCCCGCCTTCAGGTCCGTTCGCCGGGCGGCGCGTCCGCCGGAGAGGCTGCGGGCAGCTGGGACGTCCCGGCACCGTGCCTCGCTGCCCAGCGCGCAGCCCTCTCCAACGACCCTGCCGAGGCCGCGTGGTGCCTATGGCTTCTTGAGCAGATGCACCTCCTGCCCCCCGCGTCCATGCCCGAGCCGGCCGCCCTCCGAGCGCGCACCGCCTCGGCAGCGGGCTCCGAGGCCACGGGCGCATCGTCCCGCTCCGCCCCGCTCACCCCTGCCGAGCTCGAGCGGCTCGCCGCCTCGTACGTCGAGGCAGCGGCCACCGCCACCACCGCCATCGCCGACTTTGAGTCCCGCCGTCCCATCGACGCCGTCCTCCTCGCCGCCTGCGGCTACGCGCGAAGCCCCGCCCCGGCGCAGCGGCTCCTGGCCCGCGGTCCCAGGGGCTTCGACCGCCCGCACAAGCTCGCGGACCAGCCCGCCTCCCGCCTCCTCCTCGCGTCGCTCCGGCCCGGACCCTCGGCCGCCCCCGCCCGCCGCCTCCTCCTCGCCCTCCTCGGCCGTGCGCAGCCGCTCGTCGCCAGCGTCGTCATCGCCAGCCTCGCCCGAGCCCTCAGGGCCGTCGTCGTGACGGGAGCCGCGTCAGACCCTGCATCCTGGGGCCCCGCCGCCGCATCGCTGGCGTGCGGCAGCGCCCCCGCCGCCACTGCCGCCCCTGACACCCCGCCCGGCACCGGCGCCGCCTCGGCCAGCGCGTCCTCCGCTCCGGCCGGCGCGGCGGGGGACGAGGCAGACGGCACGCCATCGGCCCGCCTCGGCGCGGGCGCGGCGGCCAAGGGGGGGTGGGAGGCGTGGGGGTACGGGGGCAGCGCTGGCAAGCGCGAGGGAAGGGAGGAGGGGAGGCGAGCGGCGGTGCTGAGACGGGCCATCGCTGCGGCAGTGTGGGTCGAGTGCGCCGAGGCCGGCGGCGCGGACGGCGCGGAGGCGGCGGAGGCGGCGGCTTCGATGTCCGCCGACGCGCTCGCCGCCGACGCCGACGTCCGCCGCGTCCTCGCTGGCGAGGAGGGCGGCGAGGGGGGCGGCGAGGAGGGCGGCGAGGACCTCACCGACGCCACGGCGGCGATGCTGCGGGGGGACGTCGACTCGGTGGCCGGGGCCAGGGCTCTGCTCAGGGGGGCTAGGCTCAGCGCGGCGGTGTCGGAGGCCCCGCCCGTGCCCTGGGGCGGCGCAGCGGGGCGGGGACCGGGCGTCGCGGCGCTCGCGCGACTCGTGCTGGCAGAGCTGTCCTCGGGGCGGGAGGAGGGGCAGCCGCTGGACCCCGATGACGTGGCGCGCCTGGTCGCGTCGTGCGGCGGCAGCAAGGGGTGGGTGGAGTGCGTCGAGGCAGCATCGGCCGCGGCGGCTCGGGGCGAGGACGACGCGGCCGCGTCGCTCGCCGCGAAGATCCAGGCCCGCCTTGCCGAGGCGGGCAGCTGGGACGACGCGGCCGCGTCGCTTGACTCGAGGATCCAGGCTCGCCTGGCCGAGCTGAGCGGCGAGGGCGACAAGGATGCCCCGGCTGAGACAGTCACGGCGATGGAAGCGACCCCCGACTGTGGGGCAGAAGGCGTGGAGATTGACGTCGACATGGCAGCGGCTGAGGCCAAGGCTGCCGAGGAGGCCAAGGCTGCGGCTGAGGCCAAGGCTGCCGAGGAGGCCAAGGCTGCGGAGGAGGCCAAGGCTGCCGAGGAGGCCAAGGCTGCGGCTGAGGCCAAGGCTGCGGAGGAGGCCAAGGCTGCCGAGGAGGCCAAGGCTGCCGAGGAGGCCAAGGCTGCGGAGGAGGCCAAGGCTGCGGAGGAGGCCAAGGCTGCGGAGGAGGCCAA
>Ga0136560_1001448_pt1 | contig 12239 bp, 5 predicted proteins | sample AntRauMeHopE1497_FD_104925 | JGI IMG/M metagenome (GOLD analysis project Ga0136560, IMG submission 104925) | Saline lake microbial communities from Rauer Islands, Antarctica - Metagenome Hop E1 #497 | ecosystem: Environmental > Aquatic > Non-marine Saline and Alkaline > Saline | place...
GGGGGGGGGGGGGGGGGGGGGGGGGGGGGGGGGGGGGGGGGGGGGGGGGGGGGGGGGGGGGGGGGGGGGGGGGGGGGGGGGGGGGGGGGGGGGCGGAGGCGGCAGGAGAAGCGAGAGACGCCGCGGAGGCGATGGCGGACGGCGGGGAGGGCCTCGGCGGCGGCGCCCCCGGGGACAACCGCGACGCGGACAGCGATGACGGGGCGGGGCCCGGGGACAACCGTGACGCGGACGGCGACTGGGAAGGGCCTGCGGCCGCCCCGCTCCTGCCTGCCGCGGCCCGGGGACGCGAGGGCGGGGCCGCGGCGGCGCACGGGCCTGCGGCGTCGGCCGGGCAGAGCCGCGCGGCGGGGGCGGCCGCGTCGGCCGGTGACGAGCACCCGGGCATGCCGCGCCATCGGCGGGCACGGTCCGACGGGGCGACGTCGGCCGCCGCCGCGACGTCGGCACTGCTTGCGTTCAACGCAGCCGGCGAGAGCGCCGCAATGGCGGAGCGGGGCGGCAAGGAGGACGGGGGGGGTCTGGGTGAGATCGAGCTATCACAGGCGGGCGTTGGCCTGGCAGAGGGCTGGGCGAGGCGGCTGGTGGAGTGGGCGGTGCGGGAGGCGGCGCAGGACGGGGGCGGGGAGGAGGGGGAGGCGGCGACGCAGCAGTCGTTCGCGACGCTCATCGCCCACGTGATGGACCACAGCACGGTGTTCCGGGAGGCAGAGCACGTGGCGTTCGTGGCCGCGACGCTGGACAGCCTGCCGCTGGAGGACGCGAGCGCCCGCGTCGGCGACCTCATCGCGATGCACGCACAGGCCAAGGAGGAGCTCGGGGCCGACCCCGATGTGGCGTGGTGACGGCAGGCACAGGCGCGTGGGATTGGGGCAACGTCGTGCGAGCCACCCCTGCGCGTGGCGTGTGGCAGAGCGCGAGGGTGCAAACCCGCGCTGCGGTTGCGTGAGGCCTGCGTTCCGACCCGACACACGCTTGCTGCGCGAAGCCTTGTGGCGGGCGGTGCCCGAGCCGTATCGCCGGCTCACTCGCTCTCCGCCTGCCTCGACTCGGCCAGTGAGCGGCGCCACCTGGTCAGCCTCCACCGGCGGTGCCAGGAGATCGCCCGGAGCAGGTGTCGCTCCATGGTCCGATGAACCAGGCAGCCGGGAGAGATCGCCATTGGGGGGTCCGGCCCCGCGGCGTAGAACCCCTCGCTCGACGCGCCCAGGCCGAGCAGCACGTCCACGATGGGGATCTGCGCCTCGAAGCCGCTGGAGAAGCGGTCGGCCGCGATGTGCAGCGCCGTGTGCCCCCGGTCGTCAGTGGCGATGACGTCACCCACCGCACCCTTCGCGACCAGGAGCCGGACCACCTCGAGCTGCCCGCGGCCTGCAGCTGCCGCCAGAAGCGTCCTGCCGTTCCCCGTGCGGGCCGCCGTGTCGGCCCCGGCCCGGAGGAGCCTCCGCACCACCTCGCAGTGGCCGCGCATCGCTGCTACGAGCAGTGGCGTCACGCCGAGGTGGACCGGGACCTCGAGCATGGGCCCCGGTCGCTCCCTCCGAGTCCAGGGCGTCCATGAGAGCGATGGATCCGGTCCGAGCAGCCGCCAGCAGGGGCGACCAGTGAGTCTCCCCGCCCAGGGGGTCCGCCCCGGCAGCAAGGAGCAGCCCCGCCACGGCGGCACGACCCGCCTCCACGGCACACCACAGCGCCGTGCGCTTCCGCATGCACCGGGCCTCAAGGCACCCTTCGCTCCCTGCTGCGATCAGCGCCCGGACGGCCTCGGCGTGCCCGGCACGGGCCGCAAGGCTCAGCGGCGCGCGGCTTTCGGCGTCCGTCGCGGCCGCGTCGGCATCTAGCTCAAGCAGCAAGCGCACAGCGTCCGCGTGCCCTTTCTCAGCGGCCCGAAGCAGTGCCGTGTGGCCGGCCCTGTCCCTAGCCTCGATGTTGGCCGGGAGCGCCGAGGCCGCGACCGCCTCAGCGACCCGCACAGACCCGGCAACAGCTGCCGCATGCAGCGCAGTCGCCCCGGTCAGGGTGCAGTCCGCGGGGTCGGCGCCCAGCTCGACGAGGCGAGCCACTGCCTCGGCGTACCGCGGCCCGGCCTCGTGGTCCCGCGGCAGGCCGTGGAGGCGCTTCGTCGCGAGCGCGAGCGCCGTCTGCCCGTACGCGTCCTCTGCGGACAGGTCACCACACGCTCCGCGGGAGGCCATGGCGTCCAGAAGAGCCGCGCCGCCGATACCGGCCATGGCTGCCATCGCCACAGTCCGCGAGAAGCTGCCCCGGACCGTCGGGTCAGCGCCAAGATCTAGCAGGAGCCGCACCACACCCGCCTGGTCGCGAGCCGCCGCCCACAGCAGAGCCGTGAGACGATAGGATCCCGTGGCGTTGACCTCGAAACGGCCAGACGCGAGCAGCGACTCCACCACGCCGGTGTGGCCGTCCCCCGCGGCGCCAATGAGCACTTTCATGCCGTCATCGTCCTGGGCCGTCGGGTCGGCACCCAGGTCCAGAAGCCGTCGCACCGCCTCGGCGAGACCCCGGCGCCCCGCGAACACCAGTGCGGTCCGTCCTTGCTCGTCGGTCGCCTCTAGCCGAGACGTGCACACGCGGACAAGCTCGTCAGGGTCGTCCGTCAGCGCAGCCAGCTCACGGGACGCCCCGGTGACCACCCGGCGCAGGGTGGTCACGCCCTCGGGCCGAGGGCAGCGCGCGTCGCTGCCCTCGCATTCGCCGCAGTGCGCCATGGCATCCGCAGCCCGGCCCATCGCCGCTGTCATCCGCAGCCCGGCCCATCGCCGCTGTCATCCGCAGCCCGGCCCATCGCCGCTGTCATCCGCAGCCCGGCCCATCGCCGCTGTCATCCGCCCCAAAGCGGCATCTGCTTCGTCGCCGCGCCCTGAGCCAGCAACGAATGCGCGCAGCTGGAGGTCCTGGCCCTCGATCTCGTGACGAAGCGCCCCAGCCTCGCTTTGCGAAGGGTCGCTATGCTCAAGCATTGATGAAGCACGGGACACGACGGCCTTTGCTGCAGGAAGGCGCTCCATGGGACAACTGAAGGACCTGGCAACGGCGTCAGGCTGGCCGAGGACGCCCAGGTTCAGTCCCGACGCGGCACAACAGCGGGTGACAGCAAGAATGGTGTTCTTAGCCCTGTATCGGGTATCGGTGACGGGTTCTGGTCGGTGGCGCGGGTGCCCGGCAGAACAGGGTCGGCCGGCACAGTCCGTCGGCCTTTTGTGTTCGCGATCGTGAAGAGGCCAGCCTCACCACAAGTGCAGGGATCGTATGCATACGCCTGATCGGCCTCCCAGCTGGTTTGGGTCGCTTTTGCTGCGGCGGTCGGCCGGGAGCTAGGAGCCGCTCTGACGGAGGTTGCCTTCCCGGAGCTCGTCCCGGCCCGGGCACTCCGACCCGCTTGCCGGGCGCAGACCGGCTGAGCTTTCTGTGCAGGCATGCCGCGGCTGGTCCTGGCGGCGCTTGCTGCGGCTGTCGCGACCCTGGGCTCCGCTTCGGCTGCTGCAATCGACAACGTTGTGTTTGTGCTGCTTGATGACCTGGACCTGCAGCTCGGCGGCCTCACGCCGATGAAGCGAGTGCGAAGCATCCTGCAGGACGGGGGAACGACGTTCACGCACGCCACGGTGAACACGCCGGTGGTGAGTCCCGGGTTCGGCCGGTGCCATCGCGCTCCCGCGGGCCCATGCACCCCGGCGAACTCGCTTGGCGCCGTTTTTGCAGGCCGCTGCCCGCGGACGGCGCGCAAGATGCCGCCGGTGCGGCCGGTGGCCGAGACGGTGCCGATCTTGAGACAAGGCGCGTGTCCCCCCCGCTTGGTGCATCGCAGTGCTGCCCGTCACGCAGTGAGCTGCTGACGGGGACGTACAACCATAACATGCACACCAACGTGAGCACCTCATGGGAGGCAAGGCACGGCCGTCGAGGGAGCCGCTGCGCTGAGAGCGCTCTCGTTGCCGCCTCACCGCGCAGAAGGGCGGCTGCATGTGGGTGGATAACACTTCCGAGGAGTGGGCGAGGATGCAGATCCCGTCGGTGCTGAAGCAGCAGGGCATCAACGTGACGACTGGCGTGTTCGGCAAGCTGCTCAACAACCACGACGCCTTCTGCGGCAAGAACCTCAACGGCGACATCATGCGGCCGTGGGACCGGAGCATGACGCTGTGCTCCGACTCGAGCTTCTTCAACGACACGTACGGCATCGACGGCACGGAGCAGCGGGTCGTGCCCGGGTACCAGACGGCGGTACTGGGCAACGCGTCCATCGACTTTGTGCGCCAGGCGGCCGGCCGGGGCGAGCGTTTCTTCCTGTACCTCGCGCCCCACGCGCCCCACATCGCCGACGGCACGTTTGACTTCACGTGCCAGCCGGCGCCGTGGTACGCCAACGCCTCCCTCCCCAGCATGCAGGCGCCGCGCACCCCGGCGTGGGACGTCAGCAGCCCGGACAAGCACTGGCTCTTCGAGCAGCAGCCGCCCATGGACGAGGCCAGCGTGGCATGGACCGACCGCGCGTTCCGGCAGCGGTGGCGGGCGCTGCTCTCTGTCGACGACGTCGTCGACGCGCTGCACGCCGAGCTCGGCCGCCTCGGCGTCCTCGACACCACGGCCATCCTCTTCACGAGCGACCAGTGAGTGCACGCGGGGGGGCGAGTGCCCCCCCCGCGACGCTGGCACGACGGCCTCGTGCTTCGATGCCGCTCGCGCGCTGCCAGCGCTTCCAGCCCCCAATCTCGCGCCTTCCCCCTCCTCTTGGGCCGCAGCGGCTACATCCTGGGCTCGTGGCGGCAGCCGTCTGGCAAGTGGCAGATGTACGACGAGTCGATCCGCGTGCCGTTCCTCGCCGCCGGGCCGGGCATCGAGGCCGGGGGCAGCTCGTCCATGATGATCTCCAACGTCGACTGGGCGCCCACCATCGTCGACCTGCTCGGCGGGGACTCCGTCGCGGCCGGGTTCGACGGAAAGAGCTTCGCTCACGAGCTCACCGGCGGCCTCGTCGGCGGCAAGGCCTTCGACGCGCGCGGGGGCGCCTTCCGCGAGGCCTCGCTCATCGAGTACTGGGGCCTCGGGCACGTCCTCCGCGGTGCCCCCGGCACGCCCGAGTGCGGCCCGAGGGAGGGCGTGTGCGCGCCGGGGTGCGACTGCCACCTGCACCTGGTCGACACGCCCAACAACACCTACCTCGGGGTGCGCCTCCACAACGACAGCCTCGACGTCAGCTACGCCGCCTTCTACCCCGACAACCTGGACTCCAAGCTGGAGCAGCAGCCCTACTTCTTCGAGCTGTACGACGTCGCCGCCGACCCCTACCAGCTCAAGAACCTGGCGGTGAACCCCTCCCCCGCGAACCGCGCGCTCATGGACGAGCTCCAGACCTACGCCCGCGGCCAGTTTGGATGCAAGGGCGCGTCGTGTGCGTGACCGCATCCGCAGAGCGGCAGCCGAGAGGCGCGCGCGCAGCAGAGGCGCAGCCAAGAACCACCCCGGCGGAAGGCCACCACACCAGCACCCGAACGCAAGCGCTTTGCGTGCCCCAGTCAACGCGGCCATGCCCGGGCAAGGCCAGAGCGTCCCGGCGGCGCTCCAGGACCGGTCAAACTGGGTGTTTGAGGCGTTTGCGTTTGACGCGTGCCTCGGAGTCGCGACCTTCGCGCTGGTCGTGCGGTTCGTCAGGACGTGCGGGTCCCATGAGACTGCGGCGCAGAGCGCCGCGTGCCGGGCCTGGGCGGCCCTCGGATCCCGGGTGGTCCCGCTCGCCCTTTTGGTGGCTGCCCCCAGTGAGACTTCAGGCCAGCACGGCATTGCTGCGCTGCGCAGGGTCAGAACGATCCAGGCTTTGGCATTGACGTCCGCCGGCTGGTGCCGGGGCGCGGCAGGCGGAGGGTCGGCGATCGACCGGCAAGGGGAGCAGATTGAACCTGGCGGGGCGGCCGCTTCACCGTGAAGCCCGCCGCCACGGGCAGCCGCCGCTTCCTCGCTGCGAGGCCGCACGGGCCACACCCACCAGCTGTAGTGCGTACCCGCGCTCCCGTGCAGCAACGGGCCCGCCGCTTCGTTCCTCGACGGCCTCCTCGCAGTCATCTCTCTGGCCAGTGACTACAGCTCCTGGACGGTGCACCTGCTCGACCAGTCCCTCATCCTAGCGCTAAGCGTGATTCAGCTCGTGGCGGGGACGGCGCTCGCGGCCAGACGTCGCGGCGAGGGCGCGGCGGTTCGCTGGGCGTGGTCGGTGGCGCTCGTCTCGGCGCTCCCCAGGCTGGCGTCTTCGACGGCCTACGGGACCGTCTGGGAGCGAACGAGCATCTGGCTCATCGCCGGGTCGGGGTTCCTGTACCTCTGCGCCACGCTCACGCCTCCGTCAGGGGTCACGCAGACTCCCGACGCCGCCGCGCACCGCGCGACGACCGATGCCGGCCGCGTGCCGAGCGCGCTGCGGCACGGCGGCAAGCGCCGCGAGGTGAGCGCCGCGAGCCCGCTGCGGGGCGCGGCGTCACCGCCGCTGCGGCAGCAGCTCCTGGGCGCGGACCGCTCCGCCCCGAGCCGCGGCAGGCGCAAGGCCGTGTCCTTCGCCGAGGCGGGGCGCGGCGCCGACACGCGGTACGGCGCGGTGGTGCGCGGCCCTAGCGCCGGGGCGCTGGGCGGCGGGGGCGGCGGCCTCGGCTCCTCCCCCGCCACGGCTCGCCGCAGCAGCGCTCTCGGGGGCTGGGACGCGGCGGACGAGGAGCGGTGGGACGCTGCGAGCCCCTTTGTGGAGGGCACGCCCCCCGTGGTGGGGCTGCAGGGCCTGCGGGTGCTCACGGGCTCGGCCCGGCTGCTCGGCCTGGCGCTGCTGGGCTGGAGCCTGAGGGGCAAGCTCTCCGCCGAGGCGGGGGCGTCGGACCCGTGGTCGGGGTGGACCGTGACGCAGTCCTGCCTCCTCCTCCTCGTGTCCCTACTCCTCCCCCTCCCGGCCCTCGTGGCGGCTTGCATGTCGGCCCCGCGCGAGGACTCCACCGGCTCTGCCCGGCTCACGCACCTCGCGGCCGGCTGGGCCTCCGCCCTGGTGGGCACCAGCGGCCCCGGTGCCGTCGCCACCGTCCTCCTGTGGGCCCTGTCCGCCGACGGCGCCGCGCCCTGGCCGGCGGGCAACGACTGGGGACCGTGGATCGCCGCCCTCCCCCTCGCGTCGCAGTCCGGCGTCGTCGCCGTCGTCCTGGTCATCGGGGCCGTCGTCCTGGCCGTCTCCGAGGGCTCCAGCGCGTGCCGGACGGTGCTCACCGCCGCCACCACCGCCGTCGTCGGGAGCGCCGCCGTCCTCCTCCCCCTCCTCCCCGCCGCGCGCGCCGCGCCCTTTGGCGGCGAGCCCTCGGCCGACGGCGGCGACGACATGCCGTGGGCGGTCGTCCTCGTCCCCGCCCTCGTCCTCGGCATCGGCGCCGTCGTCCTCCTCCTCCTCCTCGACGCCGCGGCCGACTCGGGCGTCGGGGCGTGGCGGCCCCTGCGCTTCGACGCGGCCGTCGCTGCGGGCTACACGGTGTCCGCGGCCCTCGCCGCCGCCGCCGTCCAGCTCGGCCTCGTCCTCCCCCACCCGGGCTGGTCTCCCCCGCCCCGGCAGTGCGACGGCTCTGCCCTGTGCGACCCCCTGGTCATCGCGGCGCCGGCTCTCGTGGCGCAGGCCACCTGCCTCGCCGCCGACGTCGTCATCCTCTCGCTCCACGGGCTCGCGGCGTGCGGGGCGCTGCGGCTGGAGCCGGGCTCGGACGGCCTCGACGACGACGAGGGCGCCGCCGGCTGGGGTGCCTTCCTCCTCCTCGACGACAGCCTCATGGCCAACATCGCGGCGGACGTGGCCATGGCCGACGCCGCAGGCCGGTTCGGTGTCGACGCCACGGGGCCCGGGGCCAGGCGCAGGAGCAGGGCGCAGTCGGGGCGGTCGACGGACCGGCCGGCCGGGGCGCGGAGGGACGGCGGCGCGGGGGGGCCGGCAGCGTCATCGGGCGGGCTGGCGGCGACGCGGGGCCAGCCGTCGGGGACGATGCCGTCCCCGGGGCGTGAGGCCGGCGTCGCCGGTTCGCTCCAGACGGGGCGGAGGGGGTCGGGGCGCGGTGGGCGGCGCGGGTCCGGCCGCTCGACCCCGGGGGGTGGTGGCGGCGGCGGCGTGGTTTCGGGCGTGGACGGGCTGGACGCGAGGCAGCGAGTGCTTGACCTGCGTAGCTCAGGCACGCCTGTCGGGGAGTGGGACGGGGCGGACGTGGCGGCGTGGCTCGAGGCCGTGGTGCGGTGGGGCGCCCTCGCCGGCCCCGCGGCGGTGGCGCTGGGGAGGGAGGCGGCGGAGGGGGAGGCGGAGGGCTCGGCGCTGCTCCGGCTGTGGCTTCGGGGCAAGGCTGCGGGGGACGACTGGGCAGAGCTGCGGCGGGTGGTGGGGCGGGGGCACGGCGGGACGGGGCTGCTCGTGGCAGAGCTGGTGCAGGAGGCCGGGAGGCCGATGAGGGCGTCGGCGGCGAGGAGGAGCGCGCGGGGGAGGCGGACGAGCTCGGGGGCGGGGGGAGGGACGCTGGAGTCGCTCCTCGGCACAGCTGACGGCGAGAGCGTGGTGTACGAGGCCGCGGACGACGACGCGGAGGACCGGGCGCTGCGCGCAGCCAGGGCGGCGACGCGGCAGCACGAGGGCGGGGCGGAGGCGGCGGCGAGGGCCGAGGCGGAGCTGCAGCTGCGGCAGCGGCTGGAGTCGCTGCCCCACGACTGGGTGTGGACCGTGTGGCTGCCCCAGGTGGGCCTCCCCCAGCTGGAGGGGGCCTTCGCGGCGGCCGGCGTGACTCCCCTGCGCCTCGCAGCGATGCACAGCCATTCTGACTTTTCGGTCCTCGGGGTCCGGTCCGCCTTCCAGCGCCGCTCCCTCCGAGCCGGCGTCGCCTTCCTGCGCCGCCACGGCTTCGACGTGCGCGGCCAGATCGCGGAGCTGCGCCGGGAGCGCTGGGTCCCCCGCCCCGCCCTGCCGGACCACCTCCCGGCCTGGACCAACCGGGACGTCGTCGCCTGGCTGCGGCAGACCATCCCGCTGCACCCCGACAAGCACGGCAGGCAACTCGAGCGGCTCTGCCGCAACGGCCTCCACGGGGCGCTCCTCTTCCGCCGCAAGCCGTTCCGTCCCGATGACGTCATCGCGGGCTTCGGCCTGACCCGCGCCTCGGCCCGCCCCGCCCTGGTGGGCCGCATCGAGCGAAGCCTCGACGCGCTGCGGGCCACGGGCGCGTCTGCCAGCATCCGCACCGCACACGCCCGGCCGCCCACGCCGCCCCCGTCTGCCATGGAGCGGGAAGCACTGGCCAGCGACGACGGGCACGGGAGCCAGGACGACGCAGGTTCGCACGGCGCGGGGCGCGGGTCGCCACCGCCTGCCCTGGACGAGCCGGGCCCGGGGCGGCGTGCCGCCGGCCCCTCCTCCGTCGGCGACACGTCGGCGTCGTCCGCCGGCTCGGCGAGGATGGACAGCGTCGTCAGCGCGGCGGCCTTCGCCAACCCTTGGTCCCGCGAGGCCATGGAGGTCTTGCCGGGGGCGGGCGCGGGGGCGGCGAGGGAGCTCCGCTTCGGCTCCGAGGGAGGAGGCGGCGAGGACGACGCGCCGGCTCCGGCGCCAGAGCCGGCGCTCCCTGGCGTCGGCGCGCGCGCCCTTACCGGGCTGGTCGCGTGAGAGGTCCGGGTCCGGCCAAGCCGGCGTCAGCAGGCACTCGAAGGAATTGAACTGCTCGCTTCTGGGCCATACTGCAAACCCAAACGCCGCAAGCCGCACAGGCTTGGTCGTGCTCGTGCCTTGCCCCACTCCAGGCCCGTAATCCCATGGAGCACCGACTGACGGGGCTCAGGCGACCGAAGCAGGGCAGGCAGTGGCGGCATCTCCGCCGGAGACAACGCCTCCAAGCGACAGCGCCGGCCGCGCCCCGCCCTGCCGTAGAGAGGGGCGTCCGTGGCGATTCCAGGCACACCAGGCACTCGCGGGACCTTGAGGCGCCCGTTGCAGAACTATCGGGGGTTGCTCGTCGCGTTTTCTTCCAGTGTTCTGACCGCCATCGGTGGGTCACCGGTCAGCACTTTCCAACGAAAAGAACACGCACACATCGACCGACCCCGGTCCCGGAGCCCCGCCGTACCCGCAGCTTCCGGTCCAGCAGGCGCACCCCGTCGCCACGATGGCGCGCGGCACCTCGTACTACTGCAAGAAGGCGCAATCCGAAGAGCACCGCCGGCTCCGCGACGCCGAGGCCAGGCTCCCCGGCGCAGACTGGAAGGACGTGAGCCACGGCGCCTCCGGGCCTAAACATGGCGAATGGTAGTGGCATGCTTCCCGCTGGTGCCTCGGGGCGTGTTTTGCTCGCGGCGATCCGCTGAGCCGCGCGATGGGTCACGCTCCGCGGAAGCCTTTGTGCTCCCTCACTGCCGCCGCAGGTCGGGCCCTACGTCGGCGAGCGCGAGTGGGGCGTCCCGCGCGAGGACTACAGCCCCGACGGCAACGCGTGGGCGTCCTTTCCGTTCGAGCACGCTCGCTCGCGGGCGTACCGGTGGGCCGAGGACGGCATCGGAGGCGTCTGCAACCGGTTCCAGAACTGGTCGCTCTCGCTCTCGCTCTGGAACGGCAGGGATGCCATCCTGAAGGAGCGCTTCTTTGGCCTCGCGGGGCCCGAGGGCAACCATGGAGAGGACGCCAAGGAGATCTGGGCGCACGAGGACGCAACGCCGTGCGCGTCCTGGCTCCGGCTCCGCTACATGTACCCGATGCAGGCCTTCCCGTACGAGCGGCTCAAGGAGCAGAGCGCAGCCAGGAGCCGGGATGAGCCGGAGCCGGAGCTTCCGGACGCGCTGGAGCCAGGGGCGTTCGCCCAGGGCCGGTTCTGGGACGTCGCAGTGGAGTACGGCAAGGCTAGCGCGGACGAGATCCTCATGCGCGTCCGTATCCGCAACATGCGGCCGGCCAGCGACGGGGAGGAGGGGCGCGAGACCATCCACGTGGCCCCGACGCTCTGGTTCCGCAACACCTGGAGCTGGGGCCACGACGAGCGCAAGCCGGGCGTTTGTGCGTCGCCCGGGCAGGGCGGGGACGAGGGCGGGGACCCGGCGGCCGGCCTGCCGCACGGGTACGCGCGGGAGGAGGTGCCGGCCGCGCCCCGCCGCTCCGACGGCGCTGACGTGCGCGTGATCGGGTGGGAGCGGCACGTCGGGGCCATGCGGTGGGCGGTGGGCGTCCCGGGCCACGAGGACGCCGCCGACGGCGGGCCGGCCGAGGCCGGGGCCGCCACCGGGCCCGACCCCCCCTCCACGTCGGACGCCGGGGCCGGCGTCCCCGCCCCCCGCGGCCGGCTCGAGCGGCCGGTGCGCGTGATGGTGACGGACAACGAGACGAACTTCGTGCGCGTGTTCGGGGAGGCGGCGAGGCCTGCGCAGGTGACGGAGCACACCAAGGACGCCGTCGGCGACGCCATCACCGGCAGCGAGGACGAGTGCAACGGGGTGCTGCGCCCCGAGGGGTCGGAGGGCACCAAGGCCGCGGCCTGCGCGGTGCTCTCGGTGCCGCCGCAGGGCAGCGCCGAGGTCTGGTGCCGCCTTCGCATCGAGGGCCGCCGGCTGGACGGTGACGGCGTCGGGGAGCGCACCAGGCGCGGCGAGGCCTACGCGGCGAGGGCGGAGGACGCGAGGGCCAAGGGTGTCGACACCAGGGAGGCACCCCCGGCGGTGGCGCCGCACTCGCCGCACCGGCGCCTGCCCTCGGCTCCCGGAGCGTCGGGCCTGGCCGCGTCGCGGCCGTCGTTCAACGCGTCGACGCTCATGTTCAGCGGCGAGGCGGCCGACCCGGCGTCCGGTGGCGGCCTCCACCCGTCAGAGTCGGCGATGCTGGCCGGCGTTGAGGGCGGCGACGACGTCCTCGACGACATCCTCGGCGGGTCCAGCACCCCGTCGGAGGGGTCCGCGGGGGACGGCGAGATGGCCTTCTCGGGCCTGCACGGCTCGGGCTCGTCCCGGGTGTCTCTCACCGGCATGGCGGGCGACGGCGCGGCACTCGGCGCGTTCCTCGCCTCGGGGGGACCCGCTCCCCCGACCCTCCCCCGCCTCCTGGGCGGCGGGCCCCCCCCCCCCCCCCCCCCCCTTCCCCCCCCCCCCCCCCCCCCCCCCCCTCGCCGCCGGGCCGTGGGTCGTCCGCCCGGGCCCGGCCCTCCTCCTCCGGACCCCCCCCTGGCCCCCCCTCCCCCCCGGGGCCCACCCCCCCCCCC
>Ga0136560_1001449_pt1 | contig 12234 bp, 9 predicted proteins | sample AntRauMeHopE1497_FD_104925 | JGI IMG/M metagenome (GOLD analysis project Ga0136560, IMG submission 104925) | Saline lake microbial communities from Rauer Islands, Antarctica - Metagenome Hop E1 #497 | ecosystem: Environmental > Aquatic > Non-marine Saline and Alkaline > Saline | place...
CATGACTCCATTGGCCCTACCTCTAATGGACGAGCTCGTATTCTGATAAATATATTCCTTTAAACGGTTATTTTTGATGGCCATTTTCCAAGCATTTGTAAAAATTTAATCGGATAATATCTAAGTTTTTTTAAAATTCAATGGTCTGATATACAAATAATTATTTCACGTCAGAGTGAAAGTTCCCCCTTCGGGGTCTAGGGGGCTTCCACCCACTTCCTAGCATTCACAAAAGCTTCCAGCCAAGGCGAAACCTCATCATTCCTGTCTTTCGGGTAGTACGCCCAGTTCCAAGGAAATATAGACCGTTCTATATGCGGCATGGTTACGAGATGGCGACCTGTTTTGTCGCACAACATAGCGGTATTAAAATCGCTACCGTTTGGATTGGCCGGATACCCTTCATAGCCATATTTGGCAACGATATCATAGTTTTCCTCGGAATGCGGAAGCTTGAATTTCCCTTCTCCGTGGGAAATCCAAACGCCCAAAGTAGCTCCGGCTAAACTGGATAGCATGACCGAATTATTCTCTCGAATTTGGATCGATGTAAAATTACTCTCGTGTTTGTGGGAATCGTTATAGGTCATTTTACCGTGTGTTTCGTGCTCTGGGTTGATAAGGTCCAACTCCATAAATAACTGGCAGCCGTTACAGATTCCTACGGAAAGTGTGTCGGGTCTGGCAAAGAAATCCTTGATGACCTTGTTCGCCTTTTCGTTGTATTTGATGGCACCTGCCCAGCCTTTCGCACTCCCCAATACATCGGAATTTGAAAATCCGCCCACGACACCCAAAAACTGAATATCTTCCAAGGTCTCCCTACCGGAAATCAAATCGGTCATGTGTACGTCCTTCACATCAAAACCGGCCAAGTACATGGCGTTTGCCATTTCACGTTCGGAGTTGCTGCCCTTTTCGCGGAGGATGGCTGCTTTGGGACGGTGTGAGAGGGAACGATTTGGGAGACTGAGCGGAGCCGAAGTCGGGAAAAAATATTTCAAGGGCTGTTCCTTATAATTATTAAAACGTTCTTTCGCCCAACCATTAGCGGTTTGTTTGTTATCCAGTAAGTAGGAAGTTTTGAACCAGGTATCCCGAAGTGATGCAACGTTTAGCCCCATTTCCATATTTCCATTCTTAATGCGAAGTGTGGCTTCAGACGTGACGCTCCCAATTTTTTTAATATCGATTTTTGCGTCAACCAGCAATTGTTCTATGACGTTATCTTTCAATTGAAAAACGATACCTGCATTTTCGGAAAACAGCAATTTGATGGTATCCGATTCGCCCAAGTTTGTCAAACTCAAATCAGCACCCAAATCCGTATCGGCAAAACACAGTTCCAAGAGTGTTGTAATCAAACCACCTGAGGCAACATCATGACCTGCAAGTACTTGCTCTTCTTTAATTAAAGTTTGCATCAAATCGAAAACCGACTTAAAATATGCATCGTTTTTAATGGTAGGGGCCTCGTTTCCAATGGCATTTCGTACCTGTGCAAAAGAGGATCCGCCTAACTTGTACGTATCTCTTGATAGATTGATATAATAGATGTCTCCACCATTCTTTTGCAATACGGGCTCTACTACTTTCGTAATATCATTACAATTTCCCGCCGCTGAAATCACGACCGTTCCGGGAGCGATAACATCTCCATCCTTATATTTCTGCTTCATGGAAAGGGAATCCTTACCGGTAGGAACATTGATGCCCAAGGCAATGGAAAAGTCGGAAATGGCCTGCACGGCTTTGTAGAGTCGGGCATCCTCGCCTTCGTTTTTGCAAGGCCACATCCAGTTGGCGGATAGGGAAACCGATTGCAATCCGTCTTTTAAGGGTGCCCAGATGATATTGGTCAAGGCTTCCGCAATACTATTTTTACTCCCTGCCGCCGGATCAATAAGTCCGGAAATAGGGGAGTGGCCAATACTGGTGGCAATCCCTTCCTTGCCTTTAAAATCCAGCGCCATAACTCCAACATTGTTCAAGGGCAATTGCAAAGCACCGGCACATTGCTGTTTGGCTACTTTGCCGCCAACACATCTATCTACTTTATTTGTTAACCAATCTTTACAGGCCACGGCTTCTAGTTGCAAGACCTGCTCCAAATAGTCATGGAAAAATTCCAGCTCATATTCCGGTGCCTTGTAGTTCCGTGTAATGGTTGTATCTGTCAATATGGTTTTTGGGGAACTTCCAAAAATGTCCGTCAGATGCACATCCATAGGCTTTTCTCCGGTAGTCTTGGATTCAAAGGTAAACCGGTCGTCTCCGGTTACGTAGCCCACTTCGTACATGGGGGAACGTTCGCGATCCGCAATGCGCCGCAAAAGTGCGACATCTTTTTGACCGATCACCAAGCCCATACGTTCTTGGGATTCGTTGCCTATAATTTCCTTGGCGGAAAGGGTCGGGTCGCCCAAAGGGAGCTTGTCCAAATCGATTTTCCCTCCGGTTTCCTCAACGAGTTCGGACAGGCAGTTAAGATGCCCACCCGCCCCATGATCGTGGATGGAAACAATGGGATTCTCCTCGCTCTCCACCATACCGCGAATGGCATTTGCAGCCCGCTTTTGCATTTCGGGATTGGAACGTTGTATGGCGTTTAATTCAATAGCCGAACTAAACTCGCCCGTATCCGCGCTAGAAACCGCTGCTCCACCCATCCCAATGCGGTAGTTGTCGCCACCAAGAATAACAATCTTATCGCCAATTTTTGGCGTGTCCTTTAAGGCTTGTTCCGCTTTTCCGTAACCAATGCCACCGGCTTGCATTATGACTTTGTCATAACCGAGACGCCTTTGGCTTCGACTCCGCTCAGCCACCGCCGCATTATGAGCACCTTTTGACTCCGTTCCCTGAGCGGAGTCGAAGGGAGCGGAGTCAAAAGGTGCCGATGCCTCATCATGTTCAAATGTCAATACGGACCCAGCAATCAAAGGCTGCCCGAATTTGTTTCCAAAATCCGATGCTCCGTTGGAGGCTTTTATCAAAATATCCATAGGTGTTTGGTACAACCATGGGCGTTCTGCCATGCCTTTTTCCCAAGGCCTATTTTTTTCCAGTCTGGAAAGTGCTGTCATGTAAACGGCAGTTCCAGCTAAGGGAAGAGAGCCTTTTCCGCCTGCCAAGCGGTCCCTGATTTCACCTCCAGCACCTGTGGCTGCGCCATTAAAAGGCTCTACGGTAGTGGGGAAGTTGTGGGTCTCCGCTTTTATGGAAATAACGGAATCAAATTCGCTTTCTTGGTAGTAATCGGGTTTGTCCGCTGTTTTTGGTGCGAATTGTATCACTCTGGGACCTTTTACAAAAGCCACATTGTCCTTGTAGGCAGACACAATATCGTTATGGTTTTCCTGCGATGTTTTTTTAATCAGTTTGAAAAGCGAGGATGGCATTTCCTGACCATCGATTACAAAAGTACCGTTGAATATTTTATGGCGACAATGTTCGGAATTGACCTGACTAAAACCAAAAACCTCGGAATCCGTTAGTTTTCTGCCCATTTTTTTGGATAGTCCTTTCAGGTAGTCCACTTCTTCATCGTTAAGCGCCAATCCTTCTTGCTGATTATAGGCTGCAATATCATCAATCTCTAAAATAGCCTCGGGGCTAACATCCACCTTAAATACGTCTTGATGTAAACCATCGAATTTTTGGGAAAGCATGGGGTCAAAATCGGTAAAACCCTTGTCAACGGCTTTGAATTCCTCTATCCTGATAATACCGCTAATTCCCATATTCTGGGTGATTTCCGTTGCATTGGTACTCCAAGGTGTAACCATGGCTGCGCGAGAGCCAACAAAAAAGGCGTCTAACGACGCCGCGTTTATTTTAGATGTATTGCCGAACAACCAGTTTAATTTTTGTTCGTCTGTGCCGGTAATTTCTTGAGCAGTTTGGACGGCAAAAACTTTGGTTGCCATGTCTCCGAAGAAATGAATCATAGTGGTGGTTTTAAAAAATATTCCGAGAGCCTTTGACTTCGGAAACTTGAAAATTATAATCTCGAATTTGTTTCGGAATCAAACGAAATTTAAAGTGCAAATTTACGATTTTAAGCTTCGTTTGTGCAAGGGGTTAGAAACAGTTTTCAACCAATTATGTTGATAGTATTTTAGGCTTTGGAACAAGGTTTTTGCTTTAGGAATTCTCTATATTAAATAATTTTGGTGTGATGTTATATTTTTAACGAATCAAACATTCCTAAGTTTTACTATTGGTGTCGTAGCCTAATATCACTTTATTTGATTCTAGTCCGTTGCGTTTTGCGATTAAATATGATAGTGCCTGTTTTGTTGCTAGAAGTTTTATTTTACTCGCTTGCTTTTATCTATGAAATTCTTGAAGAGTTCTTTTGTGTCGATTGTTTTTTTAAAGCCTTTAGCTTTTAATCCTTTGGTCAACTCCTTGTATCTCCAGTCCACAGTTTAGCTTTCAAATACATATAAAACCCTACGAATATAGTGTCATCCTCATCTATATCGTGACAGTATTTCAAGGCTTTTTTGAAATCTTTTTTGGGAAGGATGGAATGGTTTAACAGCGTAACGTTTTTTAATACCAATTCGTAGACCTCAAGAAATTCCTAGTTCGTTAGGCATGCTATTTTGTTGGATTTTCTCCTTATGTTTGAAAAGTTCTGTTCTGGCATATTTTGGAGCGTAAAAGTGAAAGTGCTCCTTTCCGTTGATTAAAACCTGACAAATATTGCTGTTTAGGTTCAAAATAGCACTAAAAAGAATATTGGAATCTACGATAATCTTATCCATCGAGTCCGATTTCTTTTTCTATTTTTCCCAATCGCCTTTTTTTGGCTTCTTTTAGCAATGCGTCCAAATCCTTTTGGGTAGCTTTTGTTTTTGAGGTCAGTTCCTAATATCTCAAATAGTCTAAAATGGACTGAATTTTGGATGCTTTGTTACCAGCCGAAGACCTAACAACTATTTCGTTATCCTTTCTTTTAAATATCATCTTTTTCTTTTAAAGTTAATTATTATTCTTCAATCTAGGCTCTCTTTTAGAGAACTTGAATTTCTAAAAAAACTTTCACGATACTTATTTTCATAAATGTAGTAGCAAAAGTAATTTTGTACTGATTTTCCAAGGTGGATACTTTTACATTTTTTGGCGTACACTATTGGTTTTTGGTATTTTTTTAGCTTATTACCAACGGTTGAGCTTTGAACAGTACGGGAGCAAACTAGCGTTTGCTTTCCTCCACGCACATAGCGAAATCTTTTGGTTTTGTTTTTTCTTTTTTTGTATTAAAGCGAAATCCCAAAGATTTCGCGACCTCATAAAAATACGCAAACCTTTCGTTTTAGCCCGAATCCCGTATTGTTTATAGGTTTTGTTGTGCAACGTTTTATAGGTCCAATATTCCAAAAGTATCGGAAAATGGCACGTCTATACTGATAATTTCAAACTAAGGTTTCAGTCCAATTTCAAGCATTTTCACTGTGCTTTTCGACCGAATATCTGAAGTAACAAAATGTGTTATTGTCTTATCAATATCTGCTTGCGCAAATAGCTTAGAATCGTTTGGTATAATTGCTCTAGGATGAAGACTGGTTATACTTACTTTGTTTTCTGTAAAGAGTATATTGGCAAATTCCCCTGCACGCTGCGCTTCTTTGAGATTAAATGGTAATATTTGAATATTAACTAATGGTAAATCTGTTAATTTGCCCAATACGCAGTATTCTGCTATTGTTATTGTTGAAACTTTTAGTGTGATTTCGTTTTCTAAGAAGTATTTGTAATATTCAATAGCATTATTGTGAAGCTTGTCCTCGTCATTTAGCAAGCGAATAAAGAAACTGGTATCAAGTAAACACTATGCTTCATAACCACCTCTCAAATCAATTAGCCACTCGTCGGGATTAATATTTTTCCAACTACTTTTTGCCTTCTCAATTAGATTATTCAAATAGGATTTGTCAAATTTTGGATTGTAATCTATTAACTCCAATAGTTTTAATGACTTGGTGTCCACCTCTCCCGTTTCAAGATTTTGCAATCCGACTGCCCTTACTCCAAATCTTCTATAAAGTAAATTTTCTTCTCTTTCTTTTAGAAACTCTTTTCCTGTTTCTATTGCTAAATAACCGTAATCTTGCGTGTCCAGATGAATGTTTGCTTTAGTCTTTCCGCCAGCATCTCTCAAAATACCATAAAAGTAGAGTTCTGCCTCAACCCAAGTATCTTCTGTTTGTATAAACCTGGTTGAAGGATTTATAGTTAATTCGTATTCATCTTTTAAAGAAGTTTTAATTTGAAATTCGTAATTCTTTTGCCTAGATAAATTCTGAATATTCTCTATTGCCCTAGCGGTTTTAAGCTCTAGAAAGTCAATTGAATTATTAGCTTGAACTTGAGATAAAATAGCACTAAAACCAATAACGGCTTGTATTGTTGTCTTGAATCTATGTTTTACAGAACCTTCTTCAATATCATAAGTTATAATAGGTCTGTCCTTCTTGTTATTAGGATATAACAAATCCTCAACATTTTGCAGTATAGCCGCAATTTGTTTAATATCATAGTTGTCAGGACTTAAATCTTTATGTCCTGATTTCCCTACTACTCGGATTTCTATTTCTCCAATTTTATCCACAAATCAAATGTACAAATATTTGTTTTAGACTATAACTCTAATTTTTAGGGAAATGTTGCACAACAAATCGCTAACAGCACTTTTCTATTCTCACAACCCCAAACCCGTACCATAATATAGGAAACTAAAATAAAAAATAAAAACAACACATTTTAGAGATAACCATAAACGAACCAAAATAAAACCTCCGCTAGTCCAAAACAACAACCGACTCCAACAACAACTGAAACCGTTGCGGCTTTTTATTTCCAATTAAAAACCGCAATTCTTCTATAGTATCCTGGTCAAAGTTGGGCAGGTCCACTTTTCTGCCGCGGAAGGTAGGGTAAAAGTCGGACAAAGTGAACTCAAGGGTTTGCCAGTCGCCCGTAGTCTCAAACGTAGTGATATAACTGTAGCTGTGTCGTCGTTTGTCCTTTACCCGAAACTGGTAGGGATTCCCATCGCCCTTTAGGCGTATACGGATGGTACGATTTGGTTTTACGGCTAAAGTCTTCATTTCATACTTAATGGAGGAAAAGCCACCGTTGTTTTCTAGGGAGACTTCTCCGTAAAACTTACCGTAACCGTCATCGGATACCGCAAAGGATCCGGAGGAGCGGCCACCCATGACCACATCATCCACTACATACCAGTTTTTCGTCGTGGGATTTTCTTTGAAGTCGATTATCGTTTGTGCTTTCATAGTAAAAGTTGTTAGGAAGATAAATAATAAATATTTAATTTGATGTGGCATAGTGTATTTTTGGGCTCTGATATATGTTGAAAACGGAGGCTTGAGCGCTACCCCTTCCGTCTTGTATGCCGACAAAAAAAGTCGGTTTACAATCCACTTTCCCTGCAAAGAGCAAGGAACATCCTAGTTTTGAGAGCAACCCTTTACCAACTTATAAAACTTGAAACAATGGAAACCAGAAACCGACATCGCACACCAAGCATCCCGCATTTAGTATTCAGCTAACTACCGTCTACCCTCTAACGACTACCAACTACAAACTACCCTCTACCAACTACAAACTTTTTACAAATACCATACAATGCTGCCAGGGCAGATTGTCCATGTTTTCTTCCAATGTAAAACCAACGGATTTCATTTCTTTTACGGCTTGGGCTTCGGTCATTTTATGCAGCCTTTTAATGGGAACTTCCGGATCTTCGCCCCTGTATTCTATTAAATATAATTTTCCCTTTGGGCGCATGGCTTTTTTGATGGATGTCATCATTTCGTATGGGAAATTCATTTCGTGGTACACATCAACAATTAACACTTTATCAACGGAAGCAGGTTCTAAGTTCGCACTCTTTTCGCTGCCTTTAACTAAAGTTACATTTGAAAATTTACCATCGGTCTTTTTAGTCCGCATGGCGGCCAACATCTCCTCTTGGATATCCAGGGCGTAAATGGTGCCGGCTGTTGCCATGGCCGCCATTTTAAACACGTGGTAACCTGAACCGGCGCCAATATCTGCGATATCATCCGTTTTGGAAATAGCCATGTTTTTCAAGAGTTTGGAGGTGTTTTCTTCGGCTTCGCGCTCGTCCCGCTCTAGCCACGACATTCCTTGGTAGCCCATGACATGGGAAATTTCCCTGCCCATGAACCATTTGCCAATTCCGCTGTAATCGCCTTCTTTAAAGGTGTAGCGGTCTTCTTGTCCGAATAAGGCCGTTGTGCCGACAAAAAGTAAAATGCTAAGGAGGAGGGTTATTGTTCTTATCATTTCATAAAATTTACTTGAGTTGAGTTTTGGGATAAAGTTAGGTATTTCTAAAGCGGACTATCCTTAAGAAAAGTTTAAAACTGACCTTTCACTAGCCCTCTCTGATGCTGAGACAAGGTCAGCGCAAGAGGAGAGGGGATGGCTTATAGCTTTGTTAGGAATTACTGTTTTTATTGGTGATTAAAAGTTCTAGTTCTGTGTTATGGCTTGGCTAAAAGTAAAACTAGTAAATCACAAAATAAAAATCCACATCTTATCCGTGTGAATTTAATACTCATTCCATTATTTTAACAGACTTGATTAGATTGGCCAAAAAAATCTTAACCGAAACACGATATGGCCGAAAAAAAAACAAAAACTACAACAACCTGCGGAGTAGGCCTGTGCATGACTATGATCGGTAGTGCTTGGAAACCTATTATTATTATTATTATTATTTTCCGTATTTCTAAAGGTACTAACAGGTTCACGACAATCCTCAGAGAAATAGAAGGTATCAACCGTCAAATGTTGAGTAAGCAGTTAAAGAAGTTGGAGAAATCGGGTATATTGGTACGAACAAGCTTTGCAGAAATTCCGCCTAGGGTAGAATATTCGATAACAGCTTTAGGTAAATCGCTGCTTCCTGTAGTTCAATCCATGCAAGGTTGGGGAGACAGGCAACAGAAAGCTACAAAAACCAAAGTGAAAAAAGAAGCCAAACCGGCACCGCAACAAATTGGTTTGTTCGATTAGAAAGTAATCGGCATTCGCTTAAAACTACTTTTTTTAGGATTTCCTTGAGTGATGCTACACCAGTTTCTTCTCCAATAAGGCCATATAGAATCCGTCAAAACCGCTTTTTGAGGCGTAGATTTTCTTCTCGCTGATAAGGCTAAAATCGGCGCCTTCTTCACTAGATAAAAACGACTTTACTTGATCCTTATTCTCTTGTGGAAGTATGGAACAAGTGGCATAGACCATTTTTCCTCCGGGCTTTAGGATTTTACTATAGCTGCCCAAGATTTCTCTTTGGGTCTTGGTGATCTTTTCTAAAAATTCCGGTTGCATTTTCCATTTGGTATCCGGATTTCTTCGGATAACGCCCAAGCCTGTGCAAGGTGCATCTATAAGCACCCTGTCCGCGCTACCATATAATTTCTTGAATACTTTGGTAGACGTAATTTCCCTTGGTTCAATATTATGGGCACCGTTTCTTCTGGCGCGTCGTTTTAATTCTTTAAGTTTGCTGCCATAGATGTCCATCGCAATCAATTGGCCTTTGTTTTCCATGAGGGCGGCTATGTGCAGGGATTTCCCCCCTGCTCCCGCACAGGTATCTACTACTCGTTGGCCTGGGTGCACATCCAACATTTCTGCGACCAATTGCGATGAGGCATCCTGCACCTCAAAAAAGCCCTTTTTAAACGATTCCGTTACAAAAACATTGGCCCGTTCCGGTAAACGTAAAGCCAAGGGATACCCTTTTATGGCTTCCGTTACAATACCTTCGTCCAACAGGGCTTTGCGCAATTCCTCTTTGGTTATTTTTAAGGTATTGGTGCGGAGAATTACTTCAGCAGGTTCGTTCAGTTTAGCTATTTCCGCTGTCCATAATTTTTCTCCCAGCGACTTTTCACAAAGTTCGTCTATCCAATCCGGCACGGCCTCACGAAATTTTCTAATTTTCGATAGTTCGTCAAACTTACCTTTGATACGGCGCTCCGGTGTTTGTTCTATTTGCTTCCAATCGGGTAAGGCTATCCCTTTTAAAACTGCCCAAACGGCCCACATTCTAAAGAGGTCCGGTCTGCTAAAAGGTTCGCGCACATCGGCAATTTCTGTGTACAGGCGTTTGTAGCGCACCATCTCGTATGTAGTTTCCGCAATAAATCCTCTATCCCTAGCGCCCCAACGCTTATCGAACTTTAATACTTTTTGTACCACCTTGTCGGCATATTCATTTTCATTGAATATCAAATTCAAAGCGTCGATTACGGCAAATACGAGGTTTCTGTGCAGTTTCATTCTTAAAAATTAAGTTTGCAAAGGTATTGTTTTAGAAGCGATTCCCTTTATTTTTGAGAAACTTTATGCCCATGCGCTACTTTAGCTTTTTACTCGTATTTATCCTTTTGGCTTCCTGTTCCCAGGTGAACAGGAAAACGCCATTTACCGGTGTGGAAATAGAAACCTTGTACGCCGATTCCCTTAGTATCCGCGCCATAGAACTTATGGGCAACAGCTTGGCGTTTGCCGCCAATAAGGGTACGTTTGGATCCATTGATTTGGCGACCGGAAAAGTAAGGAAGAATGTTCAAAAGTATGACAGTTTGTTGCCCGAATTCCGAGCGGTGGCACATACGGCTACCGACTTTTTTATGTTGTCCGTGGCGAATCCGGCCCTGTTATACAAAACAGGAGCGAAGGGCAAGATGGAATTGGTATATAAAGAGGAGGACGATACCGTTTTTTACGATGCGATGACCTTTTGGAACGATGAAGAAGGAATTGCAGTTGGAGATACCATGAATGGATGTATGAGTATTATCACTTCGCGTGATGGCGGAAACACCTGGACTAAATTGCCTTGCACCCAAGTCCCCGAGGGAATTGAGGGCGAAGGTGCCTTTGCGGCCAGTAACACCAATATTGCGGTAGTGGGAGACAATACATGGATCGCAACCACCAAACGTATCCTATTTTCTCCCGATAAAGGGCGTACTTGGGAAGTCCAAAATACGCCCATTAAAACTACCGAACCTACGGAGGGCATCTATTCCATCGCTTTTTACGATGAGAATTTAGGTGTGGCCATTGGAGGCGATTATACCGATCCGGAGCGCAACACAGAGAACAAAGTAATTACTACTGACGGCGGAAAAACGTGGACGATTATGGCAGATGGTATGTTGCCCAACTATAGGAGCTGCATCCAATTTGTGCCAGCAATGGAAGGACAAGGAATCGTGGCGCTAGGTTTTACAGGGATTGCCTATTCTGGCGATCAAGGAAATTCGTGGAATCAACTATCTGACGAATCCTTTTTTACACTCCGCTTCCAGAACGATTCCGTGGCCTATGCGGCGGGGCGGGATAGGATTGCGCGGTTGACTTTTAGGTAGGCTGTTCTGGAGTTGCTTTTAGTATCTAGAGGGTAGAGGATAGTGGAAAAAGGGGCAGTTGGCAGCAGCAGTAAGTAGTTTGATGTTGTATTTCTATAATTTGTATCTAGTTTTAATCTGGTTCTTTTATTCGGTAATTTTCATCTCACATCTCTTGTCTTTAAACTTGACACTATAACTTAAAAAAGCTCCTCACTTCAGACGAAGGGAGGTGGCCGCCTTTGGCGGTCGGAGGGTTTGACCACGTACTGCTTTGCCGTAAGGCCTGATAAACCCAAGCATTACGTGAGCTAGTTTGCGGGGCAAACCCCTCTTTCTTCCGCAAGCGGAATTCATTCTCCCCTTTGACTAAGGTGGAGAGCCGCTAAAAATAGAATAATGGGTAGTTTTTAGAGGGTAGCCGGTAGTGAAAAAAGTGGCGGTTGGCAGTAGCAGCAAACAGTTTTATGGGCTATGATTTATGCTGAGTTTTTTTAAATTTTTATTCAGTATTCGGTATTTTTCCTAATTTCTAATTTCTTGTTTCTTGTTTCTCGTTTCTCGTTTCTCGTTTCTTGAATTTGTATTTGAGTTTGTATTTGAGTTTGTATTTGTATTTGTATTTGAGTTTGACACTTACGCTTGAACTTGTTTTTACCTCCCACCCCGGTTTTGCCGGTATTGCCGTAGCAATTGCCTTTTAAAATCTTCTTCCGAGCTTAGTAAAAGCAGCGTTTTTTTTGCGGATAGCACCTTTTTCATTTCGTTCAGGTAGGCTGTGTTCAATTTTTCCTCTTTTTCTTTAAAA
>Ga0136560_1001450_pt1 | contig 12234 bp, 16 predicted proteins | sample AntRauMeHopE1497_FD_104925 | JGI IMG/M metagenome (GOLD analysis project Ga0136560, IMG submission 104925) | Saline lake microbial communities from Rauer Islands, Antarctica - Metagenome Hop E1 #497 | ecosystem: Environmental > Aquatic > Non-marine Saline and Alkaline > Saline | place...
CAGGTGCAGGTGCAGGTTCGCGTGCAGGTAAACGGCCGCGAGTTGGGGCTGGAGGGGGTCGAGCGGAGGAGGAGAGAGATGTGAGTGAGAGGATTGCACTGGGTCTATCGGCGGGAGGTGCCTCATCAGCTGCAGCAAGGGGAGGAGAAGCGATGTTCGATTCTCGCTTGTTCGAACGTGGAGCGGCTGACGGAGGCTTGGGTTCTGGATTCGGGGCGAGCGATGACGTATACAACGTGTATTCGGAGCCACTGCGAGCAGGTGCAGCACCACAGGGGCAATACAGACCTCGGGGGCTCGGGGCTGGAGGTGGCAGCGCAGAGGATGCAGCGCAAGCCATCAATGCAAGCGCAACCTCTAAGTTCGGATCAGCTGCTGAAGGGGAGGGCGGAAACACGGCTGATTTCGAGGGAGTGGCTCACCCTCCTACACGGCGAGCACCTGGGCCGGTGGTGCTGGAGAAGGCTGACGCGCCGGAGCAGAATGGTGCACTAGATGCAGCCCTTGGCCAGTCTACAGAAGCCGACGGCGGCGGTGGCAGGGCGGGCACATTTTCACACATAGGCAAGGCTGGTTTCATGCGAGCTGCTGCTGGAAGCGCCACATTAGGCGGGGGCGGAGGTGGGAGACGTAAGGGCTCGATTGAGTTTGAATGAGAATCAAGCAGCGAATTGTAAATTTTGGCGCCCAGATATATATTGGCATGTCCATCATGCCGTATCAAATCTATGCCGATCCATCTCATGCACTGGGCGGTGCCTCCTGAATCTGATGCTTGGTTTGAAAGCGGACCCTCTCCGTGGCAACACGCTTGTGCTCAGCCAGGAGTGTATCAAGTAGCTTGGACACGTTCTGCAAGTTTTCAGTCACGGAAGGAAGAACATCTGATACCTATCGCTGCGCTAGCACACCTCCAATGAGTCTGAAGCATTTCCGTGTTCCCTCCAGTTTACCTAGAATCGACACAACCCGCCTGCGCACACGAATACCGAACACAAGGTGCCTCAACTGCAGTACGCTAGACAATGAGTGAGAACGAGCGCGCAAGTAACCAACGTTCCAGCTCCTCACTCATGTTCAGATTGCTCTCGCTGAATTTCCCCAATCTTGCTCTCTAGGGCATTCTCATGTTGCTGGAGTTGGCGAAATACTCCCACAATCTCTTGTGGCGATGAAAATTCCCTATCTAGCACGCCTTCGGCTTCTATACCCGCCCCTGCTGCTGATAATGTTGCCATTGTTTAACTCAGGATGAGCAATAATCGCAACACCCGTATTTGTGCACAATATGGTACATTTTACTTCTATTCGCACGGCAGTCAAGTACATTGTTGCGCGTGCTTTGACGAATCTTCCGTTTCCATGTCGGTAGCACTTGTATCTATACAGAGCATTCTGCAGTTATTTTTGGTGCTCCATTAACAAATATAATGCAATAAGTCTGCCGTTCAGTCGCAATGCAGTCGGAATTGTCCCAAACACCGTCCTGGTACGCTTCCAAAACCGACCCATCGGGGCTGTCTGAGTATGGAAAAGTGTTTAGCATATACCAGCAGTACTTCGGATATAAAATTGCAGCGTAGGCAGCCTTTGAAACAGACGTGCCTGCACTGGTCGCCAATGGGGAGCTGAGGCCGTACGGGAAAGCAATGAAGTCGCTATTTCCTAACTTTGATAGTTTGTCGTAGCAGACACCCCCAGTGCTGTCGCAGGGTTACCCTAGGATGGCGATCCCAACTCACAGTGCTATTGAAGTAGCGAAATATGCACATGCATCTCGCAACTCGGGCGCGTCAAGTGTTCTTCCATCGGCGTCGGACCCACAATTGCAATCAGCCCGAGGTGGCAATAGTAGCTTGTCCTTAGATGTTAAGGCCGACAGAAAAGCTTCTCCACTAAAAGCCAGCGAGGTTACAAGTAGTGCAATGGTTGATGCAGTGCGGCCCGCTGGTATTGGCAATTATAGTATGGGTGCGCCAGGAGCAGGAGAAGCCATCGAAGTACGCCCTGCAGTTCGCCTCCCACCTCCTAGCCAGCTCAGTCTCTCTCCTCGGCGTCCGCTGAGTAGGCACCACTCTGTTCCCGTTATTCGAGGTGTCATGGAGGCCTACTTATTTCTGAAAGCCGGTGGCGCCCTGCGGGACGATGATGGCAAGATGTTACTTTACAAGCGGGGCACTTGGCGAGGCCTGATAGCTCGCATGGTTGGCGCTCTCTTCAACGTTGTGCTGTCGGCCAGACAGGTCACCAATATCGTGGAGCACCGGACTAAACTCCTGCGTTCCCTCACCCGAAAAGAGAAAAGGAGACAGAAGTTGGCAGATGCGGTCAAGAGGGCAGGGGGTTCAACAGCTGCGGTGTTCACTAGTGCTAGTAGCACCAGCACCAACACGAACACCAGCACAAGCATGAGTGCGAGCACGAGTGCTGTATTAGGTGAGAACACAGTGGGCATTGCTGACACATCCATTGTAAGTCAGGGGAAACAGCCGTCTCTACTGATGCACCGTACAAGCTCAGGGATATCTGGGTTCGCGAGAACTGGCATAGGTGGTGCTAGCAGGCCTGGGATTGCCTTGGCCCTGTCTCCACGCGAGTCCCCGTATGACGGAGATATCGACAGGATGCCATGGCTTACTCCGTCGATCCGACACAATTATGACATTTGTAGTACCCACGGGACTGGGAGAGTGAAGGCAGTGGCACCAATCTCGTATGGACGAGAGGTGGCGCTACCAGTTCATCCAGTGGGGGAAGCTTGGACCAGTTCCCGGATGGGCATCTTGCCAGATGCAGCATTACCACAGGAAGAGGACGATAGGGAGGAGGATGATGCTATTGATGCGTCAGGGTCTGGTAGTTCGGCTGCTGATGCGCCTCGTTTGTCTGCCGATTCTTCGCATTCGGAGTTGAAGCTACCAAGAGTGGAACAACAGTCGTCGTCCACAGTGGCACCGGCAAGAGCAGTAGTAGAGGCTGGGGCAGATGCAGGGACAGATGCAGGGACAGGAATTGCATCAAATGCTACAGGAGGGGTAGAAGGCGGAACCGGAGCGGTGGTGGAAGCCGGAACTGGAGCAGGAGCAGGTGCAGGTGCAGCTTTCGGGACACCAACAGGATCATCAGCGATTATATCGGAAGACGCACTTGCAATGGCTGCTGCAGAGGCTGCTGCAGAAGCTGCCGCCCTTTCAATTCAGGAAGGTGCTATCTATGTAGCAGGAATGGCCTCAGGAGAGTCCGATCAGTTCCTAGAGCGATATCATGCCAATGGGCAGGCACGCATGCAAGCAGATGCACTGCTTAATGTGAGCCCAATGCCCGTGCTATCATCGAATTCACATCTATAGTCAGTGCAGGCTTTGGGGTCCAAAGATGTTGGTGCAGTTGGCCATAGAGCGAGCACTGAGGCGGCTCGTGCACGTGCAGTGGACTAGGCATGGCTTGAATTGCTTGCACGGGGCCCTCCTGTCTCGAACCTCGGACTCTTGTCCATATCTGGATCCCCACTGTCAGCAGAAACTGAGGTGAAGGCACTACGGGCAGCAGAATGGCTAGCTGAAGACCTGTGTCCCTGGTGCACTCAATCAAGAGGAAACGACGATGCAGGTGTCCCTGCCACTTTAGAACTGCCAACATCAGGTCCTACCGGTAGCTCTAGTCAGGCCAAAATCGGACAGAAACGCAAAGAAAGAATCTCAACCCCCGCCCCGGAGTTGGAACAGCATCTGGGGCTTAACCATGACGCCATGGTGAAGACAGAGGAGATGGCCTCAATGGCCCGAGCTATCTTGACGGAGTACTCGGATGCAGACGCCGGGGGAGTGGCTGGTTCAGCATCCGCACGAGCGAGGCTTCTTCTCTTGTACCCTATCGCAGAATCGTGCCGGGAAGCAGTTATATCATTACAGGTCCCACTTGCAATGTCATTCATCGTCAATGGTGCATGGCCTAGAGCAAGAGCGCTAGTAGGACTTGCTGAGCGTCGATCCCAAGAAACGCATGCACTTGCAGCCGACGAAGCTCATGGTAAGTAGGCCGCATCCTCTGAGATGATACCTGGCAGTGAGGTGAGTCAAGGTGCAAGCGAGCATCGTGTGATCAACGCGACTGCCAGTGATGGTGGTGACTCGAGTCGCACCGAAGCCACCACATCGCCATCAGCGCCATCTAGTTTGCAGCCGGTGACGCCTGCACGCCTCGAAGTTGCCGGTACTGGCATCGAGTTCAATGGGGATGCTGGCCACGTGACTGGTGGTACCGACGCATATGCAGCGATACGAAGTGGTTCTGACATAAGCAAAGTTTTGCCTGCTGAATCCAGCGGCGCCATCCGTCGTATAGTCATACCGCAGTCTGTAGCATCGGCGCAAAGATCCGATTTGAGCAATGAGGCGGGTGTATCCCATGCGTCGGCAGCTGCTGATGAGGAGGCTAGACTCCTGGCATACAGCAAGCGGTCAAGTAGAGCTATTGCATCTGATGGGCACAGTTCGGCGCTTGGCTCTACAACATCAATGGGAGATTTCTAGGCCACTGGGCGATTTCATCGGCACGAGTACGGGGCATCGGAGCATGGGGGAGACGACGATGGGGAGGATGCAGATGAAGGCACACTCGATGGGGGTCAGGCTGACGGAGCCGACTCCGGTCGAGGCAGCCCCCACAGTCTACTCGGGAGCGATGGTGTGATTGGCACCATGTTCTTAGACCCGGATTCATAGTCAAGATACATGCGCATGCGGAGTGACTCAATCGGGTCTCATGGATCTATACATGGGTCACACGGGAGTCCTGTAGAGCGAGACTTAGGCGACTCTGGGTCGTTGGGAGAGGCCTCCGTGGAGCATGGTGGGGACGGCATTGATGGCAATGATGGCAGACGTGGCAGGATCGACAGGCGCGAAACGAGCCATCGTTCGAGCAGCATGCCCCGTGGTGTAACAGCTGCAGGCAGCATTCTCCGTGCGAGTGAGAGAGGCAGTTCAGGAGTCCTCGACTACCGTGGATACAACAGGCAGGTATGAAGATGAAGAACAAGCACGTAGACAGTGGACACTGTCTGAATGGTGTACAGCTGATCACAACGAGACCCTCTGGGGCTAGCAATCTCGCAAGGGGCAAATATCGATGTCAGTTGGTCCAACCACTGGTGACGATATCCCGGGGTTGGTCCCCAGTCGAGCACATGTTGCATTGAAGCGGGTATGATTTTCAATGGATTGATAACAAATTGTTCTACTGAGGCGATAGTGCAACTCTAAATCAGATAGAGACAGTCTCATCTCCGGCCGCAGGTGCATCGAGGAACCACCGCAGGTCCAGCACCTCGCTTGGCCTCAAACGTGCAGATGGGAGTGTGGTTGCAACGGTCCCGTCGTCGCTGCCTGCCCGTAGAGAGCTCGCCACAGATTTAATAGCATCTAGCTTGCCTGCTCCTGTCACTACGAACCAGCATGCCCGCGCTGCTTTGAGTGTTGGCAGAGTGAGAGTGATGCGCTCAGACGGAGGCTTCGGACTGTCAGTGATTGGAGCGACATACACCGTGCTCTCATGCAACAATGCATGGCCTGGAAACAGAGAGGCAGTGTGGCCATCTGGTCCCATTCCCAGCAGTACCAAGTCCAGCTGGGGCACCCCACCGTCCGCGGATGCACATGCCTTCGTTAGCCTGGTAGCATAGTCTGCAGCAAGCGCAGAGGCGTCGACGGTGTCCCTTTCCCTCAGGGCGATTCCTTCGATGGCTGCGTCACGAAGCACCGGCTCCTTCCCGGCAAACATAGTGTCACGTACAGCCCTTTCGTTTGAATCACTGCTAGAAGGTGGAACACAGCGCTCGTCGGCAAACCAAATGCTCCATTTGCTACTATCAGTCTTTAGGGTATCTGACATACCGGCCGCTAGAATCTGCGTTATATGCATGTAGGATCATTGCCAGGGAAATGAGAAACATAAACACAATCTAATAGTTGTAGTCGATCTCTTTTGCGCTACTCACTTTGGGCAACGATCCACCAGATAGAGCTATGTGAAAATGTCCACGCTGCTCTATTGCTTTATTTGCGGCTTCGATGACATTTTCTGCCAGTGATGCGCTTAAAGAGGTGACATCTGCATGCACATTCCAAGCAAACACATGAGAAGGTTCAGCTGCCGCCGCCATTGCAAAGTAAACTGAATTTAGAGGAATTCGCGCAGTCCTCGGGTAAAACCGGAACAGCCAACCACTGGAGGATCCATCGAAGTTGCGACCAACTCGGCAATCCATCCGGATCAAGTTTTGGGGTTGGCAGGTATCATTTGTGGCTAGTACGTAGACACAATCGTGCTTGGCAGCCCATATCCCGGTCAAATGGATGATGCAGTACTGCACCCTCATTCGCCCCGGTCCCCGCGTTCTCTTGCGGCGGTGGCAGCTGATGCCTAGGATGTTCCAGCAATGTTGGACGCCCTCAAACTTTCACGATACTGGACGACCATGCGGGATGAGGGCTACGATGACCTTGCGACCTTGCTAGAACTTGATGATGAAGAATTATACGAGATGTGTGAAGCTTGCTCATTGAAGAGAGGTCATGCATTGAAGCTGAGGAAAGCAGTCCAAGGCTTGAGGAAAGCGGTTGCACTTGCTCCTTCGGATACCGCTGGAGTAGCAGACGGAGAACTACCCATCGGCACTTCAGACAGTGGATCTTTGAGACGAGCGATGACATTCTCGTCTCGGCCAGAAGACTTGCGAGATGCGCTGGACAGTCATTCGGTGAAGGAATAGGGAGGTGCCACCAGTCGTGAGGCCCAGACAAGCTCTACGCTTGGAGCCGGAGGGACAAGCGGAAACCACGAGAGGATTGGAACCACTACGCTTAGCTCTAAAACGACTCCAATCATGCAGTCAGCTGCTCGATCGGCACCAGTGCTGCATAGTGCCACGCGTGGGCGAGCAGGGCGCCTGATGGACGGCCTCGGGGTGCAAAGCCTCGACACGGCGGTGACGGTGCTCAAAGCGGTGACTCGCATGCAAGCCATGGTGAGGACAAAGAGTGCTCGTCGTATGTACGGCCAGATGCTGTTTGACAAATATCGAGAAGAAGAGGACGAGCATCGAGAGGAGGAGCAGAGGAAGTTGGAAGAGGGAATGCGTCTGTTGGAGCGCAAGGACACAGAGAGGGAGTTGCATGAGGCAAAGCTACTGGCTAGATTCAAAGATTTTGCCAGTGAGGTGAAGGATGCCCGCTTAGATTCGGATCAGTAACAAGATAGATCTGCGTACTGGGTTTAATTTATGCACGGGAGCCGAGGCCCAGTCCACTGGCATGTGGTGCTTTGTAGCAAGTTCTGTTAAACTCAACGTGAATTATCATCATCGTCCTTATCCAACTCGATTCGTTGTTGGATCAACTACGCCACACTGAGTACTCCTACGCCCACCCAGAGTACATGCCCGTCTCCGCTTCGACCGACACATCGAGCATACATCGATAGGTCTGGAATCCAGATGCGCTCACATGTACGTCTTGGGGTCGATTTTGTCCGGGAGGGACGGCACCTTGACGGCAAACCGCTCTTGCACTGCTGCGAGAGACGTCTCGTCAGTCTCACTAGCAACGAATGAAATGGCGAGGCCTTTCGTGCCGAATCGACCAGCCCTGCCCACTCGATGCAGGTACTGGTCAGCAGGAGGCTCCCCGGACTTGTCGTCGGGCATGGGGAAATCGTAGTTTACCACGATGTTTACGTTCTCAATGTCGATACCACGACCGAACAGATTCGTGGCTACCAGGATTCGGGCAGCTGACCGCTTGAACTGTGTGTACAGCTCGATGCGTTGCTTCTGCGGCATCTGTCCGTTGATGTGGATAGAAGGGAAATTGCTTTCCTTCAGCAGTCGGTCAAGTTCCTTGGAGCGGGAGGCCGTCGACACGAAAATCACGACCTGGTTGAAGTCCAGCTCATCTAGGAGCTCAATCAGCTTGCGGTTCTTCTTGGCATCATCCAGCTTGACGTAGTACTGCTACAGACCGTGCAGGGTGAGCTTGCTGTCGGCATCGACGTAGATCTCGTATGGGTCCTAGAGGAACTTATGGCATACGGGGCGCACTTCCTTACTCAGGGTGGCACTGAACATCATCACCTGCTTCTCCGGGGGTGTCTTGAGGAATATCTTCTGCACCTGCTGCCTCATATCGGTTGTTGCGAGCATTTTATCGCACTCATCAACGACGAAGAACTTCACTTTGTCGGTCTTGAGAGCACCCTCCTCGATCATGTGAAACACCCGCCCTGGGGTGCCCACCACGATGTGCGGCTTCTTGGACTCGAGCTCGCGCTTGTGCACGCGGTAGTCAATGCCACCGAATAGAACCATGGTGGAAATAGCTGGCTCCTTCATGAACTTGCTGAAGCGCTGGTACTCATAGCCGATCTGAAACGCCAACTCCCTGGTGTGTGCAAGCACAATCACGCTAGTCTCGCCATCCTTAGGCACAAGCTGATTGAGTGTCGTGAGCACGAAGACAGCGGTTTTCCCCATTCCTGATTTCGCCTAGCAAAGGATATCCATTCCCATGATCGCTTGGGGGATCGCCTCGTGTTGAACTGCGAACAACGATAGACGAAAGGATTAAACACTGTTATGTTGAAGCCGGCCACAAGAACATAGTAAGTCCAGCAAATACTACAACCTCACCTTCGCTTGGGTTCTCGAAGCCGCACTCAACGATAGCCTTTAACAGATCAGGCTTCAACAAGAAGTCGCGGAAATCGGACGAGTGTACTCCAACTTGATGGCCTCTGCGAACAAAATGATGGGACAGAATCATTGAATGCGCACTATTGTCATTAGTTCACCTCATTCACGTGCTTGAAGGCCTACATTCTAGTGCAAGCATACTTTCCACCAACGATGTAAGAACGACCTCACTTCTTGCTTGACTTGCCATCATCCCCCCCGGCTCCGGAGGTTGCACCCTCATCTGCTGCCGCTTCCTCCTCCTCGTCGTACACCAGATCTTCCTCGTCTTTGGTTCCAGGTACGGCGGCCATGGTTGCTCGGACGGATAAGCACAGCGGCCGTTCAATCGATTATTTAATGCTGTGCTATTTGCACTATACCAATACTATACCATAACCTACTCGTTATAAGCTCCGTGATACGGATAGGATGAACCATTTATAACCTGTATTGCAGCCATGCTTGCCCGTGCAGCCCGATCTGTTGGCCGCATGTCTGTGCTTACTAGCCGGTCCTGCCGCCACATGTCAGCATCAGCCAAAGTGTGGATCAACTCAGAGACAAAAGTGATGGTGCAAGGATTCACCGGGAAACAGGTAAGGCTTGGAGCGGTTACAAGTGCTTCTGATGAAATCCATAGTGCTCGGGTTGGTATTCACTGCGACTAACAATACGTGGCGTCAGTCGCGCCCTTGCTGACTTTCATAAGGCTGCCTAGTGGACATACATTTTAGACTGTTGATCGCTATTCAGTAGTATTGGAGCGAGGCTGCGTACATGAGGGCCCGCCCCATAGTGTATCTAGAGGCCATTATGTAGCTATGGTTTTGTGCTTGCACGGTGTAGCTGCAGCTGCTGTCCGAATATGCTGAATTATATCGTAGTATACGTGCCTGCGATGTGATACCCAACTCTGCTTCTCTTCTCCCGCAGGGCACTTTCCACAGCCAGCAAGCTATTGACTACGGAACTAAAATAGTCGGTGGGACGAACCCGAAGAAAGCCGGCACTACTCACTTGGACCGCCCCGTTTTTGCAACCGTGAAAGATTGCGTGAAAGAAACCGGAGCAGACGCTTCAGTGATCTTCGTACCTCCACCGTTGGCTGGTGCCGCAGTGCTGGAAGCGATCGAGGCAGAGGTGCCCCTCGTCGTGTGCATCACGGAAGGAATCCCCCAGCAGGACATGGTCCGCGTCAAGAACGCCCTTCTTGCTTAGACCAAGACCCGCCTCATTGGGCCCAACTGCCCCGGCATCATCAAGCCCGGTGAATGCAAGATCGGCATCATGCCAGGATACATCCACCAGAAGGGCAAGATCGGCATCGTCAGCAGGTCAGGCACACTCACCTATGAAGCCGTGGCACAGACGACCTCGACAAACCTTGGCCAATCAACCGTCGTTGGCATCGGCGGTGACCCCTTCAACGGTACCGATTTCATCGATTGCCTTGAGAGGTTCACAAACGACCCAGAGACTGAGGGTATCATCATGATCGGAGAGATCGGAGGGCAGGCGGAAGAAGATGCCGCGGCATGGCTCAAGGAGCATGGGGACCCGAACAAGCCCGTGGTTGGATTCATCGCTGGCCGCACTGCCCCTCCAGGCCGTCGCATGGGACATGCAGGTGCAATCGTCAGCGGTGGCAAAGGTACTGCTGATGCCAAGATCGAGGCTATGCGAGCAGCTGGGATCCACGTGAGTGAGTCACCGGCCCAGATGGGTGTGCTCATGCTAGAGGCCATGCAGAAGGCCGGTAAGGCGTGAGCATGTGTGTCCATGGCTACGGGGATGGCAAGCTTGAGGCACACGGAGATAGTGATAGCGGGGTGACCAATTGTTTCGCACCACCAGATTGAGTTGAGTAGCAGAACTATCCGGCAACGTGTTGGCTCTCGTTTCGTGCTCCTAGCACGGGTACTCCTATTCACATTCGATGTTCGAATACAGACAGGCATTACTTGTAGAGTGCTTGAAACAGCTAGTCTAGCACTATTGAAGTCAAATGGTAAAAAATGAAGAATCACCAACCCCCACCCCACCCCGTCAACTTGGATCTCAGTCATAGATGTCATCATCATCCTCTTCCATGGCCACCTCCGGCATGGCTACTTCGACCCTTGTGAAGGCCCCCATTGGCACTCTATCATCACCCAGTGCGCCCCCCCCTGTGGCATCCATCTGCGCCTCTAGCTCCTCCTTGTGCTTCGCGTACTCCTCCATGGCTGCATCGTCAATGGACCGCTTTGTGGAAGCACGTGCCTTCTGGAATGCACCCACACTCACTGCCCAGTCCTCCGTGGATTGAGAGGCAGTTTTGGTGGCCAAACTATCTGCATCCCCGGCGTCCTTCCGCTCCTGGAAAATGCGCATCATCTCGCTGAGTCTCTCGCGCACACTGATCTTGACCGCCAGCTAGCACAGACCTGCCACGTCCGACCCTGTGAACTTGTCACATGAGTCACAGATAGCCTGAACATCCACATCTCTAGCCACACATGTCTTGCGCAGGACTGCTTTGAAGATGGCTAGTCTGCCAACTGGGTCGGGCAGAGGTATATAGATCAGCTAGTCAAGGCGGCCGGGGCGGCGAAGGGCGGGATCGATCGTATCAGGTCGGTTGGTTGCGCCTACCACGAATACATTCTTGCGTTCACCGACACCGTCCAGCTCTGTGAGCAACTGATTGACGGTGGAATCACCAGCACCGTGCGAAGAGGAATCGCCACCTCTTGATGATGCGATGGAGTCCAGCTCGTCGAAGAACAAGATGCATGGGGCCGCCTACCTCGCCTTGTCGAATACTTCCCTCACATTCTCTTCAGACTCTCCGAACCACTTGGTCAACAGCTGAGGGCCCTTGATGGAGATGAAATTCGACTCACATTCGTTCGCCATCGCCTTGGCGATCAAGGTCTTGCCGCAACCGGGGGGTCCATACAGCAAAGCACCAGATGGAGGAGACACGCCCAGTTCCTCAAAGTATTCGGGGTGTTTCACGGGCATCTCTACCATCTCACGCATTTCCTGCTTGACCTCTTCAAGCCCACCGATATCTGCAAACTTGACATCGGGTGTCTCCACAACCACATCACGCATGGAGGAAGCAACAGTGATGGCCATGGCGCCGTAGAAATCCTTCATATCGATCCTCAGAGCATTCAAGAACTCGGCTGGAATATCCTCCTCGTCCATGTCCATGAGACCTTTGGCACTCCGTCGGATGGCGGTCACCGCTCCCTTCATACACAGAGATGCCAGGTCTGCACCCACGTAGCCATGCGTCACCTCGGCCAGTCGCTGCAGGTCCACGTCATCGCCCATCTTCATTTTCTTGGTGAGGATCTGCAAAATTTCCTCCCGCGCATCCTTGCTGGGAACAGGCACCACAATTTCAGTGTCAAATCGGCCTGCTCGACGCAGTGCAGGGTCAAGTGAATTAGGGCGATTCGTAGCTCCAATTACCATGATATGTACATCGCCGCGGATGCCGTCCATGCAGG
>Ga0136560_1001452_pt1 | contig 12231 bp, 16 predicted proteins | sample AntRauMeHopE1497_FD_104925 | JGI IMG/M metagenome (GOLD analysis project Ga0136560, IMG submission 104925) | Saline lake microbial communities from Rauer Islands, Antarctica - Metagenome Hop E1 #497 | ecosystem: Environmental > Aquatic > Non-marine Saline and Alkaline > Saline | place...
GGCTGTGTACCTCCAGGACGCTGAATCCGTCTCCGGTGCCAGCTATGTGAGCGACGCGAACGTGAATGAGGATGAAGCTGGAGCCGGCAGGTAGGTGTATCTAGGCACGTAGGGGTTACTGCACAGACATGAGGGGGGTCACGATCTGTGGAGTCGCGACGAGGACGGATCATTTTCCGATGCTGAGAATCGAGATTTTGAGACTGTGAAGACTGGGCGCCGTCTCCGAGTTCGTCGTTCGCACGTGGGTCCTCCGCCTCCAGGTCTTAGGTCTGAAACATCGACCTCATCGAGGGATGGGATTGAGACTGGAGCTGTGCAATAGGAGCGTAAGCTAACGCCAGAGCCAGAGGGTGGCAACTCGAGACAAGATCATGGGGGGGCAAACCCCGAGTCTTCGACTTCTTCTCCATTTGCATTGCCATCACGGCAGCCCGGTAGCAGTGCCTCGTCGATGCTGCCCGAACTTTTCTCGGTACCGGGCGTGGCACAGTCAGAATGCAGCAGCCTGCGTGGAGAACACGATATGCCAATGCTGTAGGCGAGCTAGAGCGTGCGGAGCAATACAAGCGTATCCACATCCGGTAGTGGCAGCAGCAGCAGCAGCAGCAGCAGCAGCAGCAGCAGCAGCAGCAGCAGCAGCAGCTCCTCGAAGTCGTCAATCTCGTCGGGGTTATCAGACCTGCAGGGAGAGGCATCTGACTAGGGCCCGGCCACGTCCTTCGAGTGCCATGGTGGTGCAGCTACATCCGTTGCTAGCCGTGCATGGCACGATGGTGCAGCCGCACCAGGCAGTGGGGCTAATCGTAACACGAGCGGCGGCATCAGCATTGGTGTGGACAGTACCAGTGTTCTGTCCTCGATCGATGATAGCGTCGATGGTGACATGGACATGCATCAGCACGGTCGAGGAGGGGCAAGAGCTGGAGGCGCAGCAGCAGGACTTGGTACAGTGTCTCTATTTCCGTCGGACTCTTCAAGACTACCGTTAGGGGGGCGGAGGATGGACAGCAACCTGAGCATCCCTGATCGACTGACCATCCGCAGCACGAGCACTGATGGCGGCACCGACAGAGCGCTGATTGGCGGGTTTCCCGAGCAGTAGAGTGAATTCGCTGCTCCCATCGACTCAGACCGGGGCTCTTTGCGTGAGGCAGGAACATCAGCACCCCCTGTGGGTTCGCCAGACCGTCGGGATCCCTGTGGAACACCTGGGTCGCGCATCGATAGCTCTGGCTCTATTCCTGAGTTCGGTACCGGTACCGGTCCCGGTCCCGGTCCCGTGTCGGAGGCATCGGGGGGCCCGAATACATCTTTTTGTTTAGCAGGTCGCGACGTGTCTACTAGTTAGACTAGAGATGGGCAAAAGGCATCCGGCGTTGTTGCTCGAAGTGCCAAGCGGGGACACGATGGTAGCAGTAGCAAAAGCGTTGACGCAGACGGCGACGGAGGTGCGTCTATGCATGTGCGGCACAATAAGTCGGCAGATTCATCGCATGGTGGTGCTTTACACGAAGTACCTCCGACTCGCTTCTCACCACTCGTGGGGGGTATATCAGAATCAGGAAGCACCCTGTCTGGGTCTAGTTCTGGTTCTGGTTCTGGTTCTGGTTCTGGTTCTGGTTCTGGTTCTAGTTCTGGTTCTGGTGAACAGGAAGTGGTGATAACATAGATAGGGGGTGGGGTAAGTGCATCGCATTCGAGTGCGGGTCGATCAGATGCAGGCACATCGAATGGCTACGATGTCGATGGTGCTGACACTGGTGCTGGGGGTTACCAGCCGGCGGTTTCTGAAGCGAGCGATCCTATCGGAGCAGGTGCCTCAGGAGCTAGGCTCGGCCGCAAGAGGGGGAGGCAGGAGACCGCATCTTAGCTTGATGGGGATACCAATGGTAATTTGCATGGGGATGTGGATGAGGGGGGTACGCAGAAACGTAGGCGAACCTGAGGCAGAAATGAAGAATACTGTCTCTCGCTGGTACGTGGTTTCAAAAATTAGTCAGAAACAAAGTGATCATTGTATTTGGCTATACTTGCATAATTTGACTGCGACCAAATGCCTAAATAATTGCCGGCGTGGCTGCCTTTTGCATGCAATATCGCAGGTGAAAACGATCACCGATTGACAGCGGATCAGATCCGTGCGCGGCGCGCGGCGCCAAGACTGCCCACCCATGTGTTTCACTGCAGATATTTTAGCCGTAGCTAGGCTGCGCAGTCAAAATAACTTATCATCAAGCTTTTGTAATCGGTACTTCAGGTGAATCCGTGCGGGAGTCGCTGTTTTGGTTCGGAAGGACGAACCGTATTCATTGTAAAGGTAGCAAGATCTCCACAGCGATCATCGTGCCTATCAGCAGGCGCAACAACGAGCGCTGTGGAGCACTTCAGGTGAGCATTCTTTCGTCGCCTTCATCTTGAAAGCCGTGATGTTTGTGAATGAGATGAGGGTGCTGGCTCAAGCCTATGAACGAACTAGCAGCCACCACGAATGCCCGTTTCCATTCTCTCTCGCCATGATTGGAAACATAGCGACAGCAAAATTTTGGACCCAGAGTGTTCAAACAAAGTTATTGACGTGGACTCAAGCATTGCAATCTCTGCAAGCATCGATGGAGTTACCCTGCATTGGATCCATCGAAGTAGGCCGGGGTCACATTCTAATCGATCGGAGCCGTGGGCTTATTCTTATACAATACTATGGCATTAGATGAAAAGGTCTAATCTTGCCCATGAGCTTATGATCTAACGATTACGTATATGCCGATCTCTGAAGATTGTAACGCAAGACGGCCTTCCATTAGTTAGCAGCGCACGCTCCAGCAAGGATAGAAATGCGAAATTCGATCTCGAGTCTGCGCAGAAAGGTCCATCGTGATACGTGCAAACTTCCATCGCAAATGTCTAGCCTAAGTAAGACCGCATAAGCCGTGGCAAAATTATGTGTTGCTTGTATGCCAGATTGTTTCTTCGAGCCGATTGCCGGTGGCATCCCAAATGCTCCGCCAGCAGCGGAGAGGGAATTCTCCCCCTTCTGCCTGAGCTCAACAACTATGTTAGTATGGTAGGGTCATCTACGATGGTGTACGGCCTGTGCAGCTGCCGGGTCGCATAGTCCCCGCTACGGCCGGCAAACACACTAGCAACTCAACTCTCGTCTCCCAATCTTGTGGCTCCGAATCGTATCCGGCGATCCAACCCATATTCATGCACTGCGATTAAGATGCGTGTTGATAGTTCGCAATCCCTCAGACCCCCCCCCATCCCTATCATGATGCTGATCCCAATCCTGTCTGCCACTGTAGCCATGTGTGTGCCACTCGAATCGATACGCCCCTCCTCAACATGCAGGCGGCAGTACCAGTGCCAGTGCCAGTGCCAGTGCCAGTAGTAGTGCCAGTGGCAATGGGGTATCTGCTAGTAGAGACGGGCGATCAATCAGTCCCGCCTTCCTACTGCAAGAATACGTGCAGGAAATGGAGCTAAGCACTAATCAAGTGTGGAGACATCTGGCATCTCAGATTCGGCGTGTGACGAGTGGAGATGGGATCCAGCCTGGTGACATGAAAAGCACCGAATTTCTTGTAACACACAAGCTGTGTCGCGATTTGATCGTGTCGTTGTAGTTGAGACAGAGAACAAACTCGGTGTCGACTGCAAGCTCTAGGTCAAGATCAACTACAAGCTCACAGCCGGCACCATCCCTACCGCGGCATGCCGCACCCTCTGTGCGAGAATCTCCAGCTGGGGTGATGGAAGTCATTTTAGGGGCCCTAAACGGTGATATTCGACTGCGTTAGCCACCCGAGGAGTACGAACGAGCAGTCGGGTATCGAGGACTCACTGGCACCAGCAACGGGGATAAGCACAACTCACCCCCTGCAGCTCCACTTTTGGCTCCACTGGCTCTCGTGCTCACCTCATCACTGCCATTGCAAGTGAACGCTACTTAGGAACCGAGCCTACCTCTATCTCGGATGCAGCTGCCAATCGATGCAGCATTCGCTGATCTCTCCCCTGGCGAGGACGGGAACCAGTCCTTTGTCCTGGAGAGCACGCTCCGTGTGGGCAGTGCGGACGATTCCGATTCCGATTCCGATTGTATGGCTGGCAGTGGGATGCATGTACCGAGGTTGGTGGCACCGTGTTTCACATTTTCTGTGCCATCATACATGGATGTCTCGGCGGCCGGGCAGGGCGTGATATCAACGACCCTTGTGGTGAGTTCCAGTTCGTATGAGGTGATGAAAGGACAGAGAATGCTCCAGCCAGGTACCGCTATGGCGTATAGCCCAGCTAGAGCTAGCTCAACAGGGAGTCGAAGTCAGGCGAACCATCTTGCGGCCGAAGAGTTGAGGCACCTCGAATCGAACGGTAGCTCCGTTCCAAATACCCCGAGTGCCGCTGCCAGCTTGGTGTAGCTCTCGCAATCTGCGGGTGTAGCTTCTCCAATTTGGCAGGGGTCTTCAACGTCTGATATTCGGACGTCAGATCTCAGGTCGACAGATTCTACGAGAATGGAGCACCTGAGATTGCCGGCTGGCTTACCGACTGAAGAAGTGGATCGAGCTGCCGACTACCTCCGTACCTCCAGTCGCCATCCAGCCGAGCAGGTAGGCCATGTGCCAGCTGGATCTAGCACGGCAAACTTTCCCCCGCACCAAAGTACGTGGGACTTGAATAGCGGGGCAATAGAATCGCACTTTCGCGGGTTTGAGAACGGCAGTGAGTACATGGAGGGTCAAGCATCCATCATTGACTCCCAAGGGCGGAGTAGTGCATCTAGCCATGATAGCGGCACCTCGCTACTAGGGTCTAGATCGCCACGCATGAATGGCGATTTTACCAAAGTGGGTGATAGAAACTAGCCACGGGGGCGCAGTTCGTCCCAGGTCTCTCCCACTCAGCTTGCTTTCAATGAGCGGACTCGGAAAATTGCAGCCCAAGTGGCATAGTCACATTTTGAGGTGCCTGCAGCAGCCCAAGACGCAAGCACTACTCGAGGCAACAATCACAGAACATATCATTCTACAGGTGCTTTCGATGGCGGCACATGCGACACTAAGTCGATCGATACAAAGGCTGCCTACATGGGAGGGTATAATTGGAACCTTGGTCGCCAAGACAGCTTTCGATCAACTGAAGGTGAAGGTGAGAGTATGTATGCCAAGGGCATAGGCATGCCAATTGTTCCATCGCTACCACCTTCAGACACAGCAGCACGAGATGAAGTGAGTTCCGAAACTCGCCGACCATATGCTACAATCGGCATGTTATAGGCAGTGGGGGGTAGTCAGTCTAGTATCAGTGCAACTCCTGATGCTGCCCTGGTCGGACCGGTGCTAGGCACTGATGCCAGCACCTCCGTCACTTCTACACGTGTGCATTCTTCAACTTCTTCCGTGTCTGCTGAAGGACTTGCATACGGATCTACATCTGAATCGCCGATGCGTCCCTCTCATTCACCTTCGGCTTTCCAACGACGGCTGCCACAGGGAGAAGGATCGGGATCGGGGAGCAATGGAGGGGTGTGGGTGGAGACGACACAAAGGCATCGAGGTCAGGCTTCACGCCCAGGGGAGGGAAAGGGGGCAAGTGGTTCAGGTGCATTGCACTACAATGGTATTGCTCCACTGCCCAAATGCTACAGGGTAGGCAGCGGAACCACTGGACACAACGTAGATCATGACGATGAAGATGAAGATGAAAGCGAGGATGAGACAGGCTCTAGCGGTGGCAAAGTCTCAGACGACGGTTTATTCCCAGTGCACATAGGCCTATCTCTCAGCAAGGTAGTACGATCATTAGGAAGCATTGACCCACAATTTGGTGCTTCGAATCGCAGCTTGGAAGCTGGGTCGCCGAGTGGGGAAGCTGCGATGCATGACATTCAGCCACGGGTAGTGGCAGTGCACCCGCAGCATACGGCTGCTGGGTCAGAACATCACAGAGGCATGCATTTAGTTCGGAATGTGGTAGCTGCAGAGGGCTTCTAGTCATCTTAGGTGCCAGGGTGACCTCTGCCCGCGTAATAGAGCTTCTGCCGCCACATTCTGCTGGTACTGTTGCAAAATGTGGTCGTCGTTCTTCAAGGGTGGCCATCAGAGCAGCGTTGGTAGCTACGAAGGCAACAGCAATATACGACACATAAGCGTAGGCTCAGCAGGCTGCTGGTGAGATTGTTTTGATGCGATGCAAACCGGGTGGTGCAGTGCAGTTCCATTATCATGCTCGGCAGGAGAGCATCAGTCAATGATGATGCTAGCACTGCGAGTGCAGCTAGAAGTATATGGCGCGAGGAATGATTAGTGCTTCCGCTAGCCCTTGGGGCGAACCCTATAGAATCATGGGGGCTAGCCCTATAGAATCATGGGGGCTAGCCCTATAGAATCATGGGGGCTAGCCCTAAAGAATCATCACATACCGTGAGCAACGAATAATGGAAAGTTGGACCGTGCGATCCGTTGAGGACAATCCATCCAGGGTTTCGGGTAGGCACTGTGATCCGTTGGGGACAATCCATCCAGGGTTTCGGGTAGGCACCATGCGGCGAGAGCATGTGGTGGAGCGGTCGTGCTGCATGTTTTGGATGGGCTAACCTGTACCGGTAGCATGCTGACCAACACGGTAGAATCCTTTTAATGGGGTGAACATGAAGCAATCCTGCGAACAGTCTGACGCCTGGGATCTCTGACGTCCGGATTGGATTAGTAACGTTCACATATGTGAAACCTACCGATCCAGGATCTGTCTTCCGTCGCCAGTATATTGATCGGATCCGCACAACTTCTATCAACAATATATAAGCGAATCTTTCTGAGCTTGATAGGTTGACCGTGCTCCATATTTTTATTTCTATCCATATCAATTGCCTTTGCGGAGTTGCTGCATTTGTTAAATTTCCTCAAGATTGACAAGCTCAGCCCAAGGTAGCACTTGGGGTGACCCCGCGAGGACTACGAACGGCGCACCCTTCTATTTTAGTGCACTCATGAGCAAAACCACATTCAAGATTTCTGAGCGAGTCCGCATTACTGCGATGTACCTGTCTCGCGTTGAGGAGGCAGCAGTATCGCCATCTTGGCGCAAGGAGATGACCGAGTTCAAACAAACACTAATGGGTATCATTTCGCAATTATCGGAAGGCAAAGCCGCCCAAAAGGTAATCAAGAAATAGATCAACGCTTTGACTAAACAGACAAAGCGAAAAAGTACGTGGATCGGGTGTTGGCCAGACATTGCAAAGCAGCTACATACAGAGTTTCCACCGCAACCAAGGCTTACTCAGAACAAGTTGACAGCCTGGTTTAATTGCTGTATATCTGGTAAGATGGACATACATAAATTTACACATGATGGTGGTGGGATTAGGTCGTGGTGCACCAGATCCGGTGCAATAAGCAATCTCAGCGTTTCCTCTGCCAGTGGTCAAAAACAGATATCAGGCACAGGCAATGATTCTAGATCCCTGCATAGACCCAAAAAGGGTAAACAGATGCCACAGTGGCCAGAAACGCGTCGTGTAGTGCCAGCTTTATTTGCTACTACATCAGCACGTCCAACGGATAGTGTCTGGCAAAACATGACACCAGCGGAGCAGCTTCGGATGCAGGTGCAAAAGCAAAACAGTTTGCGATTCGTGCTTGCAGAACAGATTTTGAAAAGCGAAACCCACTAGTACGTGGCATATCTGGGGAAGCCGACTCTGCAGACAAACTGACTGGTGCTGTACGTATTGGACAAAGTGCGACTCCCTGTAAAGCAAGAGATGAGAAATTACCGTCTGACCCGCCGAGTCATATGAGCTCCATGGCGGTGGCCGAGACGGGACACGCCACATCTACCTGCTCAAGATGTAACACAACGATAGAAGCTTCGCTGCAGCTGTTATCTCCCCCCTTGCTCTCGGGAGGAGGGCCGGCATTGGCAAGGATCGAACGCGGCACTGGCAAAAGTGGCCAGCTTGCGATTGAAGCTTTGGCTCCACTCGGTGGTAGTCAACAGCTATTACGTGGTGTTTCTCTCGACCCAAGCGACTTGTACTCACCTCCGATTCCTCGGCGGGAGAGCTCTTGGTCGAGCCGGCCCAATGAAGACGATATATCGAGGCATTCTGACACGGATAGTCTCCAAAGCGAGTCAGGTCCATTTGACATAGGTAGGAGCAATATGCCACTGTTTAAGTCGTAGGATGACAAGATGCATGGTGCAAAACTTGAATCACTCTCCCGTGCAGAGTCTGAGATGTCAATGGACGATGAGTAGCCATAGGATGAGCTTTGGGTTCGTGCCACTTCTGCCCCGATGCAGCGAGGACCACCTGCGAGGCTTACTTCATCGCACGCCTGCTGGTCCTCACCATCCGAAGAAGAGGTTGTTGGAAGTCAGTATGCAAAGGCTCATACTAGCCTGGGATCGAGGCCTTCACCGAATCGTGCCTACGGCGAAGACCCACGTGCGAGTGGCGGTGCAAGTAGTGCAGGCCTTGCAGTGCAGAAGTTGTAGTGCACATCTAGCCAGTATACCCAAGAAAGTAGCTGCGGTGCAGTATTGGGCCGTACCCATAGCACAAATCGCTGGCATGGCCCAATGGTGGGCAGGCTGAGCACAGGCACATTTCATCGCAGTAAAGGATAGCCTGGTAGCGATGGTGAGTATGTGGGCGCGGTCGAGCGAAGAGGCGCTGCACTCATGCTCCGATGCGACGAGCAGCGATTAAACGCAGCTCCTTGGCAACGACGGCGGAGTCGTCGTCTCGGATATTCGCTGCCGTGCGGTCACGCTTTTCTCCGACGTGCCACTGGCAATGATGTGCCCAGCCCCGCATCCTCTCCAGCTCAAGGGGCGGCTGCTCCCATTGCGTCTGCCTCTGACTTCGCCTTGCTGAATGATTCAGCGGCAAGCTAGCTCTAGCACCCAAGGCGGTGCACAAAGCAGCCACGCCCGTGGTCTACTGCGACGGTCGGCAGCATTGCAGTTCAACCGTTTGCACAGGCAACTCCGGCTAGTAAGCAATTACTCGACGAGAGGACGTCAAGCGTGCCGTGCTGGGAAAGAGGTTTAGGCAGCGGTCAGTGCAGGAAGCGTGCTCGGTATCGGTGAGCGTGCTCTCCAATAAGCTTGTCTATTGAGCAACTTACAAGGAGCGTTTATGATCAACTATGTATGCAATGCTCGGGGGACAACCAACCTCCCCTGACTGCAACAGCAATATCCAAAACATTGCCACGTAACTCCCTGCTCAGCTGCCGTCAAACTGATGTATAGCTCTTTGGGGTACAACAGTTTATGCGATTACGTGGATTGTGAGATCACGGTGGGGTGGTGAAGGCGGGGACATGGGTATGTCTATCTCAAGCTGCGACGAGTGTCGTGAATCGCGGATCGTGATAACGTGTGGATTGGAGGGAAATCCACACTGGGACCCCTCGAATGCCACAAGTTACACGAGAAGCGCTGTTGAGCGCAGAGGGACTAGGACCTTGATGATGATTACCTATTTAATATGATTGCAGCGTCTCATTCGGACTTCTTTCCTGGGCTGACACCTGCAAGCACACCCTCTGGGCTATCCTACCCCGTACCTGCACCAGCACCTGCAGCTGTGCTCACGCTGTTGTTTCCGTTCTGTTGACCAGCCATGAGGGGCGTTCTAGCCTCGGAATTGCGAGCTGCTTCGAACTACGCCTTAGCTTTTTGCCTTTCGGCAAGCAGGATTCCATCCCACGACCACTGGAACCATAGTGCAACGCAGCGCACGATGCTAGCAAAGAGAACCTGCGGGATTTTCTCGCCGAGGGTGGGTGCAGGTCCCATCCCTGCCGCAGTGAGTGTCATGAGCCAAGTGGTGAATTCCGATGTGGTTAGGAATTGGCCCCTTGCGGCTCCATCCAGGGTGCCCTCGGCGACCTCGTCAGGGGACTGTGTCGATGCTGCACCGCTGATGTCTTTTGTAAGCTGTGGCTTGGTTTCATTCTCGCGTGCCAGCAATGGAGTGTCAGTATCGGCCGGCAAAGTGACACCCACCCGGATGTTGTCGGGTAGGAGCTCTTGATGCATTGCCTGTGCAAACCCGAAGAGACCAACTTTAGACGCAGAATAGGCTGCTAGGCCGTAGAGCCCGAAAACGGAGAGAGTTGATCCCACCAGTATGACCCTGGCACCTTCCGGGCAACCGTGTCCACTTGCCTGCAGCATAGGTAGCATTGATATGATTGCATTCCTAGCCCCTAGTACGTTCACATCTAGCACCCGGCGAAACGTCTTGGCAGGAAGGTCAACCAGTCGTGCAGGCTCTGATATGCCGGCGGAGTATACAAGCATATCGACACCGTTCATCTTGGCTTTGATGGAGGCTGCAGCACGAAGGCAGGCCTCCTCATCGGTGGAATCGCAGGACTGCACTGCGATGCGTTGGTCCGCCTCCTCGCTTGACATCTTCAGCTACGTCCTGAGCTCAAGCTTCGCTGCATCGAGCACGTCCTACTTCCTGGCCAGCAGTACCACCCGCGCTCCTCGCTTCAATGCTGCTACCGAAATTGACTTGCCGATTCCGCTCGATCCTCCAAATACGACCACAGTCTTTCCTCTGTAGCCGAAATACATTGGTGAGGCGAGCCAGCCCCAGAGCAACAATCCTGTTATCATAGCACCAAATGAAACCAGGACCCAGGCCCACACAGGAATAACGTTATTGGTCATACTATCAGAGATTAAAGACGTGCGCGCGCTACAGGAACTGATGCAAGTTCAACTTGATCATTTATTTGTTTGTATGGTTCCGCTAGCATGATGTTGGCGCCGCCACCATTGGTAACTTTCAAAATAAAATGTGTTCGTGCATCTTTCTTCGGTATGGCGACCGAACATGATTATCGGGATGCATTGTTAGATGCATATGATATGGAGGATGAGAACTACGATAAGTATGCCGAAGAAGAGGACTTAATTGACTTCGAAGAGGAGGGTAAGCATTTTGGCACGAGTATTAGTTTCTTCGAAGCCTCAACATGTATCACACGCGACGCAAGCCTACACTCATTTGTGCACGCACAGGTAGATTTGAAGGAGGGGCCGAGTCAAAGAGGCAGCTTGTGTACAAAGCAGCGGGTGCATCATCGACTCCAGACGAAGCGAGATCAGATGTCGGTTCCGGGCTCCGCGATGATCGAACGCGCCCTGACATTTCGCTGACGCAAGAAATGTAGCAGGCGTGGCAGTCGCCTGGTCAAGAGTCTATCGATGTAGATGCCCCCCCTCTAGACCCTTATGGCTATCTGATGGAGCGCCCACCGGACGGAGCACCGAGCCTCCCGATGATCATCCCAGGCACCGGCGAGATGCTCTTTCTCGAGGTTGACGCAGAGGGGGCGCTGCGGCGCTCTGAGGGACTATCGACCGGAGGGGGTACCCCATCCGGGGCGGGTGCCGATCCTTCCGACGCTGGTAGATACAGGTATAACAGAGATGCTGCTCCAATGCTTGGAGAGAGTATGAGCACGTTACTTAGCCAGGTAGAGGCCAGTCGGCGAGCAGATGCTCGAGAACAAGCACGAGCAGAGGCAGCCGCAAGAAAAGCCGCATTAAAAGGCGGTGCAGGTTCCGCAGCATAGGCGGCGCCGCTCATGGCAAGCGGGGCGGCATCCGCAGCACTCGCTCGCTCCATGACGAAAGTACAAGCTGCAAAGGCGAGAAGATCTGCTCAGAAATGGACAGATCGATACCAGCCATCGCATTTCATGCAACTGCTCACGGCGGAGCACATAAACAGATCTGTGAGAACCGTCGTATCCATTCCATTCCATCCCATCCCATCGCATTGCATAGCAAGGCACTCCAATGCAATGCATAGCAAGGCACTCCAATGCAATGCATAGCAAGGCGCTCCAATGCAATGCATAGCAAGGCACTCCAATGCAATGCATAGCAAGGCACTCCAATGCAATGCATAGCAAGGCACTCCAATGCAATGCATAGCAAGGCACTCCAATGCAAAATTAGACCCCCTGACCCATCCTGCCCCCCAGATGCTTCAATGGGTGCACTTGTGGGATAAAACTGTATTTGGATCCGATCGGCGCAAACGGCACGCCACTAGTGGTGGCCCGGACCAGACGCAGGAAGAGAAACGGACCCAGAGTTTCTTCGGGGGTGGCAGTGTAGGTGGAGGTGCCGGTGCCAGCGCTGGTGCTGGTGCTGGTGCCGGTGCTAATCCTGGCGCCACCCAAGCCA
>Ga0136560_1001453_pt1 | contig 12229 bp, 18 predicted proteins | sample AntRauMeHopE1497_FD_104925 | JGI IMG/M metagenome (GOLD analysis project Ga0136560, IMG submission 104925) | Saline lake microbial communities from Rauer Islands, Antarctica - Metagenome Hop E1 #497 | ecosystem: Environmental > Aquatic > Non-marine Saline and Alkaline > Saline | place...
GTTGCCCCCCCCTGCACAGAGCGATCTCGAGCAGGCGATGGCAAGCGCTTGGCTACATGCAGCGGCTTCCCTAGCAGGATCGAGTAATCTCCAGCGAGCGAGCGCCCCGGTTGTAGACGGAGTAGTAGCGTTGCTGCTGCCGCTGCTGCTGCTTGTACCACGAGCTGTGCTCGCTGGGGACAACCCGTCTACCCCAGCACTGCCGCCGCCGGTTGAGCTGGCCGCTGCAGACCGGGCTTGCAACCCAGCTAATGCTCCTGCAGTCAATGCCGTAGCAATGAGAGCACTTGCTTCGCTCATAAAATGAGATTCTCCCTCGACTAGCAGGGTGAACCACGGCGGCGAAGAGGCACTTCCAACCTCTTCAGACTCTCTCGCATACACGGATGCCAGGGCGATGTATAACTCAGCACACGAGAACGCGCTCGAGTCAGACACTACCGGGGCTATGACCTTCTCGAGAGCCGATAGACAGCCCTCGAATCGGCCTGATCTCCACAGGGCGGCTGATCGGCTCAGGCCGCACAGCACCCAAGCAAGCGATGCCGAAGTTGCGTCGATGTCGCCCGTAGCTGCGATATGCTATGTTAATAGTTCTTCGCATCGCATCCACATACAATTCACAGACCCAAAGCTGCCTGAACTAGCCAGTTTTGCGGCCGCCTCTACGCTTCCTAGCCTCGCGACGCCGTTATTTTCAGCTCCACCGACTGCCAAATCCAGAGAGCACGCTGCCTCAAAGCACGTAAAAGAGTCGTTTAACTGCAGTGTGAAGAAATGATTGGAGCGGATTGGTTATTAGTCTTTCACTGTGTTCGATCTAGCTCGCCAAGTTCTAGGCGTGCTAAGCTCACCCTAGGTACCGCTATGCTTTTGAGGCAAAGCCCCCCCAACTGCATGAACTTGTGACATGACTTGCTAAGTTTTATCCCGTCGGCTGATTCTGCTCCTCCGGCCCTTGCTTGCGAAACAAGTTCGGGCAACAGATCCATCGGTAGGTTCTTGTCGAAGGTTGCAGCAGCGTCCTCCCAGCGTCCTTCTGAGGCATGACCGGCAATCTCTTTACTGGCTCGCTTGAGCTCTTTATGTCTCTTCTTGTAGTCCATAGCCCAGCAGAGGCTGTCTTTGTAAATTATAAAAATTCGTCGCGATGGGGTAGATATCTATCCTTTTGTGGTGAAGAAGAAGAAGAAGAAAATAATTGGCCACTGGCCCACTGGCCGGGCACCGTGCTTGCCGGAAGGTCGCTAGATCCAGAGCTGACAGCAAGCTTAAGCCTGCCAACATAATTAAGCAAGCGCACACGCCCGTTTACTGAAGAAGAGCCTTGAAGCCTACACATACAGGAACCGCAATATCGCATCAAACCGAGCTATCAGCGATGGCTCCCAGGTTCGTCCGAAGGGCTAGCACAGAATCCCTCCACGGCATGGGCCGGCCATCCGCACCGATGTCTGGCATCGACCACCCACCTGAGAGCTCAAGCACCGCGACTGCCGATGGAGAGCCATCCGTTGCATCGATCGCTGCACCTCCCACCGCACCCCTGAGTCCCCTAGCAGACGCAAACAGGACCGATAGATACAGACGGCCAGCAGGCCGACCTCCGCCCCCGTTCAGCACCAGATCAACAGCTCGAGGCGCGTCCTGCGATTTCGACTTGCCTCCTGCTCCAGCTCCACTGCTCGGGGCAAAGTAACCGCGGGCGAAATCAGCCACACACTCCCGCACCAGGGGGCCGTGTGGATCCACGGAAAAGTCGAACGCCGCCACGGTGCCCGAATCACCGACCGCAAACAGGCCACCAGGCCTCACCGTCGACCACTGCAAACCTGAAATCGCACGGAACAATGCCGCCGCGTTCGCTTTGTCGGATTGTTTCTTGCCCGATGTGGATAGCGTAGGAGCCACGGCATCCCACGTGCAGAGGGGGAACGCAGATCCGGAGCCTAAATCGTACACGCTCACGGAGCCGTCTTCCCTCCCAATGGCCACAATATCGCTATCGAAGGGGTTGACGCTGACCGCTGTCGCCGGAGCTAGAACGGAGCAGGGGCCAAAGAAAGACAGGGAGAAAGCTGTAGACTGTTCCCTAGTCGAGGAACGCTCGCTCCCGCCGCCACCTGGGCCAGGGCTAGAGTCTGCTTCCCTATCTTCGTTACCCCCCCCAGCATCGGACAGCTCGGGCATGAGCTGCCTGAGCTGTCCGGGTTCGCCTCCCGTCGTCACGATGGGACACCGACCGTCAGCGCCGGCCACCACGAAGCCCTATCCCCGAGTCAATGCAGCACATCGAGAGATCCGCCTCCCGGAGCTCCAGGGGTCCCAGTCGAGATCCAGTCTTTCAGTACCCCCACGGCCGGTCGACGCAGTCCCCCGCTCGAGCACTTCGGCATCTGTTGGTAAAGCAGGCGGCAGGCTTAGCTGGTCTAGTGCTGAATCCTTCCTACTGCCTCCAACAGCTGACCCGATGCTCGCCGCTTCCGAACCTGACTCCGTGAAGGACCCATGGCTGCCTCGGCTCCGGCCGAGGGAGGCACCGCCGTCCCCGTCTCCAAGATCGAACTCGTCTGCCTGCCTAGATGCAGCACCGGAGTAGGCGTCTCCTCGGCGCCGCGCATCGTCGCCTGTTCCGCGCCCCGCCCTCCCGAACCCTCCGACCACACCCACGTCCCTGTCAGTGAGTTCCTCGTCTCGCTCCCTCTGGGCGTCCTCCATGGCCTTGTGCCGATGAGCCTCGTGCTCGGGAGCCAGCCCTAATGGTGCACCGGGTAGGGGCCGAGAAAGGCACCTGAAGGAATCGAGAGCAAACATGCGGGAGATAGCCAATGTGGACCCAATCGACCTACTATGCCTAGCCAGGTCCGCGCCTGGATCTCTCACCCCGTCAGGGGCATAGTCCTCGGCCGCCGCTCGAGTCTGCACACGCCAGCCGATGATGCACCCTGATTCGTCGCAGCTTGCCAGAGTGAAGCTGCTGGAGGCAGCACCGGATGAGGCTGCGCCTTTTCCAAGCAGCGAGAGTGCAGTGCCTCGTGCACCGGTACTCGAGGCATTGGCAGATCGCTCCGCAGCACCGCTATCGGCCACCAGCAGCTGAAGCACTGCACTCCGGTGCCCACCCCACCGGTCATCCAGAGCTGCAGGACCTTTGCCGATCATCAGGAATCCACCGCTGGCACTGCTGCGTGACCTAGAGTGCGCATTGCTGCGGACTCCGTCGAGCGCAAGGGTTGTGGCCGCGCTCGACCTGCGCACCGTGCAGTCTATTTGTGCCTTCCTGCACTCCATCCAGACGACCGAGTGCGTGTCAGGTGGCCCCTGTCCTGTCTGGGTTCGGGCGTCTCCGTCCGGTCGGCCCATCCCAGGGAACAATTCTAGCGGGGAGTGGGCAGACTCCGGCTCCCGGAGGTCCCACGCTTCGATACCCCCTGCGTCAGTCCCCGCCAGAACGACGGTGCCTTCCCCGGGCGAAAAGACGACGCTGCAAGGCGATGATCCTACCACGAGGACAGAGCTTAGCCTGGACCAGTCCTACGTAGACCACACGAGGATGAGACCGCACCAGTACGCCTCGGCCAGGCCAGTCTGGTTCTCGTACGAATCCGAGGCATCCGCGCTCGTGCTGAATCCAACTGCCATTCGTGCGTGATCTGGACTGAACGAAACACAAGTCGCACGGCGATTCCGCAGCAGCGCCGGGAGGGCATCCGTACTGATGCAGTGAGCAGGAAGGGCACTCTGACGGCTTGTCTCGTGCTGACTTCCTCCTCCTCTCTGCCTGAAAGGCACCCACAGTTGCCGGAGACCATCCGCCCTTGCCCTCAACTCTGCATCCGCTCCAAGCCTCGACCGCCGCTACCCGCCCCCTTTGGCCTGTTCCTCCATATCCCGGACGCTCGCCGCCCACGCCCTCTACCTCTCATCCGCCACCACCCTGGCCGCTGATTCGGCCAGGAGCGTCTCCACGGTGCGTCCCACCCGCCTGAGGAACCTGCCCATAGAGGCGGATTGCTATGTTGCCATCAGGGCGGCTGAGATCTCGGGGCGGTCGCCCACCTCCGACCCTGCGCCGCCGCGTGTCCCCTGCTAGGAGGCAAGCTGCTTGATGGCTGCATGCAGCTGAGGGTCCTCTGGTGCCTGTGTCGTGGCGTCTTGCGATCGAATCGTTTCCGTCTGGCATTGGGCCTCGCCGGCGTCATCGAAGGTCTGCTACGTAGTGTGCTGTTTCCCTCCCGACTGCACAGCCCTCTCCACCAGCTGCTACGAGGTCACTGGTGCCATCGCAAAGAGCACCTATCTCTGCTGCGTGAGAGCAAGCCCACCCATTTCTCGCAAGGCAGCCATTCGCGCCGCCCTGGGATGTGCCCCCCCTCGTCTAATCCTCTCTTGCCTGTCCTGCTCCCGTCGCCTCCCTGTGTTATCAATCTTTGCCGCACTGCTCCTGGGCCCTGCAGCCGAAGCTGCTGCCATCACTGAGCTGAGCCCCCCTCCTCTATCAACCCCCCCGCCATCATGCATGCCTAGGTCGTGCTCATCCTCTGCACCGGCCGCCGCCGCAAGAGCGTCCGAGTCGTCGTACTCTGCCTCGTCCTGCACTGCAGTGCCGTGCACCTCCCGTCCACCCCCACCGCCAAACCGACCCGGTCTGACGGATTGGAATGCCTAGCCGCCCGACGGCGAGCCGATCGCCCCTCCCGAAGTGGTGCCACCCCCGGGTCCGAGTCCACCTGCCCCCGGTCTGCCTGTGGCAGCGCCAGTGCTTGCACTCTGCACATCGCCTGATGGGGCAATGACACCGCGCTGGGCTAGGCGGGCCTGGTCCTTCTGTAAGAAAGCACTCTCCATCTCCCGGCGCTCAGCTGATGGGCTTCGTTTCAAGGCTGGAGCCGCCGCGCTCATCCGAACGGGCGGGGTATTGTCGCCATCCCCGTCCTCGTCCTCGAACCCATCTCCTGAGTACTCCTGCAAAACCAGTCTTGAAGTAGGCAATGCTTATAACCAGATATAGCGAGTGCATACGCTATGGCTACAGCTTTGCCGATCAGTGTAGCAAAGCGCACGAGTTCATACATCTCACCTCAAAATCATCGTCATAGCCATCTCCTTCGTCGCTGCCGTTAGAGCCAGGGTCCATCAATCCAACAGGTGTGGCTCCCGCAGAAGCCCGAGATCCGGCGCCGCTCCCCCGCCCAGTAGTGCTTGGTGCACTAGCATCCTAATTCCCTGCTGCAGGACTCACATCTCTAGATTCTTCAACGAACATCGCTCTGTGAAACGCAGGTTAGAAACGCGTACCTTCCCAAGATACTACACGGTAAACTCTACAGTCGTGCATTGAACCAGATGTACGGCATTTTATCTCACGTGGACTTTCTTGTTCTAGCTGCTGACTGTGGGCGCCTTGCCATGCTTGGGAGGCTGCTCTAAACATTCGACTGTGGGACGGCTTGGGCAGCTCCAGCCGGCGGAATGGCCGGGGAACGCCCTCTTGATGAACCTCTACTAGTGCGACCATGAGATATCTGCCCCTTTTGTACGCGCACAGCTCGCCTGCCGCTCTTCCCAGCGCCAGACATAGCAGGTTGTTTTGTTGCAGTACTGCTTAAGATTTGGATCTACCGTGACGCCGCCGGCGGCGCTGCAATGTTCCGCAAAGGGTCATTTGTTGCGGCATGAATATGAATTAATTTTGGCGAAAGGGATACTTTAATATACTGCAATGGCGGCCAAGCATGCTGCAAACTCTGTAAATGGATGCCTCTCCATGTTAAAAAATAGCAAGGTTCTCGCTCCAAATTTGAAAGAATGCCACCTATGGGTCTATAAAGGGTCTATCAGACCGAATCACGTCATGAAGTTAGTGAACTATATTCCCAGCCGTTTGTCGCGCAACTACCGCCACCATGCAATCACTACTACGTCAATTGCCTCACTGGCTATCCTTGGTTCCTGCAGAGACGTAGTTTTGAAGCACCTACTGGCATTAAGATGGATGAATCCAGGAGCAATGGTCTACCTCCGCGAATCAACTGAGGAGGGGCAGGCTCATGTGGAATACGAGTTATGGAACGGTAGAAAGAGCGGATTTGTAGTTGATAATGAAGTCACTCCTGATGATGTAGTGGCGCAGCTGATGTTTGAGTCGAGGGACCCTGCACTTGATCCGGAGTACTACCAGACTGGCTGGGCAGCCGAGGGCCTGAAAGCAGCCGGGGTTGAACCGCCCAAGTTTGTGGTCAATGATGATAGCATGGATAGCAGTGCAGGCGATACAGCTGATATAGCCGTCGAAGCAAGATAGTGATTGGAAGTACAGTCAAATTGATGTCTCATATACGCGCTAGACAAGTTTCGGCTTCCCCGTGGTCGGCAATGGCCATAGCACTGCGGACCAGTCATCAGCAAGTGCAGACACATTACAGAGTATGCTCGGCGGTCCTATGAAAGAGCAGATTCGCCGCCGATCACAGAGTATGCTCACCGATCCTATGAAAGAGCAGATTCGCCGCCCAATGCCCCGCCCCCTCCAACCGTGCATGTGCCTCATTCGACAATCCGGCCCACTGTCGGCGTACGTCCATGTGGAGGGGCCACTCCGCCTCTCCCTAGGATCGGGAGCCTTCAGCGTGTTTCCCATCGATTGCAGCACTATCACCCCCGCCTGTTGCCGCGGAGGGTTTCGGACTCAGACTTGGACTTGGGTCCCCTGCTCGTCCTGCATCTGCATCTGCATCTGCATCTGCATCTGCCCCTGCCGCGGCTACCTTAGACTCGTCCTCGTCCTGCGCATGCCCACCTGAGGCTACCACAGGTGCTTCCATCGCCCCTGCTGCTGCCGCTGCAGCTGGCTTGCTACCCCCCTCCAGCACGGCCATCATGTCAGGGTCCTTAGCAGCGACCGAGATCGAGTAATGCCTCTAGATCATGTGCCACTCCTCCAGCTCATCGAATAGCTCCATCCTCTCTGCCCGCCGCCACCCCTCTGCTGTCCTCGCTCTGGCCGACAGCCACTTGTAGTACACGTCATCCATGTCGAACACGGTCGCTACCTAGAAGCCTAGGTGGAGGTAGCGCCGTGCGAGATCGGGTATACCCGGGTACGAGACGCAGGTGCGGAGTGGGCTGCCTCGCTTCTCCAGGTGAGCCAGCATTACGGCTCCGAATGCATCGCCGACCTTCACCTGCTCGTAGCAGACGAAAGCTGCCTTGGAGAAGCTCTTCGCGCACCACTCTATGATACCGTCGGCCTCTACTGTCGGCATGTACACAAGGACGCATTCGGAGAGAAAGAGGGTGGGCTTGCTGCGAGAGTGAGGGCGCGAGGGAGTAGTGGGGAAAGTGGAGGAAGGGGAGATGAACAGGGGATCGAATAGGTGCTTGTTACCAGGCGCAGGATAGGATCCACGCTCTCATTTCTTATCAGGCATAGACGTAGACGAAGGCGCAGGCATTTCGCAAGGTGCTCACGTAAAGTCAATGCCTGCTTCTTCCAGCACAGATCGGACCTAGTCTGAATTGCGCAGATCCGCTGTTGCTAAGGTGTATCGATCGCTCTGCAAGACCACTTGGCCCAGCTTGGGAGGCGTGTATCGCTTTCCAGTTCCTGGAGCGACTGGCACTAAATCTCCACCCGACGCGCTGGGTATGCTGGAAGATGTTGCTGCTTTATCCTTTGATTCTTCTGATGCTGTTGGTTCTTCGCACCGACCTAGGGCGGATCGAAGTAAAGGCGTGCCTTGAATGATCCTCAGCTTGTTGTGCACGACTGCTGGCAAGTCAATTTCGACATACCGTCGACAAGGTACCTTCTATTTTTGCATATACCAGAATGTTGTGTCAATACCAGCTCCAAGACTGACTATTTGAGCATGCGATGCAGGCAAGCTCGGACTAGAGCCACCGTCAGATGGCGACCTAGATCGGCACGAGACGCAAAACTCAGTGACCAGTTCGCGCACGGCTGAGACTCTGGCGAAATACCCCCTGTTAATGAGAGGGGATCGTCGCGTGCCCCCTTTGACGAAATGCGGCATGAACTCGTCATCGTAATATCCGATGGTAGCGGCTGAAAGCTTGCTTACCGCAGCATCATCGCTTGTGCGCTCAACAGCAGTTTTAGTACTACCCCCTGCCTGTAATCTGCCAGATAAAACGCTCCTGGATAACGCAGATGCCATGGTAAAGCCACGTTTTGGTGGTTTTACACTGCTATCAATCCTGTGGCGAGGTGTGACGAGTGCAAGCCTTGTTTTGTCGCTCCTGGATGGCAGAGCTGGCATTCACTATTTTGAGTCACATGCATCGATTTGGGGGCCTTAGGGTGCGCTCTACAGTTTGTAGCGTTGCAACAAGATGCTCACGCATGCAACATGTTGCTGCAGTCGCAACAGGATCTGCCTCCAGTGTGGCAGACGCTAAAGCGGCAGCTCTTGCTTTTGCTGATACGGACGAGTACACAGAAGTAAAGCTTGGCTCGCAGCGATGCTCGTCTACCTTGCTCACGGATGCGCGATATTACAAGTCTCAGCATGCGTTCGTTTGGAGCAGAGAAGGGGCTGACATTATTGACAACAGACTGCCGTGGAGGGTTGGCTTCAACGGAGAGGCTGAAGATATGCACACGGATCACGATGGCTTTTTTATCTTTGAATCCAATACCAGGTGGGAAGAGCCGGTAGTTAATACGAACCTGAATCAGACGATGCGAGACAGGGGCTTGCATTCTTGGCGAATCGGGCATGTGCAAGAAATGCTGCACCCTTCGAGGCAATCGGGAACCACGACTTCTTCGCTTCTCGCGGTTTTGGAAGGACGTAGCTCTAGCACCCCCGACCGTCGGCGCAGCAAAAGCATTCTATCTATCTTTGGACAGGGCGGGAGCCCTAAGCAATTGCGCGCCGTGAAGCACGAACTTATCAACGCGAGTCTATGCGAGTTCCTAGCTCGAAGGGCTGGCTGGTTCCCGGTGCAGATGCCCTGGAGCCTAACATAGATTGGTCGCCAGCAGGCAGACACGTCTATGTACGGCGGTATCATGTTTCACCAGGCGAGCGCCACTGGCAACTACGCATTTGGAACTAAAGGCCTCCGGACCTCGTCCAAGGTGGATTTCCTCTACCTGGATGACCCGGCAGGTGGTCTCTCTCCCGAGTTCACAGGCGGCGAGGCTACGCGAGCCGTTGCAACCAGCTCGTTCGGCGACAGCCTTGGTCACGTGAAGGCGGACCGCTTCCTGAAGCTCCCCCGCCCGACGACCGCAGGCCGGGTGGAGCTCTATCTCGACCTGAAGAACACCGTAGGCAGGGGGGAGAAGGTGAGGCCGCCAGCGAGCGGTAACAGCATTGTTGGGCACGAGTTATTCTGGCGTAAGGTAGCCGATGTGGTAGAGAATAAAGCCATGCTGGAGCCGCTGGCTGTCCGTGGGAGTGAGACAAAGCCTAGGCGGCTTCCTCTGGGTCGGGCCACCCCTGACGACACGCGCGTGAGGCAGCTCTTTGACTCCCAGAACTGGCTGAATGCCCTCTGGGGCTCTGTCGAGTCCTCTGTCAACTCGCTGCCAATGGCGGTGCAGCCAGGGGCCATGCGACCCGTGAGGTTGCAGAATCGACCCACTGCGGCCCGCATCCGCGATTTCTGGCTGACCGACAACAACTGCCGCTACAACGACGTGCTGGTGAAGTGCAGTCTGACCAAGCGATGGGACGAGAACTTCTTGACTTAGATCCCTCGCAACTGGGTAGGACCAGCCCAGCGATGAGTGAGATGCGTCGAGGTGGCAGAGCAGGTGCGCGGCAGATCGAGTTTTGAATCTCCTAGATCTAGCGTGCAATCGCAAATTGATTCTCAATCTCGATTCTCGACTGGCGCAGCATTCATTTCACATTAACCGTTCATATCGTTCATATCTTGTACCACACTCTAGACTGCCTTCTCGACAGTCCCATTCAGGTTCATAGTACCGGAACCCATTACCCCATGCTGACCGACTGCCAAGGTACCCATTACCCCATGCTGACCGACTGCCAAGGTACCCATTACGCCATGCTGACCGACTGCCAAGGTTCTCTGTATTGCATAGACTCATCATCTGCTCACTGGCGCGTCGTCTGTATCATCTGCTCACTGGCGCGTCGTCTGTATCACCTGCGAACCGCCTCTGGAGAAGTCAAATCCAGTACAACACATGTTCGGCCATCGCCCTTCTCAATTCTCCGTCGCATGGTAGCCGTGACAGTACCTGATTGATTGTCGCTGCTCCTGGCGGCAGCCTTGGCACTAGAACGTGGGCGGTTTGGTGGGCTTGGGGAACACAGATTGATCGCCTGGGGAGACAGGAGATCAACCACAGAGTTCGAATTCCTGAGGCTGCCTATTTGCACCGCCTGGCCAGTCCCGTCCCTCAGCCTCGAACCCAAGTTCGCACCCAGCACCGATGACCGTCTGGCTGCATCTGCCTTCGATGCTCTGGGCCGGGTATGAGCTGCGGCTGTGGGACTCTCTGCCCACCCCCGCCATCGCTTTGATCCGATCCTGGTTTGCTCTTCTTCCTATTCATCAGTTTCAGGTTTCCCATCCCCTTGCTCGCAATCACCCGCAGCACCGATTCCTCTTCGACCCGTTGTCCCAGCCTTTGTCCCGGTTTCGGGCTCTGATTCCGGTTCTAGTTCCGGCTCTGACTCCAGCCCTGTGTTTAGCCCCCCCTAATCGCCTGATTCTGGTGCAGAATCACTAGAATCTAGAGTTGGGAGCGTGAATGCAGGTTCTTTCTCACCGCGATGCCGGGTGTTCCGACCGGCTGTGCCCCGGACCCTTTGCCGGTCTCTCTTGCCTCCCGCTGTTTCTGGGAGTGTGGAGCCGGAGCTGGAAGTAGAGCAAGAGCCTTTTGAGTCCGAGTCCGAGTCCGAGTCCGAGTCCGAGTCCGAGTCCGAGTCCAGTTCCAATCGTGAAACCATACGCCCACTCGCCGATGTATCTGCATGATGACTGCGACCAGGACGAGAATCGCTAACCTTATGAGCATGACCATCACGGATGGTTGCAGGAACTAATCTGGTTTGGGGCTGGACGCCCTGCCGCCCCCTGCGTCTGCCCGATGACTGGTCATCACTCGGGTCACCACTCGGGTCATCACCTCGCGCACCGGTCTGAACCCTTCGTCCACTATGACCGGCGTCCTTCTTTGCGGCTTTCCTCTCTCTCATCCTCCCCACCTTGCTCTCTGGGTGCAGCCCCAGCCTCCGGAGCACATCCCGCCGAAGCTGCAAACAATCTGCCCAACTGACGATAGCGTTGCACAAGCTGCACGCTACCTCACCGGGAAGCAGAGAAGAACCGGAGCATGACACGGTAGAGACAGCGGTCCCACTAGCTGTCGCTCCTTCACGCTCCCCTGCTCGGTCTCTGTCACCATCCGTTGACCACCTTGGGTGTGCTGCGAGGCACTTTGCATGAGTCGTCGCAAAGCAACTGGGGCAATGCACGACCCGGCCAATGGACTCTGTCCCGCGGCATGACGCACACGGGATCTCGGAATCAGCAGAAATGAGCGGCTCGGAGCTAGCAGCTTCCTCGCCATCTGATGTCCCCACATGGCCGGCACTCTCGATGTCAAGCACCGCTCTGAGGCAGCTCGTGACTGCAGTCACTACTGGGCGACTAGCCGCATTCCGCAGTTGCTTAATGATGAACGAATTAGGATTTTCCGTGGATTGCAAGGGGACTTGTAGCACACGCCCACCAGCAGTAGCCTCACGGTACCACTGCTTTCGAGCGAGGACTTGCTGGGCTTTCGGGAATGAGAGTACTTTGGCTCCCATAGCAGCGAAAGGCATCTGCTGCACAAGCGAGGATGCGATACGAGCTCGAGAGGCAACGCCATACCTACCTTGAAGTACTTCTGACGGCAAAACTCGCCCAATAAGTGAGCGGCGGGGATGCTACAGTGCCCACTCAAACTGGAGAGCTTGCACTTCATCAGCAAACCCATACACGATGATGGCAAACTCCCACGGCCGACCGGTGCGAGTTGCCTTTGCCCCTCCCTTCACTTCCCCATTGTGTTGACGCAGTCGTCTGACGGGGCTATTAGTTTTACCAACGTACGTTCTCTTCGTAACCGTTGAAGCAACCAAGTATACGCACCAGCATTGGGCAGAATCGCTGGACGCCATCGGAAGCACGCCCAAATTAACAAGAAAGTGTCGTAATAAGTGAGCTCAAACTTGAA
>Ga0136560_1001454_pt1 | contig 12222 bp, 9 predicted proteins | sample AntRauMeHopE1497_FD_104925 | JGI IMG/M metagenome (GOLD analysis project Ga0136560, IMG submission 104925) | Saline lake microbial communities from Rauer Islands, Antarctica - Metagenome Hop E1 #497 | ecosystem: Environmental > Aquatic > Non-marine Saline and Alkaline > Saline | place...
GATGTCGATGGTGATGCCGCGCTCGCGCTCGGCCTTGAGTTTGTCGAGCACCCAGGCGTACTTGAAGGAGGCCTTGCCCATCTCGGCGGCCTCCTTCTCGAACTTCTCGATCGTCCGCTTGTCGATGCCGCCGCACTTGTAGATGAGGTGTCCGGTCGTGGTCGACTTGCCAGAGTCGACGTGGCCGATGACTGCAAAGGCAGAGCAGAAAAATAACAGCGCGAGCGGTGAAGCAGGCCGAAAACGAAGAAGAGTGGATATAGAAACTGCCGGCGAGAAAGCTCTCGGCCAGTGACGTCTGCCGCTCTCGGCAGCTCGCTGGGGACGGGAGCGACCGACGATTCCCGCACGACCGTGCAAGACGTGCCTTCAGACGCCCACAGGGACGCAAGGGGGCCTGTTGTCACGGTCTCACCGACGAGGTTGACGTGCTTCTTCTCCTTGCCCATGGTTGCGGGTGCCTGCGGGTAGAATCGCTCGGGGCAAAACAAGGTGGTGAAAGACCTTGAGGCGCGGCATGCTGTAAGGTTTTAGGCTGGCAAAGGTCTTCATGGACTGCGTGGCTCACCTTTGCAGGGATGAGAGAGTGCACAAAGAGTGGATGATTCCGTTTCGTGCTCTGCCTTGTTCGTGGGTGGATTCGCCACCAAGCTCTGCCGGTTGGACCGCGCGGCCCGTCCGGAGCGACCCTGCGCCCACTGCACGGTCTTGACGGCCATGCGCGTTGTTAGCGCAACAGTCATGCTTGTCATTGTGCTGGCAACTGCTTCTGGATCGCAGGCCCTCGCTGAGGTGCCTTCCAATGTCCTTGCCCCGGCCCTGCGCGGCGGTGACGGCGCTCAGGACCTGGTACCTCGCGATTGGCTGCAAGCGTCGTCTCTCCTCCAAGCAGGCGCGGGTGCAGGGGCAGAGGTTGACCCTTGCCAGGTCTGCACGTACGTTCTGGAGAACAAGGGCGTGAACCAGCCGTACCTGTGCCGCGGACTCAAGGACCCGGCGTCCCAGAAGATGGTGAGTGGTGAATGGATGCCCCGGGGATCGGTAAGAGCGTGCGAGCCCGTCAGCTCGCGTGAGTCCTGATCATGTGCCCCCCGTCCTGCCCGCCCACCTCCCGCTGCTTTCGCAGTGTGTCAACACGCTGTTGAGCATGTTCTGGTGGATGGACAACGTGGTGTACTGGGTCAATTACGGCTGCCAGCGCGTGCAGGACGGCAAGCCGCAGTGGGTGAAGCCTTGCCCCGCCGACGCCATGTGCAGCTGGATCAAGCAGATCGCTGCGGACGAGAACGGCAGCACGGAGTTCTGCCCGGAGCGGTCAGAGTACATCAAGCCGCAGTGACGGGAGCCCACTGCCGGCACGTGGGCCGGCTTGGGATCGGCGGCGTTGAGTGGGACAGCTCGGGCGAGCCCTCAAGGGCTGGGGCTGCACTGGCCCCGGGTTGAGCGCGTGCGTGTTCGGGACTGTTCGTTTGTTTTGTCAACTGGGGCGGCACACTCGGGCTCTTTCACAGGGGCGCCGTCACGCGATTCGCCTACACGTCAGCGCCTGCCGCGCCGCCCCCCGGAGCGGCGCCCACCCGAGGCTGTCGTCCAGGCGCTCGGTGCAGGCGCAGGTGAAGCCGAGGCGGCGGGAGCGGGGGCAGCGGGGGTAGCACCCCCTGCCCCGGAGGCTGCCCCGTCACCGCTGCCATCGGACTCACTTCCGTCGTCGTCGTCGTCGTCGTCGTCGTCGTCGTCGTCGTCGTCGTCGTCGTCGCCAGCCCCGGCTGCCGCCCCGGCTGCCCCGCCCGAGGACTTCACGACCTTGCTCCATCCGTCATCCGTCTCGACGACCCTCCTCCCGCGGCTGCCTCCCGAGGATGCTACCGCCGCGGCCTTGACTTTCCTGGCCCTTTCGTCATCGCCGCGCTCCTTAGTCATGATGGCCTCTGCAGCTGCTGCGTCCCCGGTGATGCACAGCCGGTACCGGCGCTGAAGGTCGCGCCCAATCTGCGCGCGCAGCCAAGCGGGGGAAGCAATCGCCGGGCTGTAGATGTAAGATCAACCCGTGGTCGCATTGGGGCCACTGTCACGAGCGTCAGACGCGATGGGCGCTTGCAAGCGCGCTCACATCTGCCGTGGAGTTGTCCTCAATGTCAGCGTTGAAATCAGACAGCATCACCTCATCAAGGAACACATCAATGCTCTCCCAAGGGAGATCCTTCCTGTGCTCCCAGAGGCTCCTGCAGTTGTGCACAACGTCGTCGACTAGGCGGTCGTGCTTCGATCGGCTCGAAGGGCCGCCCCACTCCTCGGTGACGGCGTCCTGCAGCGTCCTCCACCTGCCAAGGACATGATGCACAGAGTCTACGAACATCTCCCACCCCGTGGCATCTGCCACCGGCGCGGGGCCCGTGGATTCGGAGGCTGACGCTGGCGTGGATGCTGCTGCGGCTCCCTCATCGCGCGCAGTCACTCGAACGGGAGCAGCCGCCGCTTCGGGGGCCGCCACACTGGCTGCTGCCCGGGCAATATCGGCGAACGACATTCCCTGCGTGCTCTCGAGTGCAGGGACGACCGCACAGGGGTCTCTGCCCCCTGCGGCGCTTCGGTGTGGGTCACACAGCCTATCACACTACACAACATGACTTCTTTGCGATACTCTGGCCACAGGAGCGCCGGGGCCCACCCTGAGAAACTGTCCCGACGCAGTCTCGGCGACGACTAAGCAGCCGCACCCGACGGCGTCGGCAACATGGGCGTTCGCAGGGAGTGGGCTCCATGGCATGCCCTTGCGCTCGAGCTCCCGCCTGGCGACCTCCCCGTAACGCGTCGCGCGGACTCTCCGCACGAGCTCGGCCCTGCCGCGGCGCAGGGCCGCCGTGAGCACAGCCGCCCCGGGCACGCTCAGAAGCCGCTCGCCCCCGCCGTCGTGGCGACGCCCCCGGACCACCAGCCCGTGCTCAGAAAGCACCCGTGCCACGAACGCGGTGCCAAGTACAGCGGCGCTGGGCGCCGCTGCCGCCGGCTCAGGGTCGCCGCCACCTACCGGCTCCGCCGCGTCGCTCACGATACCCCTTGCTTCCCGACACGCGGCAGTTTCGGCCCTAGCACGCACATCTCGCGTCAAGCCGGCTCCGGAACTGTCTCTTCGACGCTTGCGCGAAGCACGGAGTCGCCTGGCAACCTCGGCCGAGTCAGCGGTGCCCGTTCCCACCAGTGATGCGTCAGTGACGTCGACCCGTGTGGCTGATGGGTGCAGCTGCGCCCATGTGATGAACCTCTCGAGCAAGAGGGCGTGCCGGCCGTGACCTGCATTCGCAGCACCATCGGCAAGCCGGCGCAGGTGCCCTGAGTACTCCCCGGAGTCTGCGAAAGCGTGACTGCCCTCGCCAAGAGGCAGGAGCAGCTTCCGCAGTACGCCGGAGGCGCACAGCTCGTCCAGCTCGCGGTGTGCCTGAGGCCGAGACCTGGACAGGGCCTGGCTGCGGGCAGCAGGTCATAGGGCGCCGTAAAACCACCAATTGCAGCACACGCCACAACTGATGCCCATGCTCGCGATTCGGTGAGCTCACATCTGCGTCAGCAGCGCTACGCGGATGTCTGACACCCGCACAACTTTAGCGCCCCTGTCCGCCGACGCCACGCAGCGGAACTTGTCAATCCACACCCGCGCAATGACCTCCGCGTCCCGCATGGATGCTGCTAGCACCGCCCAGTCATCTTCATCGCCGGCCCGCCCGCCGGCCTCGAGTTCCGGTTCGGGGGAACTTGCCTCGCCTCCTGTGGCCGGGGCACGCTCCGCTGTGGCGGCACTCGGAGGCACTGGCGCGGCACTGGCAGCCGGGATTCGCCTCCTGAACTTCGATAGCGCAGAGAGGGCGCCGCGGGGCATCCCGGTAGTGTTTGGCGGGCACGCGACGCTCGCAGAGACTCCTCTGCTCGCCGTCGCAGAAATAGAGAGCTTCCTCGCGCCAGGCACCGACACAAGACGCAAGAGTGCACTGCAGGCTCAGCTTCCGGCGGAGCTTCGATGTCTTCGGTCCCCGCAGGCCTGCCCCCTCCGCCTGACATCCGCCCGCCGCCTCCGCCCCGGCAAGGCGCAAGGCGCTCGACGCCAGCGAGCCCCTCGCCACCGAGGCTGGGAATGGCGCGGCCTACCACGAAGCTGCAGGCGCACGCTAGTCCTAGGCCTCAAAAACCGCCGGTCAAAGCTGGCCCGGAAGCCGCGGTTCCGGGCCGAGGCCCCGAGCCCAGCCCGAGCCCTCCGCCGAGGCAGGGTCCTGATGGCTCGCCTCCTCGCCAGACTCCGCCACCTGAAAGGGTGTGGCCAGCTCCAGCTCGTCGTCGTCGTCGGCATTCGCCAACAAGCCGGCCTCGGCAGCCAAGTCCGCTGTCTCAACCTCCGTCGCCTCCGGCTGTGAGCACCCCTCCATCGACGCGCCGGGCACGCGCAGCAATCGGGGTCACAGTGTCGCCAAAGCCGACACCCGCTGCTTCAAGGCCGCCTTCGCGACCCAGGCTACGGGGCCCTACCCCGCCGGTCGGCCACCGCAGCCCTGTTGGCGGCTCCACGGAGGCGACGGTTCCGGCAGCACGAGACTCAGATGCATCGCCTGATCCCCACCCCAGGCACGGCACGGATACCGTGCCGCAGAAGCCAGGCGCGGGCGGTTCAGCCGAGAAAGCTGCCACCCCAATCGCGCTGTCGCGGCTCCCTGGGACACCGCCTCCTCGCACCAGTGGTGACGGAGCCAAGGATGTACCACCCAGCACTGCAGCCTTGAAGCTGGGACTGACCCAGGCTCGGCTGGTGCTGCGGCGAGGATCGCGAACGCCGTCCTCGAGCTCGTCGTCATCGTCCTCGGACAGTGCTGCGGGAGCGGACAGAGGGCCGGCGCTCCCGCGGCGGCTCAGCCTCACCACCGGGCGGGGACCCGCCGGGCTGGTTCTCCAATCACCTGGATCCCTGAGCAGGCTTCCGCGCCGAGCAGTGACGGCACCACCCTCAAGGGCCATCCCATCACCAGCTCGGCGTGGGGTCGGCGCAGAGGAGGGGATCCACCGCCACCCGAGCTGCCATCCTTGGGAGGGGCCGCGGCGGGAGTCTCTGGGGAAGCCCAGCAACCCGAGCACGTGGCAGGCGCAGGCAGCACTGATGACGATGACCATGTCGCCGACATCACCCCTCCCGCATGCTCTGAGCTCGGCCAGAGGTGCGTGGCGGGTTTCCAGGCATGCAGAAGCTTCTGTGCGAACGCGTACGACCAGCGAGGCCTCGCTGCAAACGGATGCGCTTCGGAGGTCAGAGGCCGGCGTGCAAGCTGCACCGTCGTTGCATGATGCCGGGACGATGGCCACATCCGAGCGCGGCACCCGGGAGGCACAGCAGCGGCTCATCATGACCCACGTCAGCGGGCAGAGCGCCTCGCCCTCGCGAGGCCAGACGCTGGATGAGGTCAGGGCTCGTGTGGCTCTTGCTCGGGCGATGGTGAGCGCGGCTGAGGCCGCGTGCAACGAGGCGCTGGCGGTGTGACGCCTTCCCCCACAGCCCCTGCTCGCGCACGTCCGGACTTCCGAGGCCGATCTATGAAACCGGCCGCGGCGGTGTGAGGTGCGGGCGGGCAAATCCACGCGGGACGTGCTGTTGCGAGCGCGCTCACTCATGCTCGAGCCGATGCAGACGCGGCGGCTTCCGAGTCGTCCGGGTCGTAGGCGCACGTCCTCTTGCACTCCTCCCACAGCGCATCGCGCGCTTCGGCCGACTCTTGCGTGCCCGCAAGGCTGAGGTGCTTCGCGACCGGCGCACGGTCGAGGAAGAACTTGCCCGCCACCGCGTCGATGTCGCTCGCGGACTTTCCGGCGGCCTGCGGGGACGGAGGGGGCATGAAAGCATCGCAATCGTCGCACACGGGTCCCACCGACGGCGTCAAGCGGCGGCCGTGCCAGCTCGTCTCACCAGCCAGAGAACGGTGTCAGCGCCTTCCGCGGGGGAGCGAAGCGTGCCTCCCATCTTGAAGCCGTCCAGCTGGTCGCGCACGCCCTCGGTCAGCGCCCAACCAGGGTGCATGCTGGCGACGACAATGCCGCGGGGGCGCAACCTCTCTGCCCACTGCTCCGTGAGGACGACCTGTGCCCGCTTGGAATGGCTGTAGGCGAGCAGACCGGAGTAGTGCTTCTGGAGCTGAAAGTTGTCGGCGCTCAAGCCGCAAGTGTACATGCCCCCGGACGACACGTTCACAACCCGAGATCCCTCATCGTAGCTCTGCATGGCGGCGGCGCGGAATAGCGCGAGGTCAAGGGATCGGCCGGCGGCGAGAAGGGCAGCTGACCGCGCAAGCGTCTCGCCGGGAGCCCCGGCCTTGGCACCCCCTTTGGTCCCCAGGCGCGCAGTAACTCACCGGCTGAAGCAGCCCCGTGAGCAGGAACGTGCCGTTGGCCATGATGGCAAACGCAGACTCGGTTGTTCCGTCCTTGGCCACCTCCCGGTCGTCTCCGGGGATGCGCCCGGCGTTGTTCACGAGCGCCCGGGTCCGCCGGCCGGAGCGCACCCACTCGTCCGCAAACGTGCGAACCTGCGACGAAAAAGCGGGTCTCGGGGCGGGCTTTGCGTGTGACGTGGCATCGAGAGTTCCGTCACCGAGGAATTCCCGGCCCTGAAGCGCGGCCAGGGCTGCACCGGCCCTCCACGCTCACGGAATCACGGTCCTCCATATCCACAATGTGCAAGCTGAGGAGGTCTTTGGGTTTGCCCGTCTCCTCCGCCAGCTTGGCCAGCGCAGCCTCGCCGCGTTCCTTGCTCCGGCACACCATTGCCACGCTTGCGCCGCGGGCGAGGAGCGCCTTGGCAGCCTGAAAGCCGAGGCCGCTGTTGGCACCCGTAACGATGTAGTTGCCTCCGGCCAGGTCCACGTCCACGTCGCCGGGCAGGAACCGCTTGGAGGCCGACACGAACCCAGACTTGCCAAACGCCGACCGTCCATACATGAGCCACACGGGCGTGCCGAGCGTCGAAGAATAGCCTCCCATTTTGGCTTGCTCGGGCGACACTGGTGTCGTTAGTGCTCGGTGGAGTCGAAAGCAATGATGGCAGGGCAGGGCTGCCGGGACGGCCGAGCCACACGCGCACGTGCGTCGCCGGACTGACGCGTGCCAACTCGGCAGCCGTTGTCCTAAGGTCTTGTGCCCAGGGGGCGAAGCCCCGGGTCGGGGCTTGCTGCCCGCTCGCGGAACGCGAGGGTCTTTCTTGCCTGGCGGGCATTCAGCCAATGGCGGCCATTCTTCGCGCTCGGCACGCAGCCAGGCGTACGGGTGCGTATGCCCGGCCGCTCAGGAGCATGGCCCGGGCATCGAGCACGCGCGCAGCGGGGAGCTGCCAGGCGGAAATCACGGCGCAACCTCCCGCCTCGCCCGGAAGCATGGATATCCTGGTGGAATCCCTGGTGGACGGCACCGGCTGGCACACCCCCGAGTCTGTGGCGGCGCACACGGCGCTGGTGACGGCAGTGGGACGCCAGAGCGCCACCTGGCCTGATGAAGCCCTCGACGGCGCCCTCGCCGCGCTCCTAACACTCGCGCGGCGCGTCAACGGCGAGCTTTCCAGAGCTGGCGGGCCAGGGCCCGCCGTCACATCGTGGGTTAGGCTCGGCCGAGCGGCTGGGCAGGCGCTGCGAAGGCACGACGTCACGGGCCGCACCAGAACGGCGCTCAGCAGTGTCGCCGATGCTTCGGCGGGAGCCATTCTCGCGAGGGTCGGAGCTGGGGCTTGCTCACCGGGAGCGGCGGCGTCCCTGGGCCTGGCAGCCCTGTCGGCACAGCAGCTGGCCTCCTGCGTGGCCCTCGCGGCTTCGCTCGTCTCTCGCGGTGAGGGGCCAATGGACCGCGCATGGGCGCTTGCGAAGGCATCCGAGGGGGAGCTGTCGCGGCGTGAGGTCGCAGACCTGGTGTCGGTGCGGGGCGACGACCTGGCCGTGGAGGAGGCGGTGGCGGCCGCGGACGAGGCGAGGGCGGGGGGCGGCGCGGCCGCGGGATCCCAGGGGAGCGCGTCGTCCCCGGCAGATGCGCCGTCGGGCTCGGCCGCGGGGCAGGCCACCCCCACGGGGTTCGATGGCTTGCGCTGGGACGCCAGGACCGGCACGTCGGGCAGCAGCGGCGACGCCCCCTCTGCGTTCCTCGGCGGGGTCAGGGGCCTTCGGCCCATGGAGCTGGCAGAGCTGAGCAAAGCCGCGGCGACCCTGGCGGCCGCGGGGGACTCTGACCTGCGGTGCCCTGGCGTGGGCACGCTTCTCTCGCTCGTGCTCCGGGCGGCTGACGACCGGTTTGACGACGCCCGGCACCTCGGCGCGACGATGCGCGCGGCGGCGGGGGGTGCCCGCTGGCCGGCGGCGGCGGGGGCGGTGCTGTCGTCCCGCGCGCCCGGGGTTCGTCGGGCGCTCGCAGACCTAGCGGGGGCGAGGGCGGCGGCGGTGGTGCTGTCGTCGCTCGCCGACGCTGCGGCGGGACGAGCCGGGGGCGTGCACGCCAGGTCGAGGCCGTCGCGGGGCGCCGGCGCGACGTGGCAGGAGGAGGAGGCGGCGTCTGCGGCACACTCCATCGTCGAGACGCTGGTGGCGGCGGCGGCCGTCGCCCGGGCTGCGGCATCGCCCGCCTTTCCGCTCCGCCACGGCGACGAGGCGAGGAACGCCACCCCCGGCATGGATCCCGACACCGTGGCGACCGCCGCCACGGCCATGGCACGCCTGGCGAAGCTGGGCCTCATGGCACCGACGCGCGGGGCAGCGGCCCTGACGTCGATGCTGCGCGACGCCGGCGCGACGGGTGGCTGGCCCGCGCTCGAGGCGGCGGCAGTGGCCCAGGCGTCCGGCTTCCTCGCCCACGCAGCGGCGCAGGCGGCGTCGTGGACGACGGGCAGACCCGCGCGGGAGGCGAGGGACGCGGTGACGGGACTCGCGGCAGAGCTCCTCCGGCCGGGCGGCGCCCTGGCGTGCCTCGCAGGAACGGGCGCCCCGGCACCCCACGGCCCGGTGTGGCCCGGTGGCGGGGCGCGGGCCACGGACGAGCGACGCGCCGCCTCCTCCCTGGTCTACGGCGCCTCGTCCCTCGCCGATGCGGCGCTGCAGCTGGCCGACGCCGCGGCGCCGTCGGCGGCCAAGAGCCTCGCTACGGCCGCGCTGTCGTCATCGTCGGCTGCCGTGAGAGCGCTGGCCTCGGGGCAGCCGCCGCGCACCGGGCAGCAGCGCGGCATCGTGCTCTGGGCGCTCGGCCTCCGCCTCTCGGGCCTGGAGGCCGTGTCCCGGGGCCGGGGTGGCGAGGGCAAGGCACACAGTGCCGACGCCGGCTGGGAGTGGAGGTCGGACCTGCTGCCCACGGCTGCGGCGCTCTCCGCCGAGGCGCGGGCCGCGCAGCAGGGGCTGCGGGACGAGATGGCCGGCGGTGGTGCAGACCCCGCGTTCGAGACCGCCGCTTCGCTCTGCCTGGCGCAGGCATCGCTGGCCCGATGCGCTGCCGCTCTGTCGGCGCTGTGGGAGCGGCTGCCGGGGGACCAGGGGTCGCGCGAGGCCGTGTCAGCCGCGGGGGCGGAAACGTACGCGGCGTGGGAGGCGGCTGCGCGCTGCCTGCAGCGACGTTGCGTCATGGGAGCGGCAGGGGTGCGGCCCGGGCTGCCGCGCGACGCCGCCGTGCGGCTAGCCGACGTCGCCTCGGCCGCTCACGCCATCAGGCTCATTGCCGGTCACGGCGTGGCCGAGGCCGACCAGGCGATCGCACGCGCGGTGGAGCTCGCGACGGCAGAGCTCCTCGCGACGTCGGCCCGCGGCAAGGGCCTGACGTCCCGGGCCGAGGCGCAGGGCCGGGCCAGGGCGGCCATGGGACTGCCCGGCCCCGCGGTCGCGGCGGCAGAGGGCAGCAGGGGGCCGAAAGCTGCAGGCTGCGACGTTGCTCACGGCTTGGTGAGGCCGGGAAGCCCGGCCGACGTGCGCTCCGCGGCGCTCCTGGTGGCTGGGATGGCGGCTGTGGCAAGCATTGCCGCGAGGACGGCTGACAGGCCCGCCAGGCCCTGGCTCCGGCACGGAAGGGGCGATGCGAGCCTGGAATCGGGCCCGGGCGGCGTTGATGCCGCGGCGGCTCGCCCCTTAGCGGGCCACAACGGCGGCTCCCGAGGCGTGGTGCCGTCCAGGATGCTGGCGGCTGCGTGCGCGGCGTCGTCGTCCTCCCTGGAACGCCTGCCGCTGCGGACACTCGTCCTCCCCGTGTCGAGGCTCCGCGCGTCCGGCACCCTGCACGGGCCCATGGCCGCCCGCGTGGCGGACGCCATCGCAGCGGCCGCCGGGCGGTCGATGGGCGGCCCGGCCTCGGACGCTGGAGCGTTCGGCGTCGCCGCGGAGGCGCTGTGGGAGCTCACTGCCGCGCGGTGCAGGCCGCGGGCTCTGGCAGAGGCGGTGGCGGACGCAGCCGTGCGGCACGCCGACGCCGGCACGGCACCGGCTTCCGACCTTGTGCGCGCCGCGGAGGCGCTGCTCCGTGTCGCCCCGGGCAACGTCGCCCTCGGCGATGCCGCCGCCCGTGCTCTGCAGGCCGTATCCCAGCTCGCGGGCGGCGGCGCCCCGGGGGCGCTCCCGCTGCGGAGCCGCGCCCTGCGCTGCGCCGCGCTGTCGGGATGCGACCCGGCCACCCTCGTGTCGCTCGCCGCTTGGGTCGGGTCCTCCCCCGAGCTGGTGGGCGGCGCTGCCGTGCCGGCTCCATCCGCCCTGTTCCGGGCTGCGCAGCGCGTCATGGTGCAGGGGAATCCCGACGTCGCCGAGCAGATGTGGGCGGCCATTGGCCTCCCCGGGGGCGCCGTCTCCGCGTCGCTCGGCACCCTGCAGCAGCAACGCGCGGCGGCGGGCTCGGCCCTGCAGTCCGAGGTCGAGCGCATCGCTTCGCGCGCGGGTCTCGCGACCAGGCGTGAGCACCGGGTGGAGCTCTGCCGCCAGGAGGGCTGGTCGGGACCGTGCGACACCGCCGGGCTCGCCGTCCGCGTGGACCTGGCTCTGCCGCGCGAGAGGGTCGTCATCGAGGTTGACGGCCCCTCCCACTTCTTGCCGCCCGCCGACCCCATGCTGTGGGGCTCGGAGCCGTACGCCGGGGCGGCCGTGATGAGCGACGAGGAGCGGCGGCTGGGCGTGCTGCTCGGGCCGAGGCGGGGCGTGGATCCGACCGCGACGCCCGCCACCGTGGCCGCGGCTCTGGCGGAGGCCATGCCAGAGCTGGAGCGGACCCTCGAGACGACGCTCCGCGATGCGAGCCTCCGCGCGAGCGGCTGGGGCGTCGTCCCCTTGTCGCTCCACGACGTGATGGGCGGCCTGGCTGAGGGCGAGGACCGCTTCGCCGCCTCGCTGGCGGAGCAGGTGGCCGAGGCGTCGCCGCGCTGAGCGCGGAGGCTGCCAGCGTCCGGCCGGTTATTGCTCTGTCATGGCTTCGGCCGCTGGGTCCGGCCGGGCGCTTGTTAGGTGCGTGGGGCAGCGACGAGTCACGCTCTGCACGCGCGGTTTGAGGGTGCGCGAAGCGGGGCCCACTCAGCACTTGGGGGCGCGGGCCCAGTTGGGCCACTGGGCGGAGCAGTGCTCGGCCATGTGGGAGTAGGGCGCAACGGTGTTGAAGCCCTTGAGGTCGATGGTGTAGGACCCCATGACGAAGCAGTAGGGGAAGTTGGGGTCCGCCGTCTTGCACACCTCGGGGCGGGTGGAGCCGTCCTGGAAGAAACCGAGGGTGTAGGCGTCAGAGTTGCTGAACTCCACGCAGTTGATCTCGTCGTCTGCGAGGCCGACGTGGCGGAAGAGGCCGGCGACCTTGTAGATGGAGCACGCGTAGACGTCGCACACCATCGACGGCCCGTCGGGGTACTCCCACGAGTCCTGCTCCACCTGGGAGTAGAGCCCGCCGAAGGTGACGCCCTGCTTGGCGGCCTCGTTGTACACCTCGGTGAGGGTGTTGAAGCCCTGCCAGGTCTTGCCGCCCGTGAGGCGGAAGTTCATGCTGTAGAGGATGAAGCTCTGCGCGGTGGTCGGGGAGATGTCCTCGATGAGGCGGAAGACGACCTCGAGCGCGTGGTAGTCCAGGGGCTTGGGCAGGTTGCCCCCCGGCACGTCCTGGAACTGCGGCGGGAGGGAAGGGGGGGGGCGGGCGGCGGTGGGGGGCGGGCTGCGCGTCGCGGGAGCGCGCCCCGCACGCACGCAGCGGGACTTCGGGGCGGGACGGGGCGGGGGC
>Ga0136560_1001455_pt1 | contig 12221 bp, 12 predicted proteins | sample AntRauMeHopE1497_FD_104925 | JGI IMG/M metagenome (GOLD analysis project Ga0136560, IMG submission 104925) | Saline lake microbial communities from Rauer Islands, Antarctica - Metagenome Hop E1 #497 | ecosystem: Environmental > Aquatic > Non-marine Saline and Alkaline > Saline | place...
ATGCCCGGGCCCCCTGCCCCCCCCCCCCCCCCCGCCCCGCCCCCCGCGGCGGCCTCTGCCCCCCCCCCCCCCCCAACATCCCCCCCCCCCCCCCTCCCCCGCTGTCGCGCGCGCGCAGGCTGCGTGAAGATCTGGGACCCCCGCGTGAAGGACGCGGTGCTGGCCCTGGAGCCGGCGGACGGGGAGACGCCGCGGGACTGCTGGACGGTGGCGTTCGGGAACTCCTTCTCGGACGACGAGCGGTGCGTGTGCGCGGGGTACGACAACGGGGACATCAAGCTGTTCGACATGCGGACCAACACGTGAGGCCAGCTCCGGGGCCGGTGCTCCCTTCGGGCCGCGCCCGTCGGCTGGCCGCCGAGACGACTCGGGCCGGCTCCGCCGCTGCGCGACAGCACGCCCGCCCCCTCCCCGCGGTGCACCCCGATCCCTTGCCCCCACCCCGCCCGCTCACCCTTCGCCCCCGCAGGCTTCGATGGGAGGGAAACTGCGGGAACGGCATCGTCAGCCTGGAGTTCGACCGGAAGGACGTGGAGATGAACAAGCTCGTCGCCACCACGCTGGAGAGCCGGTTCAGGGTGTACGACGCCAGGACGCAGCACCCCGCCGAGGGCTTCGCCTTCCGGGAGGAGCCGGCGCACAAGAGCACCATCTGGCGGGTCAGGCACCTGCCGCAGAACCGGGACGTCTTCGCCACCACGGGGGGCAACGGCGGCCTCAACCTGTACCGGTAGTGAGACGCCACGGCGCTGTCCCCGCCGCGCGCACGGGGCCCGTGTCACCTTGCCACCGCTTTCCCTGGTGTTTCCCTCGCAGTCGCTACCCGAGCAAGCGGTCGTTCAAGGACGAGGACGGGCACTACAAGGGCGTGGCGGGCACCGCCGAGCTGGTGAACAGCCGCGTGCTCAGCACACAGCCCATGGTGGCGTTCGACTGGTCCGCGGACAAGATGGGCCTGGCCTGCGCGGCGTGCCTGGACCAGACGCTGAGGGTGTACATCGTGACCAAGCTCGGGAAGCTTTGAGGCGCTGTGTGTGCGGTTGGCCGTGGCGCCAACGCCGGCCCTTGACCTGGAACGGGCGAGTGATTGCCAGGGCGCTTCCCATCTGTGTCCCCATTGCTTTGGGTGCAGCGCCACGCACTTGTGCTGCTCAGGCCATGGCCGGGGCCGTGGGGGGGGCGGCGGCGACGGCACCGGGTCCGGCGGCGACGGCGGCGCCACCGCCGATGAGGCCGGCCTGCACGCTGGCGGGCACGGGGGAGACGTCCTCGTCCTTGGGGGTGTGGACGGTGACGATGTCGGCGAGGGGCTCCTTGGGGCCCTCGCGGCCAGTCTCGTCGTGGGGGAGCATGATACGCACCTTCACGCCGAGGGCGCCCTGGCGCATGAGCACGTGGCGCACGGCCTCCTTGACGTAGATGGTGTTGGAGTGGCCGGTCTTGATCATGTAGCCCTCGCGGAACTTCATGGCCTTGGCGCGGCCGCCGCGGAGCTTGCCCGTGACGATCACCTCGCAGCCCTTGGCGCCCTCCTCCATGACACCCTTGATCACGCCGTTGCAGGCGCGGCGCACGGCGAGGCCGCCGAGCAGCTTGAAGCGGATGGACTCGGCCTGGGCCTCGGCGCACAGGGCGCGGTTGGCCACACGCTCGGCGAGGAGCTCGACCTGGCCCTCGGCGAAGTTGAAGCGCTTCTGCACCATGCTGGCAAGCTCACGGATGCGGCGACCCTTGTCGCCGAGCACATCCTGGGGGCGCGTGGCGCGGACGATGATGTCCGTGCGCATGGGGGAGTCGCGCACCTCCACACCGGCGTATCCGGCGTCGGCAAGCTCCCGCGTGAAGAACTGCGCGGCGCAGAGGGCAAAAAAGCGGGGAGGATGGCAAGACCCGGGCGTGCGGACGGCCCCACCGAGCCGGGGCCAGGAGCGCACAACCACGCCGACCAAGTAGATAGATGATTCCCCGCTCCGTGCTCGCGATGGCGCGCGGCGACCGCGGCGGGCAGCGGGACGCGCGCTCAAGTTCTTGAGCTCACCGCGTTGAGCTCCGCGTCGCGGAGGCCGTTCTTGACGAACAGACGCTTCTTCGAGACCTGCGCCTTAGTGGCGGTGGCCATGCTGCGGGGACTGGAGGGGTGGGGGCTCGGGCTTTGGCTGGGGGCGGCGGCGTGACGGCAGCGGAGCAAGGCCAGCGCGCCCTTGGGCCGCAGCAAGCTTCCAGCGCCGGGCTTGCCAGCGGCAGGAGGCGACTGGCAAGGGTGCCGTCGTGGCTCACGTTGCTGTGCTTGTCGGGGACGACAGGGTGAGGCCTGGCAAGCCTTCAGCGATGCGCCCGTGCAGGTGGCGACGTCGGCAACTTGCTCTGCCTGCATGACTGCCGGGCCTTGCGCCCTCCCCTGCGCACCCCTGGTCTTCCTGGAGGCACCCCGCAGGCCCTTCGCTTGCAGCACAGTCGTTCAATATGGTGAGGCCGGCTGGGAGGAGCGGTCGCGCCGCTTGGCCGTCCTGGCGGGGCGCGCGAAATGGCATCGTCGTCCGGCGGCGGTCCAGGCACCGCCGGGTCGGGTGGAAAACCGAGCGCACGGCTGCGGCGGCCCACGTCTAGCTGCTGGCCGCCCACGGACCGGGGAGGCAGCTTTCCGGTCGGGCGATGGCTCTGGGGGGCACGCTGGCCCCGAGGCGGCCAGGAACCGCACCAACCCACCCCTTATGCCCGCACCTCCCGCCCCGCTGAATCCCCCAGGCTGACACCAAGCCCGTTGAAGAGATGACGGAGGAGGAGCTGCTCGCCGAGCGCCGTAAGCGCGCCTTCAAGAAGTTCCAGTTCAAGGGCAAGTCCCTGGACACCCTCATCGACATGTCCAACGCGGACCTCGTCAAGTTCCTTCCGTCCCGCATCCAGCGCAAGTTCCGGCGCATGGCTGAGGTCGGCCCGGACGCCCCCAAGGTGGAGATCCGCAACGTGCTCAAGTACACGTCCCTCCTCAAGCGCCTTCGCAAGGCCAAGGAGGAGTGCGACCCGCTGGACAAGCCCAAGCTCATCCGCACGCACCTCCGCAACGCCATCGTGCTCCCGGACATGGTCGGCTGCCAGGTCGGCGTGTACAACGGCAAGATGATCGCCATTGTCGAGGTCCGCCCGGAGATGATCGGCCGCTACCTCGGCGAGTTCTCCGTCACCTACAAGCCCACCATCCACGGTCGCCCCGGCATGGCCCTCGCAGCGGCCAACCGCTTTGTGCCCCTCCACGGCTGAGCAGATGAGTGTTGGCGAGCCGTTCGCGGCGAGCCTCCAACGAAGGAACGACCTGACCGAGTCGCACACGTCACCACCCGCAACCTTGCCATCTCATTCGTGGAAATATTGCCTGGGTACAGCGCAGCCGTTCCAGCTTGGGCGAGGGTGCGTGGTGCCGGTCAGCTGAGGGGGCACTCTCGGTTGAAGGGGGGGGGCATGGGCGCACGACACGCACTCTCAGCGGCTGACCACAGCAGCCGTCGCACGGCCGTGCCAGAGCCAGGCAATGCCGGGCCCACGCCAGCTCGGGCACTCAACGGTACGACTTCTGGTAGCGAGCGCGGGCGGACGGGCCGCCGAACTTCTTGGGCTCGCAGCGGCGGGGGTCGGCCACGAGGAGGGCCCTGTCGTACTGGAGGAGCATCTCCTTGATCTCGTTCTTCTGGGCCTCGTCCACGACTGCGAGATGGGAGCAGCGATGGGTGGGAGGACAGAAGCCAGGGCGTGGAGAGGTCGCACCGCGGGCTAGGAGCGTATGCGCGGGCCACAGAGAAAGGGTAGCGCTTGCCAGACGGCTTCAGGGCTGGGCCTCCCTCCGCTCTGTTGTCCCCTCCGCTCTAAGTCGGTCTGCCCTCAGCAACTGAAATGTTGTCACGTATCGTCGTCACGTGATCTCAAACTTTAAAATAGTTATGACATCCTTGGACAGGAACCGCCTTCCCCCGGGTCGTCGTCGCCAGAATCGCCCACCCAGTCCGAGCCTGTCCCAGCCATCTCCCAGCCACAGCACAGCGGCGCAGCAAGTATCCACTCACACTTCTGGTAGTAGGACACGACAGCCTTGGCGATAGCCTGGCGGATGGCTGCGCAAACGGGGGGATGAGGGAGCCGCACTCGTTTCGTTGCGGGCTGACTAGCCTGATCTCGCAAGCCCGCCAGCGGTTCGATTCAGCTCACCGTAGACCTGGGACGAGAAGCCGCCACCGCGCACGCGCACGCGCACGTCGAGCGCGTTGAAGCGGTCGGCGCCGAGCAGAAGCACGGGCTCGAGGACCTTGGCCCGGAGGGGCTCGGGCTCGACGAGGTGCAGGGGCACGCCGTTCACGCGAAGGACACCCTTGCCCTCCTTGATGTGCGCCACAGCCACGGCGTTACGCTGCGAAAGGGCGCCAGGAGCAAGGACGGGGAGCAGGGCGAGCTGTGGCAGAGACGGCAGCAAGCCCGCCCGGGGCTGGTGCCATAGGAGCCCGGGGCCGCTCACCTTGCGGCCGAAGACCTGCACGCTGGGCACGGTTGCGACCTTGGCGGCAGCCATGACAGAGTCCGGTGGGTTGGCGAGAACGTCCCCCGAGAGTGCGTCACGCCGCGCCGCGCCTCTGCCGACGTCTGCCAGCTGCACGCTCTGCACCACCTTGCACTCGCGGGTTCTCAGCCTCGGGACCGCCTCCGGCAGGTGAGACAACCTGGCAGGAACGCATGCCATGCCTGCTTTGTACAGGGCGCCGCGATAGCGGCGGCGGTACGCCGCTATGGGGCGCTGAGCGCCGAGACCGACCCCGTGACGACCGGCGGCTCTTCCGGCCCGCTTCCCCTCGTTCCCGCGACGGCGCCTCGGGGGCGTGCCGCGACGCTCTTGACGCGCCATGCTGCGCACGCACGATGGGCCGGCACGCTTTGAGTTGCTGTGGCCGCGCGGGAGCAAGCTGCGAGCCGCAAGGACTCACAAACCTCGTTGCCGCGCCACCCCCCGACGCGGCGCTCCCCAGCCCGAGCTGCGCCGCCCTGCGTGCGGTGTCTTTCCGTCTTGGGAAGGCTCATGCGCTGCAGCGCTCGCCATTGTCCACCGATGCTCCCCGGCTCCGTTCGCTTGTCCCTCTCGGCTTTCGCAGAGATGGTCAAGCACAACAACGTGATCCCGAACAGCCACTTCCACAAGAAGTGGCAGCGCCGTGTCAAGACCTGGTTCGACCAGCCGGCCAAGAAGGTGGCGCGCCGTCAGCACCGCAAGGAGCTCGTGGCCAAGGCCGCCCCCCGCCCCGTCGGCTACCTCCGCCCGGTGGTGCACTGCCAGACGCAGCGCTACAACATGCGCGTGCGCGCCGGCCGTGGCTTCACCCTCGCCGAGCTCAAGGCCGCTGGTGTGGCCCGCAACGACGCCCGCTCCATCGGCATCGCCGTGGACTTCCGCCGGCGCAACAAGAGCCAGGAGGCCCTTGACGCCAACGTGGCCCGCCTTCGCACCTACCTCGACAAGGTGGTCTGGAACGAGAAGAAGCCCACCGGCTCCATCGACGTGGCCGGCAAGGCCGTCGTGACCTCGGTGTCCCGCGCCTTCCCCGTCGTCGCCACCCGCCCCGCCGCCGAGTTCGTCACCATCACCGATGCCATGGGCAAGAGCAGCTCCCGCAAGGGCTTCGCCTACAAGGCCACCCGCGAGCTCCACAACCAGCCCATCCTCGCTGGCATCCGCATCTCGAAGGCGCGCGAGGAGTGAGCGTTGGCCGACAACGCCGGACTGTGCTCAGTGGTCTGACCACAAGGCACGAGTGGGTGCGTGCTCTGGACGGGTGGGCGCGCATGGCAAACCGAGGATCGCGAGGAACACGCGAATGCGAATCGCCTCGCAACGGAGCCCGCACCCCACACGCCCACACCGCTAGCGGCTGCCACGATAGCGCTTCCCGCGGGTCCGCGTGCTGGGGCCTCGAGCCACACCGCACATGGCGCACTCACCGGCGAGCAGCTCCTCGGCCGAGTCGTGCAGGTAGGTGCACACCACGCAGGCCCACGGCCCGACGGACGCTGAGGCCCTCCCGCGACCCCTACGCCCGCCCGCGCGGCTTCGCGGGTGAGCTGCCTCCTCTGCCCCCTCTCCTTCGTCGGACGAGCCGCTCTCGCTCTCGTCCGAGCCAGGATTTGTCTCTGGGGCGCTCCCTGGGGCTGGATGACGCCCGTCCGTGGTTCCCGTCTGCGGAGGCCGGCTCGCCGCGCCGCGGCGGCCGCGGCTTCGCTGTGGCTGCAGCCTGTCCCGCTTGGCCGGTGGGGCGCCCGGCCCACTCCGCTCGCTCGCGCCGCTGCCTGCGCTGGCGCTCGCCGCCCCTCCGCCCCCGATGGTCGCGCGGGACGCATCATCGCCGCTGTCCGCGTCAGCCCCCCCCCCCGCCCCGTGCCCGCCCTGCCTGCCCTCCGGTTCCTGGTCGCCGCCCATCCTCCCCTCCGGCCCAACCGTGACCGCAGGCGCGGCCGCTGCCCCCTGCTCGGATACTCCGGCGCCGTCCGCCCCATCGCCGCTCTCGAGAACGAGGTCCACGCCGCTCTCGAGAACGAGGTCCACGCCGCCCTCGCTGTCCTCGCCGCCGCTGTCGCCGCCGCTGTCCACGTTGGCGTCCACGTCGAAGCTCGCGCCGATGGCTGGGCTGAGAGGCTCGCGGGACGACGGGCTCGGCCGCGCGGGCGAGCTCGGGCCGTGCGACCCGGCCGCTCGCCTCGGCGATGGCCCGGCCGCCCGTCGTGGGGACCGGGTGACGCAGATCGTCGTCTGTCGTGACGGCGTCGACGACGATGCCGATGACGACGACGCCTGTCCCGGCGATCCGATCGCCGGTGGCGTGCCTCCGCCGGGAGCAGCGTCGCTCGCCTGCGGGACGCTCGAGGCACGGGTCGCGCCGGGGGACCGCGGCGGGGCGCTTGCCCCGGCCTCGCTGCTGCGCGGGCCGTGCTTCGCGGCGGTGTCGCCGTCGTCGGGGCTGTCCCACTGCCCGAGACCGAGTGCCTCGTTGTAGAAGAAGGGCCGTCCCGCCCGCTCGCTCCACACGCACCGCCAGCCGGAGGACTCCGCCGCGGCTGACAGGACCGACACGAGCCTGCGGGCATCGGCCTCGGCGCCCGGCTCTCGGGCCGCGGTGCTGCCCGCATCCGAGCTAGCGGCTGCTGGGGGCGGGACCCCGCGACCGGGCACCGGGCTCCCCACCTCCGCGCTCGCTGATTCGCCCCGCTCGGCCCGCCGGCGGCGGCGAAGCTCGTCCCGGCGTCGCGCCCAGTCTCTCCCGGCCGCTGCCGCCGCCAGCTCGATGGCCTGAGCGCGCACTCTCGCGACGGCCGTGGCCCCAGGGTCACCCTCCGGCGCGGCCTTGAGAAGCGCCGCAAGCTCTGCCGGCACGTGGACGTGCACCGTGACTCGCCCGCGCACTTCGACAGAATCGCCGGCCCGGCTCCCGGGGCTTCGCGGCGGCGGGAGCGGCTCGAGCATCGCATGCACGGGCACGGCTGGCGGCAGCTCAGCCCGCGGAGTGGCGACGCTGGCTGCTGCTGCGTCGTCGAAGCGCTTCACGAGCCTCCTGTCGCTCTCGCGCTCCGCCTCCTCCCTTGCCACCGTCGACGCCAGCTCCACGGGCCGGGGCAGCGAGCCCCCATCCAGGCATGCGTTGTAAAGATCGACGTACCGCGCGTGGCGGCCTTCCAGGACCTGTCGGTCGCCGGAAGCGTTGAGCCCGATGCTGCGAAGCGCTGTTCGTAGCGCGCCCAGCTTGAGAGCCCCAGCACGCGGCCGCCTCATTGCCGCAGGCAAGCCAGCCTGCTGTGCTGGCACCGAAACTTCCGCCGGGGGGTGCGACCCGCTGGCGGCAGCTTCGTCCGAGGCGGTCACCCTGGCCAGCCCGGCGGCGCGAAGCGCAGCGACGGCCTGCCCGAGCTGCGGAACGCGGAGGATCACCCTGTCCACCGCCGGAAACCTGGTCCGGCACGAGGGGCAGGTGGAGCGGTGGCTGCACACTGCACGAATGCAAGCGCTGCAAAAGCAGGCGCCACAGCACCGCATGGCCACAGGCGCCTGCATCAAGCCGCTGCAAACCCCACACGACAAAGCATCGATGATAGATGCGTCCCACTGCGTGCCGGATGCCGGATTTCCCGCGCTCCCTAGGGAGCCGTCCCTCCGGACGTACTTGTCCATCGCCAGAGACCGGACGCGACGCCACCCGCCTCACCTGCGGCAGGGCGGCTGGGAACGGCACAGACCAGAGGCGCCCGTCCCGACCCCGTCTGAGTGGTCGGGCCGTGACGTACGGATCCGGCCGGATGAGCTGCTAGTGTGCCTCTGCAGCTTTGAAAGCGGCCAATCAAGCGGCCCGACGGCACCGACCACGCCCCAAGCGGACTAGAGGTCCGCTAGTTGTTGGCAGGATCAGAGCATGAGCCGCAGCGCGAAGCGCACGGCCTCGGTGCAGCTGACGCCATTCTCGGCTGACCACGACGACGATGAGCCCGAGCCGGCATCCCAGATCATGGGTACTGCGGCCCCCGAGGTTCTTGCGCAGCGAAAGAAGTACAAGCTCAAGCGCAGGAAGACACCTGCCGGTGCGCAACCCGTGACCAAGGGCCCAGCACCGACATCCCTCTTTTCCGGTGTCAGCCTGGGCTCCGGGCAGGGTGATGCTCCGGCCCCCGGCCTCTTTGGAGCCTCCAGTGAGTCAAGAGAAGCACCGTTTGCCGGGTTGCCGGTGAGCGGCTCGTTCGGCATGGCTGCCAAGCCTGACGCGGCCCCGAAGCCTGCCGAGTCTGCCGTCGCTGCGGCAGCCAGCGCCCTCTTTGGGCCTGGCTCCTTCGGCAGTGGCTCGGGCGGGTTCCTTGGGATGGGAAGCACAGCAGCTGGATCCGGCGCTCCCGGTGCACCACACCCGGTAGCTGCATCCGACCCGTTTGGCTCGGGAACGGCTGCCTCTGGCGGCTGGAACGCGTTCGCTCAGTCGGGCGAGAAAGCTGCAGCCCCGCTTGGTGCTCCCAAGTCGGGTGGCCAAGGCGACGCAGCATCCGTGGCAGGCGAGCCGTCCTCGGACCCCTTCGGCGCGGTCAAGCCCGCCACCGACAGCTCTGACCCCTTTGGTGCAAGCAAAGCAGCATCATCCGGGTGGGACACGTTCAGCGCATCCAAGGGCGGCGAGAGCGGTGCCGCCGACGCGTTTGGCAACCCCAAGCCGGCCGAGTCCAGCCCCGGCGCAGCTAAGGCCAGCGCGCCGTCCTCGGACCCCTTTGGCGCGGTCAAGCCCGCCGCCGACAGCTCTGACCCCTTTGGCGCGAGCAAGGCCAGCGCGCCGTCCTCGGACCCCTTTGGTGCGAGCAAGGCCAGCGCGCCGTCCTCGGACCCCTTTGGTGCGAGCAAGGCCAGCGTGCCGTCCTCGGACCCCTTCGGCGCATCCAAGCCTGTTGTGAGCGAAGCGCCCATCGCAGCTCCTTCCTCCTCGCCGCCTCGCGCCGGCGCTCTGACTACCGCTGACCTCATCGCCCCGGCACCCGCCCCGGCTCTGCCGGCACAGCCGTCCCCGGCACCGGACGCCGCAGCGCCGGCCGATGCCTCCGCCCGCACCCTCAGCCGGACGGAGCGGCGGCGGCTCTTCTCCGCGCTGAACAAGCGATTCTCCGCCTGGGTGGCCACGCACGGCGGCCGGCAGCAGTCCGCCGCGGGCGACTGGTCCGCCATGTGCCGCGACTACACGAAGCACGCATCGGACATCATGACCGGTCTCTGGGCGCACGACGAGGGCGCGCAGAAGCACGTCGTCGTCGTGCCGGGGTCGATGTCGAAGGCTGCCTCGGCCGCCTCATCCGGAGCCGCCGCGCGGCAAGCTTCCCCCCTCCCCGCGGCGTCGTCCTGGTCCTCGTCGACGGCGCCGGCTCCGGCACCCGCCCCCGCCCCCGCCCCCGCCACCGACGCCGGGACACACGACTACTTTGCGGCTCCCGGTCCGGCCACGAGCGGCCCTGACCCCTTCGCGCGCAAGCCCGCGGCTTCCACGTCGTCGGACCCCTTTGGTGCTGTCAGGCCTGACGTGCCCTCCGCTGCCTCGGGCGGCTCCGCACAGCCAGCCTCGGACCCGTTCGGCTCGGTGAAGCCAGCCGCACCGGCCGCCTCTGACCCCTTCGGCGCCTTTTCCAGCGCTGCCTCCACGTCGGCCGGGGGAGATGACGCCATCTTCTCCTTTGCCGCTGCCGCCACTCCCACCGCCGGGGCGGCGGCTTTCAACCCGTTCGGCTCGTTCGGCATGGCTGCCGCACCCGCTGCCGTCCCCGCCGCTTTTGCGGCGGCCCCAGCTCCCGCGGCCGCGGAAGCTGCTGGCGGTGAGGGCGCCCCGGACGCCCCGAAGGAGCTGAAGCCCGACCAGGCACCCAAGCCAGCCCTTCTCGACGGCGAGGCTGTCGTCTTCGACGCCATCGGCAAGCCCATGCGGCTCCGGAAGGCCACGAAGGAGGGCGACAAGCCCTTCTGGTCGTCCATCGCCGCGGGGCGTGTCAACGTGCTCCGCGGGGAGGACGGAGCGGTGCGGGTGACGCACTGCCTCCCGGTCGGCGGCGACGACAACACAATCACGGCGCAGGTTGTCATCAACTCGTCGGTGCTGAGCAAGCCGAGTATCACGCCCGGGGTCAAGCCGTCCGTGTCGGTCCTTCTGACCGCCCCGGGCAGCGGGGCAGAGCCCGAGCCGGCACAGATGATGTTCCGGTTCCGCGAGAAGGCCCACGCCGAGGCCTTCGTCAAGGCCGCAGGAGAGGGCAAGTGATGGGGCCTGCCGGGTCCGAGCAGCCGTGCGGACGAGTGTGCGTGCGCGCGGGAGCGACGCTGAGCCCCAAACTAGACATGACGGCATTGCTTGCAGACTCGGGAGTCACACGGCAGCGCCACAAAATGGGCACACAACACTGGCACATGCGAGGTGCCACACCTCATCCCTGAGGGGCTGTTCCAAAACAGCGCAGCTAGGCTGTCGGCTGGCTGGCGCTTGGGCCAGAGGCGGGGTGAGCGGCCGCCGACGAGGAAGAGGAGGACGCCGACGTCTGCTGGGGCGGGTGCCGCTGTATGGCGTGTGCCGCCGACTCGTCGTGGCCCAGAGGCGCCGCGAGCGCGGGCCTGGGCTGCCACATCGAGCCTGCTGCCGCGGGGATGATTCCCGACATCGCGGCCGAGGCGGCGGGCGGCTGGTAATGAGCTGGGACCTGGTGACTGTACGGATCGTAGGGCCCGTACTGTGCGGCGTGGGCCGAGGAGGGCGGTGCCCCGTAGCCTCCGGGTGCGCCCTGGCGCGGCCCGCTTGCGAAGCCTCCGCCGCTGCCGCCGTGCGAGACAGGCGCCGCAAACCCGGCCGAATGTGGGGCATAAGCGGCGGGTGCGGAAGGCGGGGCCGTGCCCTGCGTCGCGTAGCGGCGCTCGGGGGCCTGCATCCAAGGTGATTCGTGCATCTGCGCCGAAGGCGCGTGAGATGGCGCAGCCGGCTCCAGGGTGGCGATCTCCCTGCGAGGGATCAAAGCACGGGGCGTCGGGTAAGGCCAGGGGTCGCAACCGGAAAGTGTGGCCGCGAACAGGGGTCGCAAGGCTCGAGGCCGGCGCAACGATGTGCCGCGGAGTGAAACGCTAACCGGAATGAGTACACGAACTCGATGAACGAGCCCCGCTGCCATGCCTGGCCGTGACCCTCGACGTGCCTCTGGCGTCCGGACGCGTCCACGAGCACGGTGCGGACCCTGCGCTCCTCCGGGGTGAGCTCGCGCACCGACTGCGTCTCGAGGACGTGGTTCACGTACGACTCGAATGCCGGCTGCGCGGCGGGGGACAGGATCTTGTGAAGAGGCTCGTCAAAGAGCGAATGGGACACGCGGCCCAGGATGTGCGAGCAGGCGGCCTCTGAGCCGGCATAGCAGATGCGACCCTCCATGTCGAACAGAAGGTGCAAGTCCTGCGACCTTCGCATCAGCTCGTGCAGGGCATTGCGCTGATGCACGACCTCGTCGAGCTTGGCACGAACCGCTGCGAGCTCGGCCTTGGTCTGCGGGTGGCGTCGCGGGAAACCAGGCCAGGGTGTTGCCGTGCACTGGGGCCTCTGCCTGACATCGAACCGTCAGCAAAAAAGCTGACGGTTCGCATCGAACCGTCAAAATTGCCCGAACCGTCAGGTCGACCCTGACGGTTCAACCCCGTTTTGAACCGTCAGAAC
>Ga0136560_1001456_pt1 | contig 12213 bp, 4 predicted proteins | sample AntRauMeHopE1497_FD_104925 | JGI IMG/M metagenome (GOLD analysis project Ga0136560, IMG submission 104925) | Saline lake microbial communities from Rauer Islands, Antarctica - Metagenome Hop E1 #497 | ecosystem: Environmental > Aquatic > Non-marine Saline and Alkaline > Saline | place...
GGGGAGGACGAGGGGCCGGCCGAGGGCGCGGGGCGAGGGGCGCCCCGTGCCGACGCAGTGGGCGGTGGAGGCGGCGCAGGCGGAGGCAAAGAGACCGCCGCCCTCGGACGCCGGGAGGCGCGAAACCGTCACGGCGAGGCAGAGCCCGGAGTGCTCTGCCGCAAGGACCGAGGCGAGGGCGGTGGCGGAGCCGGCGGGGCGGTGCGCGGGCCCGCCCCCGCGAGGGAAGGGGTGGCAGGACGCGAGGGAGTGGGAGGGGAGCACAAAGGCAGCGGGGGAGGCGGGGCGGGGGCCCCCGGCCCGCTCGGGGACGGGGAGGAGGGGCGCGGCGTCGCCCGGGGCGCGCGCCCACGCTGCGACGGTCCCGCGGGCGTAGGCGACGGTGACGACGTCGGCGTCGCCCGAGGAGGCGACGAGGACGGCGGCGACGGCACCGGCGGGCGCTGAGGGGGGCGGCGCGAGGGACTGCAGGACACAGCGGCCGCCGGTGTTGACCACCGCGACGCTGCCGTCCTCGTGGCCGACGAGCACCTCGGTGGGGCTGAGCGACGCGGCGCAGGTTGCGGCCGAGGAGCCCGCGAGGGGGGGCAGCGTGGTCCACTCGTCCTCGTCCAGGGAGCAGACCACCACGGTGCCGTCCGCTGCGACGATTACGAGCGATTCTGCCCGCCGCTCCGCCGAGATCGCCCCTCCCGGGTCGGCCTGGGCGCTCGATCCGCCGGCCCACGGCGGAAGGTCGTCCTGCGCGGAGCCTTTGGCCAGGAGCGGTAGCGCCCGCCCCGAAAGGGACCCACCCTGCCAAAAGCACACGCCGCGCGGGGAGGCAGTGCCCAGGCGCTCCAGCCGGGCAAGAACGCCCGCGGCGTCCGCAACCACGGACTCCGCCGACGGCCGCCCGGGCCGAGACCCCGCTACCATTGATGAGATCGGTGTCAGCACGGCGGCAATCGCGGCCATCGAGGACACGTCAGGCAGGTCCCTGCCGAGCGAAGGCCCGAGCGCGGCTGCCGCCTCGGCCTCGGTCACGGCCTGCTCGACAAAGGAGCGCCGCTCGCTCGCCATAGCGGGGAGCGAGAACGTGCGCACGGGCGAAAACGCCCCATCGAGCTCGATGACGTGAACAGCGCCAGTCTGCGGGCCGGAAGCCAAGCAGCCAAGCAGCTGGAACGCTTCCGCCCTCGCCGGTCTCCAGCCCGTCGACGAGCCAAGCGCTTGCAATACGACGCAGATCGCGCGCGCGTGGGACTCACATCGGCTGCCGAAATCGCGGACCACGCCTTTGTCGAATGGGATGCACAGCCAGCGACCGGCCCGCGCACTCCCGGGATCGGCGCCGCCTGGAGAAGCGCCCTTCCCGTATGCAGGTACATGGGCCTCAAGCTGGCCCTGCAGGCGGCCGCCCCGGCCTGGTCTCGGGTCGCAAGTGTGCGTTTTCTGGCGGCGGAGGAAGCGGAGCCAGAGCACCGGCCGGCAAGCTCCCCGCCTTGCGTCCCACTCCCCGCTTTGCAGCGTTTTCAGGCTGGGCGAGTCGCGTGTGTACGGTGCCAGTGCCCCAGGTGAGGACGTTGGGCGGTCTTGGATGCAAATGCGGAGAAACCACATTCATCGTGCTGCTTGCCCTACAACGCGTTGCAATTTAGGGTCGGTGCGCCGTCTCGCATTGAGGGGGGCTTTCGCACTCGTTGGCTGCCCTGCACAGTCAGCCCCTCAGTGTTCCGGAGGCATCAGGACGCGAAAACACTGCAGTTTGCGGTTTCGTGCAGAGTCTGAGACGACTATCGGGACTCCCGCGCTCCCCATGACGCCGCGGGATGCACATTCCACAGGATCCAGGCCCTGCGCTGGCACATTCGTTCTCAGAGCGGTGGAAAAGGTAGCGTGATTGAATGGAGCCGTCCAGCCCGCCCGGCGGCAAGGCGCGCCCAACTCTGGAGCTGGCAACGGACTCGCTGCTCCCCCGCTCTCCGGGCCAGAGCCCCTTTCGGTGGTCAAGCACCCGGCCGATGAGCATTGCGGTCGGACTCAGCCCGGTGGTGCCCCCGGAGAGCAGCGGGCGGCAACGGTCGTCCTGGCGGGAAGGCGAGCAGTCCAGCAGCGACCTTCTTGCGGGGCAGTCGTCCGCCCGCACGCTACTTCGCACCGCCGCAAGCGCCGAGTACAGCGTTGGGCCGAGCGCAGAAAGCGCGGGCGGCTTCACGGACAGGAACCACTCCCGCGGGCCTCGTCAGGACCCCCGGGAGAGAAAGATGGCGGGCCAGCCGACACCCGACAGTCTTGCAAGGCCATCCTCACCCACAATCCGACCACCGGATCAGAGACTACGCCCAAGAACGGCACCGTTCGAGGCTGCCAGGCCGGACGAGTGGGACAGCACGCTGCTCGGCCTCCCGCGGCCAGCTGCGGCCCCACAGGCCCGCAGTGGGGACAGCACACATGGCGGCGGCTCAAGCAGCGGTGCCCCGACGCGCCGTGGTCGGGGGGGCATGTCAGCGACTACCGGCGCCCATGGCCGTCGCATGCCCTCGTCCTCCCCCGTTCGGGGGATCACCAAGGGGCCGCCAAGGCCAACGACCTCTGCTGCCGGGCTCGCCGGCCGGACCGCCATCGCGGGGTACGTACCGCCACTCTCTGCCGCGACCCTCCCGTCCGAAACAAAGGCGCGGGCTCGCCACCTGCTATCCGAACCCGGCGCCAAGGAGTTTGAGCTCCTGAAGAAGGACAAGATCTTCCTCAAGGCCGCTGCTAACGTGGGGGTGGACCCCCACAGCCTGAAGCTGGACCCCTTCGACGCGTTCGGCGTGACGGACGACGGCATGGAGGAGGCGGTTGCCGACGCCAAGCGCAAGGCCAGGCGTACAGCGACCCAGGTTGCCGTGGTCTTGGCATCGATGAGACCGCTCCGCGAGGCAATGCATCAGGCCAAGGAGCGGCGGTCCGTTTGGGACAGCCGGGTGAAGGACAGCCTGCAGCGTGCCGTGGCCGAGGAGCAGACCAAGATCGAGCTCATGGAGAAGCGTCAGCGGCGCCTCATGGCTGCCATCGAGCGAGAGAACGCCCATGCACGGGCACGGCGGGCGCAGCTGGAGCAAAAGCGGCACGAGGCCGACGGCAGGATGAAGCGGGCCATGGCCATCAAAGCTGCGATGGATGCAGAAGTCCTGGCCTCTCGGAAGGCCAAGACTGACAAGGTCCACGAGCAGTTGCTGCGGAGAGAGCAGCTCGACGAAGCAGCCAAGCAGATGGCTCACGAAAAGGCCGAGGCCGAAAGGCTGGCCATCGAGGCGGCGCGACTGCGAGCCGAACAGCAGCGACAGGCGCACGTCGCGAAGCTCGTCGCTGCCAGCCTCGAGGCAAACGGCGCGGAGACACAAGCGCGGCTTGCGGCTGCCGTGCAGCGTAAGCAAGCTGCGAAGTACCAGGTGCTGCAGCAAAAGCTTGAGCGGAACGAGGACAACTCTTCTGCGATCCAGCGCAGCCTGCGCGCCCGTCGTGCCGCCATGAAAGCCCAGAGAGAGGATGCCATGGACCAGGCCAGCATGGCAAGAGCCGCCGACCGAAACCGCAGGGTCGCCCTTGTGCTGGAGCAAGAGGAGCTTGAGGCCGTGGCCATGCGCAAGCTCGCGATGAAGGAGGCGCTGCGCAGAGAACGGGAAATGAAGCAGAAGGAGCTGCGCATGAAGATGGACTCGTGGAAGGAGCACACAACGAGGGAAGTGCTGGAGCTTCCCGCGCCCGGAGCCTACACCCCCATCGGTGGCTTCGGATCCCCCGGTCGCCAGGGACAGGGATTTTCCCGCTCCATCAAGCGAACAATGATGGACGAGGCTGAGCGAGCCGGGCGGGAGCTGCCTGGACCACCGATGCAGCGTCCTCCGGATGTACTGCCGCCAGGAGGGCGCATCAGCACCGGACAGGCGACGTCGTCGTTCGCGCAAGCGGCCGCAGCCGCAAGCGCCAGTCCCGGCCCGTCGCAGTACTCGCTCGACGCGGGGGAGAAGGCTTCGACAGTTCGGGCAGCTGCCGGGCCGGGCAGCTTTGCGTTCCAGACGCTCCGCGAAATCGACCAGGTGGGCCGCAGGAAGGAGCAAGAGCAGCCGCCGGCGAGTGTGACGACGCCCAACATGCTCCTTGAGCTGAACAAGCCGAAGCGCAGCGCGAGGCAGATTCTGCTTCAGGCGAAGCTTCGTGCTTGCATGAGGGCACTGGTCAGGCTAGCGGCTGGGATTCGGCGCGAGAACGGCCGCGCAGCACGCACCGACAGGCAGGCGGCCCAGCAGGCCGAGGCAGGCGCCAGCGGCTCGGCAGCCCCAGAACCCGCCACGCCAGGTCCGCGCGGTAACGAGGACGACCTGAGTGCCCTGGCGGCACGACAGGTTGATGGGACTACCCCTTCGCCCGAGGGCGGCAGCCCAAGCGCAGCAGGGGAGCGGCAGCAAGGAGGCGACCACGAGCCAGCCGTAAGCGGCCCTCCTGCCGAAGGCAAGGCGGTGAGCGGTGGGCCAGGAGCCGAAGGGGCATCACCGGCCGAGGCCGAGGAGACGGCAAAGGCGCCGGGCGCCCTTGAGGATAGTTCCGCACAGGCCCCCACAGTGCCTTCCAGCGCCCCACCAGCAGAAGCCGCCAGCTCGCCGAAGGAGGCAGCCAAGGCCGCGGCGATCATAAGCAAGGCCGCTTCTGAGGAGACACCGGCCGAGGCCGAGGCTGCTGGCACGGACGCTGGCACGGCAGACCCTGCGCCCTCCTCGGGCCCGGATCTCATCGAGCCGGCTACCTCCGAGGCTGCAGCAAGCCAGGTGGACGCTGCCGGTGCCAGCGCCGGCCAGCCGAGCCCGAGAGACGCAACCTCAGCTCCAGCCCCCCCCGCCGAGGCGGTGGCCGGCGATCCCAACACGGCGGCCGAGGACGACAACCAGGGGCCCCAGGCTGCCGCTTCGGCCGAAGCGACGGCCCCGGCAGACGCAGCCGCACCACCGCCGGCCCCCGGCCAGCCCCCGGCTGCCTCGGCATCCGCTGGGGAGCAGCAGCGCAGCGACGACGCGGCGCGCTCCAACCAGGCGCAATCCGGCGGCAAAGCGGCCTCATCTCCCGCCGACAGCCCCTCGGCGGCCAGCGACCCGGACCAGGTCGGAGCCGAGCAGAGCAGCGACCCGCTGACGACAGCCTAGGCAGCACCAGCGGCGGCGCAGCGAATCTCTTCCTGTGCCCACATCGCACGCGTGCTCGTGCCCCCGAAAAGGGGAATCCCTCGGCGGTCGACGAACGGCTAGGCTGCCTGCCGCGAAACAGCGCCCCGCCAGCAGCGCCCAGGAGCCCCACACAGCATGCACGACCCCGGCCAAACTACGGCCGTGGCGGCACCACCCCCGGGTGCGCGCGCAGCGCCTCGGCGGCGATGGCAGGCATGTCCAGGGGAACGGCGGGGCACGGCTCCAGCTCCTCGCTGGCGAACATCTCCGCCATCGCACGCCGCAGCGTCGCGGCCTCCTGGGACTTGGGGAGTGGCGGGTAGGCCGCGAGGCCGCGCCGCACCCACGGGCGCATGCGGGCAAGGGACCGAACCTGCCAGCGGCTTGGCGCGCGGCCGAGCGCAGCGGCCGAGCACAGCGCCTCCAGCATCCTCGTGCCCTCTCTCGCGGCAAGGAGCTCCCGCTCGTCCGATGTTAGAGGCACGTCGTCGGCCGAGGCGGGGCACTCGCCTTCGGCTGCCCTGGTGGTGGCGGCCGCGGCGGCAGCGGCGGCCAAGACCGGCCCCGGGGACAGAAATCGCCCCAGATCATCAGGGTGCAGAAGCACGGCGTGTCCGTCCTCGTCCGCTTCCCAGGCGAGGCCATGCGGGGCGGCAGAAAGCTCAAGCTCTGACTCGGCTTCGTCGTCCGGAGGAGCGAGCAGTGACACGGGCCCGGTCCCTGGAAGCTCATCCAGGAAATCACTGAGGGGCAAACAAAAGGCTCTCACGACGGATAGGCTCGCGTGGGGGCTGCAGCAGGTCGGGGCACTGGGCCTCGGCACATTTCTCACTCGAGGGTCATCCTCCCGACGCGCAGGCGGAGGCTGCTCGGGCCTGGTTGTTCGGCCATCACTGCCCGGCCGGTGTGTGGCCTTCTGCACGGCCCAAGGCGGCGCTTCGGGTGCTGTGTGCGGACAGAGCTTCACGGGGCGAGCAATTGCCGGCCCGCACATCCCGTCACCCTTGCAGCCCATGGACCACCGTCCGTTTCAACTCATGCTGGGGGGCCTCCCAGGGCTCCAAATGGGCGATCTGGAAGCGCTGGGCAGCGGAGGAGGGGTGTGCGCCCCGGGAATCAGCCTCGGTGGCGAGCGGCCGCAAGGCGCGACATGGCACCTCGGCGCACCCACCCCCGTGCTGGCAGACGTGACCAACACGCACGATTCATGTGATGACGCATGGCCCGAAGCTGGCAGCGATAGCCTCGGGTCCACGGGCACATGCCTGGTCGACGCGCTCGTAGACTCTCTCGCCCAGTCGGACGCGGGAGGGGTGGAGACGCTTGGTCAGCTGCTGGACCGCGTGGACGCAGGCAAGCCCCCCGGCCAGCTCGTTGCTGCCGTGGGCTCGAGCATCGTTGACCGGTCCATGACGCTTCGGGACGCACGCGGCCGGTTCGCCCGCTCCGCCCCGTCAGAGGTCTCGCTGCTCCGCACCGTCACCCTGGGCGACCTCAGCGCGGCGGCCATGTCCCGCCGCTCGCCGCCTGCCCGGCTGCCACGCCTTCCCGCCGACACGCCGGGCCGACCCCCAGCCCAGGCCGCCCGAGCCACGGCGCCGCCCGCGGCCTCTGTGAGCGCTGAGGACGACCACTCGCCCGAGTTTGCCGGAGTCGACTGCCAGCGGGCCCTATGGCCGCCCGCCGTTGCGCCGCCGGCCGTCTCGGCCGGGCTTCAGCCGTTGCTGGCCGCCGCGACCCGGCAGCCCGCTCCCGCCCCGGGGCCGGCATCGGCCGGCTGGGCGCCCCCAAGGCTGCCGCCGCTGTGGCCCCCCGCGCCGCCGACAGCGATGTACCCCCCGCACGCCGCGCGCTGGGCCGCCATGGCCCCGGCGTCTGCCCCGATGCACGCCCCGGGCCCCATGGGCTGGCAGCCGCAGCCGGCGCCGCACCACCCCTACGGATGGTGGGCGCCGGGGCCGGGGCAGGGGCGCGGCCTGGGGGAGGCCGCGGCGGTCGATGACCTCACGGCGCTCTCGGAGCGTATCCAGGGAGCCGCCGCGTCGCTCGCTCGCGGGGCTGGGGGGCCGGACGGCGCGCCCGGAGCGCAGGCGTCGGGGCCGTTCATGTCCCAGCTGCTCCGCGACCTCAGCGAGCTGTCGGCCGCGACCTTCTTCGGGAAGGACCAGCGCCGGCCGGGGGCGGCCCGGCGCGAGACGGAGGAGGAGGTCAACGTCCGCCGGGCGCGGCTGGTCGGGTGCATCCCCGCCCTGGTGTCGATGCTCCCCGCCCTGCCGCTGCAGAGCTTCCGAGCCGGGTGCGAGAAGTGCGTCCAGGCCCTGGTGAACATGCTCCGCTCGCGGGACGTGAAGGCCTCCGTCACGGACGACCGAGGGCGGGGCGGGTGCCACGCCCTCCTGCGTGCGCTTCACGCGCGGCTCGCCACAGACGGCGGCGTCGGCGACTGCAACCTGTGCATCAAGGCCGCGCGATGCATTTCCACGCTCCTGTGGGCCGAGGGCGAGATGCCCAGGGGCGACCTCGTGGCGGCTGTGACCGCGAGCGGCCTGGCCCATGACATGGCCCAGGCAGCAGTGCTGCACCAGGGCCACGAGTTCACGCTGGCACGGATCATGGACGCGCTGGCCACCGTCGTGAGCGCCGAGGCCTTGCACTCCGCCCCCGGCCACGACCGCACCGCCTTCAGAGCGTGCGCCGAGATGCACGGATTCTATGACGTCGCAAAGGCTGCGGCGAGTCACGGCGGCCGCGCTCCCAGCGGGCGGCGTGGCGGAGCCGACAGCACGACGACCAGCTCAGCCGCTCGGACCGTGCTGCGTTGCATCGGCTCGGGCCCATGACCTTAGGATTCTTTTGAAACTAACGGCTTGGGCCGGGTGTCTCGCTCTAAATGTGCGTGGCTTTGGGTATTGCGGCTCGCAGGCGGAGCCGAATCTGCTTCCGACTGCCGTCTCTGCCCCGCTCCCATACAACGCACTCGCCTCCGGCCGGCCTGCGATGCGGGCAACCGCGATGTTGCTCGGTGCGTGCACCGCGGCTGCTGCTGCGCAGGGCATCCCTGCGGCGTGGCAGCAGGCCTCGGCTGAATTTGACCTGTTTGCTTCCAATGCCACCGGCGTGGGCATGATGCCGGCGCTCGGCAACGGCATTTATGGTTTTGAGGCCGGCCAGCAGTTTTGCTTCCACTCGGGGCTTTTCTCCGGCGGCAGCTGCGACCTGGAGCGCAACCGGCGCGACGCCACGGTCAGGGCGGACTCTAACAGCGCGTCAACGCCACAGATCCCCATCCTGACCCCGACGGTCACGGTGCCGGGCAGCTCATCCTCGTCCGTGTGGCAGGCCGTAGACATCCGCCATGCAGTATTCTTGCGGACGTACAACATCACGGCGCCGGGCGTTCGAGCCACGGTGTCGCAGCGCCACTATGCGCTCTGGACGGCCCCCGACGCCCTTGTGTTCGAGACCAACGTGACCGTGGAGGCCGGCTCGGCGTCGGTGGTGACGTCCTGCGGGTGGGGCTCCGCGACGGACGGGCTCCTCGACTGGACCGACGCTGACTCGCAGACGCGCGTGGGCACCGTGACCAAGCCTGAGGACCCGGCGTCGCCGCCGCACCGTGTGGCGGTGCACGGCGCCTGCGTCGGTGGCACCACCACCGTCACGGCGTCGTCGCCGCTCCGTCACCTGGCCGTTGTTGGCCTCGCGTCATCGCTCCGCTTTCCCGCCTCCGCGGCCGACCTCGCGCCGGTGGCCCGGGCTCTGGCGTCGAACGCCTCGGGCCTCGGGCCTCTGGCCCTTTACGAGGGCCACGCGGCGGCCTGGGCCGCGCGCTGGGCGGCTGGCAGCATCCAGGTCGAGATGGCGAGCGAGGCGCAACAGCCGGCGTCTGCTGGCGACGTCAAAATCCCGCTCCCGGCTGCCATCAACTCGTCGCTGTACGGAATCCTTTCGTCCTCGCGCGCCGACTGGCCCCACGGCGTCAGCCCCGGTGGTATCGCCACGAGCGCCTACAACGGAAACCGATTCTGGGATGCCGACTCGTGGGTGTTCCCCGCCATGTCGCTGCTTCACCGCGACGACGTGGGCCTCGCCCTGACGCGGTACCGGACCGCCCCGGCGCGCCTCGCCTCGGCCAAGCTCAAGGCCAAGGTGTTCGGCTACAGCGGGGCGATGTACCCTTGGCAGTCCGGCGAGACGGGGCGCGAGCTGCAGTGCGGCATCTGGGGCAACTTCGAGCATCACATCACCGCCGACGTGTCCTTCGCCCTGCTCAAGCAGTGGGGGCAGATGGGGGGCGCGGCCAGCCCCGAGGCAATGGCCTGGCTCAGGGACGAGGCGTGGCCGGTCCTGGCAGAGACAGCGCGTTTCTGGTCGAGCCGCGTGTCAGACTTTGACCTCTCTCTTGCCGGCGGCTTGGACGTCCTTCCTGCCCTCTTGCGGCCAGGGGAGCCCACCCCGTCGGGCCCGCCGGCCCGACCGGTGACCGTGGCGCACGTCATGGGGCCGGATGAGTTCCACTACAATATCTCCACGTCGGCATACACCAACGCCGCCGCGGCGGCCAACCTGATGGCCTCGTCAGCCGCGGCCGCCGCCCTCAACGCCTCTGGCCCCGAGGGGGACGCGTGGGCGGACCTCGCCGGCCGGCTGGTGGTGCTCCGAAACCGCACGTCGGGCGTCCACCCGGAGTTCCTGACCTGGACCGATACCGACGTGGCCAAGCAGGCCGACACGGTGCTCAATGACGCCCTGCTGACGTGGCGGTGGCAGGCCGTGTCGCCCGGCGGCACCGCCCGCGACGTCCGCTACTACCTGAACCACACCACGCCGTCCGGCCCCGCCATGACCTGGGGCGCGTTCCTCATCAGCGCCATCTGGTCGGGGGTCGCGGACCCGGGGGCCTCCCTCTTCCGCCGCAGCTACTCCAACGTCCAGCCACCATTCTGGGTGTGGTCCGAGACGCCGTCCGGCGGCGCCCCCCACTTCATCACCGGCGCGGGGGGCTTCCTCCAGACCTTCACCTCGGGCTACCACCAGCTCTACCCCGCCAGCCAGATCTCGGGGAACCTCACTTCGGGGGAGCTGGAATGGCGCGGGTACGGCCCGCCCCCAGGCGTGAAGCGCCTCTCCCTCGTCGGAGTGGACGTCGGCGGGTGCGCTCTGCGGCTTGAGGTGTCAGAGGGCCGCATGGCAGCCTCGGTGGTCGGCGACGCGTCGCCCAGCCGCCGGTGCACGAAGTGGCCGACCCTGAGACCGGCGGGCGGGGGCGACAGCATCGCTCTGCCGGTTTCGATGGAGCGGAAGGCTGTGCAGATCGTGCCGTGACGGCTGATCGGAAGGATGAGCGCCGCGTCCGCTCGTGATTCGTGCGCGACAAGCGAAACTGTAACACACAGGCTGCAGGACAAGCGGATCTGTGCTCAAACCGGCCATCAGACAAGCGCAGCGCGCCACAGGCGCTCAGTGCCAGAAGTGATCCTCGCGCTGGCGCGCGGGGGGGCTGAGCGGCGACCCGGCCAGGCTTGCCCGGACAGAGGGGTCCTGGGGCCTCGCCCACGGGCCCTGCGAGCCGGCGCCGTGCGCGTGGGAGTCGGTGACGGCGTCCGCCCCGGACGTCGTGACCCTGCTCCACGGGTCCGGGCCGCTCGGGTGCGCCGTGTCGCCCACCAGCCCGTGGCTGCCGGGCTCCGCCCCTGCCTCGTGGTGGGGGTGGCGGGGCGCGTGGTGGTGCCCGTACGCGCCGCTGCCGCCGCTGTGGCCCGGCTGGTACGCGGCGCCGTGGGGCGCAGGCCCGTAGCGCTGCGCGCCGTGGGGCGCAGGGCCGCCGCCGCCGCCGGCCGGGATCCCGAGGCCAGGACCCCCGTGGCCCGGGTACGCCCCGTATCCGCCGTGGCCGTGGCCGTGGCCGTGCCTCGCGTCGGGCGCGGGGCGGTGGTCTACCGGGTGCCAGCTGGACGCGCCGCCCCCTCGCCCAGTACCGTGGTCGTGCGCTGGCGTGGTCTGCCACATCGCCGGCGGGGCGTGCTCCGACTCGCGCCTCGAGTCGTGGTGGTCAGGCATGGTCCGCTGCGGCGCGGGGTGGCCCTGCCCCGGCCCGCGACCGCCGTGGTATCCCAGGCCCGGGGGGGCAGCGCCGCCGGCGCCCTGGTGCGGCTGCGCGTGGGGTCCTGGCAGGCGGCCGGGCGCGGCGTGCCGACCTGCGGCAGGGCCGGGGTGGCCGTGCGCGGCAGCAAGGCCCCGCCCCGCCGCCAGCGGGTCGGTGTGACCGTCACCTGCACCCCTGCCGTCGACCCAGCCGCTGCCGTGCCAGTCGCCCGTCGGCCCACGGGCCACGCTGGTGCCAGCGGCGGCGCCCGGCCCAAGGCCCGCGGGACCGCTCGTCACGGCGGCGCCGGCGCCCCCGTACGCCCTCACGTCGCCCGGGCCGCCGCTCCGCTCGCGGCCTGCCGACGGCGCCGCTTCGGTCGCGGGGACGGCTTCCGCCGGCCCCGAGGCGTGGCCCTGCCGCATCTGCTGCGGCTTCCCGACGCTCTGCCGGCCCGACGACAACGACCGCCACTCGAGCGCCCCGCCACCGCCGCCGCCGCTGCCTCCGCCGCCCCTGGCGGACCCCGAGGCGCTTCGGCCGTGAAGCGGGGGCGCCTGTGCGCCGTCGCCCGCCGCGGTGGCCGGCGTCGGGGCGACGGGCGCGTCTGCGGTGATGCCTCCTCCCAGGGCCAGGGACACCCGCGAGGCAAGGAACTCGTCAATCTTCTTGGGCTTCTTGCGCCTCCGCCGTTTCTGCCGGCTCGTACCCGTCGACGCGGACCCCACGCTCGCGGCGCTGGAGCCCACCGACCCGCCGCCCACGATGGGGGACCCCGCTCCGCCCCTCGAGTCCGTTGACCGGGTGGTGGACCCGTACAGCCGCGCGGCCGCTGCCATTCCCCCGCCCCGCGCGGCGGTAGTCGTCATCGTCGCGCCCGCCCCCGCCGCCGCTGCGCCCCCGCCTCCCGTGTCGTCCCCTTGCAGCCGCTTGAACGCGAAA
>Ga0136560_1001459_pt1 | contig 12201 bp, 14 predicted proteins | sample AntRauMeHopE1497_FD_104925 | JGI IMG/M metagenome (GOLD analysis project Ga0136560, IMG submission 104925) | Saline lake microbial communities from Rauer Islands, Antarctica - Metagenome Hop E1 #497 | ecosystem: Environmental > Aquatic > Non-marine Saline and Alkaline > Saline | place...
GAAGCTAGTAACGCTCGCAACCGGCCCGAAGATTTCCTCCTGGAAGACCTTCATATCATTGGTACCTGCAAGGATCGTAGGCTTGATGTAGTAACCCTCCCCTACGCCACTGGGCACAGAGCCACCAGTGAGCACCTTGGCACCCTCAGCTTTGCCAACCTCGATGTAGTTCATGATCTTCTCGTGCTGGGCGGCAGAGACCTGGGCACCCATCATCGTGTCTGCATCTAGAGGGTTTCCCATCTTGATGGCTTCCGCCCTCTCAACAACGCGGCCAACGAACTCATCATAGATGTCCTCCTGTACGATCCATCGCGAGTTGCAGGTGCATACTTCACCCTGGTTTAAGGCAAACAGCACGGCACCTTCCACGGCTTTGTCAAGGAACTCGTCGTCCTTGTCACACACAGAGGAAAAGAACACAGAGGGGGATTTGCCTCCCAATTCCAGGGTAGTAGGGATCATGGAATCGGCAGCGGCGTGCAGGATGCGAGTACCCGTTGCGGTGGATCCCGTGAAAGCGATCTTGTTGATGCCCTTGCTTGAGGCGAGGGCCTGTCCGGCTTCGGCTCCGAATCCAGTCACCACGTTCAGGACTCCCGGGGGCAGCACGTTGTTCTCTGCGAGCAGCTCCATGAGTACCATGATGGAGGTCGGGGTCTGCTCGGCGGGCTTGAGAACGACGCAGTTACCTGCGGCGATGGCAGGCGCGACCTTCCACGCTGCCATCAGCAGGGGGAAGTTCCAGGGGATGATCTGACCTACCACCCCCAGCGGCTCCTGGATGCAGAGAGACAGAGTGTTGGCGTCCAGTTCCGATGCTGTCCCTTCCTCGCCGCGAATGACTCCCGCGAAGTACCTGAAGTGGTCGATCACGAGAGGGATGTCAGCCGCCTGGCACTCGCGGATCGCCTTTCCATTGTCGATGGTTTCAATCTTTGCCAAGCGATCGGCATTTGCTTCGACGACGTCTGCGATCTTCAGCAGCATGTTGGACCGCTCTGTTACAGATGATTTCGAGAAAGACGTGCGGAATGCCTTCGTTGCTGCATCTACAGCTGCATCAATGTCAGCCTGCTTGCTTCTTGCTGCTTGAATGAAAGTTTTACCATCAATAGGCGAGACGTTGTCGAAGTATTCTCCTCCGATGGGCGCGACGATCTCCCCGTTGATGAAGTTGCCGTACCTCTCAGGAAGGCCGAGATCCATCCCTGCAGCGATGGACATGCAGCGGCGCGACGTTGCGCAGGCAGAACGGGGAAGTACATTTGCGATGCTTCGAAGGCTACGAGAAAGCATGATCGTTACAGCGGATGATAGGTAGAATGGGGCCCAATAGCAGCTGACATCGGCGGATGCAGAGCGCGATACGCATACTTTAGCAGATACTACACGTTACGTGTCCCTTTATTGCGAGCATCTATAAAACCATATTCCAAGCAGCTGCGCTAGAAATTTTTTGTTTCCAGTCTGAGCCTCTGACTCAAATATCTACCCAGATTCCAGGTCCTCTTAAGAAGTGAGGTACTTTCAGCCGCCATCTCCTGGTGATATTGAGCTGGGTCGCAAGAAATGGCATGCCACTATCAGTGCCATAGCTTGAGAGACTCGATCCATGACGACTTTTATTCGCTTTCGGTTCCCTAATTATTGGTACGTCGGCTATCTCATGAGTAGCACACAAACATAATGGGAACTAAAATCTAGAATTTTGATGGAATCTGCCTCAATGCGAATAGTTTAGCTGCTTCCACCACCTTTCGCCTTCTCCTTCTCTGCTTCCTTTGCTAACCGGGCCGCCTCAGTCACGGCGTATGCCTCGGCCTCTTCAGCCGAATACCGCCAGATCCTCACCGTACCATCCTCAGAAGCAGACGTGTAGCGCCTGCCGCACGGATTAAACCTCAAGCATCGAACAGGACCATGATGACCCCCTTCATACTTGAGCACTACGCCATCCGACACCCGCCCCACGCCCACCTCCAGACAGTCTTCTCCCCCTGATGCCACGTAATATGCACCATCATGACTCACGCTAGCCGTATCCACGCTCGGATGCCTTGGCAACTCCACGCTCCAAGCCAGGGCGTGGTCAGAGCACCGGAACTGGGAGATGCGCTGCCCGTGGCACACCGTAACGCACCACGTCCCAGCGCCTTCACCGTCGGGAGGACTCGGGGCCGAAATATCGCCGGTGGACGGTACGCTTCTGTCGCGACCTATACACATGTCGTTGACGGAGATTCCGGGAGCAGATGCCGCAGCTTGCTCACTTCCGCTGGTGCTGGTCCTGCCTCGCCCCTGTCCCTTCACTGCTGTTAAGTCGATGCTCCTAGTGGGTGCCCCATCTGTGGCACTAAAGCAGAGCATGCCTTCTTCTGTGCCCACGAGGATTTCGTCGGGGAGGGCGGGGTTGAACACTACGTGGGCGATTTCCTGCGATTGGAGCACGGATAGGTCGCAGCGTTCTGCCGGGCAGATGCAGGTATCTTGCGTATAATTTCATTGAGTGTACACATTCATGGCTGTGATGCGCGCGGCCATACACTAAAAAGGTGAGTTCTTTCTGCAACTGCACAAACTCACGCTTCCTGCATCTACAACCAACTTAGGGTCACTAGCTGGCTTTACAGCATCAAAGATGCGCAATTTCCCGTCACGGCAGCCAGTTGCTACCAATTTACTGTCTGGAGAGAAATCACACGCCTTCACGACGTGTGGATGATCCCATACTTGAATGGATTCGCCATCTACGGCGTTCCACAATCTCGCCGAAAAATCAGCACTAGCTGTTGCAACCAAAGTGGCCTCCCGATTAATTTTCGCGCCCCATACGGCTCCACGATGACCCATAAATGTACCAACCCAATCTCCGGATGACGCATCCCTTAATATCGGCTTTCTATCCAGGCAAGCGCTCACCATGAACGTGCCATCTTCCGTTGTATCGCTAAAATGAACCTCTCTTACGGGTCTATCGTGACCAGGGCAAATAACAGGTATAATATCCTCAGCTAGTTTGCCTGTAGGTCTTGCATCTTGTACAGCAGCCATGTTCTTGCCGCAAATGGTGCATTCCTTGGTTTCCTTTTCTTAAATAAGATTTTGGGTCACAACATTACGGAACAAATGATCCGATCAGCCACTAACCACCAGCAAGACAAGTCAATCTTTTGGTGTCCTTACCGAGTGAGTCGTCGTGCAGTTTGTGCGGTAGTTGAAGCTGGTTATAAGTATTATTGTTATATTGCGTATGTATGCATGGGATATCTTGAGCATCCGCGTACTGCTGTCGGGCATCTTGCAAAGGACCTCATTCCGATTTCGCCACATCAATGTCCTACAGTCGACTTGTTTCCCACAAACAACACCAATTTTTGTGCGCAGGGCTTCCCGTTACCTTACCAATATGCCTCTTCACCTGTTTGAGATTGTAGGCCGCAAGCGCGTGAGTTTGCTGAGTGAAAATCGACTGCCGCTTTTTTGTATTTTGGTCAAGTGCCCGCAAATACGAACGCCTTATACCAATTGTCAGCGATCCCCGTGATTCAAACTCTTCATTATGCAGCCCACCGAGAACTTCGATGAGAAGAAGGGACTGGCAGCCGACAACGACCCCTCTCCCTAGATCTTCCGGATGCGCCTATTCGCTCAGAACACCGTGAACGCGAAGAGCCGTTTCTGGTGAGCTAATCGTGATCTATTGCACACCAACGCGAATATCTTCTTGCTAGCCTTATTTATTGTAGGGATCATTGTGATCTGTATCGAGAAATCAATGCCGTCCGTTGAAGCTCCAACCGCCAATCTGTAACCCATGTAATACTACGTTTCTCTTTTAATCGCAGGTACTTCCTGCACCAGAGTTCCAAGTTGAAGCGTTCCACCGGCGAGATCCTGTCAGTTCACGAGATCCGCGAGCGCAAGACGACGACCGTCAAGAACTACGGCATCACGATCCGCTACAACTCCCGAAGCGGCACCCACAACATGTACAAGGAATTCCGTTCCACGAACCTGTGCGATGCCGTGCAGAAGATGTACAACGAGCTTGCCGGTAGCCATCGCGTCCGCTTCTCGTCCATCCACATCGTGGACACCTGCGTCGTGCCTGCGGGCCAGCGCGCAGCCAAGAAGTACTCCATCGAGGGAGGAGAGGGAGCCGCCCCCCCCGCCGTGCGCCGCCCCCATGTGAAGCAGTTCCTCAGCGGAAAGATCAAGTTCCCCCTGGCCCACCGCGTGCCCAAGCCTTCTCAGAAGAAGTTCAAGTCCATCTTCAAGGCCCAGCGCCCCACCACTTACTTCTCGTGAGTGTGATGAGTGCAGTCTCGGTATGGACTGCATGTAGGAGGGTTGGGGCCTGGGCTGGTGCAGCCGTTTTCGTGGCGAATACGCAACGGTTCAATGGTTGTCGGGTGGTGGAGCGAGTAAATGTTCTCGTGCTGGAGTACCCGACTCTGTTGGCGCTGTGGAATCGGAATCGCAATTGGGGAGCAGCTGCACATTGGGTCCTGGCTCCGCATGTTCGGGTGGTGTTGCAGGATGGTATCAATTGATATCCTGGGCATGGGCATTCTGTGAGTGTGCGCATGCCTAGGGTGTGGGAGTATGGTGGGTCGTGCCTTAGGAGACATGGGTCTATTTGGCGCGAGCTCACTTGGGGAGTTGGTGTGTCGGGTCTTGGAGGAAATCGCTGGGGGCGTGCCTTGAAAAAGGAACGTTCTTGTCGATCTCTTTGACTCGACGGGTGTTGGTGGTAGGCCGGAATGGCAAAATTGGGGGTGGGTTAGGTTAGGTCCTTTGCTCAAAGAGCGAGAGAGTTGCTCGCTGTGCGTCTGGTGCATCGGATCAGGCGCTTGTCTGGTGAGTGCTTTCATTGAGCAAGTAGAAGCGGAAACGCGTATCTCAATCAAAAATCTAATCATGTAGTGTATGTTCTTCTATTACTTACAACCATAATGGGATACAAAATTCTTCAGCTAGCATGGCGATGAAGGCACGTTTGAATTTCTTCGAGCTCATCAACTGCGCCCGGTCACGTTAGAATTTCCTGCACATCTCGTGACTTCGGCCTACTCGCTACAGCAGTGGCAACACCAGTATGATCTTGTGCCTTGGTGGCCCCACTTGCTAGCTCTAAACGACCCGCTACAGATCGTAATTGGTTTGTTAGCTTGCTGTCTATATTTTCCCTCCGGTTTAGCTGTTCTGCAAAGGAGCTTGCCAGTGCCGACAATGGAATCTGCAAAAACGGAGCGAGCACCTATGCTGTATTGACCAATGCGTACAATACAAGAGCCTTGACCATCGACTATAGTAGCTCATCTCACCAAATGTCCAGCCCTCGTAATCGAATCAACAGGAGCAGCTCGCGCTATTGGAGGCACTATATCTGGCTAGTACAAGCAGTGGATAGGGTTGAAGTACCTAGATCTAAAATTGTTTTCCAATTCATGAATTGGCGCGAATCTCTTTAAGTTTTCGCCGTCAACAGGCTAACTGAATCCAGATTCTCCAGCTGCAGTTTGCCTCCAATCACAATGGCCGAGTAGTCGCAACGTTTCTTCACGATGCTCAAGCGAGAATTCTTTGCATTTAATCGGCGGTACGTGCTGGCTAAGCGGCCATGGCGTATGATCCATGTGTAAGAGTGATCTTCTCTCTACGACGATCGGATTAGGCCCTAGACTGAATCCGTGGGTCAAGCATATCCGGTACACGATGTCAAAAGAGCACTGGATCGAGATCTACTGAAGAACTTACAGACAGCCTTCTTGCATACCCCGAGGTCTCATCCAGACCACCCGTCGGGTACGCACCCGCATGGTACTCCCCAGCGTGCGTATCCCCACCGTGCCCTCTGTGCCTCCCTCTTAAGGAGCACATCCCGTCAGGCCTGAGCCACTCCTCACGCCCTTTTAAGGAGCACATCCCGTCAGGCCTGAGCCACTCCTCACGCCCTTTTAAGGAGCACATCCCGTCAGGCCTGAGCCACTCCTCACGCCCTTTTATGGAGCACATCCCGTCAGGCCTGAGCCACTCCTCACGCCCAGATCGATCGTTTCCATCCGGTCCAGTACACCCTTCAGAATCCGATGTTCCTTCATTCAGGGCTCTCCTTCCACATCCATCAAGCAGTTGCTTCTATCACAGTGCCTTTGGTGGCCATGGGTACGCGTGCTGTTCCTCCATCTGATCGTTCAGCTGCTCTGCCGGGATGGGCCCGAAATTGTATCCTGCGCCCAGAATCAGAGGACCAACCTTGCCCTGGCTCTTGGAGTAGCTGACGTCACTCTGGGCTAGGAGCGTGCTCGCCTGTTCCCCGTCACGGCGATGTGTCACCAACGGGGAAGATCCGGATCTCATCGCATTGCGGTGCATCGGTGCGCCTGAACGAGTACGGCCGATCAGGCCCGGATCAAAAAACATGATCTCATCCACAGTTGTGCTCGATCCGGATCCCGATCCAGACCCAAATCCGTTGGAGGCAGCAGCGGCGGCAGAGACGCTCATTGAAGATGAAGAAAGGCCTCGCATTCTTTTTTGCCGGCTCATCACAGGAGATCTGGCGCCTAGTGCCGGAATCGATTTAGAGCCCGGATCTCGATCTAGGCTGGTCACGGACATTGCGATTCCGAGTCCACCCGTGGTGGGGTCTGAGACCGGCCAGAACGACGGAGCCGGGTGCCCATCCACGAGGGAGCCCCCAGGGTAAAGTACCGTGTACATTTCAACGCTAGTCTGGTTTGGCGAGACTTGCATGTATGGCCTCGCAGCCGTCGCATGCTCGTTCCCCTCCGAGGCCCAATCCCACCGGTCGAACTGGTAGTCCAGAGGTGCCGACTCGTTGGTCAGGCATCCCCACGGCAACCCCGCTCCAGGGAACACGCAGGATGCGTTGTACGCAGGTGCAAACGTGTAAGCGGTCCCATTGCCCATGTCGGCAATAGAGCCGTTGAGCACCTTGCTCGTCTGCTTGTCCATCTGGAGAAAGATATTCGCAACTGACACGTTACTGACCTCGCCAGCAGGGAACACAAATTGGTCTCGCAAGACGACGTACGTACGCAGAGAAGCATCGGCTGGGACTCCGGCTCCGAGCGACATGGTAGCCCCATCCGTGCCACGCACGAGGACAACCGTACGACGATACGTGATCGCAGGATCATGCTGCTCCGATCCCGCTCCCGAACTGTTCCCTCCGATATACCTCGTTGGCCACACGGCCTGCCATATGTTATCATTCGGATTTGCTGGAAGATACCGCACCCTGTTGGAGGTGACTTCGCCCACGGCAGCATCTCCAGCGGCAGATGTCGCCATGCCAAGCGCGCGCTCGTAGCCATCCATATTAGCACTTGTTCCCTGGGACGAGTCAATCATTGCCTTGCTGTGCCAGTACTCCTCTGCGGGTCTTGGCTTGTATCCTGCCTGCAGATCGATGGACATTCTCATACCATATCCGCAGTGGTGGATCGACAGTTGGTCACCATGATAATGACCCCGATGCGGATACGTTTTGAAACCCACGAAGCTCTCCTACATCGAACCAACCTTATCGCGGAGCATGAAACCGAAACCTTCCACGTCGGTTGATTTCAGGGTGTCGACGGAAGGAGGCTTGAATCCGATGGTGGACACGAGGCCTTCCAGCATGGTCAGATTTGACTCGTTTGGATGCGTGTCACCTGTTGGCAGCATCCAACGCCCAGACCACGCAGACGGATCCCCGGCTTGTTTCCCCAGGAAATGCCAGGCAAAAGGCTGCGAAATTTGAAAGGGGAAGCCCGCTGCTGCCTCTAGTCTGCCTCCTGCCGCCTTGGACGCGTCGTACCCATCCCAGTACTTGAGAAGGATTGGAGCCTCGGCATACCACCCCACGAAGGCGTGATTCATGTAGCCGGGGGCTTCCTGACTGGCACCGGAAGGAAGCGTGATACTGTGATACAAGTCCATCTCGAAGGCCCCTTTTACGATGGGAAGCAGATCGGACTTGAACCGGGGGTGCGAAGTCAACCCGATCGACAAAGCAACTGGCACTCGGACATAGTCCGTGTAAAAATTCGCGTTTTCGGGCGAGGTACCGTGCAGATAGCCGGAAAACCAGTCGGGATCGAGGTAGCATTGCATGGAAGCCAGCGTGCTCCGATCGGCTGGCGGCAGCTATCCTTCCTGAATCTGCTCGATGAGGCGCTTGCCGATCTGTCGCAATTCCCCTGTTGGGTTCGTCGCAGTGTCGTCGTAAATAAACGGGCAGTCGAATCCTCTGGCTGGCTTGCCAGGCCATTCAAGAATGTATTCATTTTGTAGCTTGTCGAGCCTCTGCATCTCCCGGGTCATCATCAGAGGAGCAAGGTCAGCAGCCTCAGACTCTGGTCCGGCGAACAGTAAGAAGTACCTTTTCCCCGCTCTCATCGGCTGCCGCAGAGCAAGATAATGCCCTGAATCATCCGTTACTGCGGCAGGAAGTTGTTCCCCAGCCTTTTCCAGGACTAACGATTTTCGAAGGGGCCAATCCCAGGACCCCAGCCTGGCCGCTACGATGGCCAGGGTCGTCGTACCGTCTGTGGCTCCAACACTCCATCTAGCATCAGCTCCCTGCGTCCACTTAGGGAACGCGTACCCTAGCGTGTTCCCTAAGCGCTGGTCATGTTTTAGAGGGATAGATAGCCGTTGGTTGGCCCCTGTGGGCACACTCGTTTTTGTAGGAGCGTATGAAAATGCATCCATAACGGCCTTGTCAGGCTTGAATCCGGAGGACAGATCCAATGACAGCGATGACGAATCGCCCAGGTTGAAGCTCGACTACACCCGGCCAAACTTATCGCCGGCCTCAAGTCTCCAGACGAAGGTGGCCTGAGTCGTACCCCCCGCTTTCGTGGGGCCGCCGTCGACGCCGCCGGGGCTAGGTTCCGCTGTCGAATCGAAGATGTACGTATGTGTCACCTAAGCTACGATCGGACCTGCTGCGTCGATGGCCGCACGAAAGGAGCGCAGTGTGGACGCGTTTCCAAGCGCCCACGAGGATCCCCCCAGGCGTAGAAGTTCCGCCGGGGAACTTGACTGCGCGGCGCTGTCGTCGGCTCGTCTGGTGATGGATAGGAACGGGGTAGGAATCGACGAGACAGCAGCTCTCCAAGGAGCTTCCTACCACGATACACCAGGGCCAGCGAGCTCAATCTCCACGTATTCGTTCGCAAGGACGACGCTATGCTTGTCTTTGGCCTCTACTGCAGACACGTGTCCGACGGCAGCCGAGGGAATGCTGGGGTCGGGATCGTGATCTAGATCTGGTCGCTAGGCCAAGCTCATTCGGGGAGCGGGGCTTGCTGGTTTCCTGAAAGGCGCCTCGTTGTCATTTATACTGAAAGTTAGGTTGCTGGATGAAGGCATACTTACGGTTGCCCACAAAAAACACTCAGTGCAGCCACCGTCCTCCGCCACAGATACTTGCTGCGATGACATTACGTATCGTGGGGCAACCTGGTATGGCCGGACCAAAGGGAGCACAATAGACGCACTTATGTAGCAGTACCGGCATCGTTTCTCACCTCTACCTACGTTTGAACCGACTTGCCGCCGACAGTTGCACTTGCCCCGGTAGAAGATACCTTTGCCAATCTCACCGGAGCATTCGTATAATTGACTTTGCTCTGATGGTTGAATACAGCTACTGTCAAGCTATTACATATCGGCGCAATGGTAACAAGTGCAAGCAGCACCGTGTATATTTGCGACATAATACTATATTTCTAGGTCTGGGTTGACGCGCAAGTCCTGATCTGATATTCATGTATATCACGCGTTACTCTCTGTCCCGTCAGCGAGCAAACCGTGTTTGTATCATCGTATATCCTGAAACTATTTTCATTTATAACATTCAACATTAACATATGTTCACGCTTAGTCCGCACCAAGCACAAGGTCCAGACGGCATGGCAGCCCAGCAGTGGAACTACCACTAGGTCTATCACTACCACTAGCCTGAGGCCTATCACTACGACTAGCCTGAGGCCTATCACTACGACTAGCCTGAGGCCTATCACTACCACTAGCCTGAGGCCTATCACTACGACTAGCCTGAGGCCTATCACTACCACTAGCCTAAGGCCTATCACTACCACTGGCACTATCCTAGTGGTAGTTCCATTTCACGTGGTATCAAGTGAGGCCGCCAGCCTTTTTGCGCTCTTTGGCAGCCAGTGCTCGCCGTGTCCTGCTAGACATCTAGAGACGGCTTTGGGGGGGCGCAACAGTTGGGAACTGCATGCCTCCACCGCTGCTGCCTGTGGCCGACGGCCGTGAACCACCTGCCGCGACTGCTGGACCCTCGGGTGGAGTGCCGGCCAGTGTCACCTAGCTGCCACCCGTGACTAGTACCCTAGATCTAGGACCGCTGCTCGAACCACCAGCTTTGGCTCCATCGCCCACTCGCGGTGTCTGAACCTTGCCGTGGACCAGTTCAGCCAGGGCCTGCTCGCGAGCTTCGTATTCTCGCTTGGCTCGTGCAGCGGCTTTGAGTCGATTCTGGCCCATCCATGAACGTGTGCTGGCTGCAGTGCTCTTCTTCTTCGCTCGTAAGTGCCCCCCTCCCTGTCTGTCGATAAGAGATTTGCTAAACATTGCATTCGTCTGGCCGCGGAAAATAAAACCTCCTCTGCGACCCTTGGAGTCAGTTTGCAGATTCTACCCCTGTTCCATCGACTTGTACAGCTCTGCCTGTCTCTTCCTCGCTGCCTCCTTCTTGATTTCATCCATCGCTCGACGCTCCGACTCTTCGTGGACCTTGAGCATCATTACGTGTTCGAGCTTCGAATTGCCTTGCTTGCGGCTGAACTGCAGAGCGTTGCGACGGAACACGTTGTCCTTTGAGGCCATGTGTGGTGCCATTCGTCGGAGCAAATCAAAATCGTCGCTGCCTGTTTTCGCAGTAGTCCCCGACGATGAAGTCCCAGACCCACCCTTGCCCGCGTTTGCAAAGTTCGCAAGTGGATTCTGCACTTTGTATCGGTCACTATTGTTCAAAGACGATCCCGGTTCTCTTGTGAGCTTGGCCCTGGCAGCTGCGATAGCGTTCGCGCGTTCTGTGGAGCCCTGCTGCGACATGAAACCTAACCGGGTGTCGTGTGCCATACCCTTGCGCGAAGGCGTCCCGTTCACCAAACTGCCGTCCACCAGCGACGCGTCAAACTGAGAAGTAAACGCCGGGGCGCATGTAGAAGAATCGCCCTTGTCTTGGTCTTGCGCCTGGATAGAGGAGTGGAAAGTCGCGATGTCGTCCACACGCAAGGGGAGTTCGAGCAACTTCTGTTCGGTTGCATTTCTGCTCGCCACTGGAAGCGCATCCCTTGGTACGATAGAGGGCTGCTCTGATAAGCCACCCTTTGACTATTTTTGCTTCTTTGACCGGTACATATCTAGTGCTTGCCCTGGGCCGTTAGGCCTACCATCTGCATGCGAAGCGATTCCACCGCCTTTTGCCGCACCGTCGCGTGCCACCGTGGATTGCAGGGCGACCAGAGCTGCCTCAGCCAGTCCGTGGGCCTCTGACCCCCTCGCCAGAACCCCTTGCCGCTCCCCAGCTAAGTGCACGCAACAACATCCGCAACTGATGCAGCTCCATAAACAAGACGAGGCAACGCATCCAATGCAGGCTGTCGTCTGGTGCTTCTCGAGCATGCGTTCGAGCGGCAGCCATCTGCAATCGCATGCAAGATCGTTGCCGCAGCAGAAGACGAGCTGGGCAATTCGACGACAGCCTCGGGGTGCGACCTTAGCTGCAAGCCGTCTATGATCATCTTCATCTTCGTGATCCAGGCTTGTAGTGGTACGAGGGCGATGTGGATTTGCCGCTACCGTCAGGTCACGTAATGTCTCCCTGTTCACACGTGGACCAGCATCAATACCCTCAGAATCAGACTTTCCCAGTTTCGATCCGTTAGCCATGCCCGCCATCATCAGCGGGTTCGAATGGTCAAATCTAACCATGGAGCCTCGTCGAGTGGCTAGGCTGACCATGGAGCTCTAGCCTGATCGTCTTCTGTTCTTGTCCCTTGCGCAGGAAGCCCGCATCGCTGCGGCGGCGCCGCCCTTCTCAGCGGAACCAACTAGCTTATCTGCATCATCACCGTCACCATCTGAAGCACTTGACCCTGTTGCCTTGCCCTTCATGATCCCTTCGAGCACAATCTTAGCCCCCTC
>Ga0136560_1001460_pt1 | contig 12201 bp, 14 predicted proteins | sample AntRauMeHopE1497_FD_104925 | JGI IMG/M metagenome (GOLD analysis project Ga0136560, IMG submission 104925) | Saline lake microbial communities from Rauer Islands, Antarctica - Metagenome Hop E1 #497 | ecosystem: Environmental > Aquatic > Non-marine Saline and Alkaline > Saline | place...
CACGCCACAGACGTTGATGGAGCCAGGGTGGAGGAGGGTTTAGTTGGCACTGCAGATGGGCACGTGTATGTGGTGGATTTGAAGCGGCGACGTGTGACTCGGGCTGTGAGTGCGCACTCTGGAAGCGTATACAGCGTGGCAGCCGGGGGCCCGCGAGGCGCAGTGCTCACGGGTGGAAAAGACGGTTGTGTGCGGAAATGGTCTGTCCGACTTGAGCCCGACGGATTTCACGGCACTGGCGCACTAGCTGGCTCGGGCTCGGGCTCTAGCGGTAAAGGTAGTGATCGGATGGGCGATGAAGAGGTCGGGGGAGGTGACGACATTTCTCTTAAAGCTCATGGCAGTACCGGAGGGTCCTGCAGAGCTGTCGCGTGGTCCAAATGTGGCACGAAAGTCCTTGCAGGAACATCCGGATGTGAGGTGTTCGAATTCACGTCCGAGTCTGGAGCGAACCCGCATGAGGCTCCGCTTGTGCATGCCCACTCGAAGCACGAGCTATGGGGATTGGCATGTCACCCTACGTCCGGAGAATTTGTGACTGCCGGAGACGACGGTATGATACGGCTTTGGGACGTGGGGGAGAAGGCATGCAAGGCCGTGCTGACGATCGGAGGCATGGCGAGGGCCGTGGCGATGTCTCCGGACGGAAACGTGCTTGCTGTAGGCATGGGTGGGCGGGTGGGCGGTGGCCGTTCCAAGGACGACGGTACAGTGCAGCTCTTGGCCCTGGAAAGGGGCGAGGACGGGCAGATCGGAGGACGAGTCATTGCACGCAGGCGCGACTCTAGGGAGTGGATCTAGGACATCAAGTTTTCCCCGGACGGAAAGACCGTCGCGGCGGCATCTCACGATAATAAGGTATACCTGTATTCGGCAGCAGAGCAGAGCATGCCCCTCAGGGCTGTGTTCGATCGTCACCACTCGTTCGTGACCCACGTGGATTTTAGCTCCGATTCCCGGAGGCTGCAGAGCACCTGTGGTGCGCACGAGCTGCTGTTCAGTGATGCTATGACCGGGGCACACATCCCTTCCGCGGCTGCTGTCAAGGACATCGAATGGGCATCCTAGACGTGTACCCTGGGTTATTCAGTGCAAGGGGTCTGGCCCCCGTACGCGGACGGGACCGATGTCAACGCCGTGGACCGCTCAAGCGACGGAAGCATGCTAGCGGCTGCCGATGACTTCGGGCGGGTCACCCTGAGGAAATTTCCTGCCCTGGACCCCGAGGCGTCGACCAAAGTGCTCCTCGGGCACGCTTCCCACGTAACGAACGTTCGTTTTACGGCAGGCGACCGGCACTTGATTTCAGTGGGAGGCGCAGACCGCTGCATCTTCCAGTGGCGATTGGACGACGACCGTGAGGCAGCCAAGCAGCAGAGGGAGGCCTCCTTTGCAGGGGTGGAGGCGCTCGATGAGGACGTGGAGCTGCCGATCGAGGTATACAGGAAGGATATTCGCGCGGCGATGCAAGGTTCCGCACCGCTTCCCTCCGCCGCGGATGGTGACGAGCCCGCTGCGGAACTTGGCGCCGCGCTTGACGGCGCGGCGCTTGCGGCGTTGACCTCAGGGTCTAGTGGAGGCATATCTGGAGTGCTCAGTGGAGGGGCAAGGGCAGGGCCGGCCCGTCACGCCGATAGCCCGGCTGCACCTGTGGTAGTCACTTCAGAGGGGGTGCGCGCTCGTGCTGCGAGTGCTGTAGTATCAATGGGAGCGAAAGAAGGCGGGGCAGTGCCTGCTGGTGCGATTGCAGCGGCAACCATGGAAGGGACCAAACGCACTGGGATGGGTGTCATCGGTGGAGGAGGACCCGGAGGCGGCTCCTTTGGGTCGTCCCCTGCCTTCAGAGGGGCCCTGGTGCCCCCAACCCACCCACCGTCTGCCGTGGACGCCCCGCCTTCTGCTGGTCTCCGGCTGGAGTGGGCATACGGGATCCGTGCCCGGGATGCGCGAGGTGCCTGCGCCTACAACTAGGCGGGCGCGATCGTGTATGCCACGGCAGCTCTTGGTGTCGTGTACGACCACTCGAAGCATACTCAGGTGTTCTACGCGGGTCATGATGATGACATCCTATCGGTGGCTGTGGATCCAACAGGCCGCTTCGCCGCCAGTGGACAGCTCGGATACAGGCCCAGGGTACACGTATGGGATGCGCTCTCAGGACGGGCCCTGTGCGTCCTACCCGTGGTGCACCGCAGTGCCGTGACCAGACTGAGCTTCTCCTCGGATGGGAAGTCGCTGTTCTCTGCCGATGACGGCGAGCCGTACACGGTGGCCATGTACGGTACCGGGAACGGGTCATGGACCGACGGTTCCCTCCGAGCACAGGGGTAGTCTGAGAGGAGGCGGTGCTTCTTTGTGCAGGCAATGCCTGGCGCTGTTGCTGTTTCTGGGGGTGCTGTTTCTGCTGATGGCAGTGCTACTGGGCCTGAGTTCGTAGCTGCTTCTGGAGGGAAGGACCACGTCAGGTTCTGGAAGAGGAACGGCCGTTCGCTCGAGTGCGTGCGAGGGCTGTTTGGGTCCAAGGGGCGGGTGCAGAGCGTGATCTGTGGCGCCGTTGTCAGGGGTAATCTCGTGACCGGGACGGCGAGCGGTCACCTTTACCGGTGGGACGGCCGCACGGTTGGGGCTTCCATTCCGACCAGCGATGGCAGCCACAAGCTGCGTTCGGTCTACCATATAGACGCCCGTGGCTCTGCTCTCGTTGTCGGCATGCGGGATGGCACTGTCCGTGTCTTTGACGCGTCGCTTCAGCCTCACGCCAAGATCGACCTGGCAGAGTCGCAGGACAAGTCAATGGACGGTGCAGTGCACGCCGTGGCTCTCAGGTAGGACGGCGAGGTACTGCTGGCGGTGACGAGAGGCTCTGAGGTGTATGAGGTGGCACTGGCCACTGGCACTGTGACCCTGCGGTCAGAAGGACATAGTGCCGATGAACTGTGGGGACTGGCAACGCACCCGTCCGCACCGGAGCTAGCTCTGACCGCCGGGGACGACGGGAGCGTGAGGATGTGGGACCTTCGGACGCATCGAGCTGCCCGCAGGGTGGTGCTTGAAGGCATGGCGAGGACGATCTCGTGGTCTCCAGATGGGACAGTGGTGGCAGTAGGACTTGGAGGCAGGATCGGGGGCCGCAATACGAGGTGGAGGACGCTCTGTGCAGCGACGACGGGTGGAGGTGCAGGTCTGAGCAGGACAGAAATGGAGTCTGGATCAGATGGACCTTCCTCTGCTGTGGGTCGCGATGGCGTGTTCGCCTTGTTACGTGCAGATACTCTGGAGTCAGTGCACGAGGCAAGAGACACGACCAGACCGCTGACCGCGATCCGATTCAGCGCCTCTGGACAGACTCTCGTGGCAGGGTCTAGAGATGGGAAGGTGTACGTGTACGATGCCCGCGGTGGTCGGTTCGCCATGAACAGAGTACTGTCAAGACACACGAGCGCAGTGACACACGTTGACGTTAGCGTGGACGGCACTCTCGTACGATCGCAGTCCACGGGGTACGAACTGCTCTTCTGTCGCACGGATGCAGATGGTGAGGTCGGCAGCGCGAGCGAGGTGCGAGACACGGCATGGCATACTGAGACGCTGCCCATCGGGTGGGCCGAGATGGGTGTATGGCCTTCCAGTGCTGATGGGACGGATATTAACGCGGTAGATCGCTCGAAGGGGGGGTAGTTGCTAGCGTCGGCAGATGATTTCGGAGGGGTAAAGCTCTTCAGGTATCCTGCCTGCCCTCCCGGTACGGCAGGTGGTCGAGCCCGTCAGGCCTTCTTCAAGCGGTACCACGGGCACTCGTCACACGTAACCTGTGCCCGCTTCACCGCGGGAGACAAGTACCTGCTCACGACGGGTGGGGCGGATCGTACGCTGCTCCAGTGGAGGGTGGTGCATGGTCAGGACTGATGGTGAGGTGATGAAGGGGTGTGTGGCTGGGGGTGTCGATTCTACGTCTGGCTCGCGTGAGTTCCTGTGTTAGCATGAGGCGTAATATGATGCGTATAGATTGATACATTCGTACTACTAGACTACGAGTCATGCTTGAATCTTATCCAGTAAAGGCATGCTGTTCGACTTCAATTTGGTACCACGTGCTAGCTATCAACCCGATTGCGTATCCGCGTCTCCGGTCCATCACGACGGGAACTGCGCCTGGTTTGAAAGCAAAATGGCAACAATGATACCAAACACGCCGAGAGCGCTCCCGAAGATCTCCACGATCAACAGCGGCACAAACAAGTCTGGGTTCTGTGCATCCGAGAGCGCGCACGAACTGCCTGCCATTCCCACGCATATGGCGGCAGCGATATTGGGCAGCCCGACAGAAATCCCCGACGCAAACACTGCATACCCTGCAAAGTAGAATGCGTTCGAATCAAAACCCTCTGGGAGGACACCGCCCTCGATCCCAGTGGGAACTCGAATTTTATTTAACAGAACGATCGCAATGATCACGCCATAGATGGCTGATGCTTCGCAAAAAATTACACTGCAGTGACGTGGGCCACGGATGGGGGGACGTTGTGATTTAGGTGTGGCGGTATTTAGTTGCTGATGCGAGACCGCCCTCGTCTTACCTTATTAGATTCTTGGAAGATATTCTTGGTGCCAGCACAGCTGCTCCCATGATCGAAGACCCAGTCAAATAAATTCCTCTGCAAAAATTGTTGTGCACTGCCCCATAATCATGGAAATGCCCAGGGCCATCTTTACAGCGCATCGTATAAACTGCGAGCGAAAGTCTCACATGCCTGCTCCCATTACGCAAAAAATCAAGGCTGCAACCACACCCATGTGTGCCCACGCAAATGGTGATATATGTGTTAAAATCTGCTCCCATCCTAGGTTGTGAGCACCCGACATGGCGGCACAGAACTGAGCAAACGTATGAAGTTACACTCGATTATATAGTAGCGAACACTCTGACCACACAATTTCTGATTAAACGCGGAGCAAATGCAAGTGGGCAAAACACAGGCTCGGCAGCAGTATTTTGGCGTTTGCTTGTAGTAGAAAGCGCAAGATCATATTCTTTAAATTAATTTAAGCATGGCAGGTGCTAGGCCTGGGGGGGTTCGCGACCAATTAACAGCGGAAGCACTTGATGGCACCCTATAGCGCATCGTTTTCGCCGACGACAAAAAAGTACCAGTCATCGCGCAAAAGATGCTTCCATGGTTGCTCAGAACAATGCCATTGCTGTCTTCGGCGGACGCGGTGCACAAGCATGCAGAAATTGTCAGACAGATACTCTCACGAATCACCGCGCACTAGGACGTGGCACTCCCCGTGCAGGACATCTTGCAGCTCATGCTGCAGCGGACGACCAAGGTCCACCAAGGCCAGCTTGGAACGGCGGCTATTTTTTTAAAGATTGGACTGCCGCGGTGCTCGCCCTCTGCGAAGCAATCCTTACTCCGCCCGCTCCTACTTGCACCATTCTCGGGACAGGCCACCCAAATGCCGATGCTAATGCGAATGCTGACAGAAATCGTAGCCAACGTAGAGATGCCGGTTGACCACATCAAGCGACGGAAGATGCTTCAATTTGCCGGAGATTGGATTGAACAGAAGGATGCAGCATATAGCTAGGACGACGCTGCCGCAGCCCCTAGTGCTTCGCTGGGCTCGAGCAATGGACTCAAAGGATCGCCGGCTGACACAGCTGCTGCCGACAGCCAGCATGAATCGGAGCCAGATCTGTCCGAGCTTGAAGAGGCACAGGCCACGGTCCTTGCCCTGCCCTCTTCCTGGAACGCCCCCGTATTCGATGCCCCTGCCGAGTGGGCGGCCAACGCCGTCGCATTCTCCTCCTGGGCCACGGATTACGTGCTCCTCCAGCGAAGCGGGGATGGAAGCTCCGCTGGCGCCGCAGCTGGGGGCGGTGGCTCTGGCACGGCAGTAGCCTCAGCTGCCCGCCTGTCCCCTGGACTGAGCTATGGGTCCCTGTGGGCAGCTGCAGGCGGCACGTAGAAGGCAGGGGCGATGCCTCTGCCGCCGGCGGACGAGCTTGTAAAGCGGAAAGTCGCCCTACTGAAGATTGCAGGATCCAGAGCACTGCCTGATGGATTAGGAGTGCCTGTGGCGGTCGCCGCCCTTGGTGATGGTACCGATGCAGTCAGGTATGAGGCCCGGTCCGTACTGGAGAGATGCTCTGTGGGTGCCATGCTGGAGCACATCGATTTCGAGGCAGGGTCTCCTGACCGTACCACGGTGCGAATGGCAGCCACAGGACTATCCTTCGCAGAGAAGGAAAGATAGGGCAGCCTTGGAAGTGCGTATCTGTCGTTCTGCGAGGATGCACCGCCAAGGCGACCCGGACGAGGGCAAGGGTTGGGAGCCGGGACGAGATCTGAAGAGGGAACGACAGGGGATACAGCAGGCACACCTGCGCCCGTTGCTCATCAACCCGCACCGATCGGCGACCCAAGGATCCGGATGCTCCGTGTCAGAGGTACTGCCTACCTCCTGCGTCGTCTTTTCGCCATGGCTCTGGGATCTGGAACCAAGGCCACACCGGCACATCTGAAGCGGTAGCCAGGCCCTGAGGCCTCTAGGGTTGAAGCTCTCCGTATCTTGGCGAGGAGCCGCACCGCCGCCCACGTCATGCCTGACGCCACCCTCGTGATGACGCAATCATTCCTATCCAGCAAGGCTTCGCTGCGGGTGCGACGGGCGGCTGCGCCTTTCGTGTCTTCCTTCTTGCGGAGGTCGCCGCTCGGTGTGCTGCAGAAGCTTGCGCCCATCCTCCTTGCGGGCCTCGTCTCCGCTATCAAGTCACTGCAAAGCGGGGGGCAGGGAGGAGCGTCCCCTGCCACGGGCGGGTTCGCTCACACGCAGGCCACGCTTGCTTCTGGTGACACGCATGGGCGGGCAGCCATCAGAGAGGGGATCGAGCGGAACGAGCGTGAAAAAGTGCGAGAGGCTAGCTATTCCCAACTGGTTCTTCTTGCAGCCAGGGCGCCCTTAGCCGTGTCCTCAAGCGGATCGACGGCAGCTTTTCTAGTGGAGATGGCGCAGGCAGAGCCTTCCCATATGCGATTGTCCGTATCGGCCGCGCTCTCGAGGTGCATGCTTGCGTACGCAGACGCCGCGCGGACTGGCGGGGACACCCCCAAGGCCGCGGCTCTAATGGATTCATTGAGGCGAACCGTAGGTACAGCCAGCCGGTCTAGCGACGCAAGGTTGCGCCTCGTCGCCGCGCAATGGTGCGGAACGGTGCTCGGGGCGGAGGACGTGGAAGCGAAGCTCATGTGCGTCGAGCTCGCTGGCGATGATGCGAGGGAGGTGCGTGTGGAGGCATACAGGGGGCTAGTTCCTGGTACGCGGTTTACCATGGGCGTGTCTCCCTCTGCTCCCGGTGGGGGACCAGGAAGGAACACTGGCGGCAGCGGTGCTTCAGATGCGTCATAGTCTCCCAAAGCTGAGAGCGGAGCTGGGTCAGAGTCCCCTAGCATGAGTACCAAGGCCGTGGTTGACGATGGGCTCATCACTGGTAGTGGGGAGCAGGCTGGGACGGGCCTTACCGGCGCTGCGTCTTCGTCCGAGGCAGCTGCTGCCTGGTCCCAGCCGGAAGAATACGTGGATGAGCTCTGCACCGGTGGACGCGCCCTGCCTGCTGGGGGAGGGTCAGATGCATTGCATGCGGGTGTTGATACCGAGGATACGCTGGCTGCTGATGGAGGGCTGCAATACGCCGAGCCAGGGGCATTGCTCGAGAAAATGGTCGGTATCACGCCCACTAGCGACAGCAGCATCAAATCGACTCCAGTTCGGCTGCTTCCTGGCGGTGCCTTCCTGCAGCTGCGTACTGACGAAAGCAGGGCAGCAGCCCTAAGGCTACTAACAATCTCTGTGCAAGTAGATTCAGGACGGCAAGCTAGCACATTGAATGCAGAGGCCGAAGCCAACCCCCGGAGCTGGGTGTCAAACGCCGTGGCACTGTGCCAGCGCGCGCTTGAGTTCTCCGATAGCCGTGTGAGAGCGTGCGCAGCCCAGCTGCTAGCGGCCTGCATGTTAGGAGCCAAGGCTGGGCAACCTGAGGAGGCAGGCTCGGTGCTCAGCAGGCAGCTCGGGAAAGTGGATCGAGTCGCCGATGACGTGGTGAAAGCTGCTCTCGGCGACCTTACCTGGCTTATTCAAGGGTGTACGAGCTCTGTGCCCACCGTGTCTCTGGTCTGCGGCAGGCTTCTTGGGGAGGCGGCTTCCTTTGCAGTCGTTGCATCGGCCGTACCAGTACCACTTGAGGGTACCGACGGAGCGGCTGCGGCAGACAGCTTCAGTGAAGGGAGCGGATCGGCTCGCGAGCGGTTGATCGATGTCGTGCAGACAATCCTTCGACTTGCCGGCGCGCAGGGTTCTGTGTCTACCATCGCTGATGATGCCAAACGAGCAGGGGCACTTCGGGCCCTGGGACATGTGCTCCGGGGAACCACATCACGGCAGGCATCGCCAGCTCCTATCCCGGGAAGAAGCACCAGCTTGGATTCCACAGGCTCGCCCGCTTCGCCTCTGCTGCCTCCATCTCTGCGCGCGGCTTGTATCGCTACTCTTCTCGAGGCCACGTCGTCGACCGACGATGCCCAGGCAGAGTCAGCATGCCGCTCACTGGCCGACGTATTGATGACTGGCTCGCTGGCCCTTGAAGCGGGGAGTGTTACAGCGGCAGACCTGGAGAAGCTATCAGAAGGAGGCGACGCCGGTCCTGCTGGCGGGCCCCCCGATGAAGGCTGGACAAGGTCAGCCTTTTGCGTGCGGCTGCTGCAGCTCTCCTTGCAGCGTAGGCCCCCGGTCGCACGGGCCTCGGATGGAGGGGAGGGGCGTGGAAGTGGTACTTCGTCGAAGACTAAGGGCAAGCAGCCGAAGTATCCCGTAGCACAGGCGGCAATAGCCTGTCTCGGGTAGGTGGCGGCGACAGACCCTTCGGACGGTCTCCGACGACTGGCTGCGGGCGCCCTTCTCCGGCTGTCCTCGAGGGACAGGGACGACGTTCGCGAAGACGTCGGGGAGGCACTTGCCCTTGCCATCTCTGATTCGAAGCCATCATCAGAGGGCTCGGTTGCTTCCCTGGCAGGTGCGGTCCTTGGGCACCTCCTGTCTGTGACAGGAGTGTCCTCGAGGAATTCGGAACGTGCCGCTGCCATTGTCTGGGTGGCGGCTACTGTTCGAGCCATCGGACAATCGAGCAACAGCACATCCGCCGAGGGCTCCTCCAAGGCTGAGTCATCTCCCCCGTAGCCTGAACGAGAACAAAAAGGGGGGAATGAAGGGGAAGGAGACCGAGGCCTTAGCTTTGTTCTCTCCGACTCCCGACTGGTGTACTGTCACGAAGTCATGATCCGAGGGCTCAGCGAGAGGTCGGAGGCGGTCAGAAGCACAGCAGCAGCCGGCCTCTCTGTGATCTACGACATGTGCACGGACTCGCTCAGAAAATCGCTGCTACCCCGGCTGACAGCATCCCTCGGGCAGCGCTCCCTGGCACTGCCCAGGTCGCTCGCATCGGCGACCGCCTCCGCGGAAGACGCTTACGAGGCTAAGGAGGAGCTTGCGCGGTCAAGGGCTGCCCAGGAGCCCCCTCCCCCGCTTGCCGTCTCCCCCATGGACGGTGATTTCTCGGCAGCTGCAGGCAGAGCGTAGGCAGGCATGTCGCATGCACCCCTGCTCAAAACAGATCAGGCATATAAAGAGGTGTTTGACCTCGCGTCCGATACGGGGAATCCGGAGCTGGTCTACCGCTTTATTGGCCTTGCCGCCGCGGGCGTGGAGTCCCATCGGCAGACAGGAGCCGCATCCGGGCTCGCGGCCCTGATGCAGACCTCAGCGAGGGATGCAGTAGTGGACCACGTGCGCGAAGTCATCCCATAGTTGTTCCTTCGCATGCACGACCCGGACCCGAGGGTACAGGATGCCATGCAGGCGCTCTGGAGGGCGCTTGTGAGGCATCCATCTAAAACGATCGGAGCGTACCTCTCCGGGATCCTGCAGGTGACGGAGGCAAAGGCAGGGAGCGGCCGGGTGCGAGACCGGGTTGCCGCCGCTCGCTGCATCCCGGACATCTTGGGTGCTGCTTCCAATGGGCTCGCTGAGTCCATGAGCCTGTCGCAGACCCTGCCACGGCTATGGAATTTGGCCTTTTTGATGCTGATGGATGTGCAGCACGATATCCTGTAGGCTGCAGGCCAGGCCGTGGAGGCTCTAGGGACTGCGTCTGTCCGCCTGTGTGATCCTGTGCGAGTGGGTCCTCATGCGGCTAGGGAGGCGCTTCGTGCGTTCCTGCCTTTTCTGCTGGGGCCTGGCTTGGAATCTACGGTGACTGGGGTCAAGCAAGTCACCGTGAAGACTCTCGAAGGTGTCGTGAAAGCTGCAACTCGCGTGCTCGCGCCTTTCGCTCCGTCCATCATATCGATCTGTCTCGAAGCGTCCGGAGCCACCGAGGACGGCAGACTTAGTGCAGCGCAGGTTCACGCCAACGCGGGAGGAGGCGCTGCAAGAATCAGCATGGCCCCGGAGGAATTGGAGCTGGCACGCATCCGGCTGGCCAGGACAGGTCCTCTGCAGGCCATCGTGGAGCGCTGCATGCAGTCCATTGCCGCTCTGGGAGCGGCCGAGGCAGGGAACACGATGGCTTTTGACGTCGCTGGGCAATCGTCGGCACTGGGTGGTGGGAGCAGCAAGCGAAGCACGGTCAGCAGCGGGGCGGCATCCGCCAGCTACGGAGAGTCACCGCCTGACCATGAGGAAGAGACGACTAGCTCCAACGGCACAAGCCAGGGTTCAGCAGCAGCTGAGGGAGCGGGAATCGGTCCGGGGGCGGTTCCCGTCCCAGAGGCGCTCGTAGACTCTATCGCCGGGGCCCTGGCTCGTGGGTCAGGGCTGGTCACTCGTGGCCTCGCTGCCACCCTGGCAGGACAACTGCCCAGCAGCCTAGGAGACCCCATGGTGAGGCCGCATGCCCACAGGCTCGTGTCGGCACTATTGTCGAGGCTACGTGCAGGTTCCGCAGGAGAGCGACGATGCGCGGCGTCTGCGGCGGCATCCCTGTGTCGCTGCGCGAAGCATATCACCGTGAGGCGGTACGTGGCTGCTCTCGTGGGAGTGTCTGCGTCAGATGACGCGGGGGAGCGGGCAGCGGTGGCGTTCGCTGCGCGACGCCTTGCAGCGGATCTAGACGCGGACCAGCTCTCCCGCGTGGCGCATCGTTTGGTGCCTCTCGCCGCCGTTGGGATCCACGAGACGGACCCTGCCTGTCGGTCGTCGTGGATGGAGGCATGGGAGGTCCTCGCTCCTGTTCCTGGGCGAGCTATTCGGCTGCACATTGAGGGGGTGGCCTCTACGATCGGGGAGCTGCTTCAATCGAGCTTGAGGGACGTGAGGCGGAGGGCTGCACAGACGTGGCTCTTCGCCTTAGAGAACACATCCCGCTCTCCCGCTTGGAGCCTGGTGGATGGAGCCACCGGATCACTCGTCACACCTTGGGACGACCCCGCGACGAAGCCGCTTTCCCGGAGCAGCGCATCGAGGGGCGCCGGGGTATCCCGGGAAGCGGCGGAAGAACTTTCCGCCGCTGCTGCCGAGTCGACTGGCGTTGCTGCTTCTCGACCGGCAAGGCCAGCGACCGTGTCACAGCTCACGACGAAGTCCGATCTTGGTCCTCAGCTGACAGGCAATGCGGCCCCGCTAGCGATCCGTGTGGTGGATGACCTGGGCCAAGGGAAGGTCCTGGAGCAGGCCGTGGTTGGACTACTCAGAGCATGCCAAGGGAGGGCCTGGCAAGGGAAGTGGTCCATCGTGGCCGCACTTGCTGCCATCATGGCACATGCACCCCCATCGCGCGCGGCGACTCTTGAGGTTCCGCAACGAGCTAGCCGCCCTGACGTGGATGCAGGTGCGAGTGCGGGTGCCAGGGAACAGACACCGATGGATGGCGGAGACGCAGATGAGAGTGCCGGTACTGGTGATGCTGACAAGGGCGGGGATGAGGACGAGGATGAGGGAACACGTGGGGGAACAGCAGGAGCTACCGTGCCAGCAGTGCGTGCCGTAGTCCAGGCATTGTGCCGAGAGGCGAGCCGGACGTCGTTCGATCTGGAGACATCTGGCTGTGCCTTGCGCGGACTGCAGTGGCTCATGCTGTCGCCCTGTGCCTCGCTTCTTGGGGCGCCTGAACTAGATCTGATTAGGACGACAACGAGGGTGGTCCTG
>Ga0136560_1001462_pt1 | contig 12196 bp, 16 predicted proteins | sample AntRauMeHopE1497_FD_104925 | JGI IMG/M metagenome (GOLD analysis project Ga0136560, IMG submission 104925) | Saline lake microbial communities from Rauer Islands, Antarctica - Metagenome Hop E1 #497 | ecosystem: Environmental > Aquatic > Non-marine Saline and Alkaline > Saline | place...
AGATTCTACGCAAATACTGACCCTACGAAAGGCAATGAGAAGAATTCTTCGAGCTGCAAAACTACTGCGAGTCACAGGCCAAGGTCTGCCACTGCCACTGTCATCTTCATCGACGTACTCATCGTCATCCTGGATCACCATCGACATCGTCACCTTGGATCACCATCGACATCGTCACCTTGGATCACCATCGACATCGTCACCTTGGATCACCATCGACATCGTCACCTTGGAACATCATCGACATCGTCACCTTGGATCACCATCGACATCGTCACCTTGGAACACCATCGACATCGTCACCTTGGAACACCATCGCAATTGCCACCCTGCGTCATCATCAGCTACCGATCGCCAGCTTCCAACCACCATCGGTGAACATTTTCCCCTGCGTTGGAAGGGCCAGCCTCAAGACCTCTGGAGACTCTTCAGGAGGTGGGAGCCTCCCTGGCCCCTGCCACGGGTCACCACCATCCATGGCACGAAGGGCAGCAAGCGCAAGGCCGTCCGAGGGATCCAATTGCGATTCCGAGTCGCTCGCGACCGCAGCGCTGTAGCGCGTGATTCGTGCACGCTCGAATGACACTGCCTCGGCCTTGTCAGGGAACAAGCCATCCTCGCCGACGGGGTATGCCCTAACCTCGCAGATCCTCGCTTCGTCGATCTCGGCGGCGCGGGTGCAAACCACACGCAACCCCACGATCTTCGTGCCTGCCATTTGCAGAGAGTGCACGACTCGCCTCTGGTAATTCCCGTTCACTGCCACAACTTCCGTCCACACGGCAGCCGCAGACGATGATCCTCCGGACTCGCCGCTCTGTGAATCCAGCGGCAATACTTCGATCGAATAGTCACGGAGCACCTCAGGCTGAGGCTGCCCCCAGATCTGCTTGCTCTGCTCATCCTCTTTGATGTTGAACGTGCAAAGTCGATGCAAGCCAGTGTCAAAAATCAGCTGCAAAGTACCAAGCTCGAAAGCTTCTTCAGCCGTCCAGGTGAGAGTCAGTGTAGCAGGCAGTGTCACGCTCCTCCACCGGTTGGTGCCAGGCAGGCACTGCCCTGAGTAGCACCCCTCAGGACCATCTAGTGCCCTTGTCTAACCAGAGGTAACCAGCTTTGCCTCGCTCCCAGTCTGTTCCCCGGTCGCGGTCACCGTCGCAGTCCTAGCTCGGTCCCTCGGGTCGGCGTTGTACACACCGATGATGTATTTGTCGTCTCGTAGCAGCTGCTACTAGATGCTCCAGACAGCAGCTGGGTCTTGCGCCGCCTCATATGGAGTGACTCCCTTTGCGATGCAGTATGCTGCCGCCGCCCCTGCACCCTGTCCCATGGCCTGACAAGTCGCCATCACACGCTGTGACCCATACGCTACGTGGGAAAAGGAAGCTAGTCGACCCACCGCCATGAGGTTAGGCACCTTTGCACCGGCGCACAGAGAGCGAAGGGGGGTGCTGTACACGTAAGGCATAGACCCATCGTGGTTTGGAGGCAATGTCGGGTCATCAACTCCGAAGGGGGAGTGTAAGTCCTGTGGCCAGCCCGCATAACTGACAGCATCTGGGTACACAGCAGGGACGGGTGCCTGCTCCATCTGTGTCTATACATGCATGCCAACCAGTCGTCTTGCCTCTCGCTTGCATGGGTACCAGCCAAACCAATCCAGTGCGTAGTTCTCGACACCATCGCTGTCTAAATCACCACTGTTCTTCATGTAGTCCCAGATGCCGAGCAATGCCTCGCTCAAGTGCTTCCGGATCGTCTCCCCGTCACTGACCGTATCCCACGGGAAGGACAGTTCGATCCACCAGTAGCCGTAATCAAGACGATTCAAATGACGGAACTAAAAATCAGACTTCTAGAAACGCCGGGTAAAGGTAGGAGGCAGCTTGAAGGGCATAGGCCGGCCCATGTTGACGGCGTGGAAGGCGAGCGACGTGCCCTCAGTCAGAGTGTCGGCAACAGGAGGAGCGTTCGACTCTCCGTACGTTGACGAGGCCTCGCGACCCTGCGTCCAATCGGCCTCGGACTCCGCGACCACCCTGCCGTCTCCAGTGGCATCGATTACCAAACTACACGTTACCACGAACTGCTCCTGAGTGATCTGGTTGGTCGCATATACTGTGCTGATGCAGGCACCCACGGACGAGACTGCCGGTGCGCTCGTTTTGTCCACCCCAGTCATCCACGTGTTGAGCAGCAGCGTCATGTTGGGCTCTGCCCTAAATTTATCTAGGAAGATTAAATCTTCCATTTCAGGGCAGTACTGTGGGTTAGCGACGCTCTGGTCCTGTCTACATTCATCCACGATCCCACTCTCTCTCGCCTCTGTCTTCAGTGCCACGCTCCTGTTCCCTGATCGGTCGGCCCCGGCCATGCCCAGGCGCACCTCGGAGGACGCATTGCCACCGAGCACCGGCCTCCCGTGGATTGCGACCACTTTGGCACCATTGCGAGCAGCCTAAAGGGCGGCGCCGATGCCAGCGGAACCCACCCCTGCTACAACCACATCGCATGCGAGTTTCCTCAGCAGCAAGCCCTTGCCCGTCGGAGGGGTTGGATGGGACCCCGGGGGTGCAGGCGGGAACGAATGGAGTGCATGACCCGCCTCCCTCGCTTCGGCACTTACAGAGGGAACTTCTCCGTCTCGACGAGGGCACGGAAGGGGTGTTCCATCTGAGCTGTTGCTGGTGCATTGCGCTGCAGCGAGAACTCCTCTGCTGCCCTCGCTGCCGGAGCTGATGAGGCTGCTTCTCATCGTAGCAGCAATTCCATCCCCTCCCTCGAATCCGAGGAAGGGGTTCCCGCCGCCTGCAGCTGTCGCCACTGCAGTTTCCACTTCCATGCGAGTGCTGACTACAGGTGAAAGACCATCCCTCGCTGCTAGCGTCTGCTGGACCGCACACGCAACAGGATCGCTCGTCGCCCGAGCACTCGCCCAAGCACTTGCTTCGTGACCCGGCTGAGCAGGAAGCCCAAAGAACCTTCGAGCACCTGCTTCGCTGATCTTGGCTACCGGGTGCATCGAGGCCAGTCGGGTGGTATCGATAGCTTCTAAAGGGCGCGGACTGCCAGGGAACAGCAAGCGGGTGCCCTGGATGCTACCAGCGCTGAGGCTGGTGCCAGGACCCCCACTCGCGCTCGCCTGCTCGATGCCTGCTCCTTCAGCCACCTGAAGGTCTATCGCTTGAAGGCTTTCGAGTACACGGCCTTTCTCGGATTGGGCCTCCACTCGAGCACATGCCTCCGGAGTTGGGTTGGTGGCAACGGCTTCGTGCAGGGCCAGGGCGGAGGTTCCGTCACGGATTCTATGCGCGGCGTGAGGCGTCATGTCAACTGGACGTCCATCGAGATCGGTGGTCGCCATCATGGGAGCTGCTGCGCCGTCTTCCCATCGGACAACGAGGTTAAGCAGCATGTTTGATGCATGGCTGGCTGAACGGTGCCTCTGCAAGGCCTGCCTGAGGTCGGCGTCACACTCCATGCGAGAGTTCGAGCAGTACAACTCTACACTGAATGGTCGGCAGTATTCGGACACCAAAGTGCCGATTTCACCACGGAGGACCTTTTCGCATTCAACCAGGGCCGATATCTGCAAAATATGCGTAGACGCACTGGGGTGGCTAGCCGTGGCACTGCCATTGGCAAGCGAACAAAGCAGTTGCAGTTGCATAAGCTCTACCTCACCACAGTCGACATCCGCTGTGCAACCTGACCAGGCAGAAGTTGAATGCCCAGGGACTAGCCATTGCACCAAAGCTGGACTTTAACCGGCTGGGGGCCGCCAAAACTAGTAGTTTCAGACGTAAATCGCGGCACTTGCAAAGTCAACTTGAGGGGAACTCGCTCACTTGATCCGGATGCGTTCCAGCTTTCAAGGGCATCGCGCAATGTTAGGTCGCAACAAATAGCACACACATCTCCTTCGCTATCGACCCAAGCAAACGTTGGCGAGTCGATGCGGTCCAGGTGGCATCGAGTCGCTGCAGATACGAACTATTCTTGAAGCGCATGAAAGGTACTACTCAATCTCAGATCAAAGGCCACTTCGACTCTTGAACCTGAGATTGATTTGCATGCAACAATTATTGGGATAGTATCGCCGGCAGCACTCATTGCAAGGTGCAGCAGTAGTGAGTTTTCAACCAGCAGTCGATCCGAAATGCGCGGCGGTTCCCGACAGTTGTCGGTTCCGCTGACGCTGTCGGTTTTGCGAAACGGTAAGTCCTGTTTGCGTAATCCTTCCTGAATGGGCGGATCGCAAAGTCGGTCCTCCACTTCAAAATCAAGTGTGTCAAATGTGCATGTTCCCGAGTACGAGCCGGTGATGGCCCTTCCTGGTGCTGCCGTGTACCAAGCGCCCAGATCAATAGCAAGCTCATCCGGGGAAACTCCGAAGTACAGAGTGATTCCAACCGTTGGGGGACCTTCAAGCGTCAAAGGACATGCATTAACAGTGTTAAGACCTGGGGATGGGAACACTAAACTCAAGCACGACAAGCTGATGTTTGTTCAATCTGCGGGGGCAACCATTCCAGCCCCCGGTGGGTTTGCAGAGCCGAGCGAGCCACCAGCGTCAAGACCAGAACATGGCACCGAACGGACCGCATAGGATCCGCACCAGGAACACGCCCCGTCGCCTTAAGATGAAGCCGCTGTCGCCGGTGTCGAAGGTTTCCATCGCTGACGACTACAATTTTTATTAGGTCGATCCCAAAGAGTGATCCATCTATGTTCCTGTATCCTTGGATACGATGTTCCATAAAGATCCTTTAACTTCGATGGCTTTGAGAATTTGCATTGGCGACGAAGCGATTTCTAAGTTCGATTGAAGCCAAGAGCCTTTGTCCTACTTTCCCAATGCGTCCGAAATCCGTTCTCGTCCCCGTGCTCCGGCTCCGGTTCAACCTCGGTGCATCCACCTTTCGTTCTCATGCGAGCATTAGAGTTCGCTACAAGTCACCGTTACCCCTCAAATGCCTGTACCGCCCTCATCCACTTCACTGGGACTCCCGGCCTCGGCCTCGGCTCGCGCGGCTTCTGCCCCGCGTCTCATGCCAGCCTCGAAGTATTCGATGAAAGCATCAAGCTCATCTGTGCGACCAAGATGCGCAGACCCCACTGGCACATACGCAGGCCGCTCCACGTCAAATATCAGAACGTACCTATCTTCGTCTGTGAGGTTGTAAGCCATGTGCTTGCGTGAGTCGTCGAAACAAAGCAAGCCGTCTTGGACGTGGTGCTGGTGCACATCTTCCACCGCGACGCCGCACTACCGGCCGTCACCTGGGATGTGCAAGCCGACGTGAACCCGAAGGACGTGGTTGGCCAACTCCGCCCAGCCCTGGTGATACGCGAGGCGGGTCCCCGGACCCATTCGAGAGAGGAGTGCCGTTCGCAAGCCCGGGACAGACTTAAGCACTGACCAGATGGTAGGGCATAAGACTTTCGCCGGCTCAACCCATCTTGTTGCAGAAGGATCATTTGAAGGGAAAGAATAACAGAACGGCATCACCTTCCACTGAGCTCCTTCCTCGGCTTTGTACAGCTTCGTTTCTGGCCATGGGGTCCACACCCCGGCTAGCTTTAGCGCTTCCTCCCGCATGGCACATATATGCGGTTCAACCAAAGACTTAAGATCCGGGAACATAGCATCCTGGTTGTAAAATCCACACCCTATACTGAAGCCCTTTGTTGTGTATTCTGCACCGGGAAGGCTAGTCGGTCTGGAGGTCTAAATCTGGCTATCAGCCTCAATATCTCCGGCTGCAGCCATATAAATGAGCTGATCTATGGAATTATTTGAGAGCAAGGAGCGTGGGGCACATAAAAAGCTCCGAAAATGTGGGACAATCGAACGATCAGCTAGGTCCGTAGGCCAGCTGGTATGACGAGTGCTACACCGCCGGAGCCGTGGCAAGACCATTTATACGCTGTCTCATCATGGCAGCAGCAGCTCCGGGTGATCTCAGTCCGGCGTAGGCGACATTTGTCCATATTCTACATGTGAGGCAAGGAAAAAGTGCTGCGTTGCCTAGCAAAAGTTCGATTACTTGTTGTTTCAGCTCTTGAGAAAATTCTTGTACTCGCAGGGAACGCTTTCGAAGCATTTAAAGGTAGCATCAGCAGCTGCGATTAAGCAAGCCAAATCCGAAAAGGGTAACAAAATCACTGTGCAAGTGAATGCACCAGATGCCGTGAGAACTTGCCAAATATTGCATCTGCCTTTGGGCGGCGATTCATGCCGTTGTTAGATTCTTGATGTGCCTATCTCTACATTCAAAGATCGCAGGATTGTGGAAAAGATGAGAAACGCGTCATGGAAGTAGTGTCCCTCGCTATTGCGTATGCCGTGGAAGGGCGCGAATTGTGCGCAGCAACCGTTCCAGTTGATCATTGCGAAGAGCTATTTGGACGGCTCCCTCACTGTTACCAGAATAGGTTCCCGGGAAATGATTCTGAAGCTATTCGCTTAGTTAGTTTGCCTGATTTGACGGTAGCATGGGCCGCGGATCCGGTCCTGCGGAATACCCGTGGCATTGAGAGCGTCGAGATTATTTCATACAGCTTCAAGGCGAAGAAATCGCTAATGCAGTTCAAGCTGGACGTGGCTCAAAGTCCTGATGCTCTTGTACTAGAAGATGGCGACCCGGGTGAACTTCCGTCAAAAGAAGCGGCCGAGGCGCTCTTTGTTGCCCCACCAGTCAAGGCTAAGGGAAGTGCGGGAGCAAGTGCCGGAGCAGGCAAGCCCAAGGCTTCCAAGGGGAAACCGGCAGCTGCAGGAGGCGGCAATTCCGAGGCATCCAGCGCAAATCCAGCCGCTAGTGCCGCATCCCATCCTTCTGAGGCGCCTGCTGAGGCCAGCACGGCGGAGACAGGGGGGCAAGTTGTCACGCCGTGGACCGTGGATGCCGGTGAAGAAGGCGTGGACTACGGCAAGCTCATCCGCGAATTCGGCTGCCTCGCCATTACAGAGGATTTGATCAGCCGTGTGGAGAGACTCACGAACCGGCGGGCGCATCGGTTCCTCCGCCGAGGCCTCTTTTTCTCCCATCGAGACCTGGATAGTCTCCTGGATAGATACGAAAGAGGAGAGCCCTTCTACCTGTATACTGGGAGGGGCCCGTCCTCGTCCTCGCTGCACATGGGACACCTGATTCCCTTTCAGTTCACTCAGTACCTGTAGGAAGCATTCGGTGTGCCACTGGTCATCCAGCTGACCGATGATGAGAAGTTTCTCTTTAAAGACCTCGAGCTGGAGGACTGCTATGAGCTTGGCAAGGAGAACGCAAAGGACATCATCGCTTGCGGATTTAAGGAGGATAGCACCTTCATCTTCAGTGACCTCGACTACATCGGGCAGATGTACCCTAACATCTGCAAGATCAGGAAGAAGGTCACCTTCAGCCAGGCTAAGGGCGTATTCGGATTCGACAACTAGACTAACATTGGCTGCATCGGATTTCCCGCTGTGCAGGCAGCGCCCAGCTTCTCCTCCAGTTTCCCTATCGCTTTGCGCGGCGAGAAAAACATGCTTTGCCTCATTCCGCAAGCCATCGATTAGGACCCGTACTTCCGCATGACGAGGGACGTGGCTCCCAAACTCGGTTACGAGAAGCCTGCGTTGATCCATTCCAAGTTCTTCCCGTCCTTGCTCGGGCCCAAGACAAAGATGTCAGCCTCGTCAAAGTCGTCAACAATTTATGTCACGGACACTGACAAATAGATCAAGAAGAAGGTCGGAGGTGCGTTCAGCGGGGGCAAGGACACGGAGAAAGAGCAAAGGGAGTTCGGAGCCGACATCGAGATCGATGTAGCCTACCAGTACTTAAGATTTTTCTTGGAAGACGACGAGGAGCTTGAGACAATCGGTAAAATGTATTCGGTTGGAGAGATGACTACGGGATAGGTCAAGGCGAGGCTCATCAAGGTCATCCAAGAAATCGTAGGGAGTCATTAGAAGGCCCGCGCCGAAGTGACAGACGAGGTGGTGACCCGATTCATGACGGACCGCCCGCTAGCTGTAGGCACAAAGCCAGAATCAGCCGCGGCCGATACTGCCGCGGAGGGAGGCTTTGGACACTGACTTGGAAACAGAATGGAAGTGGCAAAGTGAACCAGTGGGAAGGAGTAGAAACGGATCCAATCACAGATCAACGTTTGCATGCAATCAATACCGGCCGACCTCTGTGCTGTCAGAATCGCTAGCTGAATCACCCTCGTCTTCTATTATAACATCCGCTAGAGCATCTAGAGCTATTGGCGACGTCAGCGATGCAGGTGCATTGGTACCCGTAAAACCCGTTGGTGAGGGGCTCCGTGATCCCGTGCTATCCTTGCTCTCACCCGCCAAATACGGTGAACCGCTTCGGCTGCACGCCTCGCCAGAATCTAGGCTCGAGCTTGCTCGGCTGTACAGCGCGCGGGAGCCTGGCGAAGGCGCAAGCGAAGCTTTACTACCGCGTCGCATGACATCTCTAAGTGACACATTCGTCGGGTGCCCCTTGAACTGAGAGAGCATTCTGTCCGTAGCTCTCCGGCGAGGGTCCGATGCAGCTAGTTGCTGCACTCTTGACATTTTTCGCGATCCCATCCCCCTTGAGCTCGCTTTGCTCCTAGCACCTGAAGCCATCGAGACCATCGAGGCCACGGAGACCTGAGATTTCGAGTCCCGCCGCGAGATAACAGACGCCTTTGAGTCCCGCCGCGAGACAACCGCAGGTCTAGACTCCTGTTGTAAGGAAATCGAACATTTTTGAAGATTCAGCCCCCCACCGGCCGATACCGCTGAAGGAGCCTACTGTTCTATCGGATGCTGGAACGCTGCGGACCGTCCTTGCTTGAGACGCTGGTCAGCCACAATCGTAATGTGGTCACCGAATCTAAAGCTGGGCCTCCGCGTATCGAATAGAGACGCAGATGGCGCCATAGCCGTATTTGAATCCGACATTGCTGCTGCAAATCGATGGATTCTCTCTTTTCCCTCCGAATGCCTAAGAAGTCGCTGCATCTCCGAAAACCCAGACGTCGGTATCATCGCCCTCCCAAAAATTTTGGCCACGTCTTCCAACTCGGGATGTGCATCCACATAGTCTAGTATCTTGGATCTAGCTAGCTCGCCTCCGTGCTCAGGGTCTACGTCGGACAGGATTTTCTCGGTTACATTCTCCAGGAATTCGAGCAGTTGCTTACTGGCGTCTTCCTTCTTGATGTGAAGGCTCAGCAGCAGCATGCTCAGGAGCTCATCCGTGTCTAGTGTTTGCCCCCCATCGAGATCGTAGGCGTCAAATAAGAAACTGGCTCGCTGTCTTCTGGTCCCTTTGTCCAGCTTGGCCATCGCGGTGATGAATTCATCCCACTCTATCGTGCCGGACCCGTCTTCATCAAGAAGGTCATATACACGCTCCACAAAGCCATGGTCTTCAGCAAGAAGCACAGGGATTCCCCTTCTAAACGTGTCTCTATCGATTCCACTCGGTGTTGGGCTCATGGCACACAATGCCTTAAATTGCATGAACAGCTCGAAAAGCTACCGCCTTGAGTAGCCGGTCTCCTACATCAGTTTCGGCACGTACTTTGGGTCTTGCGCGCTTTTATCCGGTCCGAACATCATCCTCCCATGTTCAGTATTGATATCAACAACCGGGTGCAGGTTTAACTAGGCTCTCAATCCTCGCTGCTGACTCGGAACTGGTGCTGGTCGCCCGCTTTCGGCTTCTGCCAGCCCGTACATTGCTGGCATGTGCGCGGCTGCCATCTGTAGCACATTTCGTCGTCGAGCTTCCACGTCTTCCGAACCAGCTAAACTTGCCGCTGCTTCAGCTTGATCGAGGTCCGTGCTGCCGAGCCGATTTGGACCCTCGGGGTGAGATACGGAATGCAAGATGGGTCTGGCGCGATGCCGAGGCTGGAACTTTTCGTTTATTCTTGCAGCCACTCTCGGGTGGAGTCCGCGCCCAGATTCTAATGGAACTTTTGATCTTAATTTACGTGATACTGAAGCATTTTCATTTGAGACGTGCTCAAAGCTCGTGTTATACGTGCTTTTGGCAGTTCGTCGTGTCGGTTCGGAAGCGGTGGGTTTCGACTCATCCTACGCCAGCAAAGTCGCTCCAGCTCGGCGCAGAGCCCAGCGCCGGGGTTTGGTTCTCGCAAAGGCTGAGAATCTCGTATCCATATGCAAGAGAAGCGATGGTTGAGCCCAGAAGGATGGCTGTGAGATAATCCCCCCGATTCGATGGAGCCGAGCACAGCAAAATCATTGCATGGTAGCAGGAGTGAATTTTTCATTTTCTCCATTAGATACCACCAAGGTATGCGTCACATGGGTGCCTTCGAGGTGCTTTGCTTAATTTTTTCATTGTTGGTGCTCAGTCATGCCGCGACTGAAGATGGGGTTTCTTCTCTCAGATCGCTTATTGAAACTGAGCTTCGAGCAACCAGGGTCGCTTAGCAAGCGCTTGCTCTGCGTGCAGAGTAGCTGCAGAGGTTGCGCGACCAAGCTTTGGATGAGTTAGATTTGAGTAAGTCGCTTCCATCTGGTATACTAGACGGACTTAGAAATGCTGATTTGGAAGCAACCAGGTACCTTAAACCTTGGCTAGATGAGCTTGCCCATTCAAGTGGCAGTCCATAGCACCAGCGGATGAAGTCTGGTATCGGGAATGCACGGGTTCACGCCGTTCGGCGAGCGTCTGACTTTCTTGTTCGGCGGTCAACGACTGCTGCGCAGGGTATCGTAGGGATATCGCTGGCGTAGTTCGTGCCTAGGGGAAGCGGAAATCGGCGAACTAGCGGAAGATCCAGCACCAGCCCAATCGCACAGGTACTGATCGTCGGTATGAAAAATGGTAACGTGTGCGCTATTTCAGTGCATGGTCGGCTCGTCACATGCCGGAACGTGCTGCAGGACCTGAGCGTGTTCGTCGCAAAAGAAGCTGAGCGCTACTGGGATGAAAAAGAGACTTCGTTCGACGGCATGTTTTCGGCGGGAACAGTGCCTGGAATTGTAGGTGCAGCAGAGGGGTAGCAACTGGACGAATTAGATGTCGCTGATAAGCGCCTCCCTGATGCCACTCAGGCAGATGCTCCGATGCTCGCTCACTTGTCAGTGTCCACCGGGGATCAGCCCTTTGTGGTCGCAGTTGACACTTGGGGTGTCGTCCGAGTCTACGACATTTAGGCTTGGATTAATGGGAGGCGGGTGTCGGGGAAACGCGGCAGGCAGCGGCGGCGAACCGGCAAGCCCGGGGCTCGCGGAGATGACGGCCCCGCCCCACCAAGCGGGGCCAAGGCTACGGCCACGGCCACGGCGACGCATGACGCAACTGCACCTGAAGTGGCAGTACACGCCACACAATCAGGAACTAATCTTGAAGGCAACTTTCCCCTAGACTTAGAAGGATCACCCCATGGTGACCCGCCAAGCAACGTCACAACAGTCGAGGTATCCCCAGACGGGGAGGCGTCAGAGGCGGGGAATCGGAATCGGAATCGGAATCGGAATCGGAATCGGAATCGGAATCGGAATCGGAATGGGGATGGGGATGGGGACGTGGAGCAGGACAGCGTGGCATCTGATGACTCTGGGTCTGATTCAGATTCCGGTTCAGCCTAGGACGAGGCAGGATCAGCCTAGGACGAGGCGGGATCTACACGGCCAGAAGGTGGCGACATGGATGGCGATGGAGAAGTCGTCGGGTTCGAGCTGCGGACCCGCCGCCCCGATGACGTCGAAGTGTCATTCTACGTGAGTGCCATTCTGCAGTATCACCATGCGGTGGATGAGTACGAGGCACAGCGGGAGGAGGACAGGGTGAGGGAACACGGCGATCTATTCACTGACCCTGGAGCCGATAGCGAGCCAGATGTAGCTGATTCGGCCGGTGCCGACCTCCATCGAGAAGTGACCGTATCGCGCGAGGAGATCACCGTGGTTCGCTCTGTGGCCTTCAGACACAGTAAGATTATTCTACTTGGTGACTCAGTGGGTGTGGTCACTGCCGTGTCGTACTCTGGCCGAATACGGGCTAGGATCCCGAGACCTGATGCGTTGCTCGCAGCAGCAGCGGCAGATGGCGTACCTGGCTTACCTGCGGACGGAGACGAAGACGGCAGTGAGATCGAGAGCAACAAGCATGGCCTCGCAGCAAACACGGCAGTAGGTGTCACTGCTATGGCTCGCACATCTGCAGCAGTG